>JAAUXU010079730.1_pt1 | contig 11364 bp, 7 predicted proteins | sample 7278151 | NCBI WGS metagenome assembly JAAUXU01 (sample SAMN14350113, study PRJNA611818) | marine sediment metagenome | isolation source: surface marine sediment (1.8m) | place: French Polynesia: Moorea | collected 2018-08 | reverse complement strand
GCCCCCACCTGCCCCCCCCCTTTTGGGGGGCGTCAGTCCCCGAACCCCCCCCCCCGTGCCATCATCCTAGGCCCCAAAAACATTACGCAGCACTATGGAACAGATGCTGGGCTGTCTGGGCTGTCATGGCCGGCGCAGGAAGGAACAGTAGTGCTGCAAGTTCTCTGTAGTCAAGAGGCCATCATGTTTTGTTCTTGTCTTTGAATAAACTGTTCTGTGTGCTTGTCGCCCAGCCGGCCATTACAGCCTAGGCAGCCGAGTATCTCTTACATAGTGCTACATAGGCCTAGAACGATGGCGGAGGGGGGGGGGGATCAGGGGTGAAGCCCCCCCCCCGAAAGGGGAGGGGTAGGTGGGCAGGAGACCCCCAGAAAATTTCAGCCACTTTCACTTTGAAAAAGTGGTCAAAAACATCAATTTTCGGCAGCGACCGGCACGGTGCTCTTGTCAACTCATCACACTTAAACTGCTCTAGCATAACAATGAGTGTCTGAAACTTGACGAAACTGCAGGATCTTATGTCTGACACTCTCCACCACACATGCCAACCTTAAATTCAACCTTACAGTCATCCCGCTAAGCATAGTACAACGATTTGTACCAAGCGACATTATTTACGGCAAGCACTGTAGTTGAGTTGGTTTTGCTAAAATGCTGTGTTATAAAAGCGTCTTCGATTGAGCTGAAATTTTGATTTAAATTTGAAGGCGCTTATACTGGAAACTGACTTGCATTGGCTCCTAAAATTTCAATCAGTAACTATCACCGACCTCAGCAGGTGCCATTTTACGTACATGTGGTGAAGAAGGCTTGCTGCAGTGACCTACTACGGGCGGACATGTGCGAACGACGCTGCCGTGACAACTGGGACACTCAGGCAACTGACACATTCAGACGACCAGGGCTAGCCATGGACTTATTTTAGGCACCTAACCTACAGGGAAGCTTGTGCGCGCACACCTAAAATTCGTGGGGCACACTCCCGCTCACTTAGTCTGGCAACCAGCATACCCCATACCCTGTACACTTGACGAACAGCGTACCCCGTACTCCCGCACACCTTTGACAGCGCACCCCGTACACTTGACCAACTGCATTCCCCGTACTCCCGTACAAGGGCGCCTCACACAAGTGTACGCCCGTGCCCAAGTCTGCCTATGAGGTGTGACTTATATCAATACAATGGAAGATGAGTGTACACTATGTACTGTCGTAGAGTCCAAGTTGTCTGAGTCTCCCAGCTGTCGGGCCACCACGAATAACATATGTAGTTCACCTTCATGAGCAGTGCGTGACCGTTGTGCACCGGGTTCCTCAGCTGAAACGCGAAGACGCAGTCAGCGCCTAGTTTCTTGAATTGCTCCTTCAGGTCCGCCGGAGTCAGCCTGTACTTGTCGAGTCCATCGTTCCAGCGAATCGGCTCCAGAGCTTCGATTTCGCCACCGGCCAGCCAGTCCCCTGACTCGTAGACCATCTGTAACAGAAAAACGTGCGTGCCCGCGTGCTTCGTCCGCAACGTTCCATCACCGACCTTGATGTAGGGATGGCCTTTGTTGCTCATCCCCCATGTTCTGGCACACCTCTCTTCCTTGCGGTGCTCGTAGATCTCGGGCTGCCTCATGATTGCTACTGGCTTGCCCTGATAACGCAGGGTGAATGCTTCCTGGCCTGAACCAGAGAGTTTTCCGAAAGTGAGCTTTACTATAATGACCTCCTCCCTCCTCACCTTCAACCCTAGCCTTGTCCTCGTCGTTGATGGGCAGCACAATTGGAACTGAGTGGTTGCTCATACCAGCGTCCAGAAGACAGTTGAAGTGTTGGCACTGCAGAAACTGACGCTCCGTCATGAAGCCTAAATCATTCCGTGTGCGTCAACAAATTGAAGATGCATGGTTTGCCAAATTTTGCATACCTGTCAGTGGGTTTGCCCATCCCTCTGCCAGCACCTGCAGCCACTGCATGTCGAGCTTAGTGATCTCCACGCTTTGCAACGACTCCGCCTCCTTCAGGGCATCTGGGAGGCTCGATGCTGGCACAAACAGATCAACGATTTTGTCATTGACTGCTCGGGGGACGATACCCTGTTGGAAGTGATGCTTTCATCACCATGTCAATATAGTCCGTACGTAGACAAGTGGAGCTTGTACGTTTTGTTCCAGCAGTTCGATGACTTCCAGTACGGTCTCCTCGACGGTCCTGTTGACCGTCCTGAGCATTAGCTCAGGATTGTCTGGCTCCTCATAGACCTGGTCAATGCCAGTGAAGCCTTTAATGATTCCGGCCCTGGCCTTCTTGTACAGTCCCTTCACGTCCCTCTTCTCGCACTCCTCGAGGGGCGTGTTCACGAAGATCTCGAAAAAGGGCAAGTCACTCTGTCGGTGGATCTCGCGGGCAAGATCGCGATCCTAAAGAAAGTTCCAAGCATATTTCTGCCACCTGCTGACACTGGGAAATGCGAATGTGTGTACACACCTTTTTGAAGGGTGAAACAAAAGAGCAGAGTGCGACGACTCCCGAATCGGCGAAAAGTCGTCCCACTTCGGCCACTCTCCGAATATTTTCCTCGCGATCCTGCGGGGCGAAGCCGAGATTTTTGTTCAGGCCAGTCCGGATGTTGTCGCCATCCAGACCGTAGGCGGGAATGCCTGCAAGTGCATGTCAAAAAGGTGTTTGTCATCTCCCTATCAGCATGTACGTTCACGCACATGGAGCTGAACATCTTTCAATCAGCAGTGTGTCTAACAAAAGTGTCGTATTTACCCTTCTTTCTACTTCTCTTTGTACATGTCCATAAAAAGACAACTGTGCAAAAGTCATTCTCTATCACACTGTCGCTGATATTCAACATTTCGAGACTTTGTAGCATCCTGAACTCTGCTTCACGTCATGGAGAGTGGGGACTTTTATGCTTTGTGTCACTGTATCCACATACTCAGATCCAGAAGCTGGAAGTCTTCGGGAGAAAATTGATCAGACGAGCCAAGTCCATCCAGGTAAGTACGTACAAGGGGAATGAGCGGCGGGTTTTTTACCTCTCGACACCAAGTACTTCTCCAATGCGAATGACACGGTCGTCTTTCCTGCGCCCGAGAGCCCGGTGAACCAAATGGTGCAACCCCGGAATCTGGAACCTGAGCCCAAGGTCTCGGCACGCTTGGAGCGAGAAACCTGCGACGAGACAAGTCGTATGGGCAACCGGTCTGACGTCATGAACATCATTTTTTACCTGATGCTCCTGCCTGAACACGTTCGTTGCCATTCTGCGATTGCTCTGGAATAGGCAGATAGTAAGGGGAGTGGATTTATTGTCAGCCATTAGTATACATTAATGCTCATAATAAAGGTTTCCTTGGATGCTGCTTCATCGGCCTTGTCTAGTCACCAGCCTAATTCGTTCATGGTAGCGTTGATAGCAATGAAGGTACACGCACACACATTCGTTATCTTTGGCTTGTCTTAACCTCAACAGAATCAAGGACATGGCCGAAAAATTCGCGTGTGCAATCCCATGATTACCTAGCAAAGAGTGCAGATTTTCTGGCAAAGACATCAACTGTTTCCTTGCAATAGAAATGGCTGGCATTAGTGTTTGGTGTTCGTTCAATTGAGTATTGAAGGCCAAATGCTGCCTGTACACTCCGCCTGACGTGTCTGAGCTCTGCTTTGCCCTGCATTCTCACCATCTTGATGCCTCAGCACGAGAAGAAGAATTCCTCGACGGTGGTTTTGCTATGCGTATGTTTCCCCTGTGGGTGCGAATCCACTTGTGAGGGGGGCTCTTTTCTCAGAGGGTCTTTTATCATCATCTGTGCACGGGCCTCACCTGAGCGTTCTGCGCATGCGCGCGTGCAATGTGTGCAAGCGTGCATGCGTGCGTGCGTATGTGTGGACGCACCTACAGGGGAAAAAAAGAGCACGTGTGTCAGAATTTTACCAGCCGCGCGCGTAGGCCTCTCTTGTGGCCGCTCAGTAGGCCCGTGTACGAAAGGTGACATGACGAGTACATACACTCAGCTTTACGTCACAGTCACAGTTGCTGGTAGTGGCGAAAAACCAATGCCGAACGAGCCTTCTTGGGGGCATCAAACTAGTCCAGAATCAGGAGCTTCTCCTTAAGACGAGACCTGACCTGACATTGAGCGCGATAAAGGCTGAGTGTAAGCGTCATTTTCGTACGAAAAATAATTGTTTGTTCTAGTTGAGGAAACTTTTAACTGACATCTCCGACCTCGGAGTTTGCACGGAGGTCAAGATAACATTACCGGTAGTTTCCTTGACGTCTGACAGCTTCTACCGAAAGCTGAATTCTCCTCAAAGTTTGTCCTCCATCACAGATCAATGTTTACAGCATCCTCTGACATGTGCACGCATGCATGATTGCTGACTCTAACGGGGCAGCAACTAAGGCCTCCTTTCCAGCCTGCTCTTTTAAGTCGCAATTCTCAGATTGACACACATGAGGTGCAACAGTGGAGGACGAAACAAGTGACGAGAGTTCCAATAGCAACAGGCCCTACAGAGCAGCTACTCGACGACGACGACCCACTTAACGGTCTTGGTGTTCAGCATGCATACGAAGTTTTTCTCCAGATGCCCCCTCCCGTGTGCCCGTATGAGCCTCTGCTGCACCTTCATGCTGTGCGTCGAAAAGAGGTGTAATTTTTCATTGCTCTCAAGTGCAATCTTTTTCTTTTTCCCTCTCTGATGCAGTTTTTCAATGCCGTCGGAAAAGGTTAGACGCAAGGAAATCTGCCGGAGATTTGGTCTTAACGTTACTTCGCACTGCCTTGTCTCTACTCTTTCCTCACCTCTACAACCTGTTTCACGAAAGTTGAGACCAATATCTTTTTACAATGACACGCTTATATTTAGATATCTCACGTGGTGCAGTGAACTGCGGTTCACTGTAGCGGTCGTAAATACTTCCCCCAAAGGGCCTGTCCATGTTTTTTTTTGTTCCCATATGGATGGGCAGATCCTGACCCCCATTTGGTAGGCAAGCACCCCTAACCTGAGCAGTGACACTAAGGCATTGAAATTACAATTTCACTGCACATGCGATTCACAAATTTTGTTATCACTATTGACTTCATGACGAAAGTGTACAACAGGTGGCACTGAAATGGGGAGAGGACAAGCGAGAAATCAGTAGATATCAACCTGTAAACAAAAAAGGAATGAGCTGAAAGCCCAAAAAAAGCCCTCATAGGTAGTTTGCTCTGACAAGCGGAGTGCTGTAATAACCAGAGCACTCCGAAAAGCATAAGGAGAGACTAAAACTCACCTTTATTCCCCAGGAAGGAACTCGTCGATGGTTGACTGTTTCGTGGAGACAGTAAAAAGTGTGTGGACTTCTCATTGAAACTTTTTAAGCCGTGCAAAATCAAAACTACAAGAGTGGGAGGTGCAAGAGGTACGAGAGCTAGCACACAAAATCATTTGCCACATACTTCGTCATCTTTGCTATGATTTGTTTGATCGGAGCAATCTTTTGATATTCGCAACCTCTAAACCGCATTTGAATTTCTTTATGAAGCAGACGATTTTTTTTAGCGAGATATCTGCTCTGACAAATTTTGCTCCATAAAATTAATTTCTGTATGAACTGGCGCCCTGTAAACGGGATTTCACTGCATTCTCATTTGAGCAGCTCAACTCTGCTCAATCTTAAGGGATAAGTAAAGAACCAAGCATTCTTCAAGGAATACCTTTGAATTGACATCTCTGAGTGGCCTCTACGTGCAGGAGATTCAAGGCTGTTATAGAAGCCAAAGGAGGACATGTTGAAACTTAATTGCTTAACTGTTGTTGCCAGTGCTTTCTTAACGTTTCATTATAACACGCTTTCCAACACTCTTTACCGAAAAATGCCATTCTAGCTTTTGGCTCAGTATGTACGTACGTACGTAGGTACGTGAACGTATGTACCGCAACGTCTGCGATGGACCATGCTCGGAGCCTTTTTTATGGCACGTGCCATATCGTGTGAGAAAAAAACTTGTGTATTTACTAGGTGTGCTTATGACATGAATTTACGGCCTGTACCTGAATGGAAAGAGAAAATTGGGGCTGCCTTGAAATGCAGTTTGTAACATCTGAGTGCTGCTCATCTACAGTAGGGCTTTGGACAACTTGACTGAACTTGAGACTTAGTGATATACATACTTACACACGCTCGCTCCCTTTTAAATTGTGTGGTGTGCACGCATAACACGAAGCAAACAAATGCCCGCACAGAACTCTTCGAGCGGTAGATAGTTTCGCAGTATAAGCAGTTCAGGGCTTACCTAAACCTTTCTGTGTGATTGTTACACAGTAGATGCAGCTTGGGACATCTATCCTTCGTCTGTTGCAATGCCAATTGTTTCTTCCTCAATTGGGTCTGCACATGCACGCCCAATTGATTATGATAGCTTTTTCCAGAGAGGATGTGCTTGTTAGTGTCCGTAGGAGAAAATCCAGCCCTTGTATAAAATGACAATCACTTAGGTTGGTCTGGCAATTGTAAACTTATCGCAAGCTCAAGAGAAACATTGCAAAGGTAGACATTCGGCTCTACCGCTGTTGGTGCTGGATGTCTCAAGGTCTAGTTGATTGGAGGAGTCAATGTAAGCGGAGATTAAGGAGAACTCATATTTGGAAGCAGGAATGGCTAAGTAACTGAACACCTGAGAACTGGTAAAGTTCAGGCAAAAAGTGGGTATTTTTTCGTGGGTCCTGTCAATAGGTTCCGTACCTAGTGTCTTACCTTAACTGAATTAGGTAAGCAAGCTACCTCCAGTCAGATGTTCAATCACATGAAGAATGCTTCCATGTACAAAATTTTGAATTTCCTCGTGTTCTCATGACCATTCCACACTCAATGTCAGCTTTAACGGAATCGTCCACTTTTGAAACGTCAATTTTGCATCACTTTGCATGCAGCACATACGGTAAAAGTTGAGTACTTGAAATAGAGAAGAATTCTTATCTTAAAGCTATCCTTCACAGGCCAGGCCAACACTCTAAGATCCATGCGTACTGTCTGCACCCCCAGACGAAGCAATCCAGTCTTCAGAAGAAGCAACAGGTTACACTGTACACCCTCTACAGTGTGGATGGGGCTGCACGTACGACCACGACGTCAGAGCGGAGCTTAGGGCAGTGCAGGGCAAAGCGCGAAGCGAATGCTCATTCCTCGGTGTCCAGTACCATTCCTTTCTTTTCTTTTCTCTTTCTTTTTTTGCTTCACACTGTGCAGTGTACAGTGCACAGTGTACGTACATCATTACGCAAGAAGTTAGACTTGATCCAGCCAGCGATATCCTCAACCCGTTGCACTTGGATAAGGAAAGTCTCTGCCGTCAGCATAGATTTCACGCCCCACACATTCGCAATTTGCTCCGCTAATATCGTCTGAGGTACGAATAACTGGACTCACTCACCAGGACTCACGCACCATCATACTTTTGTCCTGAGGCATTTGTTGCGTCCATCTCACCTGATCACGGCCCATCGCTCCTCGGCAACATGAGTCGAACGGCACAACACACGGTGTTGTGAGCGCGGTATGTGCGATCTTTCGGATGAACAGATAAGGCTATTTGCTCTCACATGTGATGTTTCCCTAACGCACAAGTGGGGAAGAGAAAGGCAACTGGTATGATTTTCTACGGAGAGTGAAAGAGAGAGAGAGAGAGACTCGGAGCGTATGGGAAGGTGAGGGGGTTTGTGCTCTTGCTGCCATCTAAGGTTCAATCGGAGCAATATTCATGAGCGTGAGCAAGAGCACCTGGGCCTGGGAGGAGCTAGCACCAGGCGTGCACGGCCCATCCGGCCCACAACCAGGTAAAACAGGTCATTGAGACCCTTTTTTTTTCATTTTGCCTTCAACAGTGTAGAGCATGAGCATCACTTGTGATTCAAAACTCATGTGTCCTATTCTTGGATCTCTCTTGTTACTAAATAGCCTTGTACTGTTTGTTTACTTCTCCCACTATCTCTTCTCCTCCTGCAGACCAGGGAAGGCGGTGAAGATAGAGCAGAGTAAGACGACACCGTCTATACACATGCATCAGCACCTCGGCGGAGAACGCCGAATTATGGCGAATTGACGATACTACTGAGAAGAAAACGGTAGTTGACTCCCCAACACCATCCTCCTACACTGATTTGTCATCAGAATCCAGTCTATTTTCCACCGTTCAGATCAACGGAGCACATTGTCTATGCAGAGAAATACTGTCTGACATCCTTCACAGCGTAGTCATTGATGACGTACATCTGACGCAGGCCGTCTCGAGGACGGACAAAGCATTCGATGACTACAAATATAGCGTTTTCCAGCCTCGGCTTGGACTTGGACGAGGCCAATCGACTCTTTTCGTACATGGGTAGATTGACGTTGATTCGCAGTAGCCACTTTTCTTTCCCTCCCCACTCAGGCAAAAATGCATGGGCGTTATTGAAAGAGACAGTGCAGGATAGACGAGAGACGACGGAACATCTGACCTCCTCTCACCCAACTTTGTTACTTTCATTCAGCCATGACGCGACTGACGTACAGTCGATACATGTCTGTGGTTATATGCGAATGTACAGCACTTGTTCGACAAGATGGACACGAGTCAAAAGTCGTGTTTGCGGGACGAAGCTTGTTCAAAGGAACAAAAAGAGAGCGATGGGGTGACAACTTGACATGTAAACAACGACGACAGTTGGGAAATCTTGCCCATTCGCTGCTGGTAAGTGCCCCTAAGTTCTAGCACTGATTTCTAGTGCCTGTTATGATCTTGCCTCAGTGCCTACGATCTCGCCTCGCCACTGCTCCGTGATCGGGCTCAGCAGTAGCGAGAGAAGACAGTCCAGACTCCTGAGCTTTGCGGACCTGATCAGATTCAGCAGTGGCGAGAGAAGACAGTCCGACGCCTTTAAGACCAGATGACTGTCAGCAGTAGCGAGAGACGGCAGTCCAGATCGAGATTTCCCGACTGTTGTCGATGAATTTTGTTTACATATCAAGTTGTCACCCCATCGCTCTCTTTTTGTTCCTTCACCGAACCTAGCAACCTCTTAACCCGGACATGGGTTTTTTGCATGCTTGCTCATGGTGCCGGACATGCTGGACGTCGAGTTATGGAGCTGTGGATCACTGTGTGTGGATGATCGTGGCTGGCATGCATTGAACTGGCATCACAGAAGCCAGCAAGCTACCTTGCCCCCACGTTTGAGACCCAAATAGACATGTAATGTTGGGAGGCATCATCCACTGCAACAGAAAGCACAGGTGGACCTGACCCGCTAGCAACGATGGGACACATGGTGAATCGGATGCCGTGTAGGCCACCCAGACCAAGCGCAACAAACCACGGTGGAGAGAGGCCCTGACGTCTGACAATACATGGATAAGCCATGGCACCACAACCAGTGCCGATGCAACCAAAGAGGGGACATCAGATAAGAGACATCTTGAGAGCACCAGCACCTCAGCTAATGGGACCACACCAGATAGAGCGTGTTGAGAGGACTAGCTCGGAGAGACATGAGAGGACGATGACCTTGTCTCCTAGAGACCTGGCCCAGATAGAAAAGGGCCCAGGGTGGATCTTTAGACCAGATGCATACTGCCAAGTTCAGACACAATGAGGAGGATGAGCCACCACGACAATAAGTGACATTATGGACCGGGAGGTGAAGGAGACACCAGTCATAAGAAGGACCAACAGGTGCTTGCTCACCATGAGCTAGACACCCCGTGAGGTCAGGAGGGACACCTGGGAGGATGAGAGAAGTCTTTGAAGGTGACACTTTTGACAAGATCATACCCCAACAGTGTACACTACTAGGTGGAAGAAGAAGAGGACTCTGACGACAGTCATGAAGAGTACAAACCAGGGCAAGACATTACGTGGACTGTCACTAAGAAGAAGAAGAGGGCCAGCCAAAATGAATACTCAGTTGGGATGGAGAGCAGACGATAGGCGAATATCAGACAGACGGTAGTTCCATGCAAGTATATGTACAGTGGGGGCCAGAAGTGAGCATACAGTGTGCGCGAAGGTGGAAAAGTTGATTTTTAGGGGATTTTTTAGTACTAAAATGTGATCCTTTTTTTGTTAAAGGGGGGCTTCACCACCCTTTAATCCCCCCACTGGGGGCGCTGCCCCCGACCCCTGCTGGGGGCACGCCCCCAGACCCCCAAGTTTTCCCCCCAACATTCTCTTGGGTCAAGTCAGCATACAGCAAAAGCAAGTGAGATCTAAGTGACTTGAAAATGACACAGAAGCTCTAAAAAGGCATAAATTTGTATTTAAAATGACTAAAAAAATTTTTTGTTAAAACATAAAATTAATAATCTATTAACCTTTGTTTTTGATGAATTCCATGAGTCTCTTCTGATAGGTGGCCACATATCACTCACATACTTCTGGGGGGATGGCAGCCCACTCCTCCTTGCAATGGCCTCAAGTTCTGTAAGGTTTTGAGGCCTATGTTCATGAACCCGGCTTTTCAACAAGGCCCAGAGGTTTTCAATGGGGTTGAGGTCTGGGGATTGGCTGGGCCACTCCAGGATGTTGATATGGTTCATCCTGAGCCATGCCTTCACCCTCTTTGCCGTGTGCTTGGGTCGTTGTCATGCTGGAACACCAAATGCCACCCCAAATGTAGCTCACATGCTGAGGTGCAGAGATTTTTGGCCAATATCTCCTTGTACATCACGCCATTCATCTTGCCGTTGATGCGGACAAGGTGGCCAGTGCCTGAGCTTGAGAAGCAGCCCCACAGCATGATGCTGCCACCACCATGCTTCGCTGTGGGGATGGTGTTCTGGGGCTTGAATGCCTCCCCCTTTTTTGCCAGATTGTCTTTTTGGTATTGTGGCCAAAAAGTTTGATATTCGTCTCATCAGACCACAGCACTTTGTCCCACTGGGCACGAGATCAGTGACTGATATGTGCCCAGGCGAACTTGAGGTGCGCTGCCAGGTGCCCTCTGGACTTAAGTGGCACCTTTTGTGGGCAATGTGCAGCTACCCCAATACTGTTCAGTGCTCTTGTCACTGTGGACTTCGACACACGGATGCCCACTGCTGCCAAGTTTTCCCTGATGGCCTCCTGTGTTGCAGCAGGGTTGATCTTTGCCAAGACTCCAACCTTTGAGGCTGCACAGCCTTGCAACTTTTGTGGTCGACCCTTCCAGGGAACATTTATGCTCGTCCCGAGTGCCTTCCAGCGAGTGATCACTCCCTGGATGGTGGAGTGTGGGACCCCAAATGTAGTGGAGACCTTGGTGTAGCTGTTCCCCTTCTCAAAGTGCTGGATGATGGCATCTTTGAGGTCCGTGGAGAGCTCCTTGCATGGTGGCATTGTGATGAGGACTGACAGT
>JAAUXU010055653.1_pt1 | contig 11364 bp, 9 predicted proteins | sample 7278151 | NCBI WGS metagenome assembly JAAUXU01 (sample SAMN14350113, study PRJNA611818) | marine sediment metagenome | isolation source: surface marine sediment (1.8m) | place: French Polynesia: Moorea | collected 2018-08 | reverse complement strand
TCAACATCCAAGTGTTGAACTGACCCTCATCCTAATGTTGAGCTGATCAACATCCAAGTGTTGAGCTGATCAACATCCAAGTGTTGAGCTGATCAACATCCAAGTGTTGAGCCGACCCTCATCCTAATGTTGAGCTGATCAACATCCAAGTGTTGAGCCGACCCTCATCCTAATGTTGAGCTGACCAACATCCAAATGAAACAGGAACAACGAGAGGAAAGTGTGGATGACGATGAAGAAGATCTCTTGAGACGAATATGCAGCACTTTTTGCATGTCAAGAAACTTGCTCAGGTTCATGCACGGGTTTGAAGCTGTCAGCGAGGCAGTCTTAAAAGCTTCTTTTATAGCATCACTTTTGATGACTGAGTCTCCATTTGGCGCCACTGGCAAGAATGTCTGGCAGAGTACAAATAACGCAGTTGCTGCCGGGCAAGAAAAAAGGAAGTCATGCATATGGTGACTGCGACCAAAAAGGAAATCGTTTCTCCAACGATCTCGATTTCCACTAATGATGACGCATTTATGCATTAACTACTTAATTAATGGAGACGTGCTGTTGGGAACTGAAACGTTGGCCGGTCCTAACGGTGCGATTACACTGGCAGAAATTCGCTTGTGCAAGCAGGGTCTAAAGGCCTTTGTTGTTATTACCATTATTATTATTTCTCTATATCTATCGGCGGCTAATTGCAGTTGATAATGTCACTGTGATTCTGATCGTCCCATTGATGCAACGGACGTCCTGGGTACAGGGTGATCAAGGTAAATCCGGACTGTATTCAGGTGCTTCAGGTTCCCCACAGACACGTTCCCTTCTCGTTACCGTCGTTGCTCTCCTCGAGGATCTGGATGCAGTTCTGCACATTTCGCATACCGACGTCCGCCACTCTCCTCTCTCGTTGCCCTCCTTAAGGGTCTCGGTGGATTTCCTGTTTAACCTGAAAGACGTCTGCGTGGCACTGGGTGGGACGGGTTTTGCAAAAGCAAACTTGACTTTCTTTTCTCCTCTCTCCTAAATTATTTTGGCAGTACATTCATTCGCTTCCGGATATTTGCAAAATTGCAACTCGGCTAAAAGCGAGGCAAGATTTCTATGTAGCGATATTACCGATCTCTATGTAGTAAAACATGTTGGTCACCTGCTAGTGTTTCTTTGTCATGAGCTGCATGTGCACTGCACGGTGCACAGTGCGCCTCACACAAATTGTGGCGAGCAGTTAACACACGATACAATCAAGTTTCTTCCACTCAATACAGCCAGCATAAAGTAAGCCATTAATGACGTATGGGTGTCGTCTGTATGGTAGAAGCTAAACAACGGAATCATTGCTGCAATGGAGGACGCAGCAACAATCGCAAAGATTATTTGGATGGGTTTTCATAAAGGAGGGCCCGTGCATGACAGCAGCTATTACATTAGCTCCTCTCAGTAGATGGATTTTCTAGAGTGAGGTGATATATATGCATATGGAGTAGACACATTGGGCCTCAGAGCCGTCTTGGCAAGGCTGCATCAGGCCAGATTTTGCCATGGCAGGTCAAGCTCCTTGGAACATTATGAACAGATGTCTGAAATGAAGACACCATCAAGTGTCCAATGTAAATCACTATTAGCATTTCTATTGGCTTCCTTGAGCAGGATGCTGGCAGTCCTGGTCTGTGTGGACCTGGAGACAACACGATCAAGCGTCCACTCCATGTGTTGCCTTTATGAACCTTTGGGACTTGATTCTTGGGTAGGTTCGAGTCCATCTTGTCACACCCTGTACAATGTTGCATATGCACTCGTGCATACATTTCTTTGCCTCCTCTTCTCTCCCTTTTTTTGCCCCCCTGCCTACATAACTGTACCCGGAGTCTAACTACGTACGCACTCCAGGGTGTGTACGTAACACGTGAGTCAATATTAGCGCACGTCACACGCGTCAACAGCTTCACATTTTGGCTCATTATGCAGCACAATTAGCGTAACCAGTGTACAAAAGACGCTCACTGAGGCAGAAGTCACGTGCTGCAAAGGCCACAAAAAACCCTACTGGTGCACCTTTAAGCGCCCTTTTTTCTGCTTACTCATGGCTCCAGCACTCTTATTTTCCTTTTCTCTGGTGAAACGAGCAGAAATTCTATAGAGGAGTCATTGTCCTGGACGCTCTGGCCGGCCCCAGCCACCGATGAATAAATATTGAGAAACAACATTGCTTGATCATCCAGCCAAGGTCGATCCGGGCAGAAAAGCAAAAAAGTGGAGGAATATCAGTACCGTCAATTCTGGGCAGACAGAGAAAGGAAGAACGACGACAAAAATGTGACGTCATCAATGTGAATGAATTGTCAATCACGGAGCAGTTATCGTTGTCATCAAGGACGTCAACGGATTCTTCGTCAATGGAATTGTCAAGGCAACACCCTGTTTGTAGCCCTTTTTTTCCCCAACACCTTAATCAGAGAGAAAAAGAAAGAAAAAACTATTCTATTATAGGTCACTGTTCCAGAAAAAACATTGTTGTCAAAACCAGACAATGAAAGATCTTATTATTATTGTTGTTACTTTACCTAACGGACGCACAAGGAAGAAGAAACGACGTCAGGCACACACAGGAAGGGTCTTTACTTTTTTCTTTACTGTTTCAGGGTCACGCCTCTGAACATATTTTTTCACTCACCAATCATGGCAGTTCCCGATTGCGGCGACGCCTCTATTTGGTGCTGAACAGAGGATGTCTTAGTCAAGGTGCTTTGTTTACATCTCACAATGTTTCTGAGAGATCGTTACATAAGAAGGATATTTTGTTGCCTCCGCATTGTTTCGGGAGTCAACGGTCCCAACGATGGCGACGACTTTTTTTTGCTCTGCACAGTAGTGATGACGTCAGTCAAAAGATAAAGAAAAACAAAGTTGGGGACTTGAGAGCCTGATGTCAAACGCTTCCAGACCCTGTTTCTGGCCAAGGCACAGCTTTGACGGAGAACTTCTGGAGTCAAGCCTATGAGGTCACTCCGGAAAGTCACACTTTTTGATCAGAAGACTAGAAGTATCCTTCTTTGTCCAACTTTATTGAATATGGTTTCAGAATGAGGCTGATTGGGCAAGTCACCCTTGCACATGGTCTTTAGGTTCCATGATGCTTTTATTGGATTAGTTGGAACGTGTTGAAAATGTCTCAAATCTGTAAAAAAAAAAAAAAAAGGCCGACATTTTGAAATGACCTTAAAAGAGCTCACGGCTGTGAGGGGCAGGTCAAAGTATCCCACAGTAATAATGACTTTGAAGCTGTTGATGAAGGCACTTTCTAGCATGCGGAAAATCAGCAGCACTGCAGATCCTGGCACGCAAGAGCCTCACAACGTTAGTCTTCGCGTTGGGTCGACCCCGGAAATTAGCTTTCCATGTTGAACAGAGTCCACCCTCGACATCGGCAACTTTTGTGTGATGAGAAAGAAGATCACAGTCACAGACATTCATCGACTGGAATAAGCACGGTTAAGCAGTGTATGACGTACTGGTGGCTGCTACACGCTCAACGTGACCAGCCAAGTTAATCTTGATGACGTCAAGGCATTCTCTACCTTACACGCTTAGAAGTTCTCGTTACATAAGACGTCAATGTCGAATCTTTACCATGGCCACTGTATTACAATCAATGACCGTGTAGGAGTGGAAAAGAAATGCGACTTACGGACTTTCTTGTACTTTCCATTCATGCTGGACTTTTTTCTCTGGGCAGACATTTCTCTCGAAAATCTTACACCTTAAGACCGTCTTTATAGGTCATCATGGGCAGTCGAGCCTGAAAAATAACCTAAGTAAAGAGGGCACAGACTTATTTCTATTTTCCCCTGCCCCTCAAAAAGAAATCACCAGAAAGACTCGAGGCTGGCGAGGCCTATATCAATGGCTGACAAGACCAGACTCGGGGCCGATGATGATTCTGATCGCCCGATTGACGAGCCTACGTTTGAGGCTGTTGAGATCTTGAGTCGACGGTGACGCCTGATGCTGATGACTCGATGCTGATGGCTTGAGGCTGATGGCTTGAGGCTGATGACTTGAGGCTGATGACTGGAGGCTATGACTCGATACTGATGACTGGAGGCTGTGACTCGATACTGATGGCTTGAGGCTGATGACTTGAGGCTGATGACTTGAGGCTGATGACTGGAGGCTATGACTCGATACTGATGACTGGAGGCTATGACTCGATACTGATGACTGGAGGCTGTGACTCGATACTGATGACTTGAGGCCGATGACTCGATGCTGATGACCCCAACCTAATGACTGTGGACGACTGACCACGGGCAGAGGCTGACGAGCCTGGGCTTGAAGCTCGCAACGTCACTATTTCCAGCTGGCTCTCCCCACACCCTCAACGAAAGAGGACAGAAGTAAAGAAATGACGCAATCTTGACTGCGTATTTTTATTTTGCTCAGCGATATTTGAGTTGCTGCTGCCACCCACCCACCCACTTGCATAAACAGCCCTATGTTGACACTGCGTAGAAGTGTCAACAAAGTTTTGTGCTGACAACTTCTTATGATATCGTACTTGAACACGAAGAAGGTCTGATCCGTGGGCAAAACGTGGGCAAGTCCTTCACATCTCATTAGCGAAGAAGTGCTACAAAGAAAGATGATATCTTGTACGCTCGATATTTGTTCCAGGACCAAAAAAAAGGTGAATGATACTTCCGTGTGAGTCTTTGTCACGTGAATACGTGTGTTTAACGGCAGTTGCAGACGTCTTTCAGCGTTGGTTGAACTTTTTCCTTACCCACATACATACATGAATCTTGTACACGTAATGCAGAACGTGCAGAGTCGACGCAACCCCCCCAAGACAACCCTGATTTATCGAATCTTTGAAAATTCTATATTATCATGTACTATCTCATCCTCTACATCAATGTCGTAATCCATTTTTCTTCCTATGCTACAACACGGCTGAGGTAAATGATCCGTGGTCACAATAAATGTCTTAAGCATCATGGCAAACTCTATTCGTCATGGAGCTTAACTTTCACCAAACACGAGTACACGGGCATTTCAGGCCGGAAGCAAGCAAACATGTTGGGCTAGGATTAAAATGAATATCCCACATTTCTCTCTAGCCAAAATGGAAACTCTACTACTCTTGTTGTGGTCGGTGACGGGATAGTCTGGACCGGGTCGGGCCGGGCTGGACGCTACATACTGTCCTTCCCCCAAAATAGTCTGGCCATTTCAGTGACAATTTAAAAGTAACCCTGCCAAAAGCGGGTTAAACCAAGGGTGAGCGTCACTAGGTGTGTTGTTAGCACCCTGGTGATTTGAGGCATTTCACAGACTTCTGACCTGAGCTTAGACTTGGTCCGTCGGGACCCGGGGCCGCGTCGAGTCGGAAAAATGTACTTCGAGGCCACCGGGTCGGGCTTATTCGAATCACCCGGTGTGGTCACCTCTACACTAGCGCTGTTCTCTGGTTCTTTAAATATTAGCGACTTCGGGAGGTTCTGGGTTTAAGAATTACTCGCCGAATGCTCAAAAAAAAAAGAATTTTATTACAACGATGAAAAAAACACATGCACATGGTTATTAACTCTTTGCTTCGGCGGCCAAGAGGGGATTAGTGATGTACTCACGCCCGGAACTGAAGAGCCGAGCTAGGTTTAAACCCGAGTCGGGCCTGAAATCCACAGATCTACTTCACAGTAAAGGGGAGTTTAAGAAGCCTATGCAAAGGTAGGCCTACGATGGTACTGACTTTTATGTTTTTTCACGTATTCGAACTCTAAATCTCTGTTGTTCCTCTTATGACTTTGTTGCCATCGGGGATGTCAAAACTGTAAAAAAGTGCGCAATCTTGAGGTTTATTCATATTATCATGACCTACAAATGGACAAAGTTGGAAGGTTATCCTTGCTCTGGCAAATGACTTTTTTTTTTTAGTATAGACGATACAAAGAGTATTTGACTGTTGTCTTCAGTACAGGGAGTTTTTTGCATCTTTTCACCTCTCTCGTTATGCAGTGGATGGCGCCTAAATGGGGTTCTGGATAAATGGGCCAGACGATTAAATGGGCCAAAAGACTCAGAACCAAAACAACTACCCTGTTTTTAGGTAAATTAAATGGGCCAGCAAAAATGGACATTCAATGAGAAGTGGGGCAAATGGGTTGTGTTGATGAGGTACAGAAATGTGCGCCACATCAAGGTAGGGCTGTTTTGCTGCCTGCTGTGCAAAAAATGCTGCTGCATTCTCAGTCACTGTCAGGTGTTGCAAAAGTGTGACTTCCCAATGGACAAAGCATTCGATGTCCCTGGCCAAGAAGGAGTCATTTTCCAGCCATGTTGTCCCCTAGATTTAGTCCATATGCTTAAATTGCTCACCCCATCCACTGTAAATAGGTCAAAAGCTCCGAAGTCTACGCTAAAAGCGCCATCTAGTGACGATCCTACCCAAAAGTCAAGCCAAGCAGACAAGGTTGGAAGATTACTTATTGTTCGGGCAGCAGTTCGAGGCAGCAAATTAGAAGCTGCTGAGTTGTTTTTAGAGACCTTTGAAAAAAAAAAACATTTGGCTGGTCTCGCCAATAGAGGGTGCTTTTTTGCACTGTTTGCCAGCCCTAGAGCAGAAACTACGCCAAAAGCGCCATCCAGTGACCATCTTTTACTCCTAAATCCAGCCAAGTGGACCCAATTGGAGGATTTTCCATGCACTGGACAGATGACTCTTGTGTTTGGCAAGAGACTGGCAGGTGATGGAGATCTCTTTCTACACCTTTTAGCAGTTGTCAACCCTTTTCTATGCAGCTTCCACCAACGTTTCATTGCTTGCAGGCTGCTGTTCTGCTGAAGCAGTAAGTTCTTTGAAGCACAGACGATAAATGTAGCTGTCGACTCTACTGTGGATGATGATGATGACGACGACGACGACGTAGACGACGTCACTGTTGCTCTTTGGTCAGCGTTCTCTGGTTTATTGGCGTACGAATGTAGCTAGCACAGTTGTAGGCATGTCATTTTCCACCGCGCAAAAATCTGTTGTCACCATGAAGTTCGCAATTTTGGACACTTACCTGATTGAACACATACAAAAAGAAAAATGTGTATCTTACAAGATGAAAGATGTGTACGCTAATCTTCTACTCTTGGATATAGTTGGATATAGCTGGATTGGATATAGTTCTTAGGTGGCTTTCTCGTCATGGTACGCATGTACTTTTTTTTCTATTTATCTATCGTAAAGCATCAGCACTCTAAGTACTAAACATGTAAGTGACAGACGAAGGGCTCGCTTAGCTTTCTTACTTTTATATGCCGGCGTGTGTTCAAGGAAATGAATAGGACAAAGTATATATATAAATATTAATACTGTTTTAAAGCTGTGCAACGCCAGTCCTTTTTCTAAGAACTGGACGGGGGAGGATTCTTTGCAGCAATCACTCTCTTAAAAGTTGGAGAAGCTTCAATGAAAAGAATGAACAACAAAAAGTATGAGTTACTCAACTGAAGAAAAGCTACTACAAGTGGTGCCCTTGCCAGCCTGATGTTGCCAGGGGCCGCCGCTGTCTCCTCCTCCACCATATTGCTCTTGTCTTACAGGGTCCTGAGGAAATGAGCGTTCGACCTCTTGTAGTTGTAGGCGTCGTCGTCGGAGGCCTCTCGCAGGCTCCTCAGGAAGTGCGAGGGGGAAGACCGGAGGCTTCGCAAGAAGTGGGCGGCCTCTCCGGGCGCCCTCAGGCTGCGCAAGAAGTGGGCGGCCTCTCCGGGCGCCCTCAGGCTGCGCAAGAAGTGGGCGGCTTCTCCTGACGCCCGGAGACTCCTGAGGAAGTGGGCCACCTCTCCCGGGGCCCGGAGGGGTCTCAAAAAGTTAAGACGCTTCCCGGACTCTTCTAGGTCTTCGTCATCCTGGTCGACCGCCCTCAAGGACCTGAGGAAGTGCGCGGCCTCCTGAGCTCTCGCGTCCCTCTCGATGAGGCTGTTCGACGGCTGAGCGGCCTCGGAGTCGCTGCGAAGGGTACGAAGAAAGTGGACTGCAACGGAACGAGGTGTGATATGAGAATCTTACTCGTGGCAACGCTGCCAAAGCATCTTCCCGATGCCTAAGGTGGATTTTTGACCTAAATTTCCTTAATCGAGTTCTCGCCGAGTACGTTTTCTTTTCTTTCTTTGAGTAGCTCGAGTGTGGCTCGAGCAGAACAAGTGGTTCACAGGCCCTCCAAAAGCAGCGTTGCCAGATCCATGCAACCGGTGCCACATTAGCTTTTTTGCGCTCATGCAAAACTGTTCTTCTGCCATGTGAGTTCAACGGCACTCAGCAATGTTTTTCGCCAGACTTTCATTGCACTTTCTGTTTCCTAGTCCTGAAAAAGAATCAACAGCTGATGATTCACAAGTCGGGTTTAAACCGAATCACACGCTCCAGCAGTGTTGCCATATGTCAACGTTCTGCCGGTCAGGCCAGTTTGGCCGTGGTTGAGAGACATTTGGCAACCCTGCTTTGGATTCTCGCTGATACCGCGCCCACTGGCGAGTACTGACTTGATACTTGAACCTGACTCGAGTTCGATCCATCTCTATTCTGTCTTTCTTTCTCGCTCTTGGTGTTGTATTGATTGACTCGACCAAAAGTTGACTGTGATACAGATTCTCTGATCGTGACTCTAACCAGTGTCGGGTTCGTAGGAAGGACGTCTGACTCGAGTTGACTCGGATAGATGGGGCAAAATGATTCAGCCGAAAAACCCGGACTCGAGTCTGTCCGGGTCTGGCTCTGGAACGAGTTCCAAACAGCACCGCTCGTCCTCTCTCAACGAGACAAGCGTGTACATAACGTTACGTGGATGCATTCATGTTCCTCCTTGAATGGGAGAGAGTAATTATAATTAGGCGCTCCCACCGCCATTCAGAACTGATAGACTTCATTGTTTAGTAAGTGGTCTCTTTTGTCTGCTGTAGCCTTTGCTCTTCTGAAGAAAAGCTGTTGTTACCGAGTTAATGTTTCAAGATGAAAGAAAATAAGAAATGTGCTTTTTTCATCTCCCTCCTCACTGAGTTGATCCAGAGGTAGAGTGCAAGCACCAATGTTATCTTAGGGAATTAGCCAATACTTTCAACATAAGAAGGGTACTGCAGTGGCTGTTTCATGTAGTCATTGTGACTTCATTGAGCAATGGTGACTGTTTCGAGTACACATGTGGGCAATCTAAGATTGGCATGGTCATTATTGTCATTGCATGTCATTGGCATGGTTGGGCTGAAACAGTCATAATGTCACGAAGCATTAAAAGTATATCGTATTGAGTGAATAGGAATTGTCAAATTCGTCCAAGACTAAGACAGACTAGTTGAAAAAATAGCTTCACCGTTGGACCAAAATGTGTAAATAACGCATTTCCTATCAGTGCTTCATGTGATGGCGGATTCTTTGGGCAACAACTGACTTTCTCGACCAGACATTTAGTAATAGAAAGGAAGTTGTAAGAAAAACATCTTGGTGCTTCTTTGTCAAGATCTGGGACTTCATGCCAGAATGCTCAACGTGTCTGGCAGAGAGATCAGCTGATGGACCCATGTGTAAACACCCTTCTCAGAGTTTCGAGTACCACAGTCATTCGTAAACATACCTAAAACTCAACAGGAGTCTGATGCTCAATTGCAGATACTTGAGAGTTGACAACTTATTCCCCTGCAGCCATGAATGTCCTATGTGTAAAATGCGCAATCTGCAGCTTTTGGTCCAACGGTTTTCTCAGATGGCTTTTATTAGTCCACCAACTTAACACTCTGAGCGAGCAGTGGTTATTCGACATAGTCACCTTCAATATAACTGTTCGATGTTCATCCTATATATACTTTCATACCGTATCAGCTTTTCTTTGCTGCCGACATCAGAAGGTCAGGACAGTTTAATCGTGCTTGCATCAGTCACTAGTTCGGGTTTTTTTTCAGACCTTGGCTATCGGACATTTTCGCATAATTTTTCTCTGAATGCTGTCCATAAAATATGAATTTTATAGACCAAAATAGCTGCCCAACTCCCTTTTCATCACAGACCTCCCCATGGATTCCCTCAGCGGTCTCAAGTGGCACAAGTTTTACGAGTTTACGCAACACGCGGGGTAACTGATCATGGACCTAGGAATTTTAGGTTACCAACTTTTACCCTTTAGTTGACGAAAATTCCACTTTAGGGGTTTTCATTGCTTTTTGGATCGTCAGCTTCCTGTCATTCTTCAAAATATCTCAAAATTTCACTCACTGTTGAAATCTTTTTCTCGATATTTCTCATTTTCTTCCTACGTTTTCATCTGAGGATTTTGACTCACTGTTCAGGTTTATGTCTGGAATTCCCAACTCTACGAATAATATGTCCCGAAACAAGAATGGGGCATCACTTCCCTCTTAAGCCGTTCATATTATGGGAATCGCTGTTATGACTCTCTCTCAATGGCGCTCGTCCACGCCAACAACTCAGTAATGTTAACGCGCGTGAGCGAACTCGTCCTCGTCAGCAACCCAGAGGGACACGACGGAGCTTTGGCCGCGATTGACCAAGCTGAACGCTTTGTGGTCAGGTGAGGAAAGTCCTCAACCTCGGTGAGGACGCAGAGAAAAGACCTCAACTTGGGTGAGGACGCAGGGAAAAGACCTCAACTTGGGTGAGGACGCAGGGAAAGGTCCAAAAAGAACCCTCTTTTCTTTCATCTCACACCACAGTCTGAGAAGCTGCAAAATGAGCCCAGATTTGGCATCAAGAACAGCCATTGCCACGACGTCACCAGCAGCAGCCAAATGAGAGTCCTTCATGAAACGGTAGAAGAAAAGGTTGTGGTTTTGCCTGGAGCAGAATTGAGCTGCTGGTTTTTTATCATTATTATTTCCATTGTGAGAGCGCACCAGAGTTTGGCTTAGGTTTGTGGTAGTGAGTCAATGAGTCTTTTTAGGCTGTTCAACCATTTGAGCGTCGAAGCTTTAGCTTTGAAATATCATTCATCTTCCTGAAATGCACCAAGCTTCAGCGTCCTAGCAAGAAAACAATCCCAAATTCCATGTTTGCCTAAGTAGAGGTTATAAGGAGACAAAGCGCGAACTTTTCAGGCCGAAGACAGAACTTCTTCCAGATGCTCGACGTGTACAAGTAGAGATTGGCACCCCAAGTAAGTATTAGGGTGGCCCCCTTGAGACGCAATTTTTTCTTCCAAAATGCACACTCATCAGCAGTTGCGACTGATGTAGAAAGTCAGATCCCACCCAATCAGATTGATGTTGGTCTACATCAGTCGCAACTGCTGATGAGTGTGCATTTTGGAAGAAAAAATTGCGTCTCAAGGTTGACACCCTAATACTTACTTGGGGTGCCAATCTCTACTTGTACACGTC
>JAAUXU010023965.1_pt1 | contig 11365 bp, 15 predicted proteins | sample 7278151 | NCBI WGS metagenome assembly JAAUXU01 (sample SAMN14350113, study PRJNA611818) | marine sediment metagenome | isolation source: surface marine sediment (1.8m) | place: French Polynesia: Moorea | collected 2018-08 | reverse complement strand
TAGACAGTTTTGGTCACAGAGTGACCCATATTTTTTATGTCACAGAAACCATCCTTGGGCCATGCCCTTTCAGAATATATATGGTTTGTGGGGTCCATCTATCTCTCATAGTTTTGGAGAAAAATGAGGACAAACATACATACTGTACAGACAGACAGACAGACACGCCAAATTTATATATAGAGAGATTTAAATTTGAATCTGAATTTAAAATGCCTTTCTTAGTTCTTTTGGTAAAGTATGCTAATAAAGAAGTAGTTAAGTAAAGTGCGAAAATTGGAAACCGCAAGGATGCAGATTTTCGTGAAGACACTTACCGGGAAGACAATCACCCTGGAGGTGGAGCCCAGTGACACCATCGAAAACGTGAAGACAAAGATCCAGGATAAGGAAGGGATCCCTCCAGATCAGCAGCGCCTCATCTTTGCTGGGAAACAGCTTGAGGATGGAAGGACCCTTTCTGACTACAACATCCAGAAGGAGTCGACCCTTCACCTGGTCCTGCGTCTCCGTGGAGGCATTGAACTGGTGGTAAAGACCGTGAAAGGCAAGCCAGTCAAGCTTGATGTGGAATGGGCTCCTCCTCCGCCTGCTGGTTCTAGGACAAAGAGCACCAATGGCAGCATCAAGCCAAACCCTTCAGAGAAGGCGTGAGGAACCTGACCGGAAATGTTTTTTCATAGGCGTAAATAAATACAACTAGTTGAAATATATTTCTAGCCTGTGAAAAGTCCAACGTATCTTACTTTTTATTCCAGTTTCTTAGTACAAAGACCATACCATGTCTGTCCGTAGTTAACGAGTCACTTTAGTTTCCTTGTTGATGTTGCTGTCACCTATTGAAAATAAGGCTTGAAACTGCACTAGGTCCTCCCCACGTTGAAGGCTTAGCTAGTGCTATTTTTTTCGTTTTCGTTCTTTTCAGGGCTCCAGAAGCAGATGCTGTTCATGCGTTGCGCCTTCGAGTCCCGCCAGGAACAGTTGGCCCTGTACCCGTTCCCCGGCCTCAAGGTCATCAACATACGCGGCTGCTCCCTCCTGGCGCTCGACCTCATCATAATCGGCAACTTCGTGACCCAAATGGCTGACCAGAACCGCCTCCTGGAGCTCTCCCTCCGCGACTACCCGCTGGACCGCGCCGGCCTCCTGGGCCTCCTCCCCTGCCTGCCTCTCGTGCGCACCGTCACCCTGTGCGCGCGCAAACTGGCCGACCCAGACTGCTACACTCGGATAGCGGACGCCCTCCGAGACAACCGTCTCTCCCGCCTGAGGGAGCTGTGGCTGCTCGGGGTGCCGCCCGCCGACATGGACCTGGACGAGCCGGACGAGCTGGGGGCGGCGCTGCTGGACCTCAAGGAGGTCTGCAGGCTCAACAACGTCAAGGTCAACGTGTGAAGAAGATAGAGCGAATTTGGGTGCATGCTTTCCTGACAATTGTTGTTTCCTGACAGAAAGATTTCCATTTTATTCTAGGTACTGGTCTTAATCAAAGGTACTGTTTTCCCCAGTACCTTACAAATCACGAATTCAGTATACACAGTACAATATCAGTGTAGCTCGAGTGAATAATATAGTTTTTTGTTAGGATAAAACCTTTCTACTGTTTCAGAGACTTTGTTGCACCATCAGTCTTCCGTCACTGATCATATTTTTCGTTCGATTGAGTGTGTTTTGTACATATGATATTGCGTATTGTTCTGAAGCCAAATATATTCAAAAAATACACCTGCATGCCCCGGACAAAAGAAAATAAATATGCAGCTTCCGCCGGCGTCGGAGAGCAATCATAATTGAACTGGACCCCTATCAATAATTCAACTATCCCATCTGACGGTGGGCAATAGTGTTCCCTCCGGCCGACTAATGTTCCTTTCTCCTCTATTTGCAAAACCGTCGCTGTCTACCTCCCCCACGCTGAAGTGACCGCCGTGGCCGATCATATCACTTGAAGGGTAGGGTGGGGGGTCGGTCGAATTCGGCCCCGGAATTACGGCGTGGCCGGGCAGCAGGTCAATTTGGTCGTCATGACTTTTTGAATGTTTTTGACTACGAGGCCCACGGAGCCGACTGAGTGACCAGTATTCGAAGGGGGCTGCAATATGGGACATGGGGAGTTGAAAGACGAGGTCGGGACGAAGATGGCCTCGGCGGACAATATCAAGTCGCTTCTCATTTTCGTCTTGTGCTGCTTCGCCTTCGAAACTGGTAAGTACGTGTGTCTCCTTTCTTCTTCGGAAAGCTCCGACAAGGAATTATCGCATACGTTTCTTTCGTCCGATTTGCGAAAAAAAAGGTCTTCGCCCGGTACTCCAGTTACAATCTCATCGTTCTCGTCTTTCACTTTTTTTCCAGGCCTCTCCGAAGAAATCTTCTTTTCAGGACAGGAACAGGTGAGAGCGAGGACGAGATTTGAGGGGAGGAAACATTTCACGAACTGCACTTTTCGTCAATATTATTTATTAGTGTCCGGTTAGGCAAGTCTGTTCAAAATTGAAGCCACTGGGCAGATCCATAACTTCATCAAAGATTAAGTAGGCCATGGCTCATGAAAATCTTCTCGGTGATACCGTTGTTGCCGAAGTTATTTCAAAATGCTCCTTTTGCAAGGTAGCAATATCTTCCACCGAAGGAATGCAAACTGTGTGCCGCGGTTTTTCCCAAGTGTGATTTTTTCGCAGCAGGCCGCTTGAAAAAAATCTGTTCTGCAAAAAAAATATTCCCCCGTTGCGTTAATGGTTAAGATTTCCTTCCTCTCAATGGCGCATCTCTGAATAGTCGTTAAGTAGAAACTTCAGGTAGAAGCACAGGTAGACGAGCGGCCTGGCCACCGGCTCAAGGATCAGCAGCACGAAGCTCCACACGTCATAAGTCACGCTGTTCACGCCTGCGGGAAAGAAAAGGGTGATAGAAAAGTTCATAGCAAAATATGCATTGTTCCTTTCTTTGACGAGGGAGGCGGATGTTTGTGCCGCAAGCAAATATTTTGACAAAGGAAGAATTCATAGTGCGGCAGCAGTGCAAGTCAAAAGTCAATATTTGACAGAAAGGGGGGAAAAGTAGAGGTCCCTTTAACGCAAAATTAAGAGACCGTCTCTCGTAAAAAAATGAATGCAAAACTTTATTTGAAAATCGTTATGCTCACTCTCGAAGGGCTCCAGAATGGCGCAGCAGTCATAGAACAGTCTGGAGACCTCCTTGAAGTTGAGCAGGAACCCGGTGACGATGTAGAGTCCGTTGACGAGGGCGACCGAGAGGAGCAGGCGCCACCGCTGCAGGAACTCCTCGTGGTCCATGGTCTCGGAGCGGAGGAGCGGGGAGCCCACGATGCAGAGGGAGAAGAGGAAACTCATGGCGAAGCAGAAGAGCACGGAGGAGGACACCAAGTAGGTCAGAATCATGGTGTAGTTGTCGCTGGTGCGGCACTCTTGGATGGAAGAGTCTGAAACGAGATGATGAGTGGTCTTAAATAGGTCTTGTAGATTACCGTTCTTGTAGATCTTACCTTCTTGGATCTTCCTGTTCCTGTCTGGCTCTTTCTCCGTCAGTCCCGAGTTGACGGCGGCGGGGATGGAGAGCAGCAGCGGCAGAAGAATCGCAAGCAGGAAGCAACCGAGGTAGACAGGTCGCTTCACGCCGAGACTCTCGGTGGCACCTGTGGCAGCGTTAATTAACTTGGTTAAACTTAAATTGTTTCGCCACAAACAGAATTGCCGGGCTAATTTGCCCCCTTCCATATTGCTCTTTCAGTAGTGCGAATTTAAAGACTTTTGTCGTCGTGGTCTCACCGGAGAACTTTAGTGAGATGTATGCGCTGAGAAGGATGAGTAGCAGCGGGACGAACAGGTCGTGGAAGGTGAAGAGGTACACGTAGAAGTTGCAGTATCCCTCGCTCTGGTTCCAGCTCGTGTGGACGTAGTTCTCCACGAAGAAGGGGGAGACAAAGATGCCGTACAGGAAATCCGCGATGGCGATCGTCAGAATGACTATTAAATCAAACGTCGAAAAAGAATAGTTTAAATTCGCCAATTTATTGGTCTTTTCCCCATTTCTTACCCTTGTTGACAAGGTTGAAGAAGTTCCTCCTGAAGACGATGATGCCGACGAGGACGAGGTTTAGGATTAGCGTAAGGACAAGGGCGATCCAAGAGAGCACCTCCCACGCCGTCCTCTTACCGCTGTCGTCCTCCTCCTCGTCCCGGGGATTGTTGTTGTCGTCGTAAGTGTACTCGTCATCCTCATAGTTGGGGATAGCTTGGATTCCAGACATTTTTTCTGTTTTCCCCGGCTCTTGCGGCGATTCTGGATCCTATTTTCTTCCAAAAGGAGAATGCACTTTTGGCCTTTTTCCTTTCTCGGCCTCCGTTGGAACTGTCCAAAAGTCTGTTTCCTGCGTTGCACTGGATACCTAGGTAGGCCTTTCAAGGTCAGAAAGACGCCCGGAGCGTCCGACAGAAAAAGTGAGCTTTCGAGAGCGGTCTAATCTTTTCCCTCGCCCTCAAGAAAAATCTTCTCCGTACGCGTGTATAACTGGCACTGTTCCAAGAAGGAGGCAAACGGATGATTTCTTTTTCTTTTTCTTTGAGAGCGTTAGTGAGAATTGTCCGGAAAGAGATTTTTCCTCCGAATCCCGCAAAGAGAATGACTGATGCTAATTGCTATTGCACGCCGGGCATCATCGACGCGAGATCTATTTTCACCATATGTGATGGCGCGATTTTTTTCTGTTTTCTGCCGGCGGAGGTGGAAGTACTCTAGGGTGTGAGTGTGTGCGAGCGCCATGCATGCCAGCACCGCCTCCAGCTGGGAAGAGAGCTTTGGAGGGATGGGCATTGGGCAGCGAAGAAAAGGAGGTGGAGGAGGAGCTCACTTTTGTAGGGAGGGGAGGGGGGGAGGGGAAGGCGTGCGCACAGGTGTACAACCACTCTCTTCTCCTGTTGGTAACTCGCAGCCACCCACCCACCCACCTGAACCAGAGACCCATTCTCCTTTCTCTCTTGCTCGTCTTTTTCTCCACCTCCTCTCGATCCTCTTCCATGTTTGGTGCGATTTGCTCGCCCTCCTTCCTCCTCCTCCTAGCTCGACGTGATAGTGACGCGGGCGGTCGCGACGGCAATGTCCCAAAAGGGAAGGATGACTGATACACCCGAGATCTGGATCTAGCTATCTGTTTGTTGGACTATGCTGTGTGTGCAATCAAGTTTTGTTTCCTTTCCCCGTTTATTTCCAGGTGCCGGCGCCCCCAGTGGTGGTTAGGGAGAAGCGCGCTGCGCTCGGTCCGTTCGAGGACGCACTCTCAGAGCTCAGGTGGGCAACAGGAGGAGGGGATATTTTTTAAAAAAATCGACGACAAAAAACTATGTTTTCCCGAATGTCTGAGCAGAAGGTTCAGGAACCAGAAAGAGCTGACGGAGGATGAGGATAAATTCCTTCGGGACAGGACCGTCTACGGTGGAGGAACAACATGATTATTAAAGGGACTTTCTAAACATTATTTTGCCAACGCAGACCCCGTGGTCCTGATGCGCCTGGTCACCACCAACTACGACGGCGTGGACAATGTCACGGTGGAGGGGACCAATCAGTTCACTGCGGCTGCAGACGAGGCATGTTCGCAATAAATTCGACAGCATTACCCACAAAAATTCACCACCGTTCCATATATTATAACAGTTCAAGGACGCCCTCCTCAACAACGTCATCGCCGACTCTGGCAGCCTTGTGGACACGCTGTACGTGCCCAGCATCGCCGACTTGGGGCTGGACGATCAGAACCGCACCCAGGTGCAGGTGACCGTGCTGATGGTGGCCAAGGAGACGGGGGAGGACATCCTTCGGGCGCTGGCCACCAACTTCACCAAGCACGGGGTGATGGTGAAGGGCAGTCTGGACGTCACCCACGTCTACTACAAGGCATACGCCAAGCGCGTCGACAAGAGGACGGTGTACGGGCTTTACCTGCGGCTGACCGAGCTGGTGTACATGCCCATGTTCACCAACCTGGACAACACGGCCACGCTCAAGGTCACTAATGAGCTAGTGCTCACGGTAAGGAATATTTTTTTTTCGACCACAATATTATTTTCATACTTTTGTACCGGTAGTAGGTATGTTTCTTCCTATCACTGTTGTTGTTGTTGTTGTGATGTTGTTGTTGTAGCTGCTGCTGCTGTTTTCTTGCCACATTTCTGAATGTGAGGATGCTCCCTTCATTTCTCGCCACAAATATATTTTTCCTGTGAAATGTCTTGATTTTTCCGTCCCTAAAGAGCCGCCCGCTGTTCCGCAACCGTTTCGGAGAGTACTTCTTCCGCTCTGTGGTAATGGAGTACTTCGAGGGACCTGTGCTGGGCGACACTATCGTCAGCATGGCCTTCCTGCTGGAGGAGAACGAGGACAACCTCATCGACGTCGACTCAATCTGGCTCGTACAGATCAGGGAGCACGGGCAGCTCGGAAACCACCCAATCAGGACGGACGGATACATCGTCTCAGGTAGTTCAGCACTCTCATATGAGGACGAAGAATTTGGCAGAAAGGAATTCATTCCTTTCTTCTTTTCATTTTTTCCGCAGAACTCAACTTCGTTCCAGAGAAGTTTGAGAAATACCTCGTCGGTAAGAAGCAATACATTTTCGTGATATCATGCGTAATTTTAAAAAATGCGGAATCTCATCTGGAATGGTATTGTATTTCTAGCGGAAATAACTAGAGAGGAACTCCAGCTGGATGCGTCCGCTTTCATAGCGGACATCGCCCTCCCCTCACTGGCAGGTAATGTTCCAACAATTTTCCACAAAGTATCGTTGAGTTGAATTGCATTGAATGTATCCCATTTCCCAGTGATGATGCTGATCCTGGTTTTCGTGCTGCTGTGCGCCTGGGAGGGCTTCTGCTGCCGCCGCTGTATCGAGGGAGAGGAGGGAGCCGGGAAGGGATGCCTCTGCTGCAACTTCTCAAACTACGACCACATCGCTTGATCGCCCAAGAAAAGGAAATAATACCGCACAACAGAAGGAAAGAAATTTGTACAGTACAGTATTCAATTGGAGTGGCTATACGGAGAAGCCATGTGTAATTGAGTGAATCAGACGAAAAAAATCCCTTTCCTAGACTTGCTGTGTAGGCCGTAGGGCACTTTACAATATTTCAATTTTTCGTAAATACATGCGTCAAACATCTTTGTGTCTTTGTTGCTGACCAGAAATTTCGTATTTCGTAGCAAGAGGGGTTTTCCGAATTAATTCCGCCTAATTTCGTCGACCCTCTCTCCCTCCGCCGTATCTCCACCGCCAATCAGCCACAGAATCCGATTATGGGTCCAGGGAAGAGGAGGAGAGTACGTACAAGGGAAGGCAGTACATACACATGAGGAGGCCTTCTGCTACCCTTTGTCTAAGTTTATTCTCTTCCAAACTTGTAGGGCAAGTCACCCATTGAGCAATTATAGTCCAAGCAATTGAAAACAGCTTCAAGAAGTAAGAAAAACATTTGGTCTGAAAAACTTTTTTGCTATCTTCTTGGTGAAAGTTGCCACCGCTTAAGGCAAGAACGGTAGGGATTCACATGCCTCATTAGCCAGCAAATGTGAACTTCGTTGAAAAAAACTATTTTTCTCTCTCGATCGAGTCCACAATTCAGTCTGAGAGGAGCCTTTAAACGAACGACACCACAATGAAACATCGAGGGAGAGGGGGCTTGAGGATGCGGGCGGTGCTGCCCTTCCTCTTCGCTGTTGCCGTCGCTCTCGTCTTTGCCCAGACCGAGGAAGCCGACGACTTCTCCAACAGGATCGACAACAACGACCCGCCCAAGCCCAGACCCACTGGAGACAAGAAGCTGGACGCCGAGCTGCTCGATCTCGCCACTGCCAACAACTTGACACAAGAGTATTTTTTCTCTGGGGGGGGAATGTTGGAACAAAGCTAGATATAGTAAACTTTTCTTCTTACAGCGAATCGTTCCGCTGCGGAGTTTTCTTCGCTGGCAAACCCAACGAAAAGCCCCGCCTAAAGATCTTCGTCGTGCCAAAGCGATTCAGGGCGGACTGCTCGGCGCCAGAGCCGGAGGTGTACAGCAACAGATGCTACTCCCTGGTATACTGCATTTTGCAAAAACGCTCGCAAAAAAGATTGATCATTTATTTTTTCTCTGGCAGTTCAACAAATTCCTCGGCCGTCTTACATGGGAGTCTCCCAGCCGCCGTCGCCCGGACCCGTACAAGATGGGAGACGACATCTGCGTCCTCTTCAACAAGGAGACCAACAACACCTACGGGGCGGAGGTTCCCAACAAGACTATCAAGCGAGGACTGCAGGTACTTTTCAGAGTTTTCCCCCGCTATTAAATATTTCTACACCGGTTTCTTCCCTTCTGTGTCTAGGTGGGCTTCTATTACAACTACTGTGGGGAGACTCAGTGGAAGGACACCAGCCTGAGGGTGCCCGACCGCGTCTGCTGCGGTGGGGACAGGGAGTACAAGAAATGCCAGGGGAAGCGCAGGAGGAACAGGAACAGGAACAAGGGAAGGGGCAAGGGCAAGGGCAAGAAGAATGACGACGAGAATCCCGAGGACAGCTCTTAGAGAAAGTATTGTACGACATTACTTTCTATATCTGCCCGCGCCTGTACATGCACTACGCGAAAAAATAAAAGCCCTTTCGGGCGGCAATTTCTTCATACAGTAAGGCAAAAAGGAAAACAACGAATTTTCCCCTCGTACAGTAAAACAATAAAGTATGGAAGACGACCGCAAGCAAGCAAGATCACCACCACCGACAAGTTTGCTACCCCGCCTTGAAGATGAGTATCTTGTAGCCGTGAAACTCGAGGAGCAGGCACATGTGGTACTCGTGCGTGACCTTGCAGCCGTAGCTCCTCCCAACGACGACGTGGAACTGCGGCTTGTAGACGGTGTCCATGCGGTACTTGATGTAGGTGGCGATGTTCTGCTCGATCTTGTACTTCTCCAGCGCCTCCAGGGTGAAGATGACCGCGTCGTCGCGCATTCGGTGCGGCATGTCGTCGATCAGCAGGCAAGCGGGGTCCACCCGCAGCACCGGAGGGGAGTCCTTGCGGAACGACGCGTCCATATCCTCGCGCATCGCAATACTAACACAAATTCACAGCACAAACGCCCCAGGGGAATTTTTCTAGATGGGTTTCACTTTCACACTGGCATTTCCCGCCCTTGTCGGAGATAATGGAAATTCTGGATTTGAATTTGAATTTGGCGCCTTTTCCCGTCTCGAGTGTTTCATAACAGAGAAGAGAGAGAAGGGCGAGCGAGAGCGAGAGCGACGCAGACAGAGGAAAACAGCTGAGGAAAAGAAACCAGAAAGAAAGAGAAGGAGAAAGAAACTAGAAAGAAGAGTTGGACGCGAAGGCGAAAGGAGGTCCGGAGACGGACTGACCTCTGCAGCCGCCATTTGCAACGAGGCCTCGAGGTCACGGCCTCCACAAGGGAATCCTGCTGGTCTAGGGGAACGTCCTCTGCCGGGAATTCTCCGGAGGGCGCCAGGAGACTCGCGGAGGAAACGAGGGTGAGTGGTCACGCGAGCGAGATCTCTCACGCGAGCATCCTCGCCCCGGAGCTCTCGTGAGAAATGGCTGTGTCCGGGGAGTGTACATCCTGAGGAACCCGGGGGGAGCCTAAATTGTTCCCCTGCTTAAGATTAAGGTATAGTTGGTTGTGGGTGGGATCGTTGCCGCAACGGGGTTCCGCAATCTTTCCAAGGTCATGAATTGTTGATGATTTGGTACTGGCGGAAGCGAAGGTAGAAAGTTTTCACTTGATGCTTTGGCGAGAGAATCCCGTATGGTAGACGTGGAAAGGGTTTTACTACGGCTCCCGGATTCCCAAAAGCAGAGATACGGGTTTTTAGACAGCTACAAAGCGCGAACGCTTTTGCTTCCGTTATTGAATTGGCACTAGTCAAGCTCGGTGGACTCTGGTGGACCGGGTCCACCACACTATTTGAGGCTCTAGTAGAAAAAGTCCAAAAAATACAAAAAAAATCATTAAATATTATCAAAATGTGTGTAAAAATAGATGGGTTAAAATGATAATGAGCAAGAGCGAGGCTATCATTTAAACCCATCTATTTTTTGGCACATTTTGGTAATTTTTGATGATTATTTTGGTATTTTTTGGCCATTATCGGGTGATTCTGAATCTGTGGGTTTTCCACATAAAGGTACTGCAGCTTTGGAATTACTATTTTGGACTTGAAGCATTTGGGACTTGAAGCCTCCGAGCGTCTTATACCGGTACGTGTGTACTCGATTGCCCAGTGCCATTGTGTGCAAGCATTGCAGTGGGCCCAGGGGGAGGACATATGTATGTATGTATGTATGGGTTTATTCGAGTAGTAATTATGGTACAGGTTACAGGGTCATGATTGTTGAATCTTTCTACTCAGGAGGGGAGGGATATCTCCAGTGAGATGTTTTCACCCTCTTCCCCCTTAGGTTGAGTTCAGAGAGTGTTCCCAGTGCGATAAAACTAGATTTTAGTTTCCTGCAACAGGCTCATTCATTCTTTGCAAATTCCCGTAATTAAAAATTAATTAAATTAATTATTAAAATTAATATAAAACATAAGAAAACCTTTGCGTTAGTTCCATTTGTTCCGGAAGGACAGGTACTTTTTTTCCAGATTAGATACTTTGTTGGAACGTTCCTTTGTCATGTACCCCGTTTTCCCCGGAAACAGCGGCTCCCTGCTGACTTCTTTTTACATAACGTGCCTTCATATCTGGGGAATGCCGATTGGTCGAATGTCGATCCCTATCCACCCACCCGGCTCGAAACAAAATCACAACCCATTCGCTCTGTGCGGCGTGAGCTGTAAGCACTCCTTCCCCTTCCCTCCTCCCGCCTGCCTGTCTTACGTAAATTGCCCAATCCTCCCCTACTGAGGACCTTCTCCCTAACCCATGTTATGTCACGGGGGCGCCGCTGCCCTGCTTCGTTAGAGGCCCATGTTTGAAGGCAGAGAGTACCCACTACGGTGCCACTGCCACTATATATTGTGCAAAGGGGTCTTGTGTAAAGAATAGCGGATTTGGTTTTCTTTCTGCGAATGGCTCTACTCGGCCTTCTGTCGTGGCAGATTTCAGTTTTCCCTCCACGTCCCCACATGCCCATTATTGCATAAAGCCCCTCACCTAGCCTGCCTTTGTGCACCGACGGCGGCCTGTCAGGGGAAATAGAGCAGGAGGAAGAGGGCCGCGTTGAGTGTGCGCGCGCTTTTCGTTTGCTCGTTACGTATAGCCAAGCAGCCTCTCTCCCTCTCTGCTGAGGCCCCCTTCTGTCGGGCACCGGTGTGGCAGGATATGATGTGCATGAATTATTCAGGCTGTGTATG
>JAAUXU010008342.1_pt1 | contig 11370 bp, 11 predicted proteins | sample 7278151 | NCBI WGS metagenome assembly JAAUXU01 (sample SAMN14350113, study PRJNA611818) | marine sediment metagenome | isolation source: surface marine sediment (1.8m) | place: French Polynesia: Moorea | collected 2018-08 | reverse complement strand
CCGGGGGTATGATCGTGAAGCCGTCGCCGACCTGAACGCCCGAGGTCTTGGCGCAACCAAGGAGGCCGCCGGAAACCAGCAGTAAGATCAAGGGCCTGGCGTTACGTGCCTTTCGTTCTTATCTCATTAAATATCTTTTTTCTCGGAGGCGGTATGAGCGCCGGCAGGGAGGACGGCTGTTCTCCACGCTCGGCACCGACCGCCGCCGGACAATACGACAGGGCTTCAATGCAAGCCGCCACCTGAGCCGTACGGCACCCGGCCTTGTCCGGAGCGTTGACCTATGAATCCGACACCCGACCAGAAGGCCGCCCGATTGAATGCCGACGCCTTTGTGATCGATGCGCACTTCGACCTGCCCTGGGACGTGGCCAACCAGCGCGAACGCGGCCACCAAGCCGTTATCGCCGAGCAATATCTCGATCGCTTCCGGGAAGGAGGCTTCAACCTGATCGTCGCCTCGATCTTCATCGAAAATTACTTCCTTCCGGAAATGGGTCTGCGCCGTGCCCTGGATCAAATCAGCCACCTGATGGAAGAATTGGAGACCCTCTCGGGAGCGATGGACCTGTGCCGCCGCCGGGATGACATCCGGCAGCTGGAAACCGGCGAGACCATCGGTCTGATGCTTTCGCTGGAGGGCGCGGACCCGCTCCAGAATGATCTGCAACTGCTGCGGATCTTCTACGATCTGGGTGTCCGCGGGTTGGGGCTGACCTGGAGCCGGCGCAATTACGCGGCCGACGGGTGCGCGTTTACCCCGGGCGGCCGGTCACAGGGCGGCGGTCTGACCGCCTTCGGCCGCAAGCTGGTGGCCAAAGCGGAAGCGCTGGGGATGCTTATTGACGTCAGCCACATGAACGCGCCCGGATTCTGGGACGTCATCGATATCGCTCAAACGCCCATCATCGCCTCGCATTCCAACTGCCGCGCCCTGGCCGACACGCCCCGCAACCTCGATGACCGTCAGATCGAGGCCCTGGCCGCCAAGGACGGGGTCATGGGCATGAACGCCATCAGCGCCTTCGTAGGTGACGGGGCCGGCAAGCGCGGGGTTGATGCGCTCCTGGATCACGTGGATCATGTCGTCAAGGTCGCCGGCATCCGGCATGTGGGCATTGGATTCGATTTCTGTAGCGGCTTTAAAAACTACCTTTCCCTGGCCCACCCGCTGGAAACCCACGACGTCCTTCCGGGCCATCAGCATTTAAAAGCGTTCACCGCCGGGCTGTTAAAGCGCGGCTATGCAGAGGAAGACATCAGACGGGTGCTGGGCGGGAACTTCAGGCGGGTAATTGAAAACGTGCTGAATTGACATTGGAAAGGAACACGACCATGCCCACCCAATACTGGCTCATGAAATCCGAGCCGGGCGAATATGCCCTGGAAGACCTCAAGGAGCAGAAGGATCAGACCGACCACTGGGACGGGGTGCGCAACTACCAGGCCCGCAACTTCATGCGCGATAAGATGAAGGTCGGCGACGGCGTCCTGTTCTACCACAGCGGCAAAAAACCGGAAGTGGTCGGCACCGCCCGGATCGTTCGTGCCGGCTATCCCGACCACACGGCCTGGGACCCCGGGAGCAAGCACTACGACCCCAAGAGCACGCCCGAGAGGCCCGTCTGGTTCATGGTGGACATCCAGTTTGAATCCGAATTCAAACGCCCGATCCCCCTCAAGGAACTCCGAAGTGTGCCGGGCCTCGCGGATATGATCCTCCTGCGGCGCGGCAACCGGTTATCGGTGATGCCCGTCACCAAGAAGGAATTCCAGACCATCGTCAAATTGGATCGCGGAAAGTAGGGACCATGCTCAAATGTGTATCAGGGAACGGGTCATAATGACTGCTCCGCATAGGGTCCATAATCTGCGAAACGCTGTATGGTTAGGATTGCCATTGAACTGAATTTAGGATCGGCCCCATTACCGCGTCGACTATGCTGCTGTCGCCCTTTAGCGGCAGCCCTCCACCGGCGTGGCCGGTGCTGGGGCTCCACCCGGCCATTGCACATTTTCAAGCTCACGGGCAAGCTGGTTTCGCGGCTTTTCATCAAGCCTCCGGGCCGCTTGGTTTTTTTCATAAAAGCAATCGGGCTCAAGGGTCCAGCCCCTGGACAGTCTTCTTTCTTCGCGTTTCATGGTCACCATCAGGTAACTTCCCACCATCGGTGCCATCAGGCGCGTCTTCCACCCGAACTCGCTGTAAATATCCTTTAAAAGCGCCGACAATTCGGCATACAGTTTGCGGTTATGCCGATACTTCTTCCGCATGGCCCAGACGGCTCCAGCGTATGACGACCGAAGTTCGGCGACCTCAAAAGCGAAGCGTTTTTTGATTCTGGATTGCGGGTGATTTTTATATTTCTGCCAGCCAACCAAAAGAACCCTCTGTAGCCGGGCCAGGCTTGGACCATTGATTTGGAAATCACGGTTGAAGGCGTTTAGCAGGTAAGCCTCTTCTTCACCTTCGGGGATGTGCTTGTGTGCATAGTTGAACCGGTATTGCCCGTGGGTGTCGGCCGTGGCGATTTTGGCTTCGTTGAAGAGCGTTCCGGCTTTCTGGTGCTGCTCATACAGCGGTGTTCCGGGTATGGGGGTGTAGAGCATGAACTGGTGAAAGACGGACTTGTGGCTGACAGCGTGATCGATGACCGCGTCGATATTTTCCGGTGTGTGCGCTTCAAGTCCAATGATCGATGAGCCCAGAACGCGGATGCCGTTGGCCTGCAGGTCGCTGACCAACGCGCGGGTGTCGATCCCGGAGAGTTTGGCATATGGGCTTTGTTGGCCTTCAAGCCCCATCCAGACCCAACCGATGCCCAAACCGATCAGTTGCTCCATTGTGTAGGATTTGAGAACCCGGGCCGAACTGAAAACATTCAGCGCCCAGCTCTTGTCATGTTCCTCCATCAGCGCCAGCAATCTGAGGGCCCGCTTGCGGTGGAACAGAAAGTTCTCATCCAGGATGAAAAAGGATTTGACGGCCAGTTTGTTCTCAAGCCGAACCATCTCCGCGAACAGTTCATCGCCGGTTTCAAAGAAGTTGACCGACTTGCCCTTACCGCCGAACAGGGCCGAGGTCGAGCAGAAATTGCATCCCAGGGGGCATCCCACGGAGGGAATCAGCATGGCGGCCGTATCGCCGGGCTTATCACGCAGGGTGTGCCCCATAATACGGGTTTTAAACCCGGAGATAACGGCCGGGTGCTTTATCGGCTCGTCGGGATCGAGGCCCAGATAGGTGCGGAACCAGCGCACGCCGTCGCCCTTGACGATCTGATCGGCGCTGATGATGGCGGCCAGGCCGCCCTTGTTGGCAATATGTCCGCCCACGACGATGGTGGCCCGGGGCTGGTGCGCCCGGATCAGCTCACACATCTTCTTCACTTTACCGATATTGGGAAGGATGGCGCTGATGCCGACAATATCGTAGGGGGTGTGCTTGAGCTCGTCGGTAAAGCGCTCGAGGGTCGGAAAATCCAGCAGCGTACAGGGCGCCTCGATGTTCTCCTTGATAAGCATCAGGCCGAAAGAGCGGTGGAACATCCTTAGCGAATAGACGCCCTGCACCCGGGTGACCTGGTTCTGGTAGAGTTCCATGGGGTTGTTTTTACGACTGCCATAGATATCATCCTGCGCGAAGGGCCCGAAAACACTGGACAGTAGAACGCGGGCTCTACTGCCCCGTGGGTGGACTGGCGGTAGTGACATGGGGGTGACCTCCTGATTTTAAAGAAGCGCTAGCGGTAATGTTGCACGACATTAAATGACGCTTCTAAATTAGGCGATCACCCTTTCACAAGCGGATTCCAGAAATTTACATTAGTTTTACACATTGATTTCAAATATTTACATTAGTTTTACAATCAGGCAGGATTGTGGCGCCGCTTCATTCGCATGGCATTGAAGCGAAGATTTTTGTTTTCACCAATTATCGATCAATGGATGGGGGATGATTAAAAGCCCCATCGCTGTCTTCATCCGACCACCATGTCAAATAATTCTCGGCGGCTTTTTTCCCTGAAGCAACCGGGTCTTTTTGGCGACTGCCACTCAAGTTGAAGTCGTTGGTGCCGACACCCCGGGTGTCGCTATAAACCGTCCGGAATGGTCTCGGCGTCCCGGATTATCTGGGACCGGATTCATGCAACGGGCCGACCGCCTTCGGTCCAGGCTTTGAGGCCCCCTTGCAGAAAGAAGACCTCGCATCCCTCGCCCCGGAGGCGGTCGGCCACCGACTGGCTTACCCCACCGCCCTTGACGCAGTAGACCACGGTCGTCCCGCCCGATGCCAGCTCGGCGCACCATTGGGCGACATCTTCAGGATCGCGCCAGCGGGCCCCCGGTATTCTGGCCGGAGAGGCCTCGTAATCCACCTTGCGACGGACATCGAGAAGCGTTAACGCCGGGTGCGCGGCCATCAGCTTGTCCAGGGTCTCCAGATCAATTCCGCATTCTGTCATCGTTCTTCCTCCGAAGCCTTGGTTAAGACATGGACTGCCGGACGATACCGGCCAGAGCCCCCGCGGGCACCAGCCAGTGGATCGGCAGGTGAAACCTGGCCATCAGCGCCAGAGAGACGATCGCCGCGGCCAGGGCGAACCCGTCGACGCCCGCCGGGGGCCAGATCACCTTGTGGCCGAACCAGACCGCCAGGTTCAGCACCACCCCCACGACGGCGGCGGTGATCCCGGTCAGGGCCGCCTGGAGCCGCTGGTTGCCGGCCATGTCCTCGATAAAGGGAGCGCCGGCGAAGATGAAAAAAAAACAGGGCAGAAACGTCACGTAGGTCGTGACCAGCGCACCGCATATCGCGGCTGTCAGGGGCGTCATGGCGACCGGCTGGTTCCAGGCGGCCAGGAACCCGGCGTACTGGGTCACCATGATCAGCGGGCCGGGTGTGGATTCGGCCAGGCCGAGACCCACCAGCATTTGTTCCGTGGAAAGCCAGCCGCTGGCGACGGCGAAATCCGTAATATAGGCCAGCACCGCGTAGGCCCCGCCAAAGGTGACGAAGGCGGCCTTGGTGAAGAACAGCCCGATCTGGGTCAGCGAGTGACCGAAGCCTAAACCGAACCCCAAAGCCCCGACAAGGATCGCCCAGAGCGCGAAACAGATGGCGAAGACCCTGAAGACATGTGCCCAGGAGGGTTTGGCGCGCTTCGTCGCACCGGAGGCATCCGACTCGACAATGCACTCCTTGGTCAGAGGGTTGAAGTCACCCACGCAAAAGACCCCCGGCAGCCAGCGCTGCATGCAAAGGCCTCCGGCGGCGGCCAACGCGACGATAAGCGGAAACGGGAGGCCCAAAAAATAAATGCCCGTAAAAGCCAGGGCCGCAAACGCGTAGAGCGTAGGATGCCTGAGGGCCTTTTTACCGATGCGCAGCACCGCTTCGATCACCACGGCCACCACGACCGGCTGAATTCCATAAAAAGCAGCCGCCACCAGGGGGACGTCGATGTGGGCCACGGCCAGGTAGCTCAATAAAAGCATGACGAAGATCGAGGGAATGATAAACAGGGATCCGGCGGCAATCCCGCCCACCGTGCCGTGGAGACGCCAGCCGATATAGGTGGCGAGTTGCTGCGCTTCCGGGCCGGGAAGCAGCATGCAGAAGTTGAGCGCCCGGAGAAATTGGTTCTCGCCGATCCACTTCCGGCGCTCCACCACCTCCTGGTGCATGATGGCAATCTGGCCGGCCGGACCGCCGAAGCTGATAAATCCCAGCTTGGTCCAGAATTTCAACGCATCCCTCAACGGGGCGGTTTGCATACGATCCTCCCCTTCTATTTGCCGGGCCAATATCGAAAGGCCCTCCCGGCCGGATGCCCGGCGGCAGGGGCCGCGGGAAGACGACGGGGGCATCGCTAAATGGCGATGACCCCGGCGTTAGGGGGTACGCTTCGTCGCCACCAGGGCGCAAGCCATTGTTTCAAGGCATTCGCACCGGATTATTTTAAAAAATTTGCGGGCAATGCCCTCCAGCGCCATGTCATCGTATTTGGCCCGCTTGGCCCTGGATTTCAGGTCGATCATGTCTTGTGTGCTGATTTCCAGATCGTCCAGGGCCGCCTGGAGCGTGTCGGCGTGCTCCTCCGGCAAAGGGGCATGGCGTACTGGTGAATCGGCGGAAACGCCGACCCCTCCCATTTGATCTTGCGGTAGCGGCCGTCGGTCATCTCGGGATCGGTGTCGTAGATGACCCCGACGTCAAAATCCTTGTTGTAGATTCCGCTGAGGCGATCGTTGATATCGACCTCCTTGACCCCGTCCTTGACCTCTTCGACGTCGCTGCGCAGTTTGACTTCAGCCGATCCGAACTTGAGAACGTCGATTTTACGGTAGACCAGAGGAAGAAAAAGCGCCAGCGTCAGGGCGATGGCATACTGATCGACCGCCTGGATGTAAAGGAAGGGGTCCTCCCAGAATTCAAAAAAGGAAAGGCCCTTGGGAATGATCGCCGCCATCAGGAGGAAAAGGATCACCCCCTCGTAGATGATGAAGATCGCGATCATGACGACCGGATTGCGTCTAGTGGGTGCCATTGGCGCTGTCCTCCTTGGCGATGGTCTCAATCCCGATGCCGGGCAGAAGACGATAATGGCGACGTTTTTCGAATTGGGCCATACGCCCCTCGGCCACCAGCTTGTCGGCGATGAACAGGTCCAGGACCCGCAGGAAGTCGAGATTGCCCTTGGCCACGGCAAAACCGTAGGTGTCCGACCGGAAGGGCTCTGGAAAGACGGCTATTTTCTGCTGCGCCCGCCGGGGCTGTGCACGGTGCCAGCGCGTCAGAAAAATTTCATCGTGAACCATGAGGTGGGGCGTGCCGGGGGCCTCGCTCAGCACGGCCGCGGCGGCATCCTCGTTGGTGCGGTATTCGTCCCTTATGTCCGCCAGGGGGAAATAACCATGGATGAAGCCGGCCGCGCTCTTGCCGCGTGTCACCGCCACGATGAGGCGGTTTTCCTTGCCAACCGCCTCGAGGGCGGACTTCACCTCCCCGTCGTTTTGGGCCTCGTCGATGCCGATCCGGTAGCCTTTGGTGCGATTGAGCAGGATCGAGAACCCGGAGTGAAAATGGGGTTCGCTGAAGTCCACCAAGAGGGCTCGCTCAAAGACGCGGGACAGGGCGGCGATGGCGATATCGATGTCACCGACCCGAAGCATGGGGATCAGTTCCTCGAAATGCTGCGGCACGACGATAGCCAGCTCCACGCCCAACCCCCGGGCCAGCAAAACAGCGATGTCGATGTCGATACCCACCCGGGCCTGGATAAATTTGTCGATGCCGGTGCGGCGATCGGTTTGGATCGTATAGGAAAAAGGTCTGAATTGCGGGTTGACGCCGACGCGAAGAATCCCGCTGTTTTTGACGCGGTTAAGGACCTTGTCCTGTTCGTCAGCCTGCGCCGCCCGGCAAGAAACGCCGTAACTCCCCACCACCACGAGAGTGAGAAGCAATATCGGCCATGCCGAAAACATTCGTGGATACATGGCGCAACCTCCGTCGAGCGAAATAATGGAAAGCTAATACGTTTTCGATCGACGTCCATGCCTGTGGCACGCGCAGGGCGCGTTTGGCGCCCTTCACGCCCATTGACGTCTGCGGGGCGAAGTGATCCATCCCCACCCGGATGGAACGGCCGGCCCTTCAATGCAGGCGCCCCCTGAAGTTCACCTTCAGGGGGCGTTTGAACTCTCGGCGAGCGTAAGGCTTGTCTGTCAGGGATTCATTTCGTAGGCGTCGGTCAACGCCAGGACCTCGTTCTGCCAGACCCGCTGGAAACGGGCCTCGTCCGTCACCGGCTTTTTGATCATCTTCAGGCAGCCTGCCATCTGGTCCTCGGTGCTGCTGGTCTTGGAGTAAAGCTGGAGCGCAAACTTGGAGAAGTCGCGCACCATGAAGTCGAAGATCTGCTCCAGAAGATCGTCGGAGATCTCGTCCATGCCGGCCTTTTCGATGATCAGCTGGCCGTAGGCCACCAGGGTCATGAGTTCCCCCAGGCAGAGCAGGAAGTCGATGTCGCGGGTCTGCTCCTTGCTGGGCGGGGCGGTCATCAGCAGCGCCTTGAGGGCCTCGATCTGCGCCTTGAATACATTGACGTTGGGCTGGTCCACGCGGTCGTAGGCGGCCATATAGTCGTGAAACTGAATCTTGCCCAACCCCCGCGTGGGCCCCTGGTCGAAGAGGAAAGCGTCGTGCGTCGCATCCGTGCACCCATGAATCTCGGGGAATTCGCCCGGGTTGAACAGGTAGTTGGCCATGAACTTGACGATCAGGGCCATATTGACGTGTACCGTGCCCTCCAGCTTGGGAAGGGCCCGGATGTCGCGGGCGGCCATCTCGAAATACATATCCTTCTCGAAGCCGCGCGCGGCGATGATGTCCCACAGCAGGTTGATCACCTCTTCGCCCTGGGTGGTGACCTTCATCTTGACCATGGGGTTGAAGAGCAGATAGCGGCGGTCCTCGGCCGAGGCCGAACGCATGTAGTCGATGGCGCGCGCCGAGAAGATGCGCATGGCGGCCAACCGTGCGTAGGCATCGGTGAACATCTGCTGGATATGCGGGAATTCGGTCACGAATTTGCCGTAGAGGTTGCGGTGGGCGGCGTGGTTGATGGCCTCGTAGAAGGCGTGGGTGCAGATGCCGATTGAGGCCCAGCCCAGATTAAACTTGCCCACGTTGACCGTGTTGAGCGCCGCATCCCAGGCGGCGTCGCCGGTCGAAAGGATTTCATCGTCTGAAACCGGATAGCCGTTCAGAGCGTATTCGGCCACGTACATCTGGGAGTTGACCACGTTTTTGACCAGCTCGAAATTGTCGTGGCCGCTCTCGACCGCGAACCAGACATAGCTCCCGTCCTCCGAATTCTTGCCGAAGGTGGAGAGCAAGGCGGCCTCGTTGCCGTTGCCGATATAGTATTTGCCGCCGTCGGCCACGTAGCGACCCTCCGCCAGCGGGGTCAGCATCATCTCCGAAGAATAGAGGTCCGCGCCGTGGGCCTTCTCCGAAAGGCCGAACCCGAAAATACCGCCGTCCTCGAGCAGGCCCGCTGTTTTCTTCTTGATCGCCTCGTTGGGGCTCATCCAGATCGGCCCCAACCCCAGGATGGTCACCTGCCAAGTGTACCAGTAGGCCAGCCCGTAGAACCCTAGTATTTCGTTAAAGACGCAGTTGCGGTAGGTATCCCAGCGCGCGTCCGGGTTGTCGGAATATTCCGGCGGCGTCAGCAGGGTGGCGAAAACGCGGTACTCCCTGACGAAATCCAGGAAATCCGCATACCAGCGCCGCTCGTGATCGTCCTCCTTGATGCGGGCTTTGCCCTTGGCCTCGAAGAATCCAATGGTCTTCTGCATGAGTTCCCTGGAACGTACGTCCAGGTGCTCGAATTTTTCTTCTCGGGGGTGAAACAGCATGGCTTTTTCTCCTTAGTATGTTAGCTGCGTACAGGTAATCTGGTAAAATTTAGTCGGTCATGCCTTGGGGGAAGGTATTATGGGCAGGGTTCAAGGGGTCGAGAACGACATGGGTCGAGGGTTCATGGGTCCAAGGGGTCGAGTGAGTAACTGATTCAAAGCCTGATTTTACCCTTGAATCCTCGAATCTTTGGACCCTTGAACCCTTTAGTCTTATTCCCTTGAATCCTCGAATCCTCGATTCCTTGAATCCTTTGGTTTAATCCCCCTCGAATCCTTGGATCCTTTTATCATTCGCATACGAACCTTTAGTGCAAATTTTTTAGAGGCCTGTCGAACCCATCAGATCTTTCAGCATGCGCTTCAGCAGGACCTGCTCCTCCAGGCTGAAATCGGCCAACAGCGCGGCGTTGGCCCTGCGGCGCAGGTCGATCAGTTCCGCCCTCAGCGCCTCGGCCTTGTGGGACGGAAAAAGCCGCACCACGCGACGGTCATACGGGTCGCGCCGCTTTTCAATCCAGTCGCCGTCCTGCATGCGATCCAGAACACCGGACAAAGTGGCCTTGTCCAGCACCAGCATCTTGCCCAACTCGGCCGCGGTCTGCCCTTCAGCGTACCAGAGCCCCTCGAGCACAAGGTGCTGAAGATTGGTGAGGCCATAAGGTTTGAGGATCTCCTTGAAATCCCCATGGGCCCTCTGGTAGGCCTTGGCCAGCAGAAAAATGGTGCAGTCCGGTAGAGGTTTATGTGGGTAATGCGTAGCCTTCATTCGTATACGAACCTTTATCGTAATGCTCACCTGCTGTCAATTGCAAATACATTGGAGCCTGCCATTTGAGGTGAAAACGCAAACCCAATGATATCGGGCTTTTACCAAATGAATGGCACAAGGTGGTTGAACCTTAGGAGTCCCAACGACCAGACAAAGTATCAATCTTCGATGCGCTTGAGCTCAAGCGTTATGCCTTTTGGATCAGGGCAGTGGATTGTTGCGATCCCTTTCTCTTGCTCCCAAGGAAAATTGCCACCGTACAACAAGGTGCTCACATAGGGAGATATAGCATCCCATGCGCCCAAACACATCCCTGCCGGAGTAGTGCTCTCGACAGTGAAAGTATCGCCAATTTTGTGGAAGTTGCCCTGGCACTTGCCTTGCTTGATCGTAATGCGTACAGCCATATCGAAAACTCCTTTCAAAGATTACCGCGTCTCTGCCCCTTCGTTAGCGCATGTATTTTTTTCCCATATCGAATCCTTGTCCAATGGTTTCACCCAGTGCCCAGTACTCACGGGAACCATGACCAAATACAAAAGGTGCGACTGCTTCCATTCGCGGAATTCCTTTCGCATTCAAAATATCCTCATCCGCTTTAATGTCCAATATCTCTCCAATAAACTGGGTATGCAGCCCGATCTCATGCGTATGGATAACCTTGCATTCAAGGATGAGAGGGAATTCGCCGACGTACGGGGCGTCGACCTTATCTGAACGGACAGGCGTTAAGCCTGTATCTTTGTATTTGTCCGTTCTTTTTCCTGAAGCCATTCCGAAATAGTCGGCTTCGGTGGCATACTTTGTTGATGGCACACTGATCGTGTAGGCACGTCGTTCCATAATACAACCATATGTATAGGTTGCCTTGCGCAAGGAGATGGTCACAGCAGGGGGTTTGGAACAGCAGATGCCGCCCCAGGCAATGGTCATTACGTTGGGCTTGCCTTCAGAATCATAGCTGCCCACACACCAAACGGGGTTGGGGTATGCTAGCGTATCAGCCCCTATTGATACTTTCATTGATTCCCTCCTTTGAGGAATAGTCTAGTTCCAACTTAATGCACACGGTCAAGATTGTAACAGTATGCAATTTTATACGACGGCAGATACGATATTTCGTATAGACCTATCAGGTGATTTATCCAACCTGCAATATCGGACCATTT
>JAAUXU010170387.1_pt1 | contig 11371 bp, 8 predicted proteins | sample 7278151 | NCBI WGS metagenome assembly JAAUXU01 (sample SAMN14350113, study PRJNA611818) | marine sediment metagenome | isolation source: surface marine sediment (1.8m) | place: French Polynesia: Moorea | collected 2018-08 | reverse complement strand
TTTTCTGCTACAGGTTCATCAAACTTCTCCTTGTGAATCCCCAAACTTGGGGAATATGTGGAAGTCCCCCTCAGTAAAACTCCCCCTCATGCTGTTTACTACCCTCTCACACTACTAAAAACTACAGTGTGGGGAAGGTGAAATGCCCCTGTGCGGACCGAGTTCACATTGAGCTTTGCCATGGGGTTATAAAAAGAGATACCTCGAAGGGCAACAACAGGAAGGTCTGAGGATCTCTATTTTTCGAAGTGGCCACCATTTGCTGCAATGCACTTCTCCAACCGGGGCCTGAAGGCTGCCCCCACTCTCTTGACGAAGTCCTCTGACATGTTGGCCCATTCCTCATCAACGGCAGCCTTCATGGTGCCCACAGACAGGTAGGGGACCTTTCCAACCTTAGCCTCGATGGCACCCCATATGCCGGAGTCCAATGGTGACAAGTCCGGCGACGATGGTGGTCACATGTCCTTGCTCCAGATGTCGGCGAGATTCTTGCCCAGCCATTCCTGAGTCTTTGCTGAAGTGTGGCTTGGAGCGCCATCCTGCTGCCCCTAAGGATAAGTGGCATCCAGCAAGGGCTTCACCACATTCTGCGTGACGTCTCAACTTTGAGGCCGCGGGGGAACCAATGTGGTGGCATCCGATTGCTGTCACTTGCCACAATGCCCAACATCATGGCACCAAATGGAAACATGGTGTAGTTGATGGGGGGCACCACATCGACTGAGGTAGCCAGGTATTGGTCATTCCTGGCATTTCTGGCCTGGTCAACTGCCCACATCTTATCTGAGAAGATGCAAACAATCGACCCATGATGCTTCACCCAGGTGAGGAGCCTCTTTGACTGCTCTAATCTCTTGACTTCGACCGCTGCTGTCAGAAGTTGCTGCTGCCGCCAAATGTAGGACTTCAGGCTAAGGTCATCCATGGCAGTTTTGATCATCTTGGGATCAACATTCATCTCCTCGGCCAAGCTTCTCATGGACTTGGTCGGATCCTCCTCGATCTTAGCTGCAAGCTCCTCCATGAAGTTGTAGCTAAAGGGCCCATCTAACTGGTTTTCAAGCATCGGAGTAATAGGACAAAGGGTTGCCAAATTATAGCTGTTCAAAGTCAAAGGGCAATTTGCCTTCCCCACACTGTAATGACTCTAAAGTTTTGAACAGTAAGAAGATGCAGAAAAATACTGTTTGTTCATTTCTATGCATGTGCATGTACAAATTTGACTGCAATGTCCTACTGCACTTATCTCACCTATAGTATGCTGCATACATGCAAGGTAATCACACTGCATTCCCACGTAAAAATATTAATGTTTTTAGTGCAATTCCAAAGTTTTGAACAGCACTGTACCGTCCTTGCCATAAGTCGAGCATGATGGTACTCCATGTGCAACACTTCATACGTGTTGAGGTGGAATTTCGATGTGGAACGTGTAGAGGTGATACTGGGACCTCAATGTTAAGTACATGGGGTGACACTGACATGTAAACAAAAGTCATCAACGACTGTTGGGAAATCTTGATCTGGACTGCCAAGTCTGCAAAACTCTGGAGTCTTCCCTCACTCCTGCTGATGACAGCCATCCGGACTGTCTTCTCTCACTCCTGCTGATGACAGTCATCCGGACTGCCTTCTCTTGCTACTGCCGGGGACCATCTGGACTGCCTTGAGATTTCCCCACCGTCGATGAGTTTTGTTTACATGTCAAAGTGTCACCCCGTCATTCTCGGTTTGCAACTTCACAGAATGTAGTAACCCCTCAACCCCAACAGTGGTTTTTTGAATGCTTGCACCTGGTGCCGGAGGACCCAGGGAGTAAATCCCTGTGGAAATGGTGGGCCATGGGGCTGGGATGAAAATTTCAGACCATTTCATCCACTTTACCCCTTGAAAAAGCTAAATTTGTATTCTGTTTGGCATGGCTCCCTCTCCAGGTGGCTTCCTTTTGAGCACCCTGGCACCAAAATGGCCAGCCTTGACATTGACCCTGTTTACCCATCACATCTACATATTCCTCATCAAACTTCCACCTCAACACATATGAAGTGTTGCATATGAAGTGCCGTCATGCTCGACACAATAACTTACGGCAAGAACTGTATAATAAATGCGCTGTGTGTCTCGCACCATACTCTACACACGGTTTGTGCTCACCATGCGCATCTCACTTGCAATGTGCTACAATTGGTAAAGGTCCTACGTAAACCTCGACGTGTGTGTGTGCGTGTGTCTGTCTATCTATGTTTGTCTAGCTGTCTACGTTCCAAGGTAGGAAAGCGCGAAGCTTAAAAACGGCCGCAAGAGCTGGGAATCGGCCGTAAGAGTAAGAGAAATATGAAGCGGTGTGTGTGTCTATCCACCTGTCTGTGTCTCCCACCATGTGTCTTGTGCTCACCACGTGCTTTGCACTCACCATGAGCTTCGCGATATTCCCAAGTGCTCCAAGGTAGCAATCCATTTTGGCTTCCCTGCCATCCTGATTTGTGATTTTCACAAATGCATTGTAGTGGTGAGAAGAATCTTATGAAAGACATCTTTCAAGTGAGACCAAAAGTACTTGCCCGTGCAAGTGCAATGGTTTCCGCGAAATATCACTTCAAAGTTTGGACCTGAATTTTGGGGACTCCCTGTGTATTTATTACATAGATAGATGCATTGATGCAACCAAATGTGTGGTCGACACTTGTCTCTCTGCCATTTTGCACCCCTGCACCGATAAGCATTTCATGCTGTGAGCACAATAGTATTGATTCCTGTAGTCGCCAGAGGGCGCTGAAAGTGTTGGCGCGCAAGTGGCTGCAACTTGTATGACGCCGACGATGATCGGCTCGTCGAAGCAACCACACCGACGGCAATGTCAGGATGGGATCGTCAAGATACGCCACAGGGATTCGTTAGTTGTATTCCAAGTTAGGTATATTGTCAAATTTGAATGGGTTGTTTCTCAATATTATGGTTGCGCACTCTGCAGCTAACCCGGTGGGTCGAGCCAGAGTGGGATGCAATGCACGGGTTGTGTACGCTACTGGTCTTCCTCATCCAACTATCGCCGCGTTACTGTGATTCTGCAGGACAGCCTGGAAGACAAAGACACCTACATTTACCTGCTGGCTATCAATGGTCTTGTGGCTTGCGCCTCCTTTGATCCAGACCTCGTCGTGAATCTGCTGACGGGAGAGTTGGGAAATCTGGATGAAAAGAAGTACCTAGCAGAGAAAGGAATGGAGATCCGGACCAAGATCGGTATGATAAAATTCACTTAGGGGGTCACCTAATCTGACAGTTCTCTTCATGCAGGCGAATCACTTGTACGCATCACAAAGCTCCTTCATCAGCTGACGCCTCAGTTCAAGAACAGACTCATCAATCCCTTTTTGTCTCAAGTTAATCATTCAGATCCTCTGGTGAGAGCTTCCTGTCTGTCCAACCTGGGAGAAGTGTGCAAGAACTTAAGGTTCAGCCTCGGTGGAATGGTTGAAGAGGTGCCATATACTGTATTTTATTCGCCCGTTGAACTGCGTTCAACGGCACTATTTTTCTGCCACCCCAGATTTTCTTATGTCTTGACCAAGTCCTCAAAACTGACAAAGCACCAGAGGTCCGTCGCGCCGCCATCCTCATGGTAAACCTTCTGCTTGAAGGCTTGGGCAAGGACTGCTTCGCGGTGTTGCGCTCGGTTCTCAGGGACCTGTGGAGGCAAGTAATGACGGATGTTCACGTCTGTAATGGAGTCGTCTCAACGTTCTTCTTGGCAGGACTTTGACCCACTTGCATCACACTGAGAGTGACGAGATCCTTCTTGTCCACGTCGACCAGGCCATTGCCCAGGTCAACAAAGTCGTCATCGAGCTGTTCAATCCCGAGCGTAAGCATGAGAAGACCATTTACGTACTCGACACACCTCCGGATCCGTTCTAAGAAGCGTACTAGAAAGTTGAGTGACATAACGTTTATTCAATAGATTCTGTAATGAGGCTTAACATGCATTCAGCACTAGAAGTATTGTAGCAGCTTTTTCGACCTCTTTGTGTGCTTTGTGATGATATTTTCTAAGAAAAATATACACGATCATAAACCTTTGTTGAATTGTAGCACTGCGGAAAAGGTATATGGATTTGTTTCAGGTTTGCTGTGCTGGGGTCCAAACAGACCCCACTTTTGGTACAGGTACACATACCGAAAAAAGGAGAAAAACTTTATCAGTCGGAGTACGAGGAGTCAAAACTCCTGTTTCTTCAACACATTCATACCCTCTGCTGCTGCAAAGACAAACACCACCAGGACTTGATTATTTGAAGCTAGGTATTTTAGATGGAGACAACGGAGAATTTTCCGGAGAGAGGTTCACTGTTGAGCAGCGCGCAAAGCGACGCGCGGTCGCAGTCTCGCGGAGCCCAGGACTCAATGCCACCAATGCTCTTGAGTCCCGCAAAGTTCTCTGCAAGGTAACGGATGGTGGCACCCGTCAGGTGCAGGAACCTGTGCGTATCAGAGGTGGAGAAGCCCTCGCTTGGCAGACAAGACACGTGGAACTCCTCGAGGTGGGGTACAGAATCGGGCGGAAGGATCTGACGGATGCGGCAGTCGGTCCAACGTGGTCTCTCTCGGCGTCCAATGTTCGTCACCTTGAACTTGCGAAGGTTGTGAGACTGACTTAAGAAATGAGTCAGGTTGGTCAGGCTTATACGGGAAAGTTTGAGATGACGCAGGTTGATGAAAGGTACAGTGTTGCCGTAGAGAAACGGTACGTTTTGCTGGTCGACATTGAATACGTCGTTGGAAGGCTTCTCGATGGCCAAGCTCTCGAGGTTTGGGCAGGGATAAACGAGTCGCGGGAAGTTAAAATAGTCGGCGGAGATAAGTTCGAGCGATTGGATGGTCTCGCGCATGTAGGTTATGTTGGTAGGGTGCTGCGTCAGTGTCACGTGAAGCTCGCAAGCAATGCAGTTAACGAGACTGATATCCCGGCACGACGGAAACACGCCTCGAAGGTAAGACATCACTTGGTTGATGCTAACCTGGACGCAGCTATCATTCTCAACTGAGACTCTTAGTACCCCAGGAAGTGCCAACGTTTCCACTGCCACCGGCTCTCCAGTCTCAGCCGCCAGCAAAACGGCCCCGCCGTCGCAAACACAGTTGATCTCGTCCAGCAAGGTGGTCGACAGCCGCAGGTCAGTTAGTGTTGATAGCTCCTTTAAGGCCAAGAGAGACTGCTGCGTGAGGCAGCAGCGAGAGATGTCCAATTGCCGCAAGCTCGGTGGATGGGCAGCAGCGAAGCGTGCGAATCCTCTGTCGCTCACCTGTTCGCGACTACCGCGCACGCCCAAGATCTCCAGGTTTGTACAGTGTTTTGCTATCACATCGAGCAGTCGGTCGCTAGCCAGTCCGGGAATCTCGAGAACCCGCAGCGCCGAGGAGCAGCGCGTGAGGCATGCGGCCAGGCGGTCTTCCAGAAAGAAGCCCACCTCGCACTGCTTTAGCTCCAGCTTGAAAGACGTCACGGTAGCAGGTGAAGACGACGAGGACATCAGTCGCAACAGGCGGTCCAGGTTTTGCACGATCTCCGGGTAGTTGCTGGTCTTGGGGAATGCAAACTCGTGGTGAACCACGTTCACGTCGGAGAGCTTGTCGCTGTAGAAGACACGCCATAGCTCCAGCGCCAAGCAATCGGTGGGGTTGTGATGGCAGCGAAACCTATCGCTGGCCACGCACACGTCAAGAACCTCACGCAATGCAGACGCAGGCAGCTCGGCCGTTAGGTATTGTCGCAGTGCCAAGAGCTCCTGCTCGCAGCCAGTTCGTCCCTTGGTCTTGACGGCTCTGGTGATGGCGCGAGCAGCCAATTGAGCCACATTTTCGGTGGCCAGACGTGAGAGGCGCGACCATGCTGGTCGACCAGCCACAACTTCGTACACGGGACGTTGGCGCTTTGCAGGACCCGCATCTCTATATGCTGTTGCTGCCGTGGTTCCATTCGCGGCTATGTTGTTTTGTGACACGCTATTGTTCCTGCTGTAGCTGATGCTTGCTGCGGCTGAGTGGACGTCCTGATTGCCACGGCTGGGCATCGTCAATCCCTTGCTTTCTTGACAACCACCTCTTTCGACAATGCCGTAATCCGGGTGGCATTCGGTAGCGTCGTGGCGATGGAATTCAAATTCCCTCTCCCCCAGGTCAAAGAATTCTTAACAGTCTTCTTTTGAAGGTCGTGGCGAATCAGCACTTGATAGGCCTTGGTCGGCAAAGGATGAGTAAGGTGCCGACGAGATGCTTCGTCGTAAATACAATTTGGTAACACGGGCAGGTCGGTTTTTAGCTCAGGGGTTCCCTTCCGAAATGGTCGTGGGGTAGGCTTCAGCGCTTTCCTCGATGACAGATTGATTGTTTTCGACCACGGGCACAGAAATCACCGGGCTCGTAGGCGATAGACAGTGTCCTAAAGACGCGACCGTAAGTAAAGGTGGGTCAAGTGCTTACCCAGTTGCCACCGTGACGATGTCAACGACACCGCTGCCACCACCTAGCTCTGCTTCTATCGTCAGATGGAATGCGACTTCTCGCAGATGCTGAAGGAGAAAGTGACCAAAGCGGTGTCCCAAACGACGGTGGTATTGCTGTCGAAGTTCTTCTGAAGGCAGTCACGTCTGGACAAACCTCGTCCTCGTCTTCTACTTGGCGTAGCGCATCATCGAACATGCGCGCTGAAGGGGCCCAAAAAGTCACCGATGGGAGCGACGGCGGCGCCCGACGCTTTGGGCGCGGGGCCGCCGGCGGGACCCGGGAGACGCTGGCGGGAGACACGGGTGAAGTCGTCGGCCCCGGGGTCAGAGGAGCCGCGTACGTTCCAACCAAGCAGGCCACAGGGCGAGAGAAGGGGATCCGTTCTCACTCTCTCCAAGTCCAGTTCCCTTCTTCGCTTGCTCACTCGCGCCGACCGTGCGACTTCAATCGACCGTGACCCCTCAAAGTGACGAGAAAGGCGCCCAAATCAACCTTGATAGTAGAATAAAATATCACTTTTTAGCTTGACAGACACAAGTCAATCTTGACTTGGAAAGTCAAGGAACCCAAAGTCCCTTCCCCTGGCTGGTTGGAGGCCAATTCGAAGCTGGCGGCAGACTTGGACATGTTGGTCACGAGTCCTCTGGTCCGCTTCCCCCTGCTCCTGCGGGCTAGTCCCGGAGAGGGACATTCGGGCTGATCAGGCGGGCTCAGGCGACCGAGGCGGACTTTTCTACCTACCACGCTCCCATTGGTCCGGAGAACAGAGGAGGGTCCAAGTCGAGATCGCCATTGGCCAAAGAATAAGGCCGAAGAAGAATAAGGAAAGGAAGTCAAGGGAGGAGGAGAAGAAGCACAAGAGCCACAGAGCGGCGAAATGGAGTGATGGGAGCGCGCACGCGTTCAGTCCGTTTGGCCCGTTCTGTCGGTGCTCAAGGAGAAGGACGACGCGGAAGAGGGCAAGGGAGAGACCTCAGGCAGTGCTCCTACTGATGGCAGCGCCGCAGCAGCCAGAGAAAAGAAGGCGCTTGCTCTCCACTCACGCCGATCGAAAGTGGCACGCAAAGCCAACAGCTGCGTCAGCTGCCTGAGCCCCAAATGGTGCAACGCACTGTAAAGCTCATACTATCAGTATGACCTGTTGATAGACTTTGTGACTTCAATACTTTTAAAAGTGAGTGACAGCAAGTGTAGCTCCCCATGTTTGCCACAACAAATAAAAGAATTCAGTTTTTTTGAAATTTCAGATACGCCGACATGCATTTTTTTTAGTTTGTCCTACTGCACTGCGCTACTACAGTACGAGGACTTTGTAGACCCTAAGTGGCCTTTGTCTTTCAGATGGGTACCTAAAAGTTGGAATTTTGAGGCCCAATTTGTGCTCGTGCGCGAGGAAAATGAAATGCTGATTTCAAAAAGTGATTGTAGCAGGTGAAATATTTAAGCGAGTGGATTATGCAACGCTCTAATGATCTCACCAGGCGGTCACAGGATCGCACTTGGATTAGGGCATTGATTGTAGAAGATTGCAGCTAGGGACTGCCATCACGTGTATACCGACAATCTGTGATTGTATGTGCACGGTAAGATGATGTTCCTGTTCAAAGCCTTCATGAGCAGGCACAATTTGCAGCGCATAACAGGTAGGTATATGTTGATGCATTGTGAGTGCTTGCCCGTCTTCATTCTTCAGGGGCCAACCCATGAGATAAGGTAAGGTTTAAGGATGTAGTGTTATTCAGGTAATGTCTCCTCTCGTCTCATTGGAGGAACCCACCTTGAGTATGTCTGAATTTGTGTGCATCAGGTAAGTAATCTTCCTTATTTGAAGAATTTGAGTACAGACAGGGCCATCTTATCCTCTTTCCTCCAACTGTAATGTTTCTCTGCACTCCTGCTCCAAGGCTGGTATTCTGCCCATGGGCAAAAGAGGAACTCCTCCCCTCGTCCTAACAGTCTGCATGAGGGGTTGATCTTGCCACTCCATCATTGAGTATGTCCCCAAAAGAGACTATGACCAGATACTGCATGGACTCACTCTGCCTAAGGGAGACAATAGTTTTCTTCTTGCTCCGTCAGAGTCTGTGGATGAAGAGTTTCGTGTGTTGGCATCTGATGGAGTTGTCCCAGTCCCTCTGCCAGGACTCAATCCACATGTTTGAGATGCGCACTTTTGCCGCTTCTGATTATGGTGGAGTAAGTATGTAGCATGGGGCCGAGGATCATGCAGGTCCAAGAGACCTATTTCGTAGGTCTTTCGACCTGAACTGACTTCCCAGAGATAGGGTATGATATGCAGTGTTGTATTGAGATTCATGTGTTAACTTCTCTACATACCATATGCGTCACGAATTTTGGGACCTTTTGAGGCAAACACAGTGCTTGCCGTTAATAATGTCACTTTGTACATATCAAGGTCAGAGGCTGACTGGGGATGTTTCTGAATGGAATTTCAACCTGTCAATGATTGTTCAGACACTGGAACAGAACTTCACAAGGTAACCATTTTGAATGCTTGTTAAGGCACTAGAGCACTGTAAGGATGATGGGTTGACAAGAGCACTGTGCCAGTCGCAGTCAAAAATTGATGTTTTTGACCACTTTTTCATAGTGAAAGTGGCTGAAATTTTCTGGAGGGGTTCCCCCCACCTGGCCCTTCACCCCCCCTCTGTGCCGTCATGCTAGGCCCAAAAACACTATGTAGCACTACATAAGAGATACGGGGCTGTCTAGGCTGAAATGGCCGGCACAGAAAGGAGCAGTTGTGCCGCACGTTCTCTGGAGTAGAGAGGTCATCATGTCTTGTTCTTGTCTTTGAATGAACTGTTCTGTGTACTTGTTGCCTGGCTGGCCATTTCAGCCTAGACAGTCAAGTATTTCTTATGTAGTGCAATGTAGTGTTTTGGGGGCCTAGGTTGGCAGTGCAGGGAGGGCTGGAGGGTGAAGCTCCCTCAAAAGGGGGGCTAGGTGGGGTGGGGTGAGCCCCCCAGAAAATTTCAGCCCCTCTCACTTTGAAAAAGTGGTCAAAAACATCAAATTTTGGCAGCAACAGGCACAGTGCTCTTGTCAACTCATCACACTTACACTGCTCCAGCATGACAATGAGTGCCTCAAACTTGACAAAACTGCAGGATCTCATGTCCAACACTCTCCATCACCCATTCCAACCTTAAATTCAACCTTACAGTTACCCCACTAAGCATACCACAATGATTTGTACCAAGCAATATTATTTACAGCAAGCACTGTATGTCAAGGTGCACTTGTGGAGCAACAATAGGGAATTTATTGGAACAATTTATGGATACAATTTTGGTAGCATCAGGCAAGAACTAAGTTTGATTCACAAAGAGCTGCCATTTCTGTTCAGCTTCTCCAAGTCACGGCTGAAGTGCAAGCACCACCTCTTGACATCCCCCTTTGGCATGAGGTTCCAGCACTTCTTGATGGCAGCCTTCAAAGTGGCGATGCTTTCGTGGCTTGTTGAATTAACTCTTGACTGAAGATATGACCACATTGTTTTGTCTAGGGGAGTAATCTGGGGTGAATTGTGAGGCCAGAGCTCTGGTGCCCAATATCCAGGGTTGTTGGACTTCAGCCACTCTGATGTGATCCTGGCTGTGTGGGGAGTGGCTCCATCTTGAGTGAAGATATATGGCCCTGCACCATAACAAGGATCAGCCCAGGTTTTGACTCTCTTCGTGAGCTTGATGAATCCAAAGTCTCTCTTGGGGACAAAATTGGGTGGGCACTTTCCCCCACCTACTCTGACAACACCGAGGAGCATCACCTTTTGAGGATTCTTGGTCTTGAAGCTGCAGCATATCTTCTTGACATCAGCACTAGTTCCAGTTGGGTTTTCAAAAGAACCTAGTGGAACTAGTCTGTCTTGATAGCTGTTTGACAATCAATCCACCACAAACCACTTTTCAACAGAGAAAATAAGGGGAAGCCCCAAGGGCCCTTTGGTCAGCTGATTGAGGGCAGCCTTGACCTTGACCTTGCATCTTTCCACTACACCTTCTGTTTCCAGAGGAACTTGATGCTTTGCAACTGATTTGAACCCGGATTCCTTGGCAAACCTTTGAACTGTGGTCTTTGACACCTTGAATTTTCTGGCAGTCTCTCAGAAGCTGCAGCCTAGGTGGTTCTTGAATGATTTCCAACTTTCTCCAACTCTGCCTTTGAGATCCCTTACTTTGGGATCCCGCTTGTAGGGCTTTCTAGATGATTCTGGAGAAATTTTATAGTGAAAGGCTGCGGCATGGCTGATTCACACATCTTTTCTGGCCTCATCCAAGGTCCAGCTGCTGGCCATAAGTTGGAGAAACTTTACTTTGCTGTCTGGCATGGCTCTTACTCATGAAATTCTAAGTACTGGCAATCTATCAGTTTTGTTTACATTCCCAAATTTGTTGAAAATGCCCAAAATATGAAATATGGTACACCCCTAAAATAGCTGCTTGCCCATAATTATGAGTCTCAAAATACATGATGCATACTGTACAAAGCACAGTCGAGGATCCCCTTGAGTGTAGCCAGGCTTCCTCTGTGAGAGGTCAGTCAATTCCTTCCATCGTACAGGCTACGTACTACTACGTCAAAACATCCACAATCTACATCACTCCACCTATCTTGTGTACATCCTATGGTTAGATGGTATGTTCTACGATGATGGCACTCCAGGTAAAGAGTGACCTTGATTACAGCTAATAGGGATACTCATGTCTAATGATCCCTGCATCACTTCCCCTGTGTTAGTTCCGAATAAGCCGGGGTTAGGAAGGGTTGTGTGATCCGGACTGCCGGGTCAACACATTGGGAGAGCAACTGGCACGGAATTATACGTCGTGCTAGCCACTAT
>JAAUXU010108983.1_pt1 | contig 11373 bp, 11 predicted proteins | sample 7278151 | NCBI WGS metagenome assembly JAAUXU01 (sample SAMN14350113, study PRJNA611818) | marine sediment metagenome | isolation source: surface marine sediment (1.8m) | place: French Polynesia: Moorea | collected 2018-08 | reverse complement strand
TGTATGATGTTCCTCGTGTTCTGATCCAGATGCATACAAGTGAGAGTGAGAAGAACCGGACTGAGGCTGCGTTTGCGGCACTATGTGTCCGGTACAGAGTGAATTAGGGTAATCGGTCCTCGGTTTTATTGGGCCAGTTTGTGCTAGACCCATGCTGGACCAACAATCCGGGGCGCACTACCCCGACGTCGCTGCATATGATGCTCCAACAGTGGAGCCACGCAGCATTTTGCATAGGAAGCTAATTCTTTCGCATTCGGTGTATGAGATAAAGTCCTGATATATAAGAACAACATTCGACGCCAAAAGTCTCCTTCTTTACTCACAACACTGGCTTCGTTGAGTCGTAGGGTGACTTGACCACCGGCTCGTCGTCGAGCTGCCAGAGGATGTCCCCACTCAATTCGTCGATGGCAATCAGGCGCCCGTCCAGGGTCGACGCCAGCAGAGTCGCCTCCGTCGGGCTCAGCGCGGTCTCGTAGTAGAAAGAGTCCAGGTCGATGTTTGGAAGGGATCCGGGGTGATCCTAAAGAGCGTTTTCAACTGTCAGGGTGATCAAAGGCAGTAGGGCCAACTTTTGGGGCAACGGGAATGGGACAAGCAAAGGTCAAGAACTGCTCAATGTGAGAGAAGTGACGAACCTCTAACTTAGGGAAATTAACCAAGTCCAGCCTAATCTAACCCAACCTATTCCTAAATGAAACAAAGTCAACTACTGAACTTCGGACACACTACAATAGCCACAACAAAGAGTATCAGGAGCAGAAGCAATTCTTCTGCTTGCTCACCTTTTTCTCCTTCTTGTCCCCGAGGCCTTCGGGATCGGCATCATTGGCGACTGTGGCTGCAGTGGCCGTGAGCACGAAGAAGACGGCGGCGGTGGTGGCCGCCGCCGCCGCCGCGAATTGTTTCATAGCCTGCCAATCAAACGTCTAAGTCGGCTTCTTCCTTGTCCCTAGTGCGTTACTCGTCGCCGCCGTCGTCGTCGTCGTCGTCGTCGTCGTCGTCCGCAGCATCACTCGGTCACCTCTCTCGGCAGCGGCGGTCTCGTCGTTGCTCGCCTTGCACTTCTCGGCTTCGCTGCTCAAGCTCTTGCTGACGTACAACCTCTTGGTTCTCTCTTTTCTCTCTTCCTCCTTCCTCTGCCTGAGCATAGCCAACTCACAAACAGAGTGTGTGGGCCAGGGCCAGGCAGCACAGCTAGTCGCCCTGGCCCTCTTCGCCAGTGGCGCAAGCTGACTGAGGCTTGGTGACTTCGCTGACCACGATGAGGGCTAAAAAGTCGCCCAACAAAGAGTTACATCCGTCGTTTTACACCTGGATTCGAGATTATTTTTTCGTTCTTTGGAATTGCTCGGAGGAATGCAATGTTCTGGATGAGGTTGGACCTCGTCTACCTGCTTTTCCCACCTCTCATTGGTAGCAACAGCTTCACTGCTGGCCACGATTGCATCAGAAAAATAACAACAACAGACAAGTCCAACAGTTCCCAAATTATGCACTATCTTCTGCGTCTGCTGAGGCCAACTCGCATCTGCGGAAGGATGACCTCGGCGTCGACCTCGACCTCAGCCAGCAGTCCTCGACTTCTCAATCAAAAGGAGGCTGCCGCTGTCGATCAGGAGCTGTTCCAAGAGTAAACACTCAAAAGAAGTCTTGACGTGAAAGGCAACGATAGCGTTGCACTCGTTTACTATCTTGGACATGCTGTAAAGTGTCAATAGTATAGTTTAGCCAAGATTGAATGTAACAATATATTTGGCGCGGATCACCGAAGTGGTTACCGATTTCCACTGCCTGCAAGCGCCGCCCGGGTCATTGTCCGGTTCCCTGGGATCATCCGGAGGGAGTCTTCCAGAGACGTCTCATTTTGACAATCACATTATGACACTAAGACTAATTGTTAAATGGTGACTTGGTTCACTGGAGTCACATTGCACGTATCAGAAGTAAATAAGTTAAGGCCAGCGTTGACATTGAGGACTTCAGTGTCCTGATCAGCCTCATTTCCTTCATCTGAACATTCTCGTTCGCATCGTCTAACATTTCGGTTTCAAACAGGATCAGTTATCACGTGTGTCTTGATCAGTTGAGACATTTTAAGTCTTGAGACTCCTTAATATTCAAAATTTTCATTTATCAAGACAGATATATTACCGTATTGGTTCACGAATAACTTTCTTATGCTCAAGTGAGACATCCGTAGTCCTGCAGACAAATCCACCGCGGCATCTGTCCCCTATTTCAGTTACGGCTTCTCCGTGGACCAGCTCATGGAGTTGGCCGGGCTCTCCTGCGCTCACGCCGTGGCCAAGACCTTCCCGCAGGCCGCCAACGTCCTCGTCGTCTGCGGACCGGGAAACAACGGCGGGGACGGTCTCGTTTGCGCCAGGCACCTCACTTTTCTGGGAAGCTACAAGTAAGGGCGCGTTGACGCCGTCACGTACAGCGTGAGTGCGAAGTCGTCACCTGGCCCTCCAGCGCGTCTTAGGTGCGTGGAGTGTGACTCAAGACGATGTGAGGCATATAAGAGATCTAAGAACTTAGTTTTGAGAGCATTTCCAACTAATTCAGAATGAAGAAACTGCTGAAGAACAACATCAATGGTTCTTTTAACAGTCAAATCAATCCACAGAGGAGGTTCACGTGATCTCGCAGGAGCACCTCCAGTGCACAAGATGACCTTTGAGATCTGTGGAACTTACTTATAGAAGAAGCATACACTTGAAAAAAATATAAGGTTCAGAAGTTGCCACACGTGTGGAACACCCTGTATATTCTCGTACACGACAAGCGCAGGTTCTTTATACCAAGGTTCGTGGCCACGAAATGTCCGACATCAGATTGCATTGTAAATATTTGATAGGGTGAACCTACCGATATACCAACGATACCTCAAGGTATCGACTGCGGGCTTGTAGGTGTTTGTCTACAAGAGGTGTATTTATGAATAATAGCTATTACGGACTTGGCCTCACTGGTGTCTTTCCCCTTATTTTTGCTCTCAGGCCCGTGATCCACTACCCCAAGCGCACGGACAAGCCCCTGTTCAACGGCTTGGTGAAGCAGTGCCAGACCATGGGCATCAGATTCGTTGAAGAGACACCTACGAAGGAAGAGCTGGACTCGGACTACGACCTCATCGTGGATGCTTTGTTCGGGTTCAGCTTCCGCCCGCCCGTTCGACCCCAGGTGGCCCCGCTATTGCGGGCCCTGGCCGAGACCAGCACCCCCCTGGCCAGCATCGACGTTCCCTCCGGCTGGGATGTGGAGAATGGAGCCCCGGACGAACAAGAACACGGCCGAAGCCTTAGGCATGCATGTGCAAGTGGTTCGGGCTTAACTGAAATGGGAGCGGGTGGGATATTCCCCAGTGGGTAAGGTCCCTAGGGGGAGTCCAGGGGGATAGGGGAGTTACCTCACCTTGCCCACTTGCACACGTATGGTCTCAGACCCCAGCTGCTCATCTCGTTGACCGCTCCCAAGATGTGCGCGCGCTTCTACCAGGGGAAGTCCCACTACTTGGGGTTGCGGGCAGTGCCGAAGCCCCTGCAGGACAAGTATGACCTCAGGCTGCCTGAGTACCCAGGGCTTGAGTGTTGCGTCAAGCTGTGAGGAAAAGTCTTGAGGGTGGATTTAACCTGCGCCATTGTTAACACGTTGTAACCCACGCCATGGTAGGGTAAACACACCTTAAGTGGTTCAATAACATCCACGTTTCAATGAAATAAACATGTCAGAAATGCTTCTAATACATTTTTGATGTCTTCACCTGCTTCTTATTGATGTCTCCTGCCAAGGAATTGGTCCAGGAATTTTACCTAGTCCTGATAGGACAATGATCCTCTGTTAGGGACCCTTATTACCGGGTTGGCCCTGTGTCAGTATGCCATTTCCAACCACCAATTTTATGGACCTGATGATGTCAAACCACGGAGCCTAGAACAGCCAATTTGTTTTGGCAACCAAATGCTCCACTAAGGAAGTATATACCAAACTTGAGAAGTATACCTCAAAAAATGACGTGTCCATAGCTTTCAACTGCAAGGCCAAACTATTCATGGTGATGGTGTACAAGTGGAGCCTGTAGTTGATCAAGAAGATGTAGCATGCCAAATTCATTGTAATAACAATTGTCATGCAAGGTTGGAACGACACTGTGCACATATTTATCTTTTTCTTGCGAGGCTATTGACAAAGTTATTCGGGTGAGATTGATCATGCAAAGTTTCGAAAAGTCGTCTCAGAAGCAAGTCAAGATTTTGCATGTCACAGTTCACGAAATTAGACCTAAAGGCCTCAAATACGTATTTAACTGTCTAAAATTGATCTCCCATCACTCCTGGATTCACCATGGCCTGGGCACATCTCCTGAAGCTCTTACAGTTCACCTTGACATAGTCCTTGGACATTGCCCACCACTCCTTCTCCATGCTGTCCATGAGGCTGCTGACAGACCCGTAGGAGGCCCACAGACCCGTAGGATTGCAGACTCTCTTTTCAGCATAGTGCCACAAGGGATTCAGGTTGCATGAATTTGAGGGCCAAATTCCCTCAATGCACACGATGATTTTTTATGAAGGTGCCGAAACCAAACGTTGACCAACAAAAGTCTGTTTTCCAAGGGGAACATTTTACTGCAACCTTTCTTTTTACATCTAGATTACGTATCTTGAATCCACGTATCTCTTTGCCGGGATCCAAATGGTACATTAACACATGGTCAACCCGGTAGAGCAAAGCAGACTTTTAGTGCTGTACGCGCAGAACAACTTTGCAAAGGATTAAACTAGTGATCAATCATGGCCCTTTTTCACCTTTGACAATACTTGTCAAGAAGATGACCTGGTGCAGTGCAGCTGTGCAATGCACACTGCTTATAAGAGCATGGGATGAAAGGGCACCAAGGGCAAAAGTCTGGGGGAACCAAGTCATTGCGCTGCAAATTCCATCAGTTAACAGAGTAAACATCGCATTGGATCATTTTTTAATTCTTTGGTCGTACATACTGTACACAGTTGTGGTACATTTTATCCTCAGTTTTTTCTTGTCCACATGTACTCAATTTTGTCTCTTGAGGTGTTAACCCCTCAGAATGACAGTGATTTGCTCATATATAAGTATTAGGCTAGGTCAGAAAAGGAAAATTTTGAAATTTGACTGAGCGCATCTTAGGTTTGTTACCTAACGCTGAATGGCGAATATGTAGTCAAATGGTTTTCCAAAAAACGTTTTTTGATGCCCCCCCCCCGACAATGAGGTTTTACCGTATAAGTTCAGTACATAACAAGGTGTTCAGAGTTTGACAGCCCTGTGACGAAGCTGTAAGCACGTTGTTTTCAGTTTCATTCAACTACAGTGCTTCAGTTTAACATCTAGAAAGTAACTAAGCAGGTCCACATGAAATTTGTGATGTTCACCTAACATCCTTATGTACTGGGTCTAAAATACTTTGAAGCCAGAGAGGGGACCCAAAAAGTCATTATTTTTTCATTCCATTTCACTAGGAGGTCTTCAAGTGAATCCCGGCAACAAATCTAGGACACATATCATTAAAAAAATTGACCTTGCCTAATGAGTACATCTGTCTCATTCAAGTGTTTGTAGTGCACTCCTGAACCGGATTGTGATTCATCTGGAATCTGCACACTAATGCTTCTCCTCCAGTATTTTCTGCATATTCTCACGCAGGAACAAACTTTCTGCAACTTCACAATTGCTAGCTTTTTGTCGATAGCAGCGCTGACAAGTTCCGCAGGTGGCTGGAAGTGCCAGAAACTGCTTTGCTTGTGATGCTAAGTGAGGGAGGGACCCAGACCTCGCTTGCTCTTGCCACCATGCCAGGACATCACCAGTGAAGTGAATGTCACTTAATGGCAAAGCACAACCATCTTCAGGTGAACTACGAGAGTTAATGTATAACTCCATTTCCTCATCAACTTCAGATTCCCGGCCTGGCTCACACTCGTCTCTCATCTTCTGCCTGAGGAATGATGTTGCAACCTTCCATCGTGTTTCACCCAAGACGGTCTTGCTGTGGGAGGGATCCAACAGATATGCAACTTCAAAATATACCTTCTCATGCAAGTCTTCAACACGACAAAGCCATTTCGCCAAAGAACTCGTGAACTTTTGAGCAACTCTGTCACCTCCTGTATTGAGATGCTGAAAGAGCTCCTTCAGACAAGGGACTACTTTTTGAGACCCTGGTGTGTCAGCTGATGACAAGTCCTCGCAGACCTTTAGAAATGGATTCAGTACTTCAACCAATTCTTCAAGCTTATCACTTTTCGAACCAAGGAGGCGCCTTGCACCAGACATTGAATCCCATATCAGAACTTCTCTCAAACGCATGAATTCTGCACTCCAGTGATGAGATGGGAACTTGTTTTCTTGCCTCAAATGCATGCCCTTTGGGAATTCCCGCAATGCTTCATTTTTTGCTTCTTTAAGTTCTTCACACTCTTGAAAAGCGACTTTGATTGCCCATTCAAGATTGTGTGCCACACACATGATATCCTCAGTTGGTCGCATTCCATGATCACTCAAGACCTGAACTCCACGTGCTGAATCATGAATGATGTTGACAATTTTAGCAGTTTCAGGCAGGAATGTAAGGAACTTTCCCAACTCCTTGCTGACAACATTTCTTTGCTGGGATGAAACACAACAGGGAACCCACCTCTTCAAGCTAAAATCCTTGTTAATGTACTGAAGGCTGACAGTGAACAAGGCATCATCCCAATGACAATGTCGTGTATCTGTAGTCAGAGCCAGGAAGGTCACACCCTTTGCATCTCTGCTCCAGATATTTTTCAGGTCTTCCCTCATGTCCCTGAAGAGATGTTGTAGTGCGCCCCTGGCAAATGTCCTCACGTCATTCAAGTTGAGCTTTTTGTCTGCGCACTTGACCAGTGTTTGAAAACCTTTGTCTGTAACTACACTTAAGGGTTGCTGGTCTTGAACCAAAAAATGGACTAAAGCTCTCTCAAAATTCTGCTGCCTCTCATCAGTCTTGAGATATTCCACCATGGAGACATCATACTTTTTCAGCTTGACATCACGAAACTCCAAGGTTGTAACATGATTATTTTCCACCGCCCTCCAGTCTTGTCTGACATTCAGGGATGGCTGAAGACAAAACTGCCAGAAAGCTTTTTGTACCTCTAACTTTCTCTTATCAGCCTCACAGGTCATAGGAACATGGTCGATTATCTGCAAAGTCAAGTAAACGTGCTCAATGAGTTGTCCGCACCAAATTTGACACTCTCGCAGCAGCTCCTACCTGTATACTAAACCTGTGTTCGTGGTGGGAATAGTTGCTAATGTCATCTCCCATGTCAAGAGTTATATTTTCGCGTGGCTGATTTATGCAGTCATGAAAGCAGTCATTCATTTGTGTTGCTGTTGCTCCCACAAACTGGGGGTGTGCTGAACATTCTGTGCAAGTCAAAAGGTAGACAACACCCTTTAAGCAGCAATTGAAGGGTTCTTTATGCCCTCCTTGCCCAGGTCCCTTGATTCTCCATCTTTCTCCAGTCACGCTGCTACAGAAGTTATCACTTGTCTCGAGAAAGGGACACATGAAGCATTCTTTACCACATCTGAATATATGTGGTACTCCAGCATTTCTTCGTTCCATTGTAGTGCTGATCCCAAAGTTTCTGCACCACCTTTGATACTGTGGGATTCCCACAAACTGATGAGACACCCACTGCTTAGTGTTTCCTCTTGTGGGCCTTATTCTTATCGATTGTCTGAATGAAATAGATTGCACATCAGATAAGACTGGGCGATACTCGTATCGGTATCGGCGATACCGATACTCACTCTGTATCGTGTATCGACTCGACAAGTTGAACATCGTATCGTGTATCGGCAAATGCCATCAACTCACGCTTGCTGACCACAATTGATTGTTTTGACCAATCAAAGCAAAAAAAAGTGGAAGAAACGGGGAAAACCAGGACTGCTTTAGTGATGCTTACAAGCCGGCTTTTCAAGGCTCGAGCCGAGCCGCGCTAAATCGTAATCATATGAAGCAGCCCGACCGGTAGCATGGGTGCAATCCGGATGGGGGCCACCATCCGTACCGGGATACCCTGAGGTTGTGTCTTGGTGGGTTCGCTGCATTGAACCCTAGAATCCCGGGTGACCTCGGGGTCGCGGTTGCGGACATCGGGGCATAGCCCAATGTCTTCAAGAGCTTGGGAGTGAAGGGCACACGCTCGAGACATGTTCAGCCGTTTATTGACTGCCTCCCTTGGGAGGAGGGAGGAGGTTGCGCATATGGGCCACTACAGTGGTATCTGCATAAGAGCACGTACAGTAGCACCCGATTATATCATTGTTGATATTATATATATATATATATTATTGTCTCGTCATACTAGCTCTAACTATTGCCTTCCACATCATCTCTGGAATCAGGCCTCAGAGTGCTCCTGCAAGCTTTGTGCTCAAGTCAGCTGGAATCCCAGTCACCCCAAGGAGAAATGCCCATTCACGTTTTGTCATCTGAAGCAGCAGTGTCAACCTGATGGCTTGCAGCCAGATGCTGTGGCATGCGCAAGAACACTTCCAAGTTTCTCTGCATTAACAGAAGTCCTCTGTCTCTCTTGCTTTGGTCCCTTTTGTAGGGGCAAGGCCTATCACTGTGCAAGGGAGATACGCATTGCCAATGTGGACAAGCTCCTTTCTCCTACATTGAAGGCCCAAGTGGCATCCCAATTTCTTCAAGAGAAGGTTAAGGCCTCTAGTTCGGGCATGGTCAGCCTGTCAAATGCACATGGCCATCCAACAGAGGTTATCACCCCAGGAGCAAAGCAGCAGCTTTACAAAATTCCATCAATGAAGCTTCCTCACCCTGTCTTTGAGAAGCTCCAGGCTTCTGAAACCCTCAATGGGAGAGCCTTGCAGAGGACTGCATAAGCCGTCAGATCAGAAGGAGTTGCAGTGCAGATAGGACTACAGAATGCCTTGAGTGAGAAGAAATACCAGCTTGAGAACTTTTTTCAGCTAAGGACCCTCAACTTTATTGAGAGGAAAGGTACATATGTCCAGTGGACTGTTGTTTATGTGAGTGATCTGTCAAATGTCATAAATGAGATTAAACACCAATGCCACATCACACATGCCCGTAATCACCTTGGCTTGGATGATAAAGGTGGCTTCCTGAAGTTCTGTCTGAATGTCACCATGGATTGTGATAGTCTGGAGCAACCCCCTGTCAAAAAGAAGGTGACCATTGGAAGAGAGAGGTTTAAGGACTCTGGAGTCAAGAAGGTCTTCGTCATTGGAATTGTGCCTGACATTAAGGAGAATTACCACAATGTCAGCCAGCTCATCTTGGTAGCAGGGATCTCCAGCATCCAGTTTTCCCTTGGCATGGACATAAAAATAGCCAACATTATTTGCTGGTTGATGGCTCACAGCTCCAAACATCCGTGCTGTTGGTGTGAGGTCTCAAATGATTATGACATCAATGAGACCGTAATTCCCAGGAGGAGGACTCTTGGGAGGATCTGTGAGCTGACTACAGCATACAAGAGGGATGTCCAAGCAGCAGCAGCAGCAGCACAGAAGATGTCTCCAATGCCCCAGGACAAAATGAACTGCATTAATATGCCACTTTTTAACCTGGCTGATGACCTTGAGGTTATGGACTTGGCCCCACCAAAAGAGCTGCACCTGATGTTATGTGTGACAACAAAGTTATATGACGCATTATCGGACGGAATGAAGGACGACGGAGATGACAGCAAAAGAATTGAAAGTGAGCACATCATCAAGAAGGGATACAGAGGAGGAAGCATGGAAGGCAGCAAGTGCACGGCACTTCTGAAGAAAGCAATGGACCTTGAGAAAGAACTGCTAGACAAATATAAGATACGACATTATGGCCCTGCCCTGCAGTATGTCCCCTGGAAGAAGAAGGGACATCGATGAGGTGGTCATGACTGTCTTCCAAGTCAAGGTGAGCCAATTGCCGGGGCACAAAGGTTGCTCACCCATCGTGAAGTACACCGGACTGCGCTGGTGGACTGCCGAAGAAAGACTGAAACATGCCCCTGTAGTCATTGCCGTGAGAACCACCTTCAAATCCATCCTGACGATTGTTAGTGAACTTAGTGGGAGTGCCTCAAGCCTTATGGACACCTGCTGTTTCATCACCAGCATCTCGAAGGACGAAGAACATACCGTGGCTTTGGTGGAGCCAATGACACGTGGCCCGTACCCACAGTACATGGCCATGTGGCAGATTCTCGCCTGCTGCACCAAGGCGTGTAACAGTTCTGTTGGTTTTTTTTGTAAATGATGTCACTGAGAAGGTCGAGATGGACCTGGAGGACAATGTACAGTACTATATCCATTAAAAATGAGTCATTAAAATTTTTTTCCCACATAAACATTTCTTTCAGGTCTGATCCCCAATGTGGTCGCTCAGTCCGTCAGGAACAGTTACACCACTGACTCTATTGAGGCTGTTCTCTGCTCTGCATGTTTGCATCAGCAGTATCAAAGCGCTTGTCAATTTTGAGCGTGAATGAGTCACCTGACAGATGACTCAGTCTGAAGCAACCCATTTATGGGTAGCCTCAGACACGTCTATGATGAGCAACGCATTAGTGAAGTTGACCCATCAGCAGTGAGGGCCTGTCAGAAAAATTGGCCACGCGCAAACAAAAAATGCTTTGAAAATGACAAAAATCGGCCGCGAAAGGGCCCGTCAGTGGCGAGTAGATGAAAATCTGCTGCGGAAAGGGCCCATCAGCCATGAGAGAAGGTGACAGAAACCAGCTGTAGACAGACAGATGGACATAAGGGCCTGTCCTTTTATATATATATGGATTTGCTGTCACCCTTCACCAGTTCAGTATAGTAGCGGCTGCATGCTGTGGGAAGGAGCTGGTCAAAGTCACTGGGGGTGAACTATGAGGATCTGATCTTGGAATTCCATGAGGCTTACCTGGGTTGCAGGATCAACATCACTCCCAAAGTACATGCTGTCCTCATTCATATTCCAGAGTGGTGCTACAGGACAGGAAGGGGTCTTGGACAAGTGAGTGAGCAAGCCTCAGAGAGCGTCCACCATGACTTTAAGAAGACATGGGAATGTTTCAAAGTTGCATTGGAGAGAATTCAAGATACGGGGAGTGTTTGCTCAGCAGCAACATCCAATATAACAGCCTTCACATCTAAGTCACGCCAAAAAGAACTGTACCTTAGTCATGTGAAAAACTGCTGTACCTAAGTCACATCAAAACTACTGTATCTAAGTCATGTGAAAAACTACTGTATCTAAGTCATGTGAAAAACTACTGTATCTAAGTCATGTGAAAAACTACTGTATCTAAGTCATGTGAAAAACTA
>JAAUXU010024743.1_pt1 | contig 11374 bp, 8 predicted proteins | sample 7278151 | NCBI WGS metagenome assembly JAAUXU01 (sample SAMN14350113, study PRJNA611818) | marine sediment metagenome | isolation source: surface marine sediment (1.8m) | place: French Polynesia: Moorea | collected 2018-08 | reverse complement strand
TTGTTCTCCCAGACGCCGAGGATCTGACCCTGGACGCGATCTACGTCCGGGACTCCGCCATCGCCACCAAGCAGGGCTTGATGCTCTGCCGGATGGGCAAGACGGCGCGCCGCGCCGAGCCCGCCGCCGTGGCCAAGGGCCTGGAGGCCGCCGGCATTTCCGTCGCCGGCCGAGTCGAGAACCCGGGCCTGCTGGAGGGCGGCGACTTCGTCTGGCTCGACGACCAGACCTGCGTTGTCGGCCTGACCTATCGCAGCGACACCGAGGGGGTCTGGCAGCTCAAGGGCCACCTGGGCGACGGCACCGAGCACATGATTCTGGTCGACCTACCGCACTACAAGGGCCCCGATGACGTCTTCCACCTGATGTCGATCTTGAGCCCGCTGGACCGGGACCTGGCGCTGGTCTTCTCGCCGCTGATGCCGATCTCCTTCCGGCGCAAGCTGCTGGACCGTGGGATCGAGCTAGTCGAGGCGGCAGAGGACGAGTTCGACACCAAGGGCTGTAACGTCCTGGCCCTGGGCCCCCGGCTCTGCCTGGCGGTCGACGGCAACCCTGAGACCCGACGGCGCCTCGTGGCCGCGGGCTGCGAGGTCCTGGTCTACGAGGGCCGGGAGATCACCCAGAAAGGCGATGGTGGTCCGACCTGCCTGACCCTGCCGCTGGAGCGCGACACCGACTGATTTTTGGCCCGGGCAGGCATCCCGGGCCTCGTCTCGGCGCGGCTTTCGGGCTAATCTCCGCTCGCCACGCCGATGACCGGCTGGCTCAGGTAGAGACGCTTACTCAGGTAGAGAAAGAGGGGACCTCGCTGGTGTTCAGGACAATTTTCCTTTGCGCGATCGCGCTCTTCGCGCTTCCCATGACCGGCCCCGCCGCCTTCGAGGCGAGCGACCTTGCGAAGCTCAAGGCCGGGGACGGCTGCCCGCGCTGCGACCTGACGGCCGCCGATCTCAAGGGCCTGAACCTGAGCGGTCGGGACCTGCAGGGCGCCGACCTCTCCTCGGCTCAGCTCCAGGGCGCCAACCTGACCCGCGCCAACCTGAGGTCGGCCAAGTTCGAGCGGGCCGACCTCTCCGAAGCGAACCTACGCAAGGCCTTCATGGACGGCGCCCGCCTGACCGGCGCCAAGCTGCACGGCACCAGCTTCTACAAGGCCAAGGCCGGCGTCGCCCCGCCGACCTTCGCCGGTGCCGGCCTCGAAGGGGCGCAGTTCTACAAGGCCCAGTTCGGGGCGGCGGATTTCCGCGGCGCCCGGGTCCAGGGTGCCAGCTTCTACAAGGCCGATCTCAAGGGCGCCGACCTGCGCGAGGCCGACCTCTCGGGCACCAGCTTCATCGCCGCCGATCTGACCGGCGCCGACTTCAGCGGCGCGACGATGGAAAGCACCCTGTTCTGGCGCGCCACCCTCGACGACACCAAGGGCCTGGAGTTCCGCTGAGCCCGCCGTTGCTGCAGCCGGACGGCCGGGTCAGACCGATCTCAGACGGTCCATGCAGTGGCCGAGAATCCAGTCGACGACCGCCGAGACCCGAGCGGTCTTGCGCAGTTCCGGGTGGACCACCATCCAGATGTCGCGCCTGACCACCGGCTCCGGTCCGGAGAGGCAGCGCAGCCCCTCCTGCCCTTCCGCGACAAGTCGGGGCAGGACGGCCCGGCCCAGTCCGCGAACCGCCAGATACCGCAGGGCGTCGGCCTGATTGACCCTGACCACCGGCGCTTCCCCCGGCGCCAGCTGCTTGCGCAGCCAGACCGCCTCCGGCACATGGCTCAGATCCTCGTCGTAGCTGAGCCAGGGCAGGCTCTCACCGGCGTCGCCGAGGCCGGGCGCGGCATAGACGCCGTAGTCGAGGACCCCGACCTTGCGCAGGCGATCGCTGCCGTCGCTGGGCCGGCCCAGGCGCAGCGCCAGGTCGGCCTCGCGCCGGGTCAGGCTGAGGTTGGCATTGGAGCCGGTCAGCTCGACCCGCAGCTTGGGATGCGCGGAAAGCAGGCCCGGCAGGCAAGGCACCAAGAGGTGATTCACCAGCATGATCACCGAGGTGACCCGGACGCTGCCCTCGAGGGACTGGTCCTGGCCGGCCACCTGCCCCTCCAGGGCCAGGACCTCGCGCTCGATGGTCTCGCCATGACGTATCGCCAGCTCGCCCGCTGCCGTTGCCGTGTAGCGGCCGTCGATCCGGTCGAAGAGCCGGACGCCCAGGGCGGTCTCGGCGGCTTGGATCCGCCGGCCGACCGTGGTCGCATCGATTCTCAGGCCCTTGGCCGCCGCCGCCAAGGTGCCGCCCCGCGCGACCGCGAGTATCGGCCGCAAATCATCCCAATCAAGCATGACTGCAAATTCGCAGGTTATCTGGGCAGGCTCAACCCTTTACCGGCATCGGCGCCAGCCTGATCTTCGAAGAGGTCGATGTCGCCTGGGCTGAGGAGTTCGGCAGATGACGGGAGTCATGACCTTGCTTGAGATGGCTGGCGGCCGACGCCAGCCAGCCCCGCTGTCGGACGCCACCGTCATCATCATCGACGCCCAGAAGGAGTACCACCACGGCGACCTTGCGCTGCCGGACCTGGCCCCCAAGACCGCGGAGATCGCGGCCTTGCTGGCGCGCACCCGGGCCATCGACTCCCCGGTCATCCATGTCCGGCACCTGGGCCAGCCGGGCGGTCTCTTCGATCCCCTGGGAGACGGCTCCGCCTTCGTCGAGGACGCGGCCCCGCTGCCCGGCGAGATCATTATCGACAAGCAGTTGCCCAACGCCTTTGCCGGCACCGGGCTGCAGGCGCAGATCCGGCGCCTCGGCCGCGATCAACTGATCTTCGCCGGCTTCATGACCCACATGTGCATCAGCTCGTCGGTCCGCGCGGCCTTCGACCTGGGCTATGACTGCACGGTGATCGCGACGGCCACCGGAACCCGGCCCCTGCCCAAGGCGGGCGGCAGCGACGGCGGCGTGCTGGCGGCCGAGACCGTGCACGAGGCCGCCCTGGCCGGTCTCGCCGACCGCTTCGCGACGGTCGCACGGGATCTCGCCGGGATTCCGGACTAATCGGTCGCGCGGCCGTTCACGCAACCCCAAGCCATCAGGTTTTTGGGCCGGTCAGACGCTCCAGGGCTGCGGTCAGCTTGGCCCGCTTCTCGACCAGGGCCTCGCGGCGCTGCTTGTTCTCCTCGACCACTTCGAGCGGCGCCTTGGCCAGGAACTGCTCGTTCGACAGCTTCTTCTCGAGCTTGGCGAAGTCCTGATCGAGGCCGGCGATCTCCTTCTCGAGGCTCGCCGTCTCCTTGCCGACGTCGATGACCTCGGCCAGGGGCAGGACCGCGGTCGCACCTTCGACCAGCAACGGCACCGAGCCCTGCGGTGCCTCACCGTCCAGGGGCTTGATGTCGCTGAGGCGGGCCAGGCGCTCGACGAAGCCACGGTACTCGGCGAGGCGGTCCGCGATCCCCTCGCCCTCCGGGCGCAGCAGCAGGTCGATCTTGGCGCTGCCCGGGACGTTGGTCTCGGAGCGCAGCGAGCGGACGTCGCGGATCAGGGCGATCACCCAGTCGAGCTCGCTGTTCAGGGCGCTGTCGACCAGGCGCGGGTCCGGCTTCGGCAACCGGCGGGTGATCAGGGCGCCGGCCTTGGCGCCGGCGAGCTGCTCCCAGAGCTCCTCGGTGATGAAGGGCATGAAGGGATGCAGCAGGTGCAGGATCTGCGCCAGGGTCCAGGCCATGGTCGCCCGGGTCTCGGCGGCCGCGGCCTCGTCCTCCCCAGTCAACACCGGCTTGGAGAACTCGATGTACCAGTCGCAGAACTCGTGCCAGGTGAAGTGGTAGAGCAGGTCCGCGGCTTCGTCGAAGCGATAGCTGTCGATCGCGGCGGTCAATTTCTGCGTGGTGACCACGGCCCGGCCGACGATCCAGCGGTTGATCTTGCCGCTGCAGTCCGAGGGATCGAAACCGGGGTCGAGCTGGGCGCCGTTCATCAGGCAGTAGCGCGAAGCGTTCCACAGCTTGGTCGCGAAGTTGCGGAAGCCCTCGATGCGGTCGGTGTCCAGCTTGATGTCCCGGCCCGGCGACAGCAGGGCGGCCAGCCCGAAGCGCAGGGCGTCGCAGCCGTAGGTCTCGATGGTCTCCAGCGGATCGAGCACGTTGCCCGTGGTCTTGGACATCTTGCGGCCGAACTTGTCGCGGATCAGGCCGTGGATGTAGACGGTCCGGAACGGGACCTCGCCCTGGAAGTGCAGGCCCATCATCATCATCCGGGCGACCCAGAAGAAGATGATGTCGAAGCCGGTGACCAAGACATCGCCGGGATAGTAGCGCTTGAGCTCCGGCGTCTCCTGCGGCCAGCCCAGCGTCGAATAAGGCCAGAGCGCCGAGGAGAACCAGGTGTCCAGCACGTCCTCGTCCTGGCGCAACTCGACCGCTTTGCCGTAGTGGCTCTCGGCGACAGCAAGCGCCGCCGCCTCGTTTTCCTCGACGAAGATTTCGCCGTCCGGACCGTACCAGGCCGGGATCCGATGGCCCCACCAGAGCTGGCGCGAGATGCACCAGGGCTGGATGTTGCGCATCCACTCGAAGTAGGTGTTCTCCCACTGCTTGGGCACGAAGACCGTCCGGCCCTGCTCGACCGCCTCGATGGCGGGCTTGGCCAGGGTCGCGGCGTCGGCAAACCACTGGTCGGTCAGCCAGGGCTCGACCGCGACTCCGGAACGGTCGCCGTGGGGCACCATGTGCAAATGCTCGTCGATCTTTTCCAGCAGGCCCTCGGCCTCCAGGTCGGCGACGACCCGCTCGCGGGCGACATAGCGATCGAGGCCGCGGTACTTCTCGGGCACGTTGTCGTTGAGGACCGCGTCCTGGTCGAAGATATTGACCATCTCCAGGTTCTGGCGGCGGCCGACCTCGAAATCGTTGAAGTCGTGGGCCGGGGTCATCTTCACCGCGCCCGAGCCCTGCTCGGGATCGGCGTAGTCGTCGGCCACGATCGGCAGCCGGCGGCCGACCAGCGGCAGGATGGCGTGCTTGCCGACCAGGTCTTTGTAGCGGTCGTCCTCCGGGTGCACCGCGACGCCGGTATCGCCCAGCATGGTCTCGGGCCGGGTGGTGGCGACCACAATGAAGCGGCCCGCCTCGCCCTCGATGGGATACTTGAAGTGCCAGAGCTTGCCCTGGGTCTCGCGCTGCTCGACCTCGAGATCGGAGATCGCGGTATGCAGCTTGGGGTCCCAGTTGACCAGGCGCTTGTCGCGGTAGATCAGGCCCTGCTTGTAGAGCTCGACGAAAACCTTGCGGACCGCCGCGGAGGGGCCGTCGTCCATGGTGAAGCAGGTTCGCGGCCAGTCGGCCGAAGCGCCGAGGTGGCGCAGCTGCTTCAGGATGGTGCCGCCGGAGTCCTCCTTCCAGGCCCAGACCCGCTCGAGAAACTTCTCCCGGCCGAGGTCGCGCCGGTGCAGTCCCTCCTCATCCAGCTGGCGCTCGACCATCATCTGGGTCGCGATGCCGGCGTGGTCCATGCCCGGCTGCCACAGCGCGTCGCGGCCCGCCATGCGGTGGAAGCGGATCAGGATGTCCTGGATCGTGAAGGTCAGGGCGTGGCCGATGTGCAGGCTGCCGGTCACGTTGGGCGGCGGCATGATGATCGTGTAGGGCGCCTCTTTGGAATCGGGGCGGGCGGCAAAGGCGCCCTGCTCCTCCCACTGCTTGTAGCGCTTGGCTTCGACCTCCTTCGGCCGATAGGTTTTGTCCAGCATCGCTGAACCGTCCTTCCGAGAATTCGCCTGTTTTTTGGTTAGGGTCGCATCGAAACGGGCAGGCACCGCGGGATGCCTGTCCCCAGTCCGGATCCAGAGGCTCGATCTAGAGGGCGGGGGCCCTTCGGGGCCTAGTAGTCCTCGGACCGGCGACGCAGCCGCTGGATCTCCTCGCGTACGACACGCTCGACAAGGGGCTCCAGGTTCGCGTCGAGCCAAGCCTTGAGATGCGGGGTCATGGCGTCGAGGACCAGTTCCTCGAGGGTCCGGTTCATGCCCATGGCCGTCCCCGCGCCCCCTTGGCCGCCCGTGGTTTCCCGCGCGGCGCGAGAGAGATCACCGAGCGCCGCGATGGCGCCGGCGGCCGTGTTCGACGAGATCAGGCCAGATTCGGATTCGTCGCCGTGAGATCGGTAGTCGGGATGACTGCTGTCTTTCCTGTCGGCCAAATTCTGCTCCTCTACTCCGGAGTCTGCCTGCGCTTCGGCTCCGGCCATGTTCGCCTCTGCTTGAATCACCGCCTGGAAGGGGTCCTGTCCACGGCTCCCCGGCTCACTCTCACGCGCACCACCCCCGAGGCTTTCCTCGACGGCGGTCCGGATGTCTTCGGGAATCCCTCGCCCAGCCGATGGCGAAACTTCCTCTGGCTGCTCGAGCCCGGCCAGCAGGGCCGCCGTCTGGTCCTCGGGACTGAGCGGTGGGTCCTGGGGCTCGTCTTCCAGGATCTTCGCGGCCTGCGCCTGAGCCGCTTCGCGGGCCCGGGCGAGGATTTGATCGATTTCGCTCAAGGCATCGTCGTCGTCATCCGGGGACGGCTCCGCAGCCAGCTGATCGACCAGTTCGAGCGGTGCCTCCGGCTCCGGGGCCACGACGGGATTGGCCGCCTCCACGGGAACCTCGGGCTCAAGGCTCTCGGGCTGGCTGGCCTGGAGCTCGGGGGCCAGCGCCTCTGGAGCCGGCTCGACCTCCGGGACCTGCGGAACCTCTGGGACTTCACGGGCTTGCGGGACCTCGGAGACCTCGGGCTGGAGCCCCGACTCGGCCTCCATCTCCGCCTGCAGCTCGGCCTGCTGTTCGGCCAGCGCTTGGATCTCGGCGAGCGCGTCCAAGGGCGACAGGGGCTCCTCGACCTCGGCCGGCGCCTCGAGCTGCTCCACGACCTCGACCGGTTCCTCGTGCTGCTCCACGACCTCGATCGGTTCCTCCTGGACGGCCAGGACCACTTCCTCGCTCTCGGCCGGCTCGGCCTCCGGGGCCGAAGCGGCGCTGTCGTCGTTCTCCTCGCTTACCGGCGTCTCGCCGATGACATCGTCCAGGGCCCGCGCCAGGCCTTCCATCGTCAGCTCGATGTCGGTCTCGGAATCGGGTGCTGCCGCCGGCGACTCGGCCTGATCGGCCGGTTCGGCGACCGCGGCGGCCAGGCCGCGGGCCGATTTGGCCTCGTTGAGGTCGACGACCTCGCCCTGCTCGTTGACCATCTGGGTCAGATCGAGGATGTCCTCCTCGGCCTCCGGCTCACCCTTCGGCAAGGCCGAGAAAACCTCGCTCGGGGCTTCAGTCGCGGCCTCCTCGGCGGCCGGGGCCGGGGCCTGCTCCTGTTTCTCCCCCTCGGCCCCCGCCTCGGCCTCGCCCTCGTCCCCGTCGGAAATGATCCTACGGATGGAGGCGAGTATCTCCTCCATCGAGGGTTCGTTCTCTGGATTCGCGTCGGTCATATCCCTCTGCCCAAACGCCCGAAGGGCCGGCACCTCAATCGGCAGGCCAGTCCCTTCCTCGTCGCCGCAGCAGGTCGGGCAGCGCTATGTCTCAGTATCCTGCGCCAGGCGCGCTGGTCCCGAACCACTTGTCCTTAACAGACCCATAATCGGACTCTGCGTCGTATATTTCAACGGGCAGCGCGATTTCGGTGGCGGTCAGACGCCCGACGGCATTCAGGACCTCGTAGCTTGCCACCACTTCGTCCCTTTCGGAGCGTACCAGCTCGACCTGAGAATCGAGCAATTCCTGTTCGGCATCCAGGATATCGAGGATGGTTCGGGCACCCACGGCGTTCTCCTGACGCACGCCCTCGAGGGCGATCTCGTTGGAACGTACCTGGGAAGTGAAGGATTCGATCTGAGCCCGGGCCGTGGTCAGGCGTTCCCAGGCGCTGACGCTCTCCTGTTCGGCGCGCCGCCGCGCCTCGTCGATCTCGAGTCGGCGCTGACCGACGACCTGTTTGGCCTCGCGGACCCGGCTGTAGACGAAGCCCGACTGATAGATCGGCACGGTGACCTGCGCCAGGATCTGCGCCGTATCGCGCTCGCGACTCGAGCCGTCGAGATCCTCGCTCCGGCTGACCGAGCCTTCCAGGGCCACGCTCGGCAGCAGCTCGCCGATTCGCACGCGCACTTCGTCACGGGCCGAGCGCTCGGCAAACTCCGCGGCCTGAACATCCGGATTCTGGACCCGCGCCGCGGTGACGGTGTCGCTCAGGTTGCTAGGAATGATCTCCAAGGTGGGCGGCCGCTGGAGCGAGACCGGCTCCAGGCCGATGACCTCGCGGAACGCCGCGCGGGAGGCGGCCAGATTGCCTTCCGCCTGGATCCGATCGGCCGTGGCCTGGGCCAGCCGGGCCTCGGACTGGGCGACGTCGGTGCGGGTGATCTCGCCGACCGAAAAGCGGTCCTGCGAAGCCTCGAGCTGCCGGGTCAGCACCTGTTCGTTGTTGATGGTCAGGCGCAGGACCGCTTCGTCCCGCCAAACGTCCATGTAGGAGGCGACGCCGTCGAAGAGAACGTCCTGCTCGGTCGATTTGAGGCGCTGGCGTTCCGCGCGGATGTCATTCTCGGCCCGCCGGGTTCCGGCAATCGTCCGACCGCCGCGATAGAGCGGCTGCTGGACCACCAACTCGGCATCGAAGGGAGTGGTTTGGTCCTGTTCTCGCTCGATATCACTGTCGGTCCACTCCGGGCCGACGGCGGTGTTGACCGTGACCGTCGGCCGCCAGTTCGACAGCTCCTGCGGAACCTGCTCGTTGACCGACCGGAGCTGGGCACGCGCCGCGCGCAGGGTCGGGTTCTCCTCATAGGCGGCCGAGAGCGCCTCCTCCAGGGTCAGCGCCCGCGCCGGCCCGGACCAGGCAGCCAAGAAGAGGCCGATGCCCAGCAGAGCCATGGCCGCGCGAGGGCGGCCGCGCAGCGTCCGGTATGGTGAGAACCCAGTCATGGCAGTCCGTGCCCCCCGAGGCAGTCGTGAGCGGAACCAGCGTTAATATATACAGAAAACCGTTAGGGTTAAGTTATCGATGTTTGGCTTGCCGGGAACCCGGCTCCGAGGTCGGATCCCGAGGACCGGGTCAGAAAACGAAGCCCGGTGCCGCTGCGAAGCCGGGGAGCTCCCGGACCGCGGCGTCGAATAGGACCCGGCGCGAGGCCTGGCCTGCGTTCCGGCGGACCAGGACCGCCTGGCCCAGGTGCGCCTGCGACGCCATCACGGTGACCAGGCGTCCGCCTTCTGCCAACTGAGAGAGGATCGCTTCTGGCAACTCGGCGACCGCGCCGCCCAGCAGGATGACATCGTAGGGGGCCTGCTTCTCGTAGCCTGCGGTCAAATCGGCGGTGACCACCACGGCGTTGTCGATGCCCAGGTCCTGGAGGGTCTGGTTGGCGCGCTCGCACAGCGCCGGGTCGCTCTCGAGGGCGACCACGGTATCCGCGAGCCTGGCGAGGACGGCGCTCGAATAGCCGGTCGTGCAGCCGACGTCCAGAACCATGTCGGTCGCTTCGATCCGGGCCGCCTGCAGAAGGCGGGCGAGCACCATCGGCTCCATCAGGTAGCGCCCCGGCGCGACCTCCAGGTCCTCGTCGATGTAGGCCACCCCGGCCCGCGCCTCGGGCAGGAAACGCTCGCGCGGGACCGCCGCGAAGGCATCCAAAACACCGGTATCCGTCACCTTGTTGGTGCGGAGCTGGCTGTCGATCATATTGCTGCGGGCTTGGGCGAAGTCGAACATCGTAATTGGCCGCCTTGCTTTGCCGAGGCCTGTGAAGCTTGGCCCGGGCGTTCCGACACTCACGGCTTTATAAAGAGCCCCGGAAAGGAAGACAATCGTCACCCCTCCCACTGGGCCGCGGCCCAAAGGGGGGCCGGGCCGTGCCCGCCGCCTTGACCAGCTATCGGCCGGGCTCTATATCTCGCGCGCTGCCCAAGCCGCCGGCCCGGTGGCAGAGTGGTTATGCAGGGGCCTGCAAAGCCCCGTACGTCGGTTCGATTCCGGCCCGGGCCTCCAAGCGCCGCATCCCCCCTCGGCCGGCTTGCCGCCACGCCGCATCGTATAGCCCGCACCGGGCCATCGGACCTGCCGACCGTCCCGGGCCGCTCCCCGCGGCTCTGCCTAAGGTGTCTATACGACCTTTGATCTATGCCCGAGAATCCGTGGATTCCTGCGGCTTCCGTCACAGATCTTAAAGTGATTCACGAAGTGTTAACCATGTTCATGCGCAAATCCACGTGCGGAATTACTCAAGGCTATTAACCAAGTACAAATAATCTTTGAATTCCTACGTGAACCCTTTAATCTTATGTTAAGGGTTGAGGAGCGTAGCAGGTAGCAAGCGCAAGACGCGGAAACCGGGCGCGGTCGTGAGGGGAAGTTTCTCGGATCGTTGGTTGCCGCCAAGAAAGCGACGCAAGCGTGCCTCAACACGGTGTTGCAATGCCCGGCGGGTCGGGCCGCGCACCGGACTGGCCTCCCTCGGCGGACCTGCCGGAAGCCGAGGGCGAACGACGCGCAAGTAGTGGAGAGGAAAATGAAGATCGGCGAGGAGCTGACGGTCAACATCAACATCAAGGGCAAGGTGATTGGCCGCACCTACGAGAAGGATCCCAAGCTCGATATCCTGACTCCTTGGGGTATCCTGAACGCGATCCCCTTGTCCGTGCTGGAGCGGGGCCAGGCCAAGGGCGGCCTGCCGGCCAACGTCTCCATGGTCCCCCAGGACCTCTGGCAGAACCGCAAGACCGGCTGAGGCGCGCCGAGGCGCGGCCGGCCGGGCCGCGTCACGGGTGCGACGACGACAAGGACGAAAGGCGAAACCGGCCACCGAAGCGAGACTCCGCCAAGGGTCTCCCAAGAATGCCGAGGGCGCGCGATGCCGGCGCGCCTTTCCTCTTTTTTGGCGCGGATTTCCGGCCCGGAACGAATTGCAGGGGCGCCGCGACTTTGCTATAACCCGCCGTCTTGAGATCGACGCCGTCCGCCTCCAGGGGCGGAGCCGGGGTCGGTCCCTGATCCCCGGTAGCTCAGTTGGTAGAGCAAGTGGCTGTTAACCACTGGGTCGCTGGTTCGAGTCCGGCCCGGGGAGCCAACAAAACAAAGGGCTAGGCCTTCGCGGTCTAGCCCTTTGTGCGTCAGGAGCCGAGGGGAAGTAGGCTTTCGAGCGTTTCTTCGGCGCGATGCTCGGCAGCTCCACCTTTGGCCATCGCGATGGGCAGGTTGAGCGACCGGGATGGTTCGCCTCACCGCAGGGCGCAGCGACCTATCCAGACCGCAGAATGCTTCACATCTGGCCGCCGGCCCCAAGCGCCCGATCGATCTCAGCCTGGCTGAGCCCGGCCGCCTCGGCGGTCCGGAGGATCGCCTGCCAGGCTTCTT
>JAAUXU010054932.1_pt1 | contig 11376 bp, 11 predicted proteins | sample 7278151 | NCBI WGS metagenome assembly JAAUXU01 (sample SAMN14350113, study PRJNA611818) | marine sediment metagenome | isolation source: surface marine sediment (1.8m) | place: French Polynesia: Moorea | collected 2018-08 | reverse complement strand
TGCTGCTGTAACTTCCTTAATATTGCAGCTACATGAACTGTAGTTACATCATCGGAGAGCTTGAAGTCACAGCAGTTGAACTTATTACATTCATTTTCAGAGAAATTGCATATAAAAGGCAGCACTGGCCATTTTGTCAATGCAGTTAACTTGTCTACTGTACTAAAAAGAATCATGCAAAGTTCCATCAATATTGAAGTTACACAAATTATACTTACGTCATGGGAAAGCTTGAAGACTTTACTTTGGATGAAATTGCATATTAAAGGCAGCACTGGCCATTAAGCAAAAAAAAAATACTACATATGCTCACTTCTCCACTACAGAGCTGGTGTTCAAATACTTTTGGAGGGAAGTGTAAGACTCTTCCTGTCTGTCTGTATGTTGTTCATATCTCAGTTCATTTTTGTCTGTGAGACCTTTCGGTCAACAGATGTAGACTATTGAAAGTTGCACTTCGAGGCTGTTTTGAGGTCCAGTGTTGCATGTACGACATAAGTCATAAGGGAAGAGGGGAGGGGCATTTGGATCAGGCAGCTCCAAAAGAAAAGAAAAAATGGATGCGGTGCAGATTGCACAGACGACACCGAGTACGTCATAGTGAGCGTGAGGTGTGTGGTGAGCTCGCAGAGCGTATTGAGCGTGCAGGGTGTGGTGAGCCCGCAGTTCGTGGACAGGATGAAGTGCGTGGACGTGGAGTAAGACAGACAGACATTGTCATTTGCAGAATTATCCCGAGCAAAGCCGGGCATGGCTTCAGCTGGTGTTCATATAAAGCAAAGCAGTCCATTCCGTGGAACGGGCTTAAGTGAGTTACGCGGTTGCTGTGCATATATGCGCATGTGGGAGGAGGAATAGAAAAAGACCTTGAGACCTCGAGAGTGCACACGCCGAGACCGGTTGGGTCGGGGTACCTTATGTTGAGCGCGTGTAAGAGCCCCAGCTTGGTGGAGTGTTAAAATCAGGAAACAGCTTGTGTAAAGGAAACTCAGTACAAGATATAATTATACACATCATTCTCGTAAAGAAGCACTCTACACACGATTTCAGATTTTGGAGCTCGAGAGGCAGCTTGACGACCCGAGGGCGGGGGCCCCAGGTGCGATATTTCAGGGAAAAAAACCCGTTTCAGTCACCAAGGAAATATTTGTCACCTCAAAATTGTTGACTTCACCTGAATATATGCCTGACTCATGAAACATATTTCTCTGCTTGAGTTCATCTGGAGAAGAGGAGCACTTCCTGCCAGAATTTTCCGAGCAGACCAAAATAAGATTTGTACCCCATATGACGTTCACATGAATGAGGGGTGCATCAGTCTTAGGACTGATTAACATGGGCCTACATAGATAGCATTTTAGCACAAACAAAATCAACACTTGCTATAGACAGTACATAGCAATCTCCCCAAAATTGCCGTGTTATAATAGTGTCTCTGATTGAGCTGAAACTTTTTGTTCCTAATACTAGCTATTCCCCACTACGACCTCCCAAAATGTCAGATCTATCAGAGACACTTTATAACATAGTATTTTTAGAGTTACAAATTCAGACAGCTCTATGTACTGTCCTGTAGAAAAACTTCAAACAAAAAAGTGCTGAAAGTAAACGACCTTTTAGGAAGAAACGGTTTTAGTAAAATCCTCTCCTTTTGACCGTTTGCACCCAGGATGAAAATATGTGAATTTCCAGAAAAAGTACCTTTTCGAACTAGCCCAATAGATATTAAGATTCTGCAGAACAAATGAACATGGGTGTTGATCTTGATGTCAGCTATTATGTAAGACGGAATTAAGATAAAAAATAAGCATCTATCTCGTTCAGCAATGCTGAATGCTGTTCAGCTATGAAGCTGGCAGGAAAATAAACATAACCCAAGTTGATGTGTACTTGGCATGAGCTGCATATGCATAAACTGCATTTGCATAGTTCTGGCATAGTTTGGTTTGTTTCAACCAAGACAAAATGACAGCTGCATTAACGTAGCGCTGGAAACGTGAAGTGGACCCCACTTCCCATTGATGCAACCTCGTTACTTCGATACTGATTTGCACCATATCTGCTGGTCATTTCGACTGCTTCAACAAGGCAAAACATTTCTCATCGTGGCCATGCATTGATGCGCTCATTACACTGCCTCCTTCTTATTATAGTTCCAACAGTTTGTGCGCAAAGGTGGCGTTGGGAAGTCAAGTTGAACGAAACATGTGTTCATTCTGGTGCACAAATGTCGTTCTTCAAGCATTGACAGGAGGAATCAGTTGGTTTTTAGTCCACCGGTCCTGTGGCAGAGAATTAGGCACTCCAGGATCCGCATTTTCTTGGACTCAGCTTGATGTCCTTCAGTTCCAGCTCACAAACCTGAGTCTTCTTTGCATGGTGCCCAGGATCGATCCATAGCTGCTGTTGGAAATTGGAACCCTAGACACAGCAGGATGATCAGCAGCAATGCCAATCCTGGCACCAACTTCCCTGGCCCACACGTGAACCCCAACCGGGATGTAACTAAGGTGCAAAAATTCGGTCCACAGACCGGCAATCTGATACGCGTGCTATTCTTCCTACTCCCCGTCGTCGTCCTCATCATGGACTTGTCGAGGGAAAAGGCTGGCATATATCAGCCCAAAGTCGGCTCCACCTACTCCTTAATCAGCAGCAGGAACCTCTCAGGTTGTAGTTTAAGGCAATCATTTTTTCCCCTTTCATACTTACGACTTTTACGCACACTGAAAATTTATGCTCTTGAATGTTATTATTCTTCCTCTTCTTACAGGTTCGAAGCTGTTGGCGCAACAAAACTACAAGGATAGACGTGACTTATTGCGCTCCTTCTGTGACAAGTATGCCAATAACATTACCCTGACCATTCCAAAGATACAGGACCAGCAGTGGTACTACTCGCAGAAGTACAACTTCCTCGCGTGTCTCAATAGAAAGGTGGGGCCACTTTCGTCACAATAGAAGATACGACGTGATTATACATACAGCGTCTTTCAAAAATAGTGAAATAAGTTTTTCTCCAGCGGATTCTACATTTTTACAATCAGATCAGTGTGCAATGGCCCAAATGAAAACACCATGTGGAGGTGTCCTACACCCTCAATGGTGGGCATGAATGCTGTGGGGCTCTCCTTGATCACATTGCTGATGTCATTGAGGGTCCTGGGTACATCCAGGGTGCAGGGCACATCCAGAGAGCAGACATGATAAGTTTTACCACTTTACTGTTCATGCAGTGATTTTTACTTTTTTCATAATGGAACTGTGACAGTTGACACATTGGCAATTTCATGTGTAATCACAAACTAACTACATTACTGCACATATCACCGTAACGAAAAGTGGGGAGTTTAGTTAGCCGCGATTGGAAAGCAATTTGCTTTGGAGTGAGACATTTAGCGCCTCTCATTTGGGCACTTCTGTGCACAAAATGCACAAAAGCTGCTTCTTGACTTTTTAAGCCCCTACAAGTGTGTCTATACAGGGGCGGGGCCTATTGAGACGGCCAGGGGTGATTGACACGGTAGCTTCTGCGAACAGCAACGCGAAATCTGTTTCTCTTCAGTCTGGCAGCTCGACCTGGGTTAGGAACTTGAAGAAAATTGTGGAGAACGACTGGAACATCTCGGCGTCTTCATTGGCCGCGAGAGGATCAATCCGGAATGAGTTCTTTCCGCTCCCGGACTCCCAGGAGCAGTTGGAAGAGGTAATGGAGGAGGAGAGGAGGTGTGCAAAAGTAGTGGTTGCACTTGAGAACCGAGTCAGACAGGGAGGATTTGTTTGAAGCATACCCAAGGTTGCGCTTCAGGACCTCGGGCCTTCAGCAACATGCTTGTGTGTGCTGGTAGACGAGTCGGCTCTCCATGTCCTCTTTCGCAAGCGTCTGCACATCAGGCTTGCACTGCAGCTGACAATACAGTGTCATACATACCTGTGGCACTATACTCACCTTTCAGCCGTGTTGCTGTTGCTCTCATTCACCTGAGAGCTCTCGATACACCGAGGCCCATCCCATTTGGTGAGGGTGGTGGCCTCTTGCCCACCCCAAGTGCTCACCCTCCAAGGTCTCTGGGACAGATCCAGCATTTGCGCGTCCGAGCTCAGTTTCACCCAGGAGCGCTGAAAGCTTTCTAATCCATGACGGCACGCCAAGGAGGATGGAAATCTGGCTTTTTGAGGGGGTAAACGTTGATGAAACTGCCTGAAACACTTCAACAAACACAAATGCATCAACTATCTGAACAAGTCTCGATCTTGACCATTGCTACAAGTGTTGATAGCCGGATCTCACTACACTTAAATCCCCTCAAAAAGCCACATTTCAAGCCTCTTCGGCGTGCCTCCTCTTCAGCCTCCTTTTGCGCACTGCAGCACCAAAATGGGGCACAATGACGCTGGACACACAAATTTTGCTGCACACACTGTCCTGGAATGGGCTGAGGTAGAATTTTCATATGAAATGTGTAATTCACGTACTAGGACACAAGATCCAGGACAAAAGCTCAATGTTGTGACTGCCCATTTTGAAATTTCATTGCTTAAAAGCTGAAGAGGCTGGAATTTTAGCTTTTTGAGACAGTTGAAATGGATGAATTGATTCCTCTAATATTGATCCCCACTGGGCGTAGAAGAGCGCGAACCCTCCTGCTCGTGTGGAGAGGACGCACAAAAAGCAATAGAGCAGGTCGAAAAGGTTTCAGTCAATGTCATCAACTTTCACCCCGCTTAAAAAGGCCAAATTCCAGTCTCTTCGTCATGCCTCCCTCTTCAGGTTGTGGCCTTTTGAGCACAAGTCGCAGTTGCAATGGGCAATCACATTGTTGAGCTGCTGCATTCAATCTTGTGTCCAACTATGCGTGGTAGAGCAAATTATGTTCATGAAAGACGTGGAATAAACTCACACTGTCCATGTCGCATTACATCGGTCTTGGTACTGTTTCTACACTTTGATACAATTTTAGATTAGCAAGCGCGCACTCAAGTTTGTGTTCTTCCGTCACCCATTCACCCACATTGCCTCATGCTACTGTGACAAGATATTTCCAGACAAAGGGACTGACCCTCCAAACAGAAGAAACACACTGGAGGCACTTGGAGAAACAACGGAAATAAGGTAAGACGATGGAATTCCAATAACCAGAACGATTCCCATGACAGGACATCAATACAGTACTAAAGGTAACAGCTTCCTTGCTTCATTTCAATACCGTCCTATGTTCATGATCCAGCAGCATCTTTACAGCAACACCTGAAAAGTCTTTATTTAAGGCAACTGATGAGCCCATTGTTGGGAACATTTATGGATGTCTGTTATCTTGCCCTTGTCCACTTGACGTGCAGCCTGTTGTACACTTGGCCATAACAAGAACTTCCCAATAGCTCTGAATACTTGTATAGCCCAAGATGTTGGATCGATGTGATCCATTTCAACATCAAAAGTTGGACTCTCACACTTGTGAGGTGTGATAGAGCATCGTTTTCTGGTTGTAATGACTCATTTCTGCCACGAACAGACAACATTCAGATCATGATTACTCATGTTTGCCGAGACAAGATGGTTGGCATGGCGGCAATCCATGTCCAGGAGCATGACCTGGGTCACTCTGTAACAATGTTCAAATGTTCCCAACGATACAAGGCTATGTGGAAACTTAATAGTTGAAACGGTAGCATCTCATGCTGCTGCCTATATAACCTTGCTCCTCCATATGATGTGCTCAGGTAAAAGAGTCTACTGGCAATATATCAACATGTATCATATCCAATGTTCTCAAGAGCACCCCTTTGTCGTTCATCACGTCAGATGAAGCTTCTCAGGGATGGGAAGTAGGAAACTAACTTCCAACAACAAATGCAGTAGGTGCCGCTCCTGGTGACACCGGATATAGTGACAATTCGCATATCGTGACGGTTTCGGCTCGTCCCAGTTGTGTCATTCATAAGTGGTGCCCACTGTATGCCCATTCCCACTAGGAAAAGAAAAGTTGCATTTTTTGTCTCCTACTACATTGCAATGGCAATTAGGCCTCCTCTTCTCTTCCTCTGGGTTTGTATACAAAGCAATGATCCCTCAAAGTCGCCCCTACAAGTGGCAGCAGTTTTCACAAACTAAACCTCCTCGAATACTTTTCATTATGACAAGAGGCACTTGAATTTGCAGTATGGATCCTGTGACTCTTTTGGGAATTTTTCCAAACCATGCAAGATGGAACCAAAGTGATCATGCCAATCAGTGAAGAAACTGGTCGAATTGCCAATATGGGATCATCATTGCCCACTTACGGGCAATTCCTCTGCATGAACACCACACCAGTAAAGTTATGTTTCACACTGTTGTTAAGGCTGTCAATGTAATATGTCCTTCATGGCAGATATCATCATAGGAATCTCAACAGATGGAGAAAAAATATGACTGACTGAGTGTCTGGAGTTGCAACTACAGAGTGCGTCAGCCAAATCCGCCACTCGAAACAAAGGGCTCTAGACCAGAGCTGCATGAAGCAAAACATCTGTAATAATGATCAAACAGGCTGTTTAGACCTAACACAACATTTTTATTCAATATGGCCACCCTCAGCTGCAACAACATGCTCAAGACAGCCTCTAAATGCTGCACACACTCTCTCAACTTCCACAGGGTTGATATTCTTGCACTCTTTGATCACTGCAGCCTGCAAGATCGCCACAGAGCTGTGGGACGTGTTGAAAGCCTTGCCGTCCAGCACTACCTACAGGAAATAATCACAAGGATTAAGGTCAGGGGAACTGGGAGGCCAGGTTTTCTTGTCCCAGAAGTCAGAAAAATTATCCTCCAGCCAAGTCTGCATTGTCTTGGATGTGTGGGCAGGAGCAACATCTTGTTGAAAAATGAAGGGACGCCCTGCAGCCACGTTCTCCATCCATGGCTTCACCTTTGCCTCTAGCAGCTTCAGGTACTCCTCCGTGTTGACCCTGGTGTCCTGCTCAGAGAACCAAACCATGGCATGGCCAGTGCTGCTCATGATGCCAAAGCACATGGTGGAGGCAGGGTTCTTGGTCTGGTAGATGAAGGGAACTTCTTCAGGGTTGCCCACAAGCCATCTGTCATTGTGCCTGTTGGTCTTGCAATCCACCTTCAAGAGTTTTTCATCCATGAAGAAATGAATTTGGCCAGCTGGACTGTTCTTGAGCTTCGCCAGGAGGTTCTTGGACATGGTCAGTCTTTTCCCCTTCAGTGAGTCTGTCAAGAGATGCCTCACTCTTAGAATGTATGACTTGTACCCAATGTTGTCCTTCACAGCCCTTCTGATTGTCGCCTCACTCACTCCTCTCTCCCTGGCAAGGCTCCACATGGATGTGCAGGGGCTGTTGTCAATGGATCCTTCAGCTCAGCCACAAAGTTGTCATGCCTCACTTTATTAGCTGAAGGAGTCCCAAGAGGCTTTCTAGTATTGGAACCAGTCACCTGGAAGCACTTGATGACATCCTGGACAGTTGTATGGGGGTATTTTGTCACCCTCACGATGTCCGGAATGCTGTTCCCTGCATGGTGCAATCCAAGGATGGTCTGGCATCTCACCTCCTCCATTGTTTCTTTTTGCAGCAAACACAACAAAATTTGAGCTGAAGGCGGCCAAGGGTTCCCACTAACTGCTCATGAAACCTCACTTCTAAACACTCTAAAACATTCTAAAAGCCTTTTTGAGCAGTTTTCCAAAGTGGTGGCTTAGGCTGACACACTCTGTAGATTTAAAAATGTGGCCAAGCCTGGATTTATTCTGAAGATTCCCTGGACCTAAGAATGCCCTGGGGTGACTTGGCTGCGGGCATTTTCGGGGTTGTAAAGGCCTCAACTGCGCACACCTTCTCAAATGAGAAGAAAAATGGGTACTGTGTGTCAGAGTGGAGGCAGTTGAGGAGGTGTGTTAACCATTGTATTCGTTTAAGCCTTGTGGTCTCGGAAAGAAGCTGGAGGTGGACTTTTTTGAAAGTCATAATGAGCTCCTGCCTGATAATCCTCTAACTGGTTATCTTGTCGACCTGCTCCTCCTTGGCCATCTTTCTGATGCTGCAAATGGGGTCCCAGTAGACTATTGCCCTGATGCACTTGATCCTGTCTGCCATTTCTGAGCTTGAGGTAGGTTAGTGTTTGGGCAGTTATCAGCAGAGCCTGTATTTTGTAGCACTTGACAGAGTTATGCACCTGCTTGTACAGTCCTTGGTGTAAGTGATGTTACTTGGTGGTCAATTATATCATATTCTGAGGAGGAATGTTGTCGAGTTGAATTGCAACGTTCAATGTGTGGCCGAGGTAGTCACTCATGACATGCTCTAGTTTTGTAAAGTTCAACGTTCGGCGACAGCAGCAGCAGCGACAGGTAACACAGGTAGACAGAGTGTATTCCTTCTACTGCCGCTGCTGCTGCTGCTGCTGAGTGTCTGTTGCTCGTTGTATGTCCACGATCATCCTCTTGTGCACGAATGAGGTGTTTTTGACTTGCACCATGTCCAAGGACAGGTCAGAGGGCGCCGTCTTTGGCATGTGGCACTGGAGGGTGGGTGGCCACATCCACAGAAAGTTTCAGCCACTTTCATCATGGAAAAGTGGTCAAAAACATCAAAATTCGGCCACGACTGGCATGGCGCTCTTGTCAAGTCATGTTACTCTGAGTGCTCTAGCATCACGATGAGCACTTGAAACTGTATACTTTTGTCTCAGAATTCTGTCTCAGTGTCTAAATGATCCATATTACGTTGAAATCAGCACTACAACATTCCCAGTCAGTGTATGATGTCATTAACCACCAAGCAACATTACTTACACTAAGTACTGCATGTGTCATGGTATCTTGATCCTCTCAAGTACACATCATCTGCTTCTTCATCAGTCTCTCTAGAATCTTCAGTCTGAAATAAACACTTCCAGAAGAAACATTTAAGCTCATGACGCAACAGCACGTCACATTGAGCATCTGCAATGGCTTGATGATCTCAGCATTGGTGTTGTCAGCAGAGTGAAGTGTAACAATAGCATCACAGAACTCTTTGTAGTCCTTTGATGGTGCGACTGTTTGCCTCCTCTGAGCACACAGCTGATTGCCATGGATCATACTGTACAGTATGTTTCAAAAGTCTCTTACACTTTTTGACAGCTTGTATCGCAGGAGCGGCTAAGCGTAGAAGAGAGATTTTCACTGCATATAAATCATGAATACCACACACTTATGGCACTAATTACAGATTTTGGCCCCGGTGCCAAATTCTTGCCCAAAATGGACTTAGTCTCCTGACTCTCATTTTTTGCTGCCATTTGTTTTACGTATATTCTTTGTCCAGATGCTCTTTTCGCTCAAATGCTCTTTTTCAAAACTGTTTGACCAAACCTTTTTCAAAACATATAGTTTTGGAACTTCAAAAAATGAATACACAGTCATAAACGTTGTCTTTAGCACTGAAAGTTGCAATCTGTGCGATGCTCTCAGACGGCACTTATTGAGGACCCCCATGTCTCCCGGTTCACAGGCGTGTCCAGATAGTTTAAGTCAGGGCCAACGGTTTGAGCCAAAGCATCTTGGGCGATTGCGTCGTGAGACAGCGTTTCACTCACATGATAATACCAGAATATGGAGGTTTTGTGACCCACTGCTTTCTTTCGAGCTGAACCCCACCATGGAACTGTAGAGCATTCTACAATCCCCCAATCTAAACAACGACTGCGCCAGGGGATTCTCCTACGCTCCCCTTGGTATGGCTTTGGCCAGAAGCTAACCCCAGGCAGTGTACTCCGGGAGGAATTGATCTGCATGTTAAGAGATCTTAGGTTGGCCTCCTGAGGGACTGGTCTATGTAATGCTACAACAAACTACTGGGTGAGGGGCTATGACACCATTGTCATTTGGTATTATGCCCTTAACGCTGCAGTCACATGTACGGTTTTTTTGCTGATGACAATCCGCGACACCTAGAGATCCAGTTATTTTCACCATTCACTTTTCCGTTCTCCCGTCACATGCGTGTGGAGTGTTCTAGTAAGAAAACTTAGATTGACTTAAGTAAATATTGAATGTGCAGCTGTCATAATGTCCTGTATTGTATGCATAAATGTAAGATTATATAACACGATGCGCAATATACTCTCTTGGTATGCTTAGGAGGACAATTACTCCAGAGATGTATGTGGACTATGTCCTGAAAATGCATGCTCAGGGCGAAATACATCTGGTAAATCGCCACTGTGCTCCCTACTACGTTCAGTGTGACCTCTGCTGGACAGACTTTGATGTCATCGGTGATATCAGCACTTTTGACCGTGACACCGGATTCATCATCGAGGAACTTGGCTGGCCTGTACGTAAATAATATGGTGTGAGAAAAAATGAATAAAAATTGAGCGTTAACTTTAGGAAGTGAAGAAAATTCCTCATAACAACATGAACATGGAAGACCACTGCAACTTTGAGATCTTCTACAAGTCCCTGCCCAAGTACAAGATTAGGGCACTCTACAATGCCTACAAGCTTGACTTTGAGATGTTTCACTATGATCCGGCATTAGCCATCAGACTGGGAAGGGATGGTGACCATGAGGAAAAATAAATGAACACTCAAAAGCCACAGGTTTCGTTGCGAGGACTTCAAAGATGTTCTGTTTTGAAATAGCTCAGCTTCTATCCATTGCCATACCGTAGGTAGCACTTAAAAGTTGACTCTTCATTATGTCATAGCAATGTAGAAGAATACCAGTGCCAGACAAGAGCACAGGGGGGTACAAAATGCTCATTTTTAGGGGGGGTACAGTTTTCTCTGTCCGCTGCACAGAGATGTTTATTACACAAAAGTGTCATATTTCTTAAAATGAGGAGTTTATAACCTTTAAGCACTATTTAAAACCTAGCAAATAGGGGTGAGTCACATATGCACCCAGACTGGCACTCAGCAGGAGAAATGACCCAACTTTGTCCTGTTTCCACCTCTCTAGGTGCCAAGGAACAGATTTTAAGTGAGTTTATAATGTTAAACAACAATCTATTTTTTCAAAAATAATGATAAGCCAAATATGCTCTCAGACTAGCACTCACCAGCAGGAATGAAACAACTTTGCCTTGTTTCCATCTCTCTTGGTGCCAAGGGGTTGATTTTAAGTGGGTTTATAACCTTTAAGCACAATTTATTACATAACAAATGGTGATGAGTCAAATTTGCAATCAGACTTGCATATACCAGTAAAAATGACACAACTTTCCCTTGTTTTCACCTCTCTAGGTGTCTGGGTACTGGTTTTAAGTGAGTTTATACCCTTCACTCATGATATTTCCCTAACAGAATGTGTTTATAAATATGACTATTTTATAGTCATTTCACTAAGCCACACACATATCTGTGTTCAGCATCTAAAGGA
>JAAUXU010043193.1_pt1 | contig 11388 bp, 14 predicted proteins | sample 7278151 | NCBI WGS metagenome assembly JAAUXU01 (sample SAMN14350113, study PRJNA611818) | marine sediment metagenome | isolation source: surface marine sediment (1.8m) | place: French Polynesia: Moorea | collected 2018-08 | reverse complement strand
CACATGCTAGAAGCTGACAAGACGTGCAAGAAATTAGACACTCAGCACGTTCCAAAGCAGCGCGCTTCATTCCGCCAAATGGTTGCCTTTGCATACCTACCATGGTGTTGATTATTGGGGGGTTTTATTGGATGCAGCAGCGAATCACGACGTATCCTCTACCACGTCCTGTGGAAAACTGATGACTTCCTGTTGGATGTGAGCGCGCCTGAGCTTTGCAGCAGGTGTGCGTGCGTGCATGTGTGAGCACACACACCCAGTTCACCTTGCCCAGGGAGAATGAGTCAGCCCAAGGTGACTCATATGTGCGTGGGCAGGCACTCACACACACGCATGCATCCGCCCGCGCAAACGCGCGCGCGCACGCACTCACATGCACACACATGGTGTTGTAAAGCATCTGCAATCGACTTGAAATGGCTGATCAACGACACCTGCAAATGCACACATGATTTGCCGACAAAAAACAACAACTGACAGGTGAATTTTTACACGCATGTTGATTAAAGCATGGGAAGAAGACTCTTCAATGTGTGCGCTTCCTGCTTATCTGACGCCCAATCCTTCCCTTGACTGGGAAGAGACAGGGTGCTTCGGGAGTAAGAGGTTCTCGCCCGGGCGGGTCTGGCCGAGGATGGCGCTCGTGCAATGGGTCTCGTCTCGGAGGCCTACGACGTGACTGCACTCATCGAGAGCATCCACGGCAGCGTCTTCTCTTGTGTCGACTACGCTAGCGTCAATGGGATCGCGCTGCTGATGTTAAGCGCCACCTCCAAGGTGCACACACCTGTCCTGATCTAGGCGGTGATCAAGAAGTTAGAGGCAAATTCCGCAAATAAGTCGTTCGTCATTGGTGACTGAAAACCACTTCTGAACTGATACCAGACAGTTTTCAGTCAGCTACACTTTTGTGCAAGTACAATGATTGTCAGACAAAGTCTCCCTGAGTTGCAAAAGTGGGCGAGTGACGAACACTTTGCACTGCGAATCCAGTATCATTAGAACTGTTTGAGCAGCAGGGCAAAATGTTTGTCTACGCGTCATCTTTTGCATTGTGGCACAGTCAGCAATGCCCTCAATATTGGAAAAAGACGGGGATTCTTCAAGTTCACCTGGCCATTCTCTTTGCAAACTATGATATTACAGAGTTTCCTTGACACAAAGTTTTGACTAAGAAAAATATCCCCTCAGACTTATAACTTCGCTCTTCACCGAATAAACACAGCAAACACATTCCGTTCTTTTACTCCACTGTAACAGACTTCGCCAGATTTCTTGGACAGTCCACATTGAGCCTCCTGAGCACTGCGATGTGGTAGGAGAGCAGTTGCAGTGGGATCACAGTCAATATTCCTGCATTGAAAAGAATGGTCACGTCCAAGCTATGAGTTAGTTGAGCGCTGAAAAAGGCTTCTCCTTCCTCACCCTGCACGCAGTCAACCGTAGCAGGGACCTGGATGGACACAAGACCCCTGTCTGCCGCGGCCAGATCGCCCTCCTGGCAGATCACGATGGGACGACCTCCACGAGACAAAATCTGCTCCAGAGCGTTCATGCTTTTCTAATGATAAAGCATACGTCGGTCACTGTGAAACTGGGCAAAACGCTTTTAAAAGGAAACCTTGTAGGTATTGTCCTTGGGAGCAACCAGGATTATGGGAAGTTTGTCGTCCACTAGAGCCAGGGGTCCATGCTTTAGCTCTCCGCTCATGATGCCTACAACCAAGGGAAAATTTGTTGGACAATTGAAGCAAAGATTTTCTTCTCAATCCGCCCGCGTACGTCAGAGAACTGACTTACTTAGTACAAATTATGCGGTAAAATTTGCCCTTTTGTGCCCTGCGGGTTACCCAGAAGGGGGTCTAACCCACCCACCCGAGGTTAACCCACCCGCTCTTGGACCCCTGGACTCAAGGAAGGGGGGATGCGGCGGCTGGCAGGTGGACCCAACCCGCAGAAAGGCTATAGTGAAAGGGTGAGTACACTAGTTCCCACCTTCACTGTGCATGTAGGTGAGCTCCTTGATCTTGAGGGCGCCTTCGAGGCAGGTTGCGTAAGAGTAGCCCCTCCCCATGACCAACAACGACCTCTTCTCGCAGAGCTCGCCGGCGAGAGACTCAATTTGGTCAGACACTTTGTCCAGCAGACACTTGACTTGCTCAGGCAGTATCCGGAGAGCCTCAATGATCTGAGTAATAATAAAATGATGATTTACATTTTTATGATGACTACGCATTAACGATGCATATTATAGAACTATATGAACCCGAGTGCTGTTAAGTCCAGCGAGGGTACGTATGAGTACACATTAGGCGTCGTTAATTTGTAATTTAACGCACAACTATGCACTGCTTCAGTTTAACACTTCCCGCGAAAAATTTGCTAGTGTAAGAGGAGCCTCGTTCAACTCAAAATGTCTCACTTGTTTTCTCCTCGGCCCCGCGCTGACCCTGTCCTGGCTAAGTACGATGGCGAAGAGCAGGAGCGAGGTGAACTGTGACGTATAGGCCTTGGTTGAAGCAACCCCGATCTCCGGGCCTGCGTTAACGTGGATGCCGCAGTGGGACTCGCGGCCCACGGAGGAGCCCACGGAGTTCGTAATGCCCAGCACGAGGGCGGAACGGCTCTTGCAGTACTGCAAGGCCATTAAAGTGTCGATCGTCTCACCTGCACAAAGGGGAAAATCACAGCGGGTGAGTAAAAGTAACTTCATGTCTGCGCTCACCGTAAAGCAAAACCCTCACCTGACTGAGAGATAAAGATACAGACGTCGTCTCTGAAAATGGGCGTCTTGCGGTCCAGGAAGTCCGAGGCCAAGTCCACCATGACCGGCAACTGAGTCAACTCTTCTAATATTTGCCTATACAAATGAGTTGAACGGCTTCTATGAAGATGGTCTTGCTTAAGAAGGAAGGCATGTTAAAATGGTCCCACCTGGTGGCGATGGCCGAGTGGTACGAAGTCCCGCAACCAATCAACAACAAGCGCCGGCACCTCCTGATCTCAGGGATGAAATCCTGTGGAAGACAAGTGAAGGACGCGGTTATACTGGCTGAAAGTCCAGCTCGAAAGTTTGTCTTTGCATGTACAAAGATACTTTCCATGACGCCTACGTAATGGGTAGCATGGTGGCCATAACCTTGTGAAAATACGCATTAAAGGCTCTCACTTTGATCCCGCCGAGCGTGACAATTGAGTCCAGGAAGCAGACTCTGCCCCTCATGGTGTTGACGACCGACTCCGGCTGCTCGAAGATTTCTTTCTGCATGAACGACGAGAATGAGCCGAGCATGATCTCTTGCAGCTCCAGCTTGAGCGTCGTGATCTCGCGGCTGAACTCGCGATTCTGTTGAGAGACACAAGAGACATTCATACTGTAGAGAATCAGTCAAATGGATGATTTCACAGCAATTTTTAAAGGAGGAAATGTATGCCCCATACGGTACATGAATGTATGGGGTCGACTGGAGCCACTGGTGAACAAGTTGCACCAAGTACTGATCAATACAAGTCAAATTCGGACTTGCCAAGCACTTGGGTCCCGCACCCATGAATCCCTCCTTCGCCAAGGAGTTCCTCTCGATCCTGTGGATGCTCAGGTTGCCCTTTTTGTCCACGGCGGCCACGTCATCATCCTTGGAGTAGCAGAGAAAATCAATGACTTTAAGCTTTGGCAGCAATGGACAAGGAGATGGAAAATTTTCACAAGGAGCTGCTTGAAACTTTGGAGTCAACCTGCGAAGAAAAAAGTTACCTCGAGAAAAATGACTCTCTTGGTGTGTTCGACGATGGCGCTAGGGTCACTGGCGAAGAAGTACTCCGCAGTGGCGCAATTCGAGCCGGCTGTGCCGTCTTCTTCTGCGCCAGCTGCGCCACCTGGGCAAAACTCGGCGTCGTCCGGGAGCCGGCGTCCCAGCACGGAGCAGTCTAGGCCGACGGCGTTTGAAGAAAGACATGGGTGAAATTGACTATCTGCAGGGACAAAAGTGCATTTTGTGTGCATTTTCAACTTTTTCAAATATGTTTTAAGATAGAAGTAGGTTGAAAGCAACTGACCTCCTTTTCTGGCGTCGTGGGACACTCGGGTCAACTCTAAGCCTGGTTAACGGGAGGGGTTTTGGTTAGAATGCAAAAAATACAGGGTGAGTCAAAAAAGCCCATCATATTTAACAAGGCTAACATCGCGAATGGCAAGGTAGCACCTTGTTTGGCTCCAATTGTGTCATATCGTAATTTCAAGACTCACACCGGAGTTTCCAAACACGCGGGTCACCTATCACTCATCAGCAGACCTGGGAATTTTAGGTGAGAAAAACTTAATATTGTTTTGTCACCGCTCACTGCAATTTTATCAACAAATATGTTCAGCTTCGCTCAAAAGTTTGTTCCTTTTACATTTTTCAAGTGTTATTGCCAACCTTTGTGGTATCTTACCTTTTCAATGTCGAGGTTTTCTGATAACTGCTCTGCTTTGCACTCTCATTCAGAAAATTATCTACCACTCAATCTCGCAAGATGTTGGTGTTGCCAGAGTTACAAAAGGCCATGAAACAGTTCCAGGCCTTGCTGTAGGCAGTCTTGGTCTTTGCTGGGCCTCAAATGAGCCAAGATTTCGTCAACAAACGGTTACGTGTCCGTCATCACAGACCAAACTGCATCTGCTAAGGAACTCGCATAAAAAGGGGCAAAAATCATGACATTCAATAACAAACTGATTCTGCATTGATGGAACTTAATTCTTCTCAAGTTCGGTTGGGCCGCAGACTTGATTTCCCGCCAAGGGAAAAAGGGCAGGCTTGACATCCCGCCATTAAGGCCTACCCTCTTGCGGCCAGGCCTAAATTTCAGGAGATTAAGTCCCACGTGATGAACCGTGAGTAAAAAGTTACAACCGTTACCTCACAAGCCTTTTGGGTATGTTACAGCTGATTTAAGTGATATTTTGGGCCATGTCTTGGGGGGGTTGGACCATCAATGAACAGACCTTCCCTAGAAGACGACATTGCAATTAAAAAACCTCCACAATTTTCTAATGTTGGAGGGGATCTTGCGGTGCCTTTTAAGGTCTCAGACTATTTTGAGTCAAACCGGGTGGAACAGTCCAAGAAATGTGATTTCTCTTCTAAAGAATTATACAATAATTACATAAAAAGCTGCTCCTTGTTACTATTTCTTCAGCTACGAATAATCATACAGTGAGTGCAATCTGCAGAGCTGGTGCAGCACTTTACGTACGTGTCTGCATAAACTGAGTTTTGCTGAGTTCAGCTAATGGGAAGGGCAAAGGCGAGGGTCATGGCCGGGGTGACGGTGATTGCGATGTCCCTTTCGGCCCGGACGTGACGTCAGCCAACAGCCAGCTGACAAATTGTTGGAACGATTTAAAGTCCACAAGGACGTTCCCAATATTGACCCTGAAAAAAGCCACCCACCCACCGAACCCCGACTCATGAGGCACCGTTTGAAGTATCTTTGACCCAAATTCCGAGGTCCAACCTCATCAGAGATGTGTCCATTCTAGCTCCACATGTGTTGTTACACGTAGGAATGCCATTGATGATGATGATACCAACAATATTTTACCCTTGCTATAAAACACAGGTATGTGATCGACGCAGAGTTGCTTGCTCTTGATTCCGATGAGGATGGGGGATCCCCTTCTACTGACCACGCACTCGTTGGGAAAGTGCACAGACTTGAAGCACAGGGCGAAGGCGCCTTCCTAAAGAGAAATTTCTTCAAATGTTGAGTACAACTTGACCCATCATGGGCACAAGCAAGGAAGAAACACTGGCAGCTTAAAAGCCTCCTGGTCAAAAAAGGTAGCCTTGACGAAAAAACCCACTCACCAACTGAAAGCAGGCCTGCTCCACCAGCTCTCTGAAGCCCAGGTGCGGGTGCAGCTTGTACAGGTGCTTGAGAAGGACGGCGATGACCTCAGTGTCGGTGTCGCTTGAGAACTCATAGCCCTTCTTCTCCAAAAAGTGTTTCAGGTCCTTGTAGTTTGTGATGATGCCTAACAAGATTGTTGAGCACTGTTGTGAAAGATGAATATGCGCCCCCTCAAAGTTCGTCTTAAGGATACAACTTTTCAAGTCGAATAACAGGAAATTCATATTTCAAACACCCCCATCTCACCGTTGTGCACCACGATGAACTCATTGTCAGGTCCTGAACCTTGCGGGTGAGCGTTCTTCTTGCTGGGCGGGCCGTGCGTGGCCCAGCGGGTGTGCGCGATGCCCAAGTGGTTGAGGTGGCTGAATTGGTTTGAGTTGGACAGTTTCAGATCTGTCACACAACAATGAGTACAACATGAAGCACTGCTCGTTAGTGCCGCAGACCGACGGGAAGAAAGAAAACAACTTGCCTTCGCTGAGGCTCTCCTTGAGGCATTTGACCATCCCCTCACACTTGACCACCCTGTGGCCGGCCTCGCCGTCGTCGAAAGCAACACCAGCAGAGTCGTAGCCACTGTGAGCACGTTATAAGGAGAAAGAGTGTACATGAAGTGCTACAAATGTGTGAAGAACGAATTCCTGACCCTAGTCAGACTGAAGAAGCTGCCAGGGTTGACCTTGGCACTCACCGATACTCCAACCTCTCTAGACCCTTGATGAGAGTGTTCAGGATCTCAGATCTCGTCCTGGGAGTCAGGAAGTTCAGATAGGCGAAGATTCCTGCTAGGAGAGACGGCGGTTAAAAGGGGCATAAAAATGGCCAAGAAAAAACTGCCTTCCTCACCGCACATTTCAGCCAAGAGTTTTGTCAGAGATGTAGAGTAAAAGACACGTATTTTCTTTCTTTTCTATTCACAGATGTTCATTCTCAGGCTTTTTCCTTCTCTTCGAGATTCAGGTTGGGGATGGCACAAATCTTGGGACTCGAAGTCAGGGATTCGAAACTTGAACCTGAATGGTAGAGTCACTTTGAGATTCGTTGACTTCCATCAATTGTTAGGGAACGTATTAGACGCGTCAACTTCATCGACGTCAACAGGATCAACTTCGTGGCCTCCAAGAAGTCCGATTTACGTGGTTTCTTGGCCCATCGTAGAGACGTTCAGTTGCTATCACATTTAGTGACAAATAGGAGCAATGAATTGTTCACTGTAGCCATGTTCGACTGTGTATTGTTCAGGAAAGTCGAAATGTGATCATTCTTTCAGCAACTGACGAATCCCGAAAATCCTCCAACCCCTCAGGTTGACGCTGCTGCTTTCTCCTATGATTCTCAAGTATCCTGGAGCTGGAATACAGCTAAACACGAGTAGCTCCTCTAACGGCTGAAAGTCTAGTGCCAAATTGACTTTCTTGGCAGTCGGCGAAAGTTTTGGCACCGTCTCCCCCACGTGGTACCATCAAGGGCAGAAGCGGGATGATGAAGCCTGGATGTCTACTAGGACCTTGGTCGTGAAATATCATTGCTTTGGGGCTTCAATCACTAGGTTCGCTGCAATCGGATCACTCTGTTGTGGACTTTGGATGTCTACGACAGAGTGACTGACGCTGCCAAGATGTCAACAAACGAGAGAAACAAGATGGGTTCAGGACTAATGTAAGGTTCAGGAGCTTCATAGGGATTGCATTCAAGCCTCAAGAAAGTCCGACCCATTCTCAAGCTTGACATGCTGCGCTCCGCGGCGACGGCCATGGCCGCAGACGGTGTCGTGGTGGTGGCTGGAAGAACATGGGGTAAGTCCAGGTTGCCAGACACGTTTCATCATTTGTTTTTGCATTGGCTATATCAGCCGTTTTCTTGACGGCGCCGCAGCCGTCGGCGTCTTTCAGCGCAGGTGGAGGAAGTCCGGGCCGCTGCCGCCGCCGCGGCGGCGGGTGAGACAGCCGTTCGAGTACTATGAGATCTTGGGGCTGGAGCGTGACAGCAAAGCAAAGGACATAAAGCGCGCGTACTTCAGGCTGGCCAAATTATATCATCCGGACATGACGGCGGGCAAGAAGCTCACGGAGGAGGAAAGGGCAGAAATGAACAGAAAGTTTGAGGTGAGCAAGACCTTGGACCAGCGTTGAGAAGAATATCTCCAGTTGTTCGGAACAGCGTCCAAATTCAGCCTCATTTCGCCTTTTTAGGACGTGAACGAGGCGTACACCATGTTGATGGATTCGGCACAGAGGGACTTCTACGATCAGTACGGGTACACGAGCGACGACCTGAAGAAGCAAGACGACACCCGATCAGACCTGGAATACGAGCCAAAGTATTGGAAACAGTCTGCTTCCTTTGTGATTTTAGTAGCATGGAAGACCTCAGGTATCCAATCTACCGGACCTCAATGTACGCACAGGGTGAGGCCACACCCTTGGACAAGTGGTTCCGCGAGCAGGGACACTCTAGGTCTACTCCGGACTTCTACGACTTCAGGCAGAGGGCCAGGAATGCTTACGTCGAGTTCAAGTACGGCATGATGATCTACAACTTCCCTTGGCACTGGAACGGTTCGTCCAAGGGTCGATTTCATGAAACGTCATAATCGTTTCATAAATTCGATCTCAGCTAACTTTAAAAAAGTCAACTTAAACTAACGTAAGGGATCTTTCACAGAATTTTTGGCTGGAACTACTGTTTTCATCGTTTGTTCTTCGGTTCTTGCCCTCATTCTGGGCCACTACGTGGAGAAACAGCTGAAGTCGATGCCCGACGGACACCCGGAAAAACCGGTGAGGATTAACGACAGCTGGAGGACCAACGAGCCCAGGGACATCCTGCAGTTCACCAATATCAGGTACTCAGACGTCAATTCACCTGAGAGACGCTGCTCCCCATGCAGAGAAGCCGGAAAAAAAATCACTACTTTAAGAATTATTGTAAATTTGGCCCAGCCCTGCCCTTTCGTACTGCGGATGCTCTCACCATGTGCGTTCTACCGGCCATGCTCTGGTGTAGGTCACTCTGATGTCGTGCACCCTTATGTCATGATCCCCTGAGGTCCCATGAGGGCCATGGGATGCGCTCCCCTGGCCGCGCTCTGGCGTGCGTTGCTGTGAGAGGATGCGCTCGAGTGCCCGGACAAGCGCAGTTGCTTGGGAGACCCGAAGTAATGTTGGCGAGATCCCAACCTTTTTGGACTTTGCTTTTTTTTTGGCCACGATTGTTACTCACGGGCAGGAAAAGGTTATTTTGATGTGACCCGAAATAACCATCAGGTGGGATATAACCAAATGTCGGTCAAAGAACAAGAATCTTTCCTCATTCTGCAAAAATCCCTCTCCTTCGCCCTCCAAAGTGCAATTATTCGCTTGGGCTCGCATAAACATCCTCCCCCCAAAAAGGAATCAGCAGTCAACCGAAAATGGCATTTGTCCGAAGGTATAACTTTATTTTTGTGTCTAACTCGAAATAATGTTGAGAAATCGCAAGAAAACGCACTTTTAATGTACTGACACGAATCACATGACCCGCCGCAATTGCGAATGAAAAGAGCCAAAGCGCTGCAAAAGAATGGTCCATTCACATTCTCGGAAGTGCATGTAGGTGTTTACCATCTATGCAGGCCCGGTGTCACTCGACCCCTGGGGGAATTCGCAGATGTTCCAGGCAAAACTTCAGAATACCGGGACAGCCTGCGCTCAAATGCTGCCAGGAGTGAAAAAGCCAGAAACAAGAAAAGACATGAGAGGAGGTAATACAGTTCAAGACGTGACATAAGGTTGATCGCAGCACTGAGTCCGATAATCCACCTACTTGATATAATCCTTCACCTCTTAGGATGAGAGAGGCTCTCGCGAGAGAAAAGCAGGAGCTCAAGGAGAGAAAAATGATACTAGAAGGTCAGAGGGACCATCTGAACGTGAAGATCAAGGTTCTGGAGCAGAAGATCAGAGCCTTGGAGGAAGGACAAGAAGCAGTCAAAGAGAGACAGGCTGTGCAGCAGTGATTGGTTATTACAGTCATGAGCAATTCATTCAGTGAGAGGAGGGGGGATAGAAAAGGTTCAAGAACTAGTGCTTGACTAGTAAAAGAAACAGTGTGAAAACACGCACTCATATAAAGTAAGAAGCAATAAATTTAAAGCGTAACTCGAATAATCAGTATTCGTACAAACGTGCACACCGCACTCGGAAACTGGGGATATTTGACATGTTCGACCATGGACGAGCTGCTGGACATAGTCCAGGGCCTATCAGAGTAGACAATTAAAATGATCAAAGAATGGTACCAAGGTAAAAAAGACAAGTCTGTCTAGTTTTAATTTTCAAACAGCACATGTTTACAAGCATCATACACATAAAATTGTCTTCACTAAAAAGAAAAGATGACGTTTCATGCAAAATAGTATGACATCATTTTTCCGTAGACTCCTTGGATCAGCCAGTGGCAGCCACTGTACACCATGTACAAATGATGAATTTGTACACCATGTACAAATTATTATAGGATACTACAAATTGATTTTGGAGTGCACTACAAAAAAATGCACCGGCCACATGTTTGCATCTGCCCTGGAGAGACAGACTGTGCAGAGCAAACAAACAGCCACAAGAAATATACCGAGATAGTTTAACTCCTGCAGTGAATTATTCTTAGGCCTTGAACTGTTTGTATTTTTGTTTTGTAAAAACAAAAATATTTCTGTCTAGTTCATTTTATAATGAAATCATACTTTTTAAAAGAAAACTGAACTTTTTCACTGATACAGTTATTCGCAGAAGCGAAGTTGCTCGACGTGGGTTTTTTTTACACAGGAATGTGACCTTTCTGGCCATAGGTTCAAAATTGTAGGAACCCTGTTGCCGTGTACTTGGGATTAGGCCGTGCTGTGCTTACTCTGAAGTTTGGAACCTTCAGACCCGTCCCTCTTGAAATCGAGATTGGCACTCTCTGGGGCCACTCTCTCTCCCTGCTTCGAAGCACTGTAAATCTTTCTTAGTACAAGGATGCAGCAAGCAAGTATATTTCTGATGCACATTACATATCATCAGGGTACTGAGTTAGCACGCTCAGACAAAAAGGACATTTAGCTTATCCGAGGGTCCAACTTATCGCAATACCATACTAGCAGAGGTGCCCGGCGTTGCCTGGGTTATCATATGACTCGCGCAATCCCGCCCACCAGCAGACTCGACCTTAGCTCTACACGTGTTTCGCGCTCAACACGAAGCTGGTCTTGCCTCGACTCGAAGCTGATGTCGCACTTCACACTCATCAAGCACTCGGTGTTATCCCCACCAAGATCCACGCCAAGAACAGTGTTATCCACGCCAAGAACAGTGGAGAGATCTGTCCACTCTTCTTGATCCGTGCCACGTGCACCCGGATCGGATCCATTTTGTTTTTACTTTTGAAACTGGCTGATTCGGACACTCTTCACTCCCTCCCCACCTTAGTGATAGCAGCGGGCCATCAGTCTACGGGTCGAGCCTCATATTGGCT
>JAAUXU010079185.1_pt1 | contig 11393 bp, 10 predicted proteins | sample 7278151 | NCBI WGS metagenome assembly JAAUXU01 (sample SAMN14350113, study PRJNA611818) | marine sediment metagenome | isolation source: surface marine sediment (1.8m) | place: French Polynesia: Moorea | collected 2018-08 | reverse complement strand
CTTGACGGTCGGCAGACCCAGCCCGACGGCGCCGCTCTTGGTGCTGAACAGCGGCTCGAAGACCTGGGGCAATGTTTCCGGCGCAATGCCGGGACCATTGTCGGCAACGACTATCTCGAAATATTCGCCCGCGACCCGACTTGTGATCTCGAGCTGGGGCTGCCCATTCGACGCGCCGTTCTCGGCGGCCTCGACCATGGCCTCGCAGGCATTGTTGAGAAGGTTGGACAGCGCCCGGCGCAGCCGCTCCGGGTCGAAGGCGGCAACCAAACCGCCCGTGCCCGACAGCAGCTTGGCGCTGATCGGGGGTGGCAGGTCCTGCTCGCCCAGGAAGGTCTGGAGCCAGTCATCGACCGCTTGGTTCTCGAGTTTCAGCGCGGTCGCACGCGTGTAGTCCAAGAGCTCATTGATGATGTTGTCGCAGCGGCTGACGCTTCGGTCCACGCGCTCCAAGGCGCTCTCGACGCCGAGGCCCTGGCCTTCGGTGCGGCCGCGGACCAGATAGATCGCTGTGCGGATGGCTCCCAGGGGGTTGCGCAGCTCGTGACTGACCGTCGCCGTGAGGTGGCCGATCGCCGCCAGCCGCTCCTGGCGCATCAGCTCGGACTGCGCTTCCTGTAGCTCGGCGGTACGCTGCTCGACCCGGCGTTCCAGGTCCTGATTCAGCCCCAGGATATCGGCGTTGGCGCGCTGCAGCTCGGCGGTCCGCTCCTCGATCCGCTGTTCCAGGGTCTCGTTGACCCTGGCCATGCTGTCGTTCGCGGCGTGGACCTGATCGATCACCTTGGACAGCTGCGCGGTGCGCTCCTCGACCCGCTGCTCCAGTTCCTGGTTCAGACGGGCCATGTTCTCGTTGACCTGCGACAGCTTGTCGTTTGCGGCATTCAGTTCCAGGGTGCGCTGTTCGACCCGGCGCTCGAGCTGGCCGTTGAGCTGAGCGACCTCAGCCTCGGCCTCGGCCAGGGACTGGTGGGCCCGCTGCAGGTTCTCGATCTGGGTGTTGCGCTCCTTGATGTCCTGACGGACGAAGAATCCGAGGACCAGAGTGATCAGGACGAGGCCGAGCAAGAGCGCCTTCTCGCCGGTGTCCAGGAAGGCCTTGATGCCGTTCCGGATCTCGGTGAAGTCGGCTTCGATTTCCACCGCGCCGCGGAAGATCCCGTTCTTCATGAAGGGCTGGTAGATCCGTCCGATCGAACGGCTTTGTCCGGAGGGGTCGACATGATCCATCAAGATGGTGACCAGCTGTCCGCGCCGGACGTCACGCAGAAAGAAGTCGGCATCAAAGGTCAATCCCAGGTCCTCTGGGCGGGCCGCCAGTGCGACCAAGCCGTCCTGGTCGAACATGCGAAAGTTCTGAACCTGGTCGCTGCTGGTGATGAAGGCGATCACCTGCTCGTCTCGGGCCGTGACCGCTCCCTGATTCAACAAGGCATCGACGTCGTCGATATGACTGCCCAGGTAGTCGCCCCAGAACGAGGCTTGGTGGTCCGCCTGGCTTTGCAACAGTTGCTGGATCAGGAACTGCTCGCCACGGCTGAGGCCGACCGCCGCTAGGACGCCGACGACGACGAAAAGCACCGCCAGCCTGACGTCCTTGAATCTCAGCTTAGCGAACATGGTTCGGGCTTTCTCGATCGCGACGCGGAAACGGCCTTGCAGCCGCTCCCAACTGGAACGGAAGACGACCTTCGGGAGCCGCCGCACTCCAACGTCTCACGCCCGAAAAGTCATCCACGTCAAGTACCCGACTAATAGTAAAGTTAGTGTTTACTCGAGAACAAATTGCTGAACAGAAAGTTGACATCAGGATCACGACCCTGATCTTTCATACAGGTACAAAGTTGATTTTTGGTTGTTGGCGAAGGCAACAGTAACCCTAACCTTGCACCCTGCCCCTTCAGACCCCTGGCGAGCCAAAGCCCGGCGACCGGATTTGGCCCAGGGGCCAGGGTTTCACGGTCGGAGCCGGAGTCTCCGATCCTCGAACGCGCACGCTCCAGGTACACCCGGCTCAAGTAGAGAAGACTTGGAGCGAAACTACTGATCTGTCCTGACGACTTGGAGACCGATCAAGAGTGCCCGCTGTCTGGCGCGACGCGACCCGACACTAGAGGGCCTCGAAGAGCTCGGTGGCGCTGTCGATCGTCTGCAGGAGCGAGAGATTGAGGTCGGAGATCTGGCCGAGCTGGCCGTCGTCGACCTCCCGGCCGTTCGCCACGCCCTCGACGATCGGCACGACATTGGTCCAGATCTTCATCGCCTTCTGCAGCTCGATCCGGATCGCCGGGGTCGGTGCCTGACGCAGCCTGAGCTGAAGGTCGCCGTCCAGAAGGCCCTTGAGGACGCGGTCGAAGTGGCTGCTGCTGCGCGCCAGAGCCTTTCGGTTCTTCTCGACCGAGTGGCCGTAGGCAACCAGCAGGAATTCTTTCGCGAGCTTCTGCGACAACATGCTTTGGCGGGTCGAGTAGTCGATCGCCAGCAGGTTGATGGAGAACACGATCATGCCCTTCTGCGCCTCCAGGCGGAGGGCCTTAACCAGTTCGTCGACGACGCTGTAGAGGGGCTCGGTCATCTCTGCCACGGCGACGACCTCCTCAGCGGACATCTCCTCTCCTGCTACGCCTCGGGCCAGAAGCTGTGCGACCGAAGCCCAGATCTGCTCGACACGGTCGACGTGCCTGATCAGCTCCGGGTCCGACAAGGGTTTGAGACCGAGGTCGGAGTCGCCATTGCGCAGGCCCTTCGAGATGCGCTGGAACATGGCATGGCTGGCCCGAAGGCGCTTGAGGTTCGTCTCCTTATCGATTCCCATGGCGACGAGGATCGCTTCCTTGCCGATCTGCTGCGCCAGGGTGCGCTGCTGACCGGCCATGTTGACCGCATGCTCGAAGTCGATCCGGCCCTTCGCCAGCGCCTGGTTAGCGCAGAGGACCGCCGAGAAGGTAAAGAGAGCGGCGAACAAGGTTAAGGCAAGAGGGCGAAGTTTCCCGTTCCGCGTGAGCTCAAGCAACATGGTGTCCGTCCCCGTGGCATCGACGAGCGGGCCAAAGCTAGTACGGCAGTTGCCAAACGGGCTGATCAGTTCCGCACCGCGGAGGAGCGGTCGCTGGGACGCCTGTTCTTGCGAAGAGCTTACGGAACTGCCGCATTCCCGGCTCGCCTCAAGTGCCTCAGTAAATAGCCCAATTTATATGAACCGAATATTAATGAGCGGATTTATAAATAACAAATCCTTATATTAGTTAACATCTTGCGATTATTTTCACATTATCGACGAATACAAGCAATCCGGAGCCTTGAGAAGGCTGTGAACGGCCCGGGCCCCAGCCCTATGGCAATGCCCCGCCGCTTTGTCATAGAGTCCGAGGGATGGAGACGGCAGCCAAACGCGCCTTAACGGCTATGGGACTTGGCAGCGCCCTGATCCTGGGTCTTGCGTTTGCTACCTCCGCCTGCGCACCGGCCCAGGAGTCAGCGGACGTGGACCGCCAACGCCAGGAGATGGTCCGCATCATCCAGGCGGAGACCCGCGCGACCGCACCCGAGACCGGCATCGCGACATTGCAACCCAAGGTGCTCGACGCCATGGCTCAGGTGCCGCGCCACGCCTTCCTGCCGGCCCAGCTACGCCCCTTCGCCTATCTGCCTACGCCACTACCTGTGACCGAGGACCAGAACATTGCGGCACCCTTCCTGGTCGCCCTGATGACTCACCTCGCCGACATTCAACCCGACGACAAGGTCTTCGAGACCGGGACCGGCGCGGGCTACCACGCCGCCGTCTTGGCGGAGCTGGCGTCCGAGGTCTTCAGCGTGGAGGTGATCGAGTTTCTGGCCGGGCGAGCGCGCCAAATCCTCGCGGACCTAGGATACGGCCGTGTCCAGGTTCGCGCCGGCGACGGCTACTACGGCTGGGCGGAAGCCGGGCCCTTCGACGTCATCATCATCAAGGAAGCGGTCAACCACCTCCCCGACCCCCTGCTCCGACAGCTGCGACCCGGCGGGCGCATGGTCGTGCCGCTCGGTCCGTCCGACGGCAACCAAGTCCTCACCCTGGTCGAAAAGACCGAGGAGGGGCGTCTTCGCTCGCGTGGTATTCTGCCCGTCAGGTTCTCACCGCTCCAAGGCGGAGAGCGGCTCTAGCTCAAGGTTCACGCTTCACACCCTGCAGGCGGGAAAAGATCATGCTCCGGAAGCCTGAGTAAGCACGCCCTGCAGCCATGAGCCGCTTGCCGCCAAGCTGGCAGGTCTGCCATCTTGCGGCCATGACCGCACCAGCACTCAACCGGCATCCCGACTCTTATCCACGCACGGCCCTAGTGACCGGCGGCGCCCAGAGGATCGGCCTGGCGATCTGCCGAAGCCTTTCGGCCGCCGGCTGGAACTTGGCAGTGCACCACAACCGCTCCGAGGCGGCGGCGCAGGCCCTTGTGGCGGAGGTCGAGGCCGCCGGGGGGCGGGCTGTCGCCTTGGCGGCCAACCTCGCCGAGGAGGCGGAGACAGCCAAACTGGTGCCACGCGCTGTTGAAGCCCTCGGCCCCTTGGGTCTGCTGGTCAACAATGCCGCGGTCTACGAGTTCGATCGGGTCGATACGGCGACGCGCGCGAACTGGGACTTCCATATGGAGATCAATTTGCGCGCGCCCTTTCGTCTGACCCAGGCCTTCGCAGAGCACTTGCCGGAACAAGCCGGCGGCCTGGTGATCAATATCCTGGACGAGCGGGTCCTCAACCTGACGCCCAACTTCGCGACTTACACCGTTTCGAAGAGCGGACTCTGGACCCTGACCCGTTCGCTCGCCCTTGCCTTGGCACCCAGAATCCGGGTCAATGGCATCGGTCCCGGTTATGCCATGCCCGAGCGCGGGCAAAGCCGCAGCGAGTTCGAAAGCGCTGCCGCCCGCATGCCGCTCGGTCGTGGCACGGACCCAGACGAGATCTGCGCGGCGCTGCAGTTCCTGATCGCCACCAAGTCTGTGACCGGCCAGATGATCGCGCTCGACGGCGGACAGCACCTGGGCTGGCTGGTACCTGGGATTCAATCGTCATGAGCCGAAACAAGACCTGCGCGCCGCCTCGATCGGCTGGCGCACCGCCTGGGTCGAACGAGGCCAAGGGTCAGCGAATCTTCATCCGTGACCTGCAGCTACCCTGCCGCATCGGGGTGACCAAGTCGGAACGCCGGAACCGGCAACGCCTGGCGATCAACCTCGATTTGGAGATCGAACCGCGTCGAGTCCGCAAAGACAGGATCGGCGAGGTCGTCGACTACACCGATATCATCGCCGAGGTCCGGAGCATCGCCCTAGAGAGCGAGTTCCGACTGCTGGAATCCCTGGCAGAGCGGTTGGCGCAAGCCTGCTTCGCTCATCCGAGGATCTGCGGCGTCCAGGTCCGCATCGAGAAACTCGACCTGGTTTCCGAAGCGGCCGGGGTCGGAATCGAGATCGATAGGCGCCGCCCTGCAAAGGGCTAAATGGCCGAGCAAATTCGGCTATGACACCGGTGCAGTCGCCTATTGCCTGTGACCCAGCCGAAGCGGACAGCCATAGGTCGAGAAGTTGTGCACAGCCAAGGCGGTGGGTCGTCGCGGCAAAGCACAAAAAGCGGCGAAAAGCCTCCCGTAACACAACGTTAAGACTTGACAGGCCTAAAGTTCATAAAATTCAGAGGCTTGCTTGAAATGCTCATAATTTAGGCAATTCGTTGAAAGGCTTGGTTTATTTGGGAAGCGGTAGGCTGCCCAACAACTTAGGCACAGTTTTATCCACAGTTTCGGTGGACTGCTGTTCCGGGTGTCGCGGGAACCGCGGCGCGGGCAGGCGGCCTGCGAGCTGGCCGGCACCCAGGCCTGGCCGTTGACGCTGCCGGCTCTGATTGCCAGAACAGGGCGGTGGCCAGCTTAAAACCTCAGCGACGACTCAAGGATCCTACGGCGGGCGGTAAGCGCGCCGCGATGGGTCCGGACGAGGAGCCTTTGCCCGAGGGACTGGACGGCGAGACGCAGTCCCTGGGCCGCGGGATCGAAGCCATCTCAGCCGCGGTGAAGACGCTGCCGAACGGTCCCGGCGTCTACCGCATGCTCGACCGACGCGGCAAGGCACTCTACGTCGGAAAGGCGCGCAACCTGAAGAAGCGCGTGGCCACCTACACCCAGATCAACAAGCTGCCGTACCGACTCCAGCGGATGGTCGCCGAGACCGCCCTGCTGGAGGTCGTGACGACCCATAGCGAGGTCGAGGCCTTGCTGCTGGAGAGCAACCTGATCAAGCGGCTGATGCCGCGCTACAATGTTCTGCTACGCGACGATAAGTCCTTCCCCTACATCCTGATCACCGGCGACAACGAAGTGCCGCAGATCACCAAACACCGGGGTGCCCACAGCCGACCCGGCGCCTATTTCGGTCCCTTTGCCTCGGCCGGTGCGGTCAACCGAACGATTACCGCGCTGGAGAAGGCCTTCCTGCTGCGCTCCTGCTCCGACGCCGTCTACGCAACACGCAGCCGACCCTGCCTGATGTACCAGATAAAGCGCTGCGCGGCCCCCTGCGTCGGCCGCATCGGACCCGAGGACTACGGGGAGTTGGTCACTCAGGCCAAGGACTTCCTCACCGGCCGCAGCCGCGACGTCCAGACCCGGCTCGCCGAAGAGATGCAGGCGGCGGCGGAGCGCTTGGACTTCGAGAGTGCGGCGCTGATCCGCGACCGGATTCGGGCGCTGTCGCACATCCAATCGCACCAGGACATCAACGTGCCCGGGATCGACGACGCCGATGTCATCGCCGCGCGACAGGAAGCGGGCCGGACTTGCGTGCAGGTCTTCTTCTTCCGGGCCGGCCGCAACTACGGCAATCGGGCCTACTTTCCGAGTCACGATCGCAAGCTGGGCCTGGAGGCCGTGCTGTCGTCCTTCATCGCCCAGTTTTACGACAACAAGCCGACACCTCCTCTCGTTCTGGTCAGCCACGCGCCGGACGACCGGGTGCTCCTGGCCGAGGCTTTGAGCCAGCGCGCGGACCGCAAGGTGAGCCTGTTGGTGCCGCAGCGCGGGGCCAAGCGGAAGCTGATCGAGCATGCCTTGAGCAATGCCCGCGACGCCCTCGGTCGGCGCTTGGCGGAAAGCGCCAGTCAGCGGCAGCTGCTGGAGAAGCTAGCGGCAACCTTGGCCCTGGATACGCAGCCGGAGCGGATCGAGGTCTACGACAACAGCCACCTGGGCGGCACCAAGCCCTACGGTGCCATGATCGTCGCCGGTCCCGAGGGCTTGGTGAAGGCGAGCTACCGCAAGTTCCGCATCAAGGGCGCGCCGGCGCCCGGAGACGACTACGCAATGATGCGCGAAGTCCTGCGGCGACGCTTCGAACGGGCCATGAAGGAAGATCCGGACCGCAGCGGTGATTTCTGGCCCGATCTGGTGATCCTCGACGGCGGCCGGGGCCAGCTCAATGCCGGGCTTGAGGTCTTCGCCGACCTCGGGGTTGCCGATGTTGCGATGATCGCCGTGGCCAAAGGACCGGAGCGCGACGCCGGCCGGGAGCGAATCTTTCTGCCCGAGCGCCAGCCTCTGCTGCTGGAGCCTCGCGATCCGGTGCTGTACTTCATCCAGCGCCTGCGCGACGAGGCCCATCGCTTCGCCATCGGCAGCCATCGGGCCGGGCGCGCCAAGGCGATCAGCCAGTCGCCCCTTGACGAGATTCCCGGCATCGGCGCCAAGCGCAAGAAGGCGCTGCTTCTGCACTTCGGCTCGGCCAAGGCGGTGTCCCGGGCCGGGCTTGCCGATCTGGAAGCGGTCTCGGGCATCTCCGCCGCGGTGGCACGGCGGATCTATGATTTCTTCAGGAGTTCGTCCTGAGGAACACGTAAAAGCCCCGGAATTGTGCTAGAAATATTGGCAGCGGATGGCAAGAGAACCGAAACTTAAGAGGAGAAAGTGCAGGATAGGACCATGACCAGCCTGCCGAACATGTTGACCCTGTCCCGGATCGGCATCATTCCGCTCCTGATCCTGCTGTTCTACCTGGACCGGCCTTTGGCCTCCTGGGGCGCGCTCGCCCTGTTCGCGATTGCCGGAATCACCGACTATTTCGACGGCTACTTCGCGCGGCACCGCCAGCAGGTCTCGGCCTTCGGCCGCTTTCTGGACCCGATCGCCGACAAGCTGCTGGTCGCCGCGGTGCTGTTGATGCTGGTCGCGACGCAGCGGGTCGAGGGCTTGGTCGTCCTGCCGGCCCTGGTCATCCTCTGCCGCGAAATCCTGGTCTCGGGCCTGCGCGAGTACCTTGCCGAGATTAAGGTCTCGGTCCCGGTCAGCCGCCTCGCAAAGTGGAAAACCGGAATCCAGATGGTCGCACTGGGCTTCCTGATCGTCGGTGCCGACGGCCCCGATCTCCTGCCGACCCAGATGATCGGCGAGTGGGGCCTCTGGATCGCCGCCGCCCTGACCCTGGTCACCGGCTACGACTACCTCCGCCACGGCCTGAAACACATGCCGTTGGAGGACTAGGGGCAGCAGCCCTGCCGCCCTGCCGAAGATTCCGCCCATCGCTTATCTTGGCTCAGGGCGATTGACACCCGGGTCCCGCCTGGCCTTCTCTGTGGGCCGGATCATCGCCGGTTTGGGAGTGAGGGATGAAGGTCTTCGGCCTGGCGGGCTGGAGCGGCAGTGGCAAGACCACCCTGGTGGTGCGCCTGATTCCGGCGCTGGTCCGGCGCGGCCTGCGAATCTCGACCATGAAGCACGCCCACCACAACTTCGAAATGGACACGCCAGGTAAAGATTCCTACGAACACCGGGCGGCGGGCGCCAGCGAGGTCCTGATCACCTCGGGCCGGCGCTGGGCCCTGATGCACGAGTTGCGCGACGCGCCGGAGCCCAGCGTCGAGGAACTGATCGGCCAGATGACCCCGGTCGACCTCTTGCTGATAGAGGGCTTCAAGCGCCATACCCATGACAAGCTCGAAGTCCATCGGCCGGCCCTCGGCAAGCCCCTCCTCTGCAACGAGGATCCGCACATCGTCGCGGTGGCCAGCGATTCTCCTCTGCCAGAGGCCGGCCGGCAGTTGCTCGACCTCAACGACGTCGAGGCGATCGCGGACTTCGTGGTCCGACATTGTGGGTTGGGTCGGCCCGACGTTGGCACCTGAGGGATCTCCGCATGGCCCAGTTGAGCGATGACTGTTTTGCGCACGGCGGTCGCCTGATGAGCACGGCGGAAGCCTTGACTCTGCTGGCCGAGAAGGCCGCTGTCGTCACCGCGCCACGCCGCCTGCCACTGGGCGAGGCGCTTGGCCGGATCCTGGCCGAGGACATCACGGCCGGCCATGACCTGCCGCCCGCCGACAACTCGGCCGTCGACGGCTATGCGGTCTACTTCGACGATCTGAAGACCAAGGCGGAGACCCGGCTGCCGATCGCCGGCCGGATTACCGCGGGACACCCGCCCGAAGCGCCCCTGGCCCGTGGCCGGGCCGCGCGGATCTTCACCGGGGCCCAGATGCCGGCCGGCGCCGACACCGTCATGATGCAGGAGGACTGCCGCGAGGAGGACGGCGCGGTGATCATCCGCCCGGGTATCAAGTCGGGCGCCAACCGACGGCTGCGCGGCGAAGACTTCAAGGCTGGCGATTTGGTGCTAGCCAAGGGTAGCCGCCTGCGGGCCCAGGACCTTGGCCAGGCAGCGGCAGCCGGGCGTAGCGAGCTCCTGGTCTACGGACCGCTGCGGGTGGCGCTGTTCTCGACCGGGGATGAGCTGCGGGATCCGGGCGGAACCCTCGACCCTGGTGCCATCTACGATTCCAACCGCTTCGCCCTGCTCGGCCTGCTCAAGGGTCTGGGCTGCGAGGTCCGGGACCTCGGCATCCTGGAGGACCAGCCCGCCGTGATCGAGACGGCCCTGGCCGAGGCAGCGGCCGACCATGACCTGATCGTCACCTCCGGCGGTGTCTCCGTCGGTGAGGAGGACCACGTCAAGCAGGCGGTCGAAGCGCTCGGCCATCTTCACCTCTGGCGCCTGGCAATCAAGCCGGGCCGCCCGATCGCCTTCGGCCAGGTCGGACGGGTGCCCTTCGTCGGACTGCCCGGGAACCCGGTGGCCGTGATGGTCACCTTCATGAACGTCGTCCGGCCCATGATCCTGAGCCTCATGGGCGCCACCGAGGTCTCGCCGCATCGTTTCTCGGTCTGCGCCGGTTTCCACCACAGGAAGAAGAAGGCCCGGCGGGAATGGCTGAGGGTGCGCCTCGAAGCCGACGGCGCAGGCGGCTGGGTGGCCCGGAAGTTCCCGCGGGAGGGTGCCGGCATTCTCTCCTCCATGGTAGAATCCGACGGTCTGGTCGAACTGCCCGAGGACTTGACGGAACTGGCCCCCGGGGCGAGCGTCGATTTCCTACCCTTCAGCGAGGTGTCTTGATGAAGTTGTTGTATTTCGCCTGGCTCAAGACCAGGACAGGGGTCGGCGAGGAGGAGGTCTCGCCCCCGCCCGAGGTCACAACGGTCCGGGAGCTACTAGACTGGATCAGATCGCGCGGCGGCGGATATGCCGAGGCTCTCTCGGACCTTTCGGTGATCAAGGTCGCGATCAACCAAGAGTTCGCCCGCCCCGACGACCCGGTCGCGCCCGGCGATGAGGTGGCGCTGTTTCCGCCGGTGACCGGAGGCTGAGGCCATGATCCGGGTCCAGCGGGAAGACTTCGATCTCGGCGCCGAACTGGCCGCGCTCACCGCCGGTAATCCAAAAGTCGGCGGCCTGGCGGTCTTCGTCGGCCTGGTTCGTGATCTCTCCGGCGACAGCGCGGTCGGCGCGATGACCCTGGAGCACTATCCCGGGATGACCGAGCGAATGCTGGCTGAGATCGAGGCCGAGGCCAGAGAGCGCTGGCCCCTGGAGGCCAGCCTGGTGGTCCACCGCTACGGCCGCCTCGAGCCGGGCGACCAGATCGTCCTGGTCGCGACCGCCAGCGCCCACCGGGCGGCGGCCTTCGAGGCCTGCCAGTTCCTGATCGACTGGCTGAAGACCAAGGCGCCCTTTTGGAAGCTGGAAGAGACCGCCGAGGGAAGCCGTTGGGTCGACGCCAGGGAAAGCGACGACCAGGCCGCGGCCCGCTGGACCGGAAAACCCGAGGCTGCGGAGTAGCGGCTCTCGGCTTCGTTACCGACTAAGAGCGCCGCAGATACTTGGGTCTTCATGGGATTCAAGGATTAGTAAGGTCCTTCCTATAGCAATAGTGTTAACCCCAAGGTGCTTACTCGAGGACGGGCACCGGCGGGCTTGATTGGGAGGCGGACGATCGCCGCCGGACCTCGGGGGGAGGGCTCGCGCCGTTGATGGCCGCAGGATCTCCCGGATCCCGGCGGTCTTCCTTCGCCACGCGAGACGAGGACAGCGATGCCT
>JAAUXU010166687.1_pt1 | contig 11395 bp, 8 predicted proteins | sample 7278151 | NCBI WGS metagenome assembly JAAUXU01 (sample SAMN14350113, study PRJNA611818) | marine sediment metagenome | isolation source: surface marine sediment (1.8m) | place: French Polynesia: Moorea | collected 2018-08 | reverse complement strand
GTGGAGCTCCTGCAGCGGTCCATTGTTGATGGGCGGGTGCGGCTGCTGGAGCTGGACAGGGGCAACATCCGGCCAGGGCTGGCAGAGCTGAGGAGGGAGGGATTCCGCAGATTCGTGGTGGACCTCGGGTCTCTGCTCGCGCCCTCCTTCTTCGGGGAGGCCCTCAAGGCGGGGATCGTCAACGAGGAGGCACAGTTCGTGCTGACGGATCTAGTAAGTGAAAAAGTTAACAAGACATATTAAGCAGAAGCAGAAGGAACAACACCAAACACCTGCCATTTCAGGACTTTTTGTCGGTGGACCTCCGCGACGTGTCCTCGACTGGCGCCCGCGTCCTCGGCTTCAATCTGGTGGACCGCGAGGCCATGTCCTCCTCCGATGGGGAGTCATCCTCCCCTCTGCTGTTCCCCCCTGTGTCCTCCTCTGCCCACGCCGCCCTCCTCCGCCGCTCTCACCGCGCCGCCCTACTACACGACGGGCTCTCACTGCTGGCGGAGGGGGTGGCCGCCCTCACCAGGGCCAGGAACCAGACGGACACGGAGGAGGAGGAGGAGGAGGTGGACCTTTCCCCTCCCAGGATCTCCTGCTCGGACAGGGACGCCCCCTTCGAGATGGGGGAGAGGCTAATGAGGGCGATACTCGAGGTGAGAAACTTAGCGTGTTGGAAACTTTTGCAACGTGAATTGGTTGCGATTTATCCCTTTTTCGGAAAGAAAGATAATGGAAAACTATTTTGTTTTCTGACTTGTATATCCTCGTCAGATATAGAAAAACATCATGGACGCAGGCATGCATGATAGGAGAAGGAGGAGGAAGGGACCGTGAAAGTGCTCTCCTCAGCAGATCGTCCTCCTTGCATGATGCCCAAGCAGCTGGAGGCATCTCATTAATGATAATGTTTATTGTTTGGCCCAGAAAACGGGGAAAGGGGGGAGGGGGCTTATGAAGAGCAGGGAGAGTAGCAGGGGACGCGCGGAGGAGGGGGATTTATTATGACTTTGGGAGGGAGGGGAGGGGTGAAAGTCGCAACATTTCGTGGGTGGGAATTCACCGGCGGCGTCTTTAACGGCCGCATCAAATCGACGTTGCTGCGCACTTGGAATGCGCTGGATGGTGTTCACACAGGTGGGTGAAACTCTCTTTATACGAGACGGGGGATGCGCTGGGAGGGACAGTTGGCGTGTTTGTGAGGAGAGAGAGGTCTCTGCTTGGAATTAGGGTAGTCGGATACATACGCACGCGCCGGCTTAAAAAGAAGTAGGACCGGCATGCATCCCCTCTCCCTCCTCCTTCTTTTTCGCCGCCATAAAAGTTCAATTGCCGAGACAGCAAAAGCAAGACAGGAGAGCCGAAAAAAGAAAGGCGTGGTGGAAAAGTGAAAGGGGAAAAAACTCCGTCCCCCCCTCATTTCATCCCTGCTTGCTGCACTGGCAGGCGCCGTTCCCCACACGCCTCATCAAATCGAGACTTTTTTCCCCTCTTGTCCTTGAGAGCGAAAAAAACTGGGGAGCTGTGGAAAAAGTGGCGCCGCCAAAAGAATCTTTTTTCCCTGCGGATTTTCCCCTGTTAATTGGGAGAACACGGAGAATCAGTGAGAGAAGTTGTCTTCTTGCAAAAGAGTGGAAAAAGTGAAAAGGGAGAAAGGGGGAAATTTTCTTGTTAGATAACAATCTCCTTGTGTGGGTGGGGCTGACGGTCGAGGCCTTGATGCCCTTGTACTGTTGCAAGGCCGCCGCGAAAGTGAACACAATAGCTTAACCGCAACGAATGGATGAAAAGCGGGATTTCGGGCATTTCGCTCTCTCGCAGCAAAGGGTAGAGGAGGAGGAGTGTCTAGAAAATGCACTTCTTTCTTCTTTTGTTGCTCAATTCGGCAGAGTAGGCGTCTGGAGGGAGGGAAGCAGAAGGAGAAAGGGGGCGGAAGATTTTATGGCTTTTTGGTGTTGTTGGCGCCAAGGAAAGTAGAGGGATTATTCGTGGGAGGATTACAAACAGGCGGACGCGTTTAATTAACAGAACACTTGGTACTTACTACAACGCAATTTTTGGAGATACAGGACTCTTGGGTAAAATCGGCTTACTTTTGCATGGAAAAAATGCGCAAAAAGAGAGAAAGAAAGACGCAGCAAACTATGCAAATCTCGAGTGCATATAAGAACGAACACATCTGCTTGGGGGATAGGCCTGGTGGCTATGCATGGAAGGGATATAAGAACCTTCACCCAAGAAGAATTTTCAAGGACGTTTCAAACTTTTCTACTTAAATGTTCGCATTCTCCTCCGAGCTGGAAATTCCTTTTTTTTTTTTCATTTTAAGAAACTACTTGCTATGATCATATGAAGTGGAGTACGTACAATTCGGCGATGAAAAGAAGGGACACATCGTTACCATTATTATCCGAGATTTATGGGCAATTGTCGCAGCTCTTTTTAGTGGCAATTCCCATACGTCTTGATCATACAAGGGAAAATGAAGGAAATCCCTTTTCTTTTTTGTCGGCAAAGAGAACTGGGCAGAATAGCCTCTATTGAGTCTAAAAGTTTTTATCTCGAGCAAAAAAGGTGTGTGTGCTCTCTCTCTTCCTTTAGGCCTCCCTTCCCGTGAGTCTGACGGGAACTCCCTTCCGCCTGTCCAAGGCCCCCCGCGGCGGCGGGCTGCACAGGACGGAGATCAGTCTGGGGATCTTCCAAACGCAAGAGGACACCGGTAAGACGATCCGCTCCTGTGCCTTTTTTGAAGAAAGTGAGCACTGTAAGGGTTTTCTTCTATTTTAAAGGCATCCCCGTCTCCCTTGGTAGCTGGTCTTGGAGCGCTTTCTCCGACAACGCCTTGCTCTCCTTGGACAAAACCCTACTCGGTGGAGGGAGGGGGAGATCCGGAGGAGGAATTGCAAGCGGTGGAAGGAAGGGGAGGAAAAAGTCGGGCGGACACCTAGTGGTGCACGCTTTCGGGGTAAATTCCTCTATGCATTTCAATGTACGAAAGATGTAACATTATGTCGTCCCGTCGTTACTTTCCGTAGAGCAAGAAATCCCCCTACTACCGCCCTGCTTCCACCGAGCTGGGGCGTCCTTCTCCGGAGGGATTCCTGGTGGATCTGCTTGAAAGGGTGGCAGAGGACGAGGGCTTCACCTACGAGCTAAGGGAAGTCTCGCACAAAGGACATCTCGACAAGAGGACGGGAAACTGGACTGGGATCATGGGGAACCTTGCCAGAAAGGTTAATTTTTAAAAGGAAAACGATGAATAATAGAAACATTGACGAAATTCGCGTTTTTGTTCAATTGTTCAGGAGGCTGATGTGGGTCTTGCCGATTTCACCATTACCTCCCAGCGCCTCCAAGTCGTGGACTTCTCAATTCCCTATCAAGCGTCTACCCTGACCATCCTCACCAAAACGGACCTCTCGTCCCCCTCCTCCTCCACCTCGCTCGTGTCCTCCGTGCTGTCTCCCTTCTCCACCGGCATGTGGGCCTCCGTGGCAGTCTCCGTCGTGATGACCATCCTCACGCTCTGGCTGGTGGCCCGCCTCTCGCCCTCCGAGCGGCGGGCGGGCGGCGGACCCGCCTCGGGGGCACCGGCCGAGCTGCACTGCTCCCACAGGATGAGGCTGGACAGCGCCGGGCAGCAGGAGGAGGACGAGTCAGTGGCGGAGGGAGGAGCGGTGGCGGTCGCCGGATCGCCGCTGGCCGTAGAGCGAATCGGGGGACTCTCAGACGCGGCGTGGTTTGTCGTTTTCTCGGCTGTCTTTCGCGGATTTTCATCTTTTCCGCAGGTAAATTAACGAATGTCTTTTTGTTGTACAATTTTCTGAACTTATGCTTCTTTTTAAACTTTTAGGCTTTTGGTCCCCGTTTGCTTGGGGTATTCTGGTGCTTCTTCTCCCTGGCAATCATCGTGGTCTACGCGATACGGTTGCACGCCATCGTCAACGGAACCCAAGTGCATACGTCTCCTCCTACCCTGGATCAATTACTTGAGGATGATCAACTTTCGCTGGGGGTTGTCGCAAAAATGGGAACTTGGGAAATGCTCAAGGTACAAAAAAATGTTCTATGTATTTCGAACCAGTGCTCCTTATGGAAAAGTCTACTTTTTACTCTTGGTCTTTCTAGACTTTTTGCTCCTATCCAGGAGACGATAGAGTTTTCTGGCCTTTTTGAGGGCTTGCTTCTTGAGGGACTTTGAAGTATTTGGTGCCTTCTTCTTGAGACTGCTAGCTTCATTTCTTGACTTTGACATTGCCGGTATGGACTTAAAATTTTGACTGGAACGCTTCGCTGGTTTCTCGGAGTCTTCACGATACAGCAAAACCCATGGGTGTGGTGGAGCCACCTGGTATTTTTGAGCCTCTTCGTCCAAGTAGTGGAACACGTTTACTCTTCTGATGGTGACTTCAAAAAATATTCCATTCGCCCGGAGGGGCTTTGTTGGGGTTACATTGTGAGTATTCCAGTAGTCCCATCCAGCAATTCTGGCAGGTGCTGGGTCGTCGATGTCATCGATATTCATAAAGAAGTTTTCAATGTATTCCAACAAAATAAAAGCATCGGCGTCTTCTTCCATGGTGCGCTTCTTCCCCTCTGCATTCATTTTGCTTCGTCTCTTGGGCTTAATCACAACAGGGTGTTCGTATTGGGCTTTCCTAGCTTGCCTCTCCGCGTTGTCGATGAGCTCATACAAATAATTTCTTATTTCCACCCTAGCTTCTGCCGCTGTCACAGTTCTATTACGTCCTGTACCACGTCCTGTCCTTTTAGTGCCTCTCTTCGTCTTGGCAGTGGATGTTCCTTTTTTCCCTCGACCTGTCGTCTTTCTTTGGTACAGTGCTGTAGGCCCGCCTCCCTTTTTCTTCGTCGTCGACCGTCTAGTCTTGGTTTTGCCAGCAGTCCTTCCCGCCGTTCGTTTAGTTCTTCCGGCTGTTTTCGTTCCCCGTTTGGTACGATGAGTTGTTATAGTTGGGCGAGCGGTTTGAGTTTCCTCGTCTCTCTCTTCCTCGTCTTCCTCCTGTTCATTCAAAATGTTGGTTATGCTAGGTGGATCCTCAGCATCAAAATCAGTGTCATTAACAAGTTCGCTTAAATATTGTTTCACTTCTATGACGTCTTGCTCTGTTAGTCTTTTGGTTCCTTTCGTCTTCCTTGTCTTTCTCTTTCTCTTGGTAGTCTTTCGTCCCTTTTTGGTCTTGCCTTTCTTAGTTCCTTTCTTGTTGGGCTTTGCGGTCGTCGTCGTCGTGGTTTCGTACGATGAAACGGTGCTTTCTGTGTTCGCTTCCATAATGGTAGGAAATTGAGAATCTTCCGCTTTTATAGACTTTTTGGTTCCTCGGGGAGCTCCCCCACCCAAAGCTTCCTCTGTGCCTAAGCCTGCAGCAACGCTTGAACCGCTGCCGTGGATGCTGTCCTTTGCACTACGAAAGGGATTTACGTGGCCTGTCTCGTTTGTCTTGGGTTGCTTTACGCCTCCGCTACCAGCCCCCGAGGCACTACCAGCCCCAGTCCCACCTTTGGCGCTGGCATTTAGGACAGCGCTACTGCCGGCACTTCCGTACGCGTTGGGGCCTCCGGTAGCCGATGCAGCAGTACCACCACCTACTTTGGTTCCTGTAGCAGTGCCCTTTCCACCTGCCGTGGTCTTGACGCCGGTGACATTGGGAGGCAAACTCGGATTGGTGTTCCTCTTAGTAGCGCCGCCTGTAGCAATAGGAGAGCTCGGACCAGTCGCCGCGCTCTGCATCCCTCCAGCACCAGCAGTGTTGGCTCCGGCTGCGCTGCCAGCACCTCCCTTTGTCCCCGTGGGTGGCGAGGCAGATGCAGCACCGGAGCCTTGAACTGCTATGCTGCCAGCAGCATTGTCAACGGCTTCTGGGGCTGAAGAGCCAAGAATTCTTTCCAGCATGTCGCGGCTCAGCACGTAGAAGCTAGCAGCCTTGTTTCGGCTATGGGGCTGCAAGCTTTTCTTCACCAAGGACTTCCTCCCTTCGTTGTCCTTCGCCGAATTCCTTGGATCCTTCTGTGCGTCCTCAATTTGTGTCCAGTACAGAAGGGGCTTGCTCACCGAATTTGAACCGTCTTGCGAAGGGTTTTCCTCTGCGCTCTCCATCAGGTACAGGTTATTGACTTGGTTCACCACGACCCTAGGATGGACCCGAGTTGACCTGTTGGAACCAGAAGCTTGTGACATTTTTTAAGAAGGGAGGGAACTTCCGCACAGCACTTCCAATTTTATGAACACCAGGCACACAACAACATCCCAAATCGCATCGTAGAAAAACATCTTAAGAGTTTTAACTTCAAATTTCAAACGTGTCGCATTCATTTTTTAACTTTTTTTCTGTCAATCCGTTGGGTAATTGATATTTCGTCGAAATTACGTACAGAACTCAGACGACTCCCTTCACCGGAAAGTGTGGCGTCGAGTGGACAAATCATTGGGAATTCGCCGCGTCGTCCACGGTTTCGCCCACGTCACGAACGGAACGGCGAACGCCAGGACAGCCTTTGTAGTGGAAAGCGAACAGGCCAAGAGGATAATGGCAGAGCGGTGTGATCTCGACACGATCGGAAATTTCGGCAGCAGGTGCAAAGTAACAGAAGGACGTTCGTCCATTCTTAATTTTTTTTCACCGCTAGGTACTACGGGATTGTGTTCCCCAAGAGGTCCCGCCACCGCGCCGCCTTCTCCTCAGCCATCTCCCGCTACTTGGAGGACGGCACCCTGGCCAAGCTGAGGGAGAAGTGGATGCCACACAGGAGGGGAGACTGCAGCCACGGCGGAGAAGCAGGAGCATCATTCTTGGGAGACATTGACGTTTGTAAGTTGCAAGCAAAATCACATCCATTAAAGCAAGTCAGACAGCAGCATTGCGCTGGATTGAATGTTTTGTACAAAAGGGATTTTGCGGAGGAATTTTTGATTGTTCTGAAGGTAGCAGGCGGCGAAGAATTTCTCTCGTTTGAATCATACGGCAATGCATAACAATTATCCTTTCTCTCCCTTTTGCAGCCAGCCTCTTCTTGTTTCTCCTCTTGGGCGCCATCGCTTCCATCGTTGCGGTCATGGTCGAGCTGTTCTGCTTCGCCTTTGCCAAGTCGAGGTCAGCCACTCACACAATTAAAGATGCTTTTTGCATCATTAGCGAGATGATGGGAAAACAAATCAGTTTCGTTTTGCTTTTATTAAAAAGCACTTGCTGTCTCAAACATGTGACTGCGATAATTGTCGACAAAAAAATTCCTCCAAAACAGGCGTTCTCACCAGCAGTCGTTCTGCTCCTGCTTGGGGTCCGAGATCCGTGAGGCGCTCTGCCCCCGCCGACAACTGTCATGGAGGGAAGGAGGTGGAGGGCAGCACCATCTTGGACATGCGACCGGCGGAGACGAGGGCTCCTCCTCCTCCGTGGGAGCAACTCCGCCGCCGAACAAGCAGCCCAAGCTGAACGCGGTCTCACCACCCAGGATGAGGGCATACCAGGCGTCGCCGACTAAGATTGGGGCCAACAGCAGGTAAAATAAGCAATAGGCTCAATTCAAAGTGGACCAAATGAACTGGACGGGAAAATTACTTATTTATGTAAAAAAGTAGAACTCCCGCCAACTCCAACGGAGTATCCTCCGTTGGCCGCCGCGGAGTATCAGCGAGCCTTCGCGGGAACGATTCCTCGGCGTCCTCCTCGCCAGGATACCTTTACAGACAGACGCAGGCCTTGTTGACGAGGTAGTAGAGGGGAAAGCCTGTATAACAGCACCTTTATTGAAATGTCTTTTGTATTTCAGAGGCCCAGGAGCAGGTTCAAGCGAAGAGGCAGGGAACAGCAGCGAAGAAAATTCCCAACTTTGAAGAAAGGAATCCAATTTTAAAACGGAGGAACAGCCGCAACGCATTTCAAGTCCCAATTTATAGGTACAATAGCATCAAGTTCTGTATAAAATTGTGAAAAGGCGAATAAGAGAAGAAAAAACCTTCACCGACCTGTACCGTATTCGTAGTTCCAAAGAATATTCACAAACGAGAATTGACGAAACAACTGCTAGCGAAAGATATGGCCAAGCTGTGACCGTTTGGAGAAAAGTGACGGGAAAGTGGATTTACGATTCTCCCCCCCCTCCCGGAACACGATAGCAATGCATTCCTAAAAAACGACGTGGTATTGTCAATAAAGAGAGAAAAATCGGAGTTTTTCCAGAAGAATGTATTGTCCAATAATGATCACATATCGGGGAAACCTTTTCACTTTTTCCTCTTCGTTGGCCACCTGAGCACCGGCGCCGAGTCTTTGGTCTCCTTGCTGACGACCTCGACCGGCTTCTGTCCTGACTTGTTCTGCAAGTGCCTCCTCACCTCCATCTTTTCCTGCACCACCCCCAGCTGGCGCTCACGCTCCATCCTTTGCCGCAGCTCCTTGTAGGCCTTGGCCCTCCGCTTCCTCGCCTCCTCCGACGCCCCCTCTGCCAGTGATGACGTCGAGAAACGGCCGGACTCGAGGTCCTCCATGCGTGGGCGATTGAAGGTCCGCCCGAGCAGCTTGGGGTGTGTGCGGAGTCGGGCGGCGGGGTCGAAGCGGCGCTTCTCCTCCTCGCTGTCCACGAAGAAGGTATGGGTGTTGGACGTCCTGGGCGCCTCTTCCTCCCCCTCTGCGTCCTCCCTTTCCATTCCGAGCAGATGTAGATTGGCTCTCAGCCGTTCGATCTTCCTCATCTCTGCCGTCCTCTTGTGCACGACGTAAGCCAGGTCCCTCGTCTGCATCAGCTTGACCTGCTCCGGTGTCAGCTCCTCGTCCTTGGCGCTCTCCCTATGCACGCCGTCCACCAGCTGCGAGTTGATCATGTGGTGATAGAACTCGTCCGGGTTCTTGTCCAGCGCCTGCTTGCGGAGCCGCTTCAGCGTGTCCCGCTTCTGGTTGTAGTCCTTGGCGCGCAGGCGGTAGTCTTTTTTCTTCTCCAGCAGGCCCAGCTGCTGTCGGGCCTCGGGCTGGTGCCGCTCGCGGTGAGTCTTTTGGGACTTCATGGCGTTCTTAAGAGAGGACATGGTGGCAGCTCGTTCTGCAACGGGAAAAAGGGAAAATATACAGAATACAGAATGCCTGCTCTCTGTAGCTGTTGGGTATAGGGGCGGGGTATATAAGGATGCATATGAACGGATTTTATTTGTCTCCTCCTCACAGCGAGATTACACAGAGCTACCCGTAGACCTAATCGCTGTCCTCATCCTTCTTTTTGTCCTTCTTCTTTTTCTTTTTCTTCTCCTTCTTTGCCGAGTCTCCGAGGCCGTTCGTGGTGTCCATGGCTGACTCCTCGGCTCCCTCGTCGAGCTTGGCCTTCTTCTTCTTTTTCTTCTTCTCCTTTTTGGGAGTGGCCTCCGCCTCGCTGCTTTCTGAACTCTCCTTTACCTCACTGGCCTTCCTCTTCTTTTTCTTCTTCGGCTCCTCCTCTTCCGCGGCCTCCTCCTTGATCTCCTTCTTGACGATGGCGGCGGCGACGGCCGCGGCGGAAACGGCGCCACCCTCGGTCTTAACGTTGTAGTCGACGTAGCTGTTCCTCCAGTCCGCCGGGGTGTTCTCGTTGGGCTTGCCATGCTTGTCCAGCAGCCCCTTCTTGATCATGTCCTTCTTGAATGTGGCCTTGGGCCCGAGCCCCCACTTGCGCGGGTAGGTGTCCCGCTCCATGATGACGCGTTTGATCTTGGCCACGACCCCGTGATCGCAAGACGCCATGGTCGACGTGGTCATCTTGGCCAGGGCGATGCAGATGGCCTCCCCCTTGGTGGTGCAAACCACGATCTCTTCGTCTATCTCGATGCCGTCCTCGTAGCGCAGCACGCCAGGCAGCATGATCTTGGCCCCGTAGCAGACGGCGTTGACGGCGCTGTCCTTCATGATGATGCGCTTGTGACCGGTAAGAAGTGCTTCCAGCGGCTTGATGACCCTGCGCAGGTAGGTCTCGTCCTTGTGGTTGTCGTACAGCCACTGCGCGTCCATGACGTCGTGCATGGTCATGAGGCCCTCCCCCTCGTTCTGAATGCCCGATCGCACCCGCCGCAGCTCTTGCATCTGGCCGCCGCACCCGAGCAGCAGCCCCAGGTGGACGCACATGGTCCTGATGTAGGTGCCGGCCTCGCAACTCACCCAGAATATGCCCAGGTTGCGGTCCTGGTTGTGCTCGATCAGCTTGCTCTCGTAGACGGTGCGCACCCTGAGCTGTCTCTTGACGGCCGAGATGAGCGGGGGCCGCTGAAATAGAGCGCCCTTGAGCCTCTCCAGCTCCTGCTCCACCCTCTTGCGTTCCACGTTCTCGTGCAGCCGGTAGATGCACACGTACTCCTTGCCCGCGCCCTGCTGGGACTTGACCAGCCTGGTGGCCCGCTCGATGCACACGATGAGGCACCCGGTCACCTTGGGGTCGAGGGTGCCGGAGTGGCCGGTCTTCTCCACGCGGAGGATTCGCTTGATCCAGGCCACCACCTCGTGCGAGCTGGGGTTGGCGGGCTTGTCCAGGTTGATGAAGCCGGAGCGGACATAGTTCTGCAGGTCTCGCTTGAGCGGGGAGGAGCCGTGGGGCAGCGGGGTGTAGTGGTTGGTGCGGACGTTGAGGCGGTCAAAGTTCTTGAGGAGGAGCGGCCAGTCGGACGTGTCCAGGGCGGGAGGGGGCTTCTCGGAGGGCTCCACCTTGAAGGTGGACTGCAGCTGGACGTCGCCCACGGCCTTGTCGCCATCGCCGCCCTTTTTCTTCTTCTTGTCCTTCTTCGAGGGGGTAGACATCCTCAAAGACAAAGAGACGTTCCTGGGAAGGTTGGACCGGACCCTCGCCCAATCAAACGCCAAGAGATAAAGAAAACGATCCTCAGGATCGTCCACAGGATCCTCTCAGAGGCTGTCTTCCTCCCTCAGTTGTCCTTCAATGCCTTGACGCTGTTGCCGTTGTCCACGATGTCCACGATGCACACGGATCTGTGGGCGTGGATCTCCGCGCCGGCGTGCAACACACTTTTCGAAAAACAAAAACAAAAGTTAGGGAGAGGCCAAATGGCATCTCGAGCTCGACTCAGTTTAAAAAAACCCAGACCGTACAGTGTAAACATGAGAAACTTTTAGCGTCCAAAAGGAATCTGAAAGTTTGAAAAAGCTGTTTAAAAAATATCAACAAATACTTATTCTTAGCTCATAACTTGTCTCGAAATTTGGCGATATTAAGTTTTTATCCCTAACAATACATCTCGCTTTTTTGTCAGCTGATTTGAGCGAGAGCGCAACCACGCGCAACTCTGCTCAGTCTGCTGATTTAGGAAAAAATAGTGTCTCTTTACGCCTTTTTCGTTGCATATTTACGAAATTTAATGCAGAAATGAAGAGATAATAATACATGAGCAATTGATCCACCAACTGATGGAGATATAGCC
>JAAUXU010056100.1_pt1 | contig 11398 bp, 11 predicted proteins | sample 7278151 | NCBI WGS metagenome assembly JAAUXU01 (sample SAMN14350113, study PRJNA611818) | marine sediment metagenome | isolation source: surface marine sediment (1.8m) | place: French Polynesia: Moorea | collected 2018-08 | reverse complement strand
TCTGGACCTCTTTCCAGCCGCTGTCAAGCCGCGAAGTTCTCTGTGCTTCATCACTGGTCGTGTCATCCAGTTGATCTTGGGGTCTCGACGGATTGCCTTGTGGAAGGGGTCGATAAGGATCACCTCGTAGTACTTGTAGGTGGAGTCCTGTCAGAAGAGCGGTTCGGATCAGCACGGCGTCTCTCAATCATTCTCGCTCCGTACTTAAAGGTAAGGTGTTCTTACCTGTCCCACCCAGTAGGAGTTGAGGACTCGCAACCCCTTGAGGCGACGACCCACGCGTTCCTGGAAATCACGAACATGGTCAAGAACAGCTGCAGCGAGATGGAAACAACGGTCTCTACCTCTGCAATGGACTGCAGGTTCCTCTCCGGCTTTTGCTGCTTTACCGCACCGGAAGTCTTGGGCTTGCCGTAGGGGCAGCCCTTGGCCACAGGGCGCTTGCGGCCGCCGCGACGCATGGCGATGCGGTAGATCACATAGCCTAAAAAAATATGGAGTCCCTCTGTAGAATGAGCAAAGTGTGCAATGACAAGCCTCTATGGCTTTACGACAAGTCAGCCGAAAGGGTGTTCGAGGTGTTTAACAGCATGGAGGTCAGCGTGGTGCATGGTTCCTCGTTCATCACGGAGAGCAAGTTTAGTGGCTTGTTTCTCTTGAGCGCGAAACTCACCTTGCTTGTTCTTGTAGCCCAAGCGACGTGCCTTGTCTGGTCTGGTGGACCTCGGGGCGCGATGGACCTTGGTGAGCTGGCGATATTGCCAGCAGCGGATGCGGAGCAGGTACCGGAGGACATCAGACTGCTTCTTGCGGTACAGCTCCGTCATGTACTTGTACCCGCCCATGGCGACCTGGATGAGAAAACGCAGAATGAGCTTTGATGCCTGAAGAATCTATCTGTGGACGCTTTTTGTACGATCAAGCGCCAAAACTACTCCAAATGGACCAAGTAGGACCAGGAGAAAAAGATTTCGAACCTCTTTAGCTGTCCGCTAGCGCCGGAAAAGGAAGATCTCAGCGGCACCTAGAAAAAGGCTGCTGTTTCGGCCGAGGAATACCATGGATTATAATACTAAATGCTTAAAACAGTAACTAATGAGCATTTACAACTTTAAACATCTATATTTCGACATTTTGTACACTATATTAACTTTTTTTCAGTAATTCTCAAGCATTAATCAAGACTCACTTTATGTGCCAGCATTGTTTCATTGATTTCTTCCGTGCCCCCAAAGTGTAGTTTAGCGACATCATTGAAACAAACCTAAAGTCCTTGGTTGGTATGAATGATTTAAAAGTAAAGGACACAATGTTGCATGATAACGCAGCAAGAACTCAAGTAAGATGATGTTGGGCCCTCACGAGCGCCTACTTAGTCGGAGTTGCATCAATTTGCTGTCTGGCTGTTTCGCACTGCAGACATCTGAAGCATCGAAAACAATCGGGACGGAGCTGCCAGCATCGGAGCGGTGACCCCCTGGGGTAACCCTGAACTCCTCCTCTGTCTCCTGGGGTCCGATGCACCTAGCGTGAACTTCGTGTGGCCACCCTGCTATACTGGAAGCGACGCTTACGCTTGAGAGGTGAACGGAGAGGGTGCTGGTGCTGGAGGCGAAGTTCTGGACAGTGGCCTTGTCCTTTGTGCCGCCGTCATCGATCCGGCATGGCGTCCGACCCCTTGGACGAGAGACTCTCCTCGAAGTGCGACGACTGCCAGCGGGATTTCTCCTTCTACGGCCTGCTGGAGAGACACCGCATTCGCGCTCACGGTCGAAAGGAGTCCCTATTCTGTCCTAGATGCGGGGCGGAGTTCAGGCGTCAGACGGCGTTGGTCCAGCACCTGCGAGGCACCGCGCACAGAGAGCAGAAGTGAGTCAACTGGACGAGATAGTTCTTCCCGCAAGTTAACTTACGGACCGACCCGACTGACACTTCTTTTACTTCTGACACGACTCATTCCAGGTTGCTGGGTTGCGACATCTGCGACGCCTTCGGGATCACTAACGGCTTTGGCGACGAGGAGAAGCTCAAGAGACACACGGAAAACGTACACGGGGAGGTACAGTTTGCCGTCATTGAATTCTTGTATTGGTGAATACATTTTTCTTTTTCACAGAACGTGCCGGTGACGTCAAGGTCCGAGGATGGAGGAGGCGACTACTTCTGCCCATTATGCGGGCAAAAATTCACCCAGCGCACCGGCATGGTCGAGCACCTGCAGGACCTCCACAGCGAGCACCTAGTGGTCAAGATGTTAGGCGAGGACCTGAAGCAGGGGGCCTCCAAGGCAAGTTCAGACAGTGGATCTCTTACGGGTTCTTCGACGACTCAGGGGAAGAGCCCCGGGCTTCCCCGTTTGCAAGTGAAGCCGTCGCCCCCGGCTCCTCAACCCGCGGGGGCCTTCGTTTGCGAGTACTGTCAGAAGTCGTTCACCCGCCAGTCTGTACTTACCATGCATGTGGGGATGGCTCACGGCAATAAGGGTGCACCCAAACCCCATCAACAAAGACAGCTCAGTGTCCATCAATCATTGCCCCGACCTCCTCTCAAGCGACCTCAGAACTCCCTGAACGACGAGCAGGAGGAGGAGGAAGTCGATTACGGAGAACTTGAAGTGTTGGACGAAGAGGAAGAAGGGGATTCCTTTCATAGTCAATTAAAGGGAGTTGCTGCCACAAATCAGGGTCAGGCCGGCAACCAGACTTTTTTCCGAAAGTCGCCTTCGAAGTTACCGCCGCCATCCTCCTCGGCGCTGCCCAAGATGGAGGCGTCCTCACTGACGCTCAGTCTGCAGACCATCCTGAAGCAAAAACAGCAACAGCGGTTGGAGCAACAGCAACAGGAGGCAGTTTGTAAACCTCCGACAGCCGCTTCAAGTACACATTTGTCGGCAGGCTTCCGCGGCCCTCCAAAACAAGGTCAGGGCACGTATAGACCCTCCAAGGCTGCTCCTAAAGTCAGTGCTGCTCGCTTTCCTCACCATCGTTTACTTCCACCAGCTGCCGGCAGGCAACGTCCGGCTTTGGACATCAGGGGCGACTTGTTCAGGGCAAAGCGCAGCAAACACTGGGCCAGGGTCGGCGGAGGCTCGTCCAGCGACGATGACGACGAAGGAAGGGTAGTGAACGTTATCAAGAAACGATCGGGTAATCACGACCGGGACGATCGCGAGTGGAAGACCTCTATTAACATGAAGAAGGTGAGCGTCGGAGCCGACGGCGGCATCCTCCTCAGAGCTTCGAACAGACTCCGGACCATGCGGTCGAAGAGTGACGAGGAGGAACAAAAGCAGACTTCCGAAGAAAACTCCACCAACACCACCAACACATCTGACAACGAGCGAGAGGAAGAAGCCGCGGACGACGCTGAAGAGGACAAAAAAGAGCAAGAAGAGAAGGAGGAGGAGGAAGCAGACATAAAGAAAGAGCCGCCCACACCCAGGGAGCCCCAGGAGCTGGTGGAGCCCTGCATCATTGATGGCTGTGAGAGAAAGTTCTACAGCTACTTCAGCATGATGCGGCACGTGGCGTTCACCCACAGGCCCGAGAAGACCATGAGTCTCATGAAGCTGATACCTGTCACTCCGTCTACCTGCACAGCTGACGCTGCCAAAGGTGAAGAAGTAGTTGCCTCGGCAAACCCTGTTGAAGATGTCACACCAAAGGCTTTGGAAACGTGACTCGATCGTGCAAAACTCAAATTTTATTCCATAAAGTTACATATAAACCGATGCCGAGCATAAGAGGCATTTGCATGCAATACACGTCTTTTGTATATCTTGCACTTTTACTATGTCAGAACACATCGAGTCTCGAGTTTTAATAAATGGATGGTAAGTTTATGATGAATTTGCACGTCGACATCTTTGTGGACTTGGTGGCTCTGGCAGCTTCGTCGAACCGTATCGAAAATCTCTCTCTTAAGGAACAGAGAAGGTGCACAATTCTTTTTATCGAATCCAGCTCCTTTTCTGAGCCATTGTTTTAAAATCATCCACGCCTCGGAGAAAAACTAGAGCGGAGCTCAGCCTTTTGCCTGGAAGGACGAACTTGAACGCAGTCAACGATGTGTGGAGTAAAAGACGGTGCTCAAAGTGCAGTGGATCCTCGACATAACGATATACAGGTCATCGTCATATCGAGTGTTACCGTTATGACGAATAACAGATAGAGCATGAACAGCGATTGGGTCGGCAGGGAGAGTGGGCTTATTCACTGCCCAGAAATACCGTTTTATCGAGAATTTCCGATACAACAATCGAACTCGGGGTGAACGGGAGGACCTCGGGTTTCGGCACAATCTGCTACTTTGGGACCCTGAGGAATAAGTGATGCGTTCGACACTGTTTCAAGAGGAATGGACAAACCACATTTATGAGCGACCAATTCAAGACTGATCTTTGTTAGCTTCTGGCTGGAGATACTTGAGGAATTGGTCAATGGTTGACTGAGAGATTGTCATGTTTTCGTAATGAGTTTGCAACTGACTGCATATGAAATTTGTTGAGGAGAACTCAAGATAATGTGAGTAAGACAAGGGAAACTTCTGAAAGGTACATCTACAATATGAATTATGTCTGAAGTGAAGTATGAAGCGTGAATAACCGTCTTCCGTCGTATAAGCATTATCTTAGGTTCTCCTCATGTTTCTGCACCCACTCAGCAAAGTCTACGTCGCTTGTGCTAAAGAAATAATCATTTACAATCGTTTCCATTCATCTTGTGGTCTTTAGTCGTGAGCTGGGTACAGGTGGGCGTAAAAGAAATTATCGTCACGAAACCTCACTGATTTGGTGCTTTTTTTTTAGACTCTTCTAAACGAACAAGCAACCCCTGAACTCTGCAGAACAAAAAATTGTCACAAGGCTTAATTACGCCTTCAGGGGCATGAAACTTCTGCCAATCGCTGTAGTTCATGTTATAGATCACAGAACAAAAAGCAGAATTGAAATATCTTTTGTATCTGAAAAGTTATGACTGTTTTTGTGGTTGTAACTGTTGTCCTGGTACGTACTTCAGCACTGCACTGGACAGAGCAGAGTACGTTGCATGCTGGATACTCATACTCATACACGCTCTCATGTTGATACAGCCATTGGTCTTTGTATAATTATATTTCAATACATATTTTAACATATGTGACCACATATATCTTTGAGATCAGCAAGACAAACTGACTTCATGGCAGCAATCATCACTTCACAGCTGTTTCTGGGATGTCATCGATTAATCCAATTTCTCCCAGAAACCGTCCATTTTCGGGTTGTTTTTTCGTATAGGAGGGTCTTAAAGACCCTGTAAACCAAAGAAAGTGAAGCAGAGCATCGTTGTTCGGCATAGATGGCAACAGGTATCAAGAGGATCCTGCATGGAAGATTTTCTCCCAGCAGCATACGTACGTGTAGCAATAACACAATAAAAACAGCGCTTGCCGCAGGTCCTTGCAGTGAGGTGAAATGGGCTCCCCACGCTGCACTGACAGATTTTCAGGTGGATTCTTCACATGGAATCAGTCATCCAGACAGGGTTTGACCAGATGCAGCATCTTGAGCCACTTTTATTGCTAGAGTACTCAAAGAGCAGCTATCCCTTGAATGTGCCACGTCAAAATGCAGTTTTCCCCCTTTTTCAGTGACTTCTTCCTGATGAAAGAGGTTGAAACTTTCAGTGAGTACTGCCACACACCCTCCACTGCTCCATGCCAAAGATGGCGCCCTCTGAACTATCCTTGGACGTGCTACAGGCAAAATGCCTCACATTCGTGCACAGAGGCATCATTATGGTCTCCCAGGCAGCCTCCACCCAAGCCCTGAACCTGCTGCATCACTTCTTCACAAAGTCCACGGACATCTCGGCCCATGCCTCCTCGACATTGCTGTGGTAGTTGGCACCAGCCCTGTTGGCAACATGCGGCCAGACACTGAAGTCCAGGGGGTTCAGGGTTGGGGGTGAAGAGGGCTACATCTTTGACCAGAACCCTTTGATCCCCAATCTTCTCTTAAGGTAAGCTTGAGCGGCCTTTGAGGTATGGCAGCTGGGTGCTATCCTGAGTCCAGATGTACCTGGTGTGGCCATAGGTGGCATTGAGCATGGCGAAAACCTTTCCTGAGAGAAAGTTCTTGCACTTGACTGTGTTCATGGAGCCCTTGTACCCGATCAGAGGAATGGTTTTTCCATCAGACATGACAATGCTGGGACAGTCCTATGTACCTCAACTCAGGATCAGCAGCCTTTGTGGACTTGGCTAGGTAGAGATTGTTGCAGCAGTTGACTCTTTTGTCAAAATAAAAAAAAAGAATTTTGTGCTTGCTATGGCTTCGAACTTGGCGAGCAAAAAGAGGTTTTCTACGAAGCAAGAGAAAAAATGCTACCAAAGTCCAGAGATGAGCACCTCCAGTGAACAGGAGGCAACAGGTGCAAAGAATGAGTTGCCTCCTGTTCTTGAGTAAAGGTGCTTATCTCTGGACTTTGATAGCATTTTTTAGATTTGCCAAGTTGAAAACCACTTTTTGCATGCCAAATTTGAAGCCATGGCAGGCACACAATTTTTTTTTGCAATGCAAAAGGGTTTTTGCTCAATTCTGAAAGAAACATTCCAAATAAATAAAAGTAAAATATTTTTGCTATTTACTAATTTGGGAACTGCAAGAGAAGACAGCAGTCATGAAGGAAGAGCAACACCTTCTTCCCTTCCTCTTTGAATCATGGAAGAAATCATTCAGCAAAGTCTGAGAAAAATTGATGAAGAGGCATGGAGATGATTTGTGGATTACACCGGAAAAGAGTCAGGGTTTGAGGACATTAAGTATTTTGTATTTTTGAAAGATGAACTGCACGACAAGGCCAGGGCACTGGTGCTAAATGCTCAGCTCAAGACTGAGCAAGAAAACAGGAAGAAGTTTGAAGCAGTGGCCAAGACTTGTGGAGCAACCCATATGAGTATGGATATCAATGGAAATGTGTGCAATCATTTGACACAAAGGAACTGTTTCATTTCATTAGTAAGTTTACATTGGCAATTAAGATACACAAGTTAATTAAGTGCTTTATTATTAACTTCTTTAGGTGACTCAAGCTTGAACTCTCCACACTGGCTAGTCAGAAAGGTGATCACTATATTTGGCCTTTTGGGGGGACATCAAAACTGTGAGCTCTGAAACCTCACATTCAATGATGTCATCTACTTACCGAATGACCCTTTGTGGAGAGTCTCCTTTCCTCTTGCAAAGCAGAGAGGTGAAGAAAAAGAGAGCTGCTACTTCATACCTTACAATGTTCCTGACAGGATCCCATCATTTGGTGAGATCATCAAGAGCTACTTGTCTGCTGTGGAATTGGACTGTGGAAAGAAGGAAGGTAACCTGCTTTGTGGCACCCATGGAAAGAACGGGAAAAAGTTTCAACAGCAACCAATGGGAATCAACATAATTGCCAATATTGGAAAAGAAACTGCCAAGAAAGTTCTGAACTTGGCAAACCCAGAAGAATACGCAGTTATGCATGCATGTCATGTGAAAGTTACATAGTTTTCCATGTTTTTATGTCATTTTCACTGCAGGACACACATTTCATTGCACCTCAACTCAGGCTGCAGCAGATGAGGGTGCAACTAGTGCTGATCTAGTGAGATTTTTCAGATGGAGCACAGCAAAAACATCTCCAAGCCTCAGCTTTGAAAAATGTTGCGTTTAGTGGCCCAAAGTGGCACTTCAGAGCCACCTTGTGAGCTGCCTTCTGAGCTATTTGACTCTGAGGATGACAGTTCTTTATTGATAAGATACCACTGGAGCTGATACATGAAAACACAAACAGGACCAAGCACACTTTTGACATGAAGAATTGCACAGTTAATATGTATTTTAGTGATAGTAATAAATAACTTTTTTTTCTTTCAAGCTGTTGACACCTTGGCAACTGCGTGAAGAAAAGTGGATTTTTCCACATGGTGAATGCATTAAGAAAAGTCCACTTTTCTTCACGCATCACTGTTTACCTACAGAAAAGTGAACTCACAGAACAAAATGAGGAGTTGAGAAAAAGACACTCGAGTAGTAAAAAGTCTTTCTCGTAAACACAAGGACTTGGCCTGGCTGATCTGCCTGCAGAAAGTTGAGATTTTTTTTCCTCTCTCAACCCTCATTGTCCTGTTCCTCATCATCACAGCCTTGAAGAGGGACTTGTACTTGAGATTCTTCATCAGCCTTCTCTTGGTCAGCTTGGACATACAATCCTCCCAGGAGAGCTTCCAGATAATGTGGACTGATTTGACTCAATTGACATCCTCACATCCTCAATGTTGGCTGCTGCCCTCACTGTCCTCAGCCTTCTAGGCTTAAGTTTGTCAGCAGTCACTCCCAGAGTCTCTTCTTTGTGATCCTACAGACGGTGCTTCTTGAAACCATGAATCTCTTGGTGATGTCCGTGGGTAGATCTCTGCCAAAATCAGTGCCATGATCAAAATGCAATTTTTTTTCCGTGATGTCGGACATTTTGTTGCAGGTGAGAACAGAGCAAAGTTTTTGAAACGGTTTCAAAGGTAGTGTTCTGCCCTCAGGAGCTGAACTTCAGCATGCATCCACCGTCCTGCCTGTTCAGTCTGGGGGACCTCTTTTCGGAGTCAGGACCAGACATCTTAACTAAGACCCCATTATGATGAGTTGGTGCCATGCTTTCTCAATTTCTATATTTCTCTATGTTGCTACTAGAGATGTGTTTTCCAGTGCTCAAGAGAGACTGCCTCTCTCTTGTGCTCCTTCCTTTGAGCCGGTCAGCTCTCCCTCCCGCCTCAGAGGAAAAGAGGGCACTCCCATTGGAGGGTGATGCTCCCTGGTGGCCCCAGCATCAACTACTATACAGGCTAAGACTATATTGACTACTGCTACACACATGCCCAAGTATGGTTTATGCCCTATACAATACCAAACCTATACTGCGCTGCGGTGTCCAGATATGCCTAGAGCTACACTCTACGTCACGCCTAATGACTACTTGTGAAGGCCACATGCTTCACAAAACAAAAAATGTTAAAAAGAAGCAGGAGAATATGCATAAGCAGTTTTGATCATCTCTATGAATGTCTTTTAGTGGGAAATTCTAATCCATAGGTGTCCCATGACATCTGATGCACACAGCATTGTACATTGACAATGACGATGATAACAATGACGACAAGGACTGCAATGAGAACACCACTTCGTTGGGTAGGAACTGGGTAGGAATAACAGCAAAAATATAAAGGGACGAAAATCAGCCACCAAATCCTAACCTAACTTAACCAGACATGCGCTTCGCGCTCAACACCTACTTTGCATCCAACACGTGCTTTGCGTTCAACACACACTGCACATTTCGCACTTAACACTTGCTTCGTGCTCTACACGTGCATCTGGACAAGAATCAGCCTCGCACAAAAGAGCGAGGATTGGCCATTTTTCGCACCAAAGTGACAAAAATTGCCTATGTGCGAACAAATAACACTGCAAAAATGACCAAAGTCGGCCGCGCATAAACAGAAAACACCACAAAAATGACAAAAATCGGTGACAAAAATCGGCTGCACGTGAAGCCAGCCGCGGACGCACACACACACACACACACACACACACAGACACTGCCGCAGACACACGTACGTAAGGGGCTGTTCTTTTATATATATTGGGATTATGGTTGTGGCCCTCACTGTAACCACCACAAGCCTGCACCACTCACTTGACTCGTGAACAAAGTACTCCACTCTTTATGACACCCAGAATCTACCCTACAGGCAGGAGACTGAAGGACTGGTGTTGCTTGCAGCCGTGCGAGATTTATGTCAATAGAGAACTATTCCATCCTGGAGGTACATGGTTCATAGGTTGTGGTGAGGATTTTCCTTACATGCATGGCAGGTCTTTGTGCTTTTATACATGTTTCTTGTGAGGTAGGATTCCTTGTCTGGGCGGGTTTCTTTGTCTTTCGTTGGGGAGGGAAAATCTAAAGTGGAGGACAAGGAGCTTTGCAGCAGCTGTTAATGCAGGTGGGAAGGAGACAGAGAAGGAGAAAGGGAACAGGCTGGACACAAAGAAGCTTGTCCTGCTTGACGGTCAGCTTGACTGATCTCAGCTCTCTTTGTTGTATGATTTTTTCTTGCACATTTCTCTATCTGGTGGTCACAGATATACGATTGCTTGACCATATGTTTTGCTCTTTTTCTGCCCAGATGTTTCTGCCTGTTTCAGTCAGCCACTGAGCCAATTAAGGCACCTAATGGTGGTTTCTTAATGGCTCCACTTATCGTCTTAAGTTAGCACCCTTTGGGGAGTCTGTGACAAATATTGTGCCGGATTCTGAGTGCCAGTGCCTGATTCCAAGGTGCCCTTTTGTTGGTAGCCCCTGAAGATCATAATGAGGCATGGGAAGTTCTTCGTGATGACGGCCTCTGTTATTTCATAATTCAACACTTTTGTTCTGGAGTCAATGAAAGAGGTGCAGTAGAGGCTGTAACTGATTTTCATCAAAAGCCTAACAAATAAATTGACTCCTTCTCACGAGTCACTTTGGCCATGGACAAAAAAAAAACCCACACCCCAGATGATATCAAAGCTGGTGCTGCCTATCGGCAGATTATGAAGGATGATATCTATACCTTCTTTTCTGCTGGTTTTGCATGAAGACATTCGACATCAAATTATGGGTGGTCCAACCCCCCGTCACATTGGACACTTTACTTAATGCATCCAGGAATGCAGAATTAGAGAGGAAAAAGACCAAGTGACTTTTTGTTGCACCAATCACTCCAGATCAAGACCAACCAGCAGCCCCTACAAGTGGTGATGCTTCGTCCCCTTCCAATGCTGCCTGGGAATTGGCTGAGATCAAACATGAATTGTTAGTCAATAAACAAGGAATGTGGAGAGGACATGGCCGGGGCAGCTGTCAGCAACGTGGACAACACTTACCAGTCTTCTGTTGGAGATGTGACCAGGCAGATCACATTAGCAGAGACTGCCGGAAGGTCTTAGAATTCAAAGGAAGATCTCTTGGACAAGGTCATTTTCAAAACACCCAACCTCCAAGGCCCATGACAATGCCCACGTGAAAATGCTTTCCACAGCCACCTCAGCACTTCCCTTCTGGCCCCTGCCACAGCACTCTTGCAGCTGTTAACACTGCTGCCCATTGGAATTGTAGCATCTCGCCCTGGAGCACTATGGGCGCGTTTCCCAGCGCGCCTATCTCCGGAGTCAGGACCGGTACGCATAAGTGGTACGCCGTTACACCGAGTAGGAGCCATGACTTTATTCTCGATAACACAATATAAGGAAGATGTGTTCTCCTCGAACTCCCAAGAGTGACTGCCTCTCTCTCCCTTCTCCCTTGGGCTGCTGCTGCCGTACCCGGTCAGCCGCTCCTCTAGTCCG
>JAAUXU010105096.1_pt1 | contig 11403 bp, 13 predicted proteins | sample 7278151 | NCBI WGS metagenome assembly JAAUXU01 (sample SAMN14350113, study PRJNA611818) | marine sediment metagenome | isolation source: surface marine sediment (1.8m) | place: French Polynesia: Moorea | collected 2018-08 | reverse complement strand
TTCTTGTCCTTGTCCTTCTTGTCCTTGTCCTTCTTGTCCTTGTCCTTCTTGTCCTTGTCCTTCTTGTCCTTGTCCTTCTTGTCCTTGTCCTTCTTGTCCTTGTCCTCCTTTGCCTTCACTTTCACCTTAGCCTTTGCCTTCACCTTCTCTGTTTTCTCTTTCTCTCCTTCATCTTTCTGTTCATCTTTCTCCTTTCTCTTCTTCCTCTCCTCCTTCTTCTCCTTCTTCCCCTCCTTCTGCTTCTTCTCTTTCCTCTTCTTTTGCTTCTTCTTTCTCTTCTGTTCCTTTCCGATCCTCCTTCTCCATGTCCGAAAGTCGAGCTCTGGCAAAATTGCCACCCGAGGACCTCTCCTACAGGGTGGAACAAAAAACCGAGGGACGCTTTTTTGTCCCGAGAATGAGGGGAAGGAGGGTAGTTACAACAAGAGGGGACGTGACGTCCTTTTTATTTGATGACACGGCATACAAGGAATGTCCTGCTGTTGAGGTCGGCGGCCTTCAAAGGCTGTGTCAATATAAGCTTTCAAAATCACCATCGAGCACACGACTTGTAGCGTGTCCAGCAGCGGCGGCGGGTGGAGAGACAAGCAGGCGGAAAGGGAGGACAGCGCAGATGTCCCCCCATAAAAGCACACATCGTCCCACTTATATAAAGCCAAGGCCTCAGAGCCATAATAAATGTAGACGAGCATTTATGCACGTTGTGAGAAGCATCATGAGTGGAGGGAAGAAAGAAAAAAGGAAGCCAATCTGTGCAGAGCAAGAGAGCTTTTTTGTCATTAGCTCTCTCTTCTTATCTGTCTTCTTCTTCTCACTGAATTGGGTCACGGTCGGTTGGTGCAAAAGGCTTCTTTCCTTCCTTTAACGGCTTTACACACACGTGAGAAAGAAGAGAGGGAACACTAAACGACGTCCAGATAGTGGAAGAACCACTGGGGCGCGAAATAGATCCCGCTTGATTTATAAATAGGCCCTGGCAGCAGTGGGGGGGGGGAGGAGTAAGAAGAGGGGGGGTAGGGGGGCCCTCCTTCCCCCTGTCCTCAGTGCACTCAACTACACAAGTGTATAACACAGTGAGGCCTACACGCAGGCAGGCCTGGGTGGGCCTCTGCAGGGGGCCCACTATTCCTCCTCAATGCCACCACGTGTTGTTCGACCATCCTTTTTTCGTCGGGGGGGGGGGGGATTTTGCATGCACATCAAAGGTGTGTTTTCTGTGTGTGCGCGTACGTGCGTGCGTGTGCGCAGGGGAGGAAGGAAGGGCTTTTGGTTTTGACAGAGCATTTGTAAGCCCAGACCGGACAAGACGAAAATTAACGCCTCTTTAGTTCTGCGGCGGCTACAAAAGCAGCCGTGTTTATAACCAGGGAAAGTCAGAACTTTCAACTGAATGCCAAAACTTTCTTGGGGCTGAGTACAGCAAAGAAAGTCAGAGAGGAGCTTGGCTTTAGGACTGAACAATTAAAAGTGACCTTTTGTAGACTCGCTTGTTTTGTTAGCATGTTTATTCATACTTGCGCGTTTGGGAAGAACATGGATTGGCAGCAATATAGGAGGTTAACACAACCGTTTTTAAACTTCGCAACTTTGACTAAGCACCTTAAGAAGTTTGAAAGAGGGTATAACCAACGTGCACCGCAGGCTGGAAAGGGTGGGTGGGATCTTGCTAATTTTTCTCTGCCATCTTCATTCTGCTGTCCACCAATTTGCACTGCGCTGCGCTGAAGGGTCGGACCAGCGATTGAGACCAGTAAAATGTGATCGTGTTTAAGCTCCGAGGATCAAACACTTGGTCCTCACATGTCCACCGACGAAGTGTCATGCAGCTGGGGTGCACAGAGCGGCAGAAAAGTCCTCGTAGGGACTTTGCTGGAGACACCCTGTAGCGCACAAATGCACTGGTGTTGCCCACAAAGCTTTTATTCACACAAATATTTCCGTCGTATGCAGCTGTCCCGGAAAGTCATCTTGTAGTTTTCAGAAAGGCTTTGTGGACTCAACAATGGCTCCAGAATAACATGCAGAGAGCAGAAGTGGAACAAGAAGGGCATCATTTTTGTCCAGGGAATTTATCCCTCTCATCAATGCTTTTTCTCCCTCACACTCGCAGAACTCAAGACGTCTTGACAAATGTATCACTGGAAGAGACGACGGCGGATGAGGCCTCCTAGGGCCATCAGAGCAAACGAGGGGGTTGGTTTGTCCATCAAGAATGAGCCAAAAAGTAAAAAAAAAAAAAAAGAGGACCAAGGCTGTTACAGTAAAGGCTTGATTAACCACCGCTCCACTCATGTATGGAGAATTATTTGGAAATCAAGGCTTTACTGTGTTGTGAGAGTCACGATCCCAAAAGTTAAAACTGGGTTCCCCATCAAGGACGAGCCCAAAAGTAAAAACAAACGGACACACAAAAACAAAGAACTCCTTACAGTGAAGACCAGTTTTAACCGTCTCGTCGTTGCTCTTCTCCAGCGCATGGATGAAGATGAGACTTTACTGCACTGCGTGAGTCACAGCAGAACCAAGTTAAAAGTGGGGTGGCCATCAAGAATGAGCCAAAAAAAACCAGCAACGAGGAAAACGAGAAAAATATCCCAAAAAACCAACGAGATTCTGCTCAACAGTAAAGTCTGGATTTAACGATGCTCTCCTGACTCTACAGGGTGGCAATCATATCCAGCCAAACAGTTTCAGTCAAAAATTGTGACACGCAATAGATTTTCAATTTTTGTGACTTCAGCCAGCGCAAACATCTGGCTTTTTGCAAGACTTGGCTGCTGACTGAATTTTTCTTTTTCTTCACGAGACACTTTCAATCTTTGCAAACTCTCAATTTTTCTTCAAGTGAGCAACTCCTGCTCACTGATCCTTTGCAACCCTCTGCATATCATAAAGATGCAGAGGAACAAACGACATAGGCCTCCATTAAGGCCTTAATGCGGCCTTTCCGAGGGATCCTCTCATACTCAGCTTTCTGGATGACTTTCACTCGATGAGATGACCCCCCCTCCATTCCCCACTCAATGTTCTGATCGGGAGTGTGTTTCTTTATGTACCGCATGCGAAGCTCAAAGCAATTTAGACCTCGATTTGGCCCTAATGGCAGCGTTGCCAGAGCTCTCTGACCAGGAAAATATGCCCGAACATCTCTAAAATGTGCGACATTGGCAATTTTCCTAGATGCGCTGGTTTCAAAATATGCCCAGCACTGAACCAGGTTCCGACGTCAGAAGATGCAGCGCAGGCCAAGAAAATCTGCCAAAAGTTTGGCAGAAAAACCAGATTCGCCAAAGCTGAAAAATGCCTGCTGGCAACACTGCGCAATGTTGTCCTCAAGACTGCTTTACGTGGAGGCCCTGCTCAAACAGAGCAGTACATATTCGATTTTTTGCACAAGGTCAGTCAGTCAGCAGGATGATCAGGGCAAAATCGAAAGTTTTGCCCCCAAAAATAGAGTTGCAAAAATTGAATATCTACAAATAAATTGAGTATGTACTGTCCTGGAGTCGTATTTCTGCCACCGTATGAAAAGCACTTTTTCCTTCTTCGTCTCATCTCTCATGCTACAATAAGTAAGCATATCTTCTGTAGATGGATGGAGAAATACAGTGAGGTCCGGCGTATATGATAATATTTGGTCAGCAAGTGTGTCATATGCACGAATCTTATAAGTGTGAGACATGAAGCGAAATGTCATGATTCAGCCGCACTAGACGTCTTCATGCAACACAATCTGTGCTTATATTCTTTAAAGAAGCCTCCCACACGGTCAATTTAATGATTTCCAAATCAGACAATTATATATATAAATCAGACAATCATTTGTATGTCGCTCATGGGATGTTCTCAGTACAGTAGTGAGGAGGCCGAACCCATCGCTAAATCGAGAATCCACTGTTCACTTGTACGTACATTTTTAAGCTGTTGTATACGGAAAAACCAAGTTGCTCCTATTGGGATGCGCCAAGAAAACCCCGGCTTTTTGTAACTAGAGTCACCACAAGGTAAATACGAGACCTGACCTGATTTTTTGCCATCATACCTTGGATGTCCACTTGAAATTGTACACTCAGACCAGGAATCCGTACAGCAATGAGACCAAATTGATGCTAAAAGTAACAAACAGCGGAGGTTTTAACAATTAATGACATCTCTCAAAGCTTATGATATATATATATATAGCTACGGTGCACAATTTGACGTGGAATTCCCAGTATGAGCGATGCTTTTTCATAAGTACCCTGACCTGTCACAAGTGCCAGATTGGTCGAAAGACTCCAACGTGTTCTTCTTGCTCTCCCCTTCCAGATACCGTCAGAGCGAGTACGCTGACGTGAACATCTCGGCCCTGCTCAACTCATTCCAGATGGGCTACGACAAGAGAGTCAGACCCAATTATGGCGGTAAGCATATCTGTCTGTCTGTCTGTCTGTCCGTCTGTCTGTCGCTCTCAGAGCAAAGTGATCCAATCTTCCCGCCAAATTGAAATCTCTCAATTTCGTCTCCTTGGCAAAATTCATACCGCTGCGAGGATTTCCCCGAATGAAATGTCTTTTCTTCCTCCTCTAACCCTTCTCTCCTCTCCGGTAATAGAAGAGAAAGCGCCACAATTGAATGACGACGACGACCCCGTCTTCTCTATAGGATAAAGGAGGAAGAAAAATCGGAAATCTCCATCTTTCCCCCTCAACCCTTTTTTTTCCAGGAGTTGTTTTCTTCCTCTTTTCGTGATTTCTGACGAGCAGAAGAGGTCCAAAGTGGGTCCTGACACGAAAGCGGCGAATCTTTACCCCCCCCCCCCTTCTGTACCCGTGCAACCCCCCAAAGCAGCAAAGCTTTTCTCTTCTTCATAAAGAGCTGCCATTAGCTGGGCTGCACTGGAATGAACTGCGTTCAATGACGAGGAACAATTAATTACGACTTACGCGTCTACCGACTCAGACCCATTAGTGTTCTAGCACGGATATGTTGGGGGGACTTTCCCCCTCCCCCCCTTGTCAGGTGACTCCTGTTGTGCTGGAGTGACGGAGTCACATTGACAGATATTTGTGACGTTCGGTATCGTTTGTCACAACAATTTCTAATTGGGGGGGGGGGTAAATATCAGTTTTTAGGTCACGCAAAGTGCAACTGCAGTTAGGTTACTTTTTTAGGATGACTGAGAAATACTCATTGATAAATGACAGCCACTCTCAGGTCATGCAGAAATGTGCAGTTGCATTTTCCCAAGATTTACACTGCTGCGGCTCACTGACTTGTTGATATCAGTGTTATGCCACAATGAAGTGTCATTGTGACGAAATGTATATTTTCAGGAGACTCCAGCTACCCCCCCCCCCTTTTTCTACATTTACGTCGTATAAATATAAAGTGTCCAAGTAGTGACGAAATCTTTTTTTGACTTTAAGTCACGTTAGAGTGCTGTTGCAGTGAGGTTGCATGTTCAGGAAACTGCCCATGCTGTTTCATTGATAAATGTGCACTTTTAGGTCACATTAAAGCGTTATTGCAACTAAGCACGTTGCATTGTCAGGACACTTGTAACTGCAAAATTTCCCTCCTCCATAAATGGCATCCAAATTTGGATATATTTATAAAATTAGTGCAGTGTCCTTAGCTGCAAGTCCACGTACTCACCGATGGATGATAACCTCTTTTTGTCATTTAAAGGTTGCAACTAATTATGTTGCATTTTTAACCATTGCATACAGTGAAATGTGAAAGTTGTGATTATTTTGTTACTGACTAAGCTTTATTCTGTAAACTTGTCACAAGTCAGCATACGACGGTGACAAGATACACTTCCCGTGCCAAGCAAGAACATACAACTTTGAGGTTCTGACTGTGCTCAGGCTTCCTCAACGTCTTGTACGTGGCCTCCACCGATAACTGGGACGCAGGTCGTAACTTGTCATTCAGCCACACACTTTCCTACGCTGCTCCTGCTGCTCAGGGATCAATCTAGAGCCACAATGGACATTGCCTTGTAGCAGTCACAACCATGTCTTCTTCTTGATCTACGACTACAGTAAAACTCCGATTTCGTCAAGTCTAAGAGATGACTAAGTCAGAGGATGTCTGAACTGCTCCCAATGTTGTCGCAGTTCGTCTGAAAGTCGTTCTTCTCGACCAACCAAGACAATGGACGCGTGTTTCTTTGACCAAATCCAGGCTGGTCGAGCAGCTTGAATCCGGATAGCTTTGTCTGCCCGAGCCAGGGTCTTCTCTGCTTCACTTTTTCACTCCTTTATGTCGTCAGCGATAAAAAAAACCTCGGCTGATTGAACTGGAACAGAGATTTTAGGTTCAGTGATGTACAGTGATTCTCCAGTAGTTGTGACCTTGGTCGTGGCACAGCAAAGTCAGGGGCGGTTGTGCAGATGAAAAGAAAAATAGGAGGGGGGAAATGTGACTAAGTCGGAGTTTTACTGTACTCACTACATGTCAACGATGCCGTCGACCGCCTTGATCGTGTGTCAATTGACGTCCTCCTTGCTCACTTAGGTCCCGCCGTGGTGGTTGGGGTGACCATGTACGTGCTCTCGATATCCTCGCTGTCAGAAGTGGAAATGGTACACACACAAGCGATCGCTGTTTGGAACAAAAAAATATCCCCCAAAATGTCCAAAAAAATAAAACCACCCAAAATCTTACTAAGCACGAGAGAAACAAAGCATTTACTTTCGTCCTTCTTAGAGGAGCACGCGGTCACTCTTCATGTTCACACAATTGTCGTGCTTTTGCGTACTATCATTATACACATTGTGAATGTTGTTAAACTTGTTATTAATATTCTTGCTCTCTCTCTCTCTCTTTCTTCCTTTACCCACCCCAAACCCACCTCCCCCCCTGTAACAAGTTGACCACACACCAGAGCCTGAGCCTCAAAAAAGTGTCTAGTTGGGACTTCCTATAGAGTACAAGATACTCCATATTCACCCTCGCCCCCCCCAACATTTTACCCTGTGCATACGAGGAGGCCCTTTTTTCTACCTTTCCTTTGTATCATTGCAGGCCCTTCAGTTTTGGTGGGGGTCTCCATGTACGTTCTGTCAATATCGCGGCTCTCTGAAGTCGAAATGGTTGGTACACCCAGTACTGCCTCCTTGTTTTCTACACCCCCTTTCCATTTTCGAAGGAAAAAGCCCTCCAAGAGCTGTGGGTTTATCATTATTACAGTTTTGCATTATCTCAAGTACTTGTACTGATACAGAAGTGCTCTTATAGCAGTTAAACGCTGTTTTTTCTCCCCTCCACTTTTTCGTACAGTAGTTGTAAACGTACAGAAACCTCACACATACAAAACTATTTTTATATCGAGACTAATTGTTCCTAGTTCTCTTATTAACTGCTAAGCAACCCGTTTTTAGCAGTTTTACCTCACAAAATTTGGAACGACAACAAAAGGAGTTTAGCGACACACTGACACACACACGCACACACTCAGAAGAGTAAAAGACTCCTTTAGTAATTAGTTAATCACTATTTTCAAGTACTGTCATAAAGCAAATTACTTCTGCCGCTTTAATTTTCAAGAAGCTAGTCTGTAGTGCTCAACCAAAGACAAGTAGAAAGCATGTGACGTGCTTATTTGGTTTAGTTGTTGACCTAAAGTTACACTTTTTCACATCTCATGGATTTGGAGGCGTCTAAAATGTGCAAGAAGCACCATTTAGCGATGGCTCTTGTCAATTTGAGGCCAGAACTTGGAAGATTTTCTCAGTGCTGAACATACTCGATTTTTTTTTTTTGGGGGGGGGGGGGGCGAAGATCACTCAGATTGTCCCAATCTTGCAAAAAAGAGGAGTTTGCCAAAATTGAAAGTCGGTCCTTTACTAAATAAGAATTGATCCGATAGGCTGATCTTGCAAAACACGGGAGTTTTGCTCAAATTCAAAGCCAGTCCCTTTCTAACTTGTAAAGTAAACTGACTGAATTTGGTCAGCAGCTAAATGTTGCAAAAATTGATGATTTTGAACTAGTTGAATTTGCAAAAAAAAAAAAATCGAATATGTGCTGTACACACTTTTTCTTCTCAGTTTGAGGCAATTCAAAAAGAATTCAGCTGGTATAGGGTGCATTTGTGCACATTCTCTACCCCTCTAGTTATGACGCAAGAAACATCACATTGAGTATGTATGCCTTTAGGTGTGTTATGATGACACCTGGGGATTTTAGGTAAAAAAAAAGCATGAATCACCCCCTCTCCCTGCCCATTTGAGAGGGCAAAAATTGTGATAGAAATTGAAAAGTCAAGGAAAAAGTGCAAATCTTTTAGAGGAACTGCGGATGAGTAGTCAAGAGAATCCTAAAGGCACTTTTTGTCACACGAATTGTTAAAATTTTCCCCCCTAAAAGTTGCTCAAAGTTCGTCAAGTCCATTTCTACTTTTCTTTTCACCCAATGTTCCAAGTCTATTTATAACAGCAGCAAACCACATAGCCTTCATTACTCAGTACCAGACAGAGCTTGCTAAAATGCAAAAAAGCCCTCTTCATCAAGCTTTGACTGCCATTGTTGAAACAGCGACAATAGATCATTTTTGTCGGCGTCATCATTCTTTTTCCTTAAAATAAATAAATAAAGCTAAATATGTGCGTCATAGAGAAGCACTGCTCTCACACAGCAAAGTAATGCTGGTCGTATAACAGAGCACTAACAGTAGCACACACAACTGGTGACATACTTACCACAGAGAGTCGGTAAAACAAAAGATGATCCCTTCCACCTCCTCCTGCTCAGCTGCTTCTGCCTCCCTGCCCTCCCTCCAGACCTTCACCATTATTCTTCCACAAGCCGTACCTGTACACACCACACGAGTAATGGATATACACTGGTCCAGGGCTTCCCAAACTCATTCTGTTGCTTCGTCACTTCCAACAGCACCCTTCGAATTGGTAGCACCATGCACATTAGTCCTCGGAATTGCACAAAAAAGTACCCTGGATCAAGTCCTCTTTGGACCGGAAATGTCACGGGGGGGGAAGTCATTCCACTTGTCAGTGACATCTCCGTCATCTTCGTGGTGCGCCACAGGACCAAGGATCCCCTCGCGCACCGCCAGTGGTACGAGCATCACAGTTTGGGAACCCCTGTACTAGTCCTTCGGTGCGCCCCATGCCATCATCAAGACATTCCCTCCCTCATCTCGAATCCTCTAACTCACTCTTTATCATATCTGTGCCATTCCTATCCTGTACTCTGTAGAGCCTTTCTTCTCCTTCTTCATCTTCTTCACCCTCATTGCCTGCATTTTTTCTTGTTTGGACTCTTACAGGTGAACCGGTGACAGTGGGAGTAACCATGTACGTTCTCTCAATCAGTTCAGTCTCGGAAGTCATGATGGTACTGGCCATAAACAAAACAAAGATAACTTTTATTTCTTTTGTTGTTTGGTTTTCTCCTAAGTTCCTCCTCCAGTTCTTCTCCTTCTTCTTCCTTCTCGACGTGCTGCTACTCGTAGCTCTGTAGTGACTGTGTCGTCGTCGACGGCTGCGTACACGTTGGCGCCAACAACAAAGGAAGTCAAGGCAATTCAAATATTGTCTGGTTGAGCAAGAAAAACCAGAAGCCAAATTAGCTAAACCTAACAAGACCAAGCCTATGTATGGGCTATGTATGGAGATGAGGAAAGTGTCTGGGTAGCACTCGGTGTGGTGGAAATGGAGGAAAGTTCTTTGGTTCCTCGGGCAGAGACCCTGAAAGTTCTCAGTCCCCCTGCTGGCTGCTGGCCTGACTGGCTGACTGACTGGCAGACTAGCAGGCAGGCCAGCTGACTGGCAGGCCGGCTGACCGGCAGGCTGGCTGACCGGTGGGCTGGTGAGGGTTAAGGTTGTTGGCGTCAACACACACAGTCGGGAATGACCTGCCAGTGTCGTACCACCTATAAAGCGTGTGCTTGTGCTTATGTGCGCGCGCAGCGGGTGGAGAAAAAGCGGTCGTCGGAGTACCGGCAGTCGGGGCAGAGGGAGAGGACAGCTAAACCCAGCAGAAGTCTAATTGCTGTCAGGTCAAAAATTTGCTTGCTTCTTCCATTGCTACTTCCCCATCTCCTGGTAATCCGTCTTGTTCTGCTAATGCAGTACTTCTTCGACTACTACGTGTCCTTCTTGTCCTTCTTCAACTACTGCAACTTGTCCTTCTTCTCCTTCTTGAACTACTGCAACTTGTCATTCTTCTTCTTCTTCTTCTCCTTCTTGAACTACTACAACTTGTCATTCTTCTTCAACTACTGCAACTTGACATTTTGCTTCTGCTTCTTCGACTGCTACTTCTCCTTCTTCTCCGGCCCTACTACTACTCACCCTTGTCCTTCTACTTGGTCTCCTGCTGCTTCAACTTGTCCTTATCCTACTTGTTCTCCTCCTATTGCTTCTTCAACTTCTACGATGAGTCATTCTTCTCCTTTGACAACTACTACTTGTCCGTCTCCTCCTCCCACTTCTTGTTCCTCTCCTTGTCCTCTTACAACTGGTCATTCTTCTCCTTCTTCAACCACTAAGACATGTCATTTTTTTTCTTCTTGTCCTCCTACTGCTGGTCGTCCTTCTCCTGCTACTACTTGTCCTTCTTCTTCTCCCACTCCTACAACTTGTCGGTCTGCTTTGACTTCTACTACTTGTCCTTCGACTACTCGTCCTTCTCCCACTATGACTGCTTATCCTTCCTCCTCCCCCCTTGTTCTTCGTCTTCCTCCTCCTCAAAACTTTTTTACACTCGCCGAAGCACAGAAAAATAGTAACACGAAGAAAGTTTCTGTAGGCGCTCAAGGCCTCTTTTCAGTCTCTCTCTCTCTTTTTCCCTGCTACCGGTGCTTGGTCCGCTGCTGCGCGCGCGTGCCCGCGTGCGTGCGTGCGTGCGCAATCTGTTTTGCAAGTCTCTTTCCTCGGGAAGTTGTTGTGCGCGTGCGTGTCTAGATTTTTTATGTTTTCTTTTTCTTCGAGAGCGAGAAGGAGAGGGAAATGATATGCATCCGCCCTCCTGCTTTCGCTCTCTCTCGTGCCACATGTGTTGTTGTCGTCGTCATGATCGTCTTTGGTTTCTCGGGCCTCCTCCAGGGGAAGATCCGAGCAAGACCAGTGCAAATACATTAAGATTGTGGTGCTCTTCCTATCTCTGTCTCTCTTTATTGTACTTTTCTTTTCCATGGTCAATTGCCAGAAGAAAAAAAGTGTTCCTGCAACTGAAAGCACACAGTGTACAAAAAAGCTTGTTGTCGTTTAATGATGCACACAGTGTGAATTTCTTGCACCATCCCGTGTCCCTCCCTGCTCTGTCGCCCCCCCCCCCTGTGGTATTGTTTTGAATGTACCTCTTAAGCTTGGGAGTTGTATTACAGAAAGCCAAGACGTTCCAAAGGGGTATTCCCGCTCATAAAGGGGGGGGTATGAAAATTGTTTTGTT
>JAAUXU010021443.1_pt1 | contig 11403 bp, 20 predicted proteins | sample 7278151 | NCBI WGS metagenome assembly JAAUXU01 (sample SAMN14350113, study PRJNA611818) | marine sediment metagenome | isolation source: surface marine sediment (1.8m) | place: French Polynesia: Moorea | collected 2018-08 | reverse complement strand
CCTATCCTGAAAATACAAAATGTAGAGGGAGAAGAGCTAGAATGGGTGGTGAGGGAAGGGGAGGACGAAGAGACGCAGACTCAGCGGAAAACGGCGAAAGAGGAAGGAGACGGCGATGGGAGACAAGGGGGAGGGGGGTTTGAACGAAGAGGACCCGACCTACCCTGCGGCACGGAAAGGAGGCGGAAAAATCACTGCCCCGCGGAAAAAACCGCGCGGCAAGCGGCACGGAAAGGAGACGGATTTTGCGCTCTCGTGCGGACAAATCGCCTCCTTTCCGTGCCGTATCCGCGGTAATTTTGTTCCTGTGAATTCCCGGGAAATCCGTGCCGATTCGGTGCAGGGGAGGAGCCACGGAAACCACGGGGTAACCTACCACATGCAAGCACGCCCAATTTTTCCAGCGCTTTTATCCTTAGTTTCCCGGTTTTCTATTGCAGGGAGGCCGCATGGCCGTGGCAGGTCAGCCTTCCTCCCCCCCCCTGTGATGGCGACTACAATACTTGGCCTTTAGCCTTCAGAAATCGTGAGGTTTCCGTGGCATTTCCCCCAGCATCTCGAAAAGCCCTATGACACGGAAAATGCTGGGATTTACCACGGTTTTACTATTTTCCCCTTTTCATAAATAAACGCCCATTTGGAAGCCTAGGCTTTTTTTGGCTCGACCGGTTTTTTTTTTGCGCGGAAATTTCACGGAATCTGCACGGTTTCTTTTTTTCTTACGTTTTTTATTTCTACCGCACTCAATTCCCGCGGTACACTGCACCTTCTTTCCTCCTTGGATGGCAACATGAAAACTACACAGGCACGGAAACTTCACGGAATCCCTGGGGAATCACATACTCTGACTTTGATCACAGGTTAGGTTTGTAGGGGGAAAACACGCGGAATTCTCTGACTTTTAGCGGCACAAACAGGAAAAGGGGTTTCCTCGCAGGGATTTTTCTGGGAAACCTCGCGGAACCCTTTTTGCGGGTTGAAATTTTGCTTTTCTTCGAAACGTTCTGGCTCGGGCGCCTTTCACGGCGTCTTGGTCGTGGCGGGGGAGCCACGGTAAAAAAAGGGGAAAAAATTTTGGTGAATAGGGGGGAAAACTCGCGGAAACCTTGGGGAAACAAGTGTCAACTAATTGGTATCTTCTTGGAATAGAGATCATCGCTTTCTTCTTCTTAAAATGATTCTTGCTTGGTTCGCGGCATAAAACACAGGGAATCTTCGCGGAATCCTTGGGGTTGCCTCCTCTTTTCTTAGACCACGGGATGGTGATACCCCTAGGAAACAAATACATTACAGGCGCGGAAATGCCACGGAAACTTTGAGGATTCTTACATGTGGGTGAAGGTGGGCAATCTCGGCGTTGACGAGGCCCTCCCACCTTGCCAGAAACTCCTGCTTCTCCGTGTGTGTTCCCTCGAACGGCGGGCTCTCTTGGATGACGTGGGCGTCCGATGATGTGTCGCGCCAGACCAGCAGGTAGACGGGGTCGGACAACTTGCCAACGAAGCGCTCCTAAAAGAAACACTGGGATTTCAGTGCAAATTCCCCGGACAAAACATTGTTTTCTTTCACCCCCCAAAGAAAACTTTCATGCTGCGGTTTTATCGCGGAATCCTCGCGGAAACACTCACCTTGTCCTCATCCTTTGCCTCCTTGCGGGAGTCGTTCAGGTGGTCCTTTAGATCCTTGCAGCCCTCCTTCACCTTGTCAACCTCCTTGAACTTGTCAACCACCAGCGCGCCGAAAAAGTTGACGAAGACGGGGGGGAGCACCATGTACTTTCGCCCGTACCACCAGACAGCTGCCCGGTTCTTGTGGCTGAAAGGAAACATCACGGAAACCTATAGCAACCGGCAGTGTGTAAGTTATCCTTTTGCAATTACATAATGGCTATGAGTGGGGAATTTTTGCGGAAACTGCGGGGAATCTTACCTGCCGGGACGATTGAGTGGGTAGGCGCACTTTTTCACTTCGTCCACGAAAAGGGCGTCCATGGCGGCGCGGGGGAAGTGGGCCCTGTCCGCCCCCAACCTGAAGAGGACGCGGTAGACGGCCTACGAAGGAATTTTTTTAAAAAAGGCACGGAAAACCAACGGAATCCTCAGGGTTACCTGTTGCTTCTGTGCCGTCTCCATCCCACGCTGGAGATCCTCCAGGTGGCGCCACTTCAGCTGAAGGAGTCCGAAGTCACTTGTCATTTGGTTCTCGCTGTACCTGACTGTTGCTGCCTCCTGCACAGAAAAACGAGTCACGGAAAGTTTAGGGAAATCCTGAGGTTTCCTTACCTCGGCTTTGTCCTGCACGTCGCCGAGAGTGTCACCTTGCTTGACGAGGAGGTTTTCGATCCTTCTCTGGCCTTCCTTCAGGCTGTTGAGGTCGCGCTTGAGCTCGCAAAACCGGATGACTGCGGGGAAAAATAGCGGAATCCTTGAGGAAAGTTTTTCTTTTCCCAGAAAACGACTTTTATTTTTTCCACTTTTTAAAATAACGCGGAAATTGCAAGGAATCCTTGCGGAAACTTACAAGACAAGTTCTCCTGCATGTGTGACTCCGGGCCCGCCACGGAAAGGGCCTCGCGCAGCTTCGTCTTCCCCAACTGGTTGCAGCGGCAGCCTGCGCCGCAGGAGAAAAGCGGGTAGCCCTGGGGAAAAAAAAAGGAATCCGTGGGGAACCATAACACCAGCCACCACTACTTTTTACCGTTGTCGGCGTTGTTGTGATGGCTGCTGGGGCGGGGGGGATAGGCGGAGGTGGCTGTCCAGCTGCCTTTGCAGCCGCGGCGGCGTCAGCAGCAGCCTATACACGGAAAAGTTAGGGAAACTTCGCGGAATCTATGCCTTAAACGACTTGCCTTTTTCGCCTCCGCTGCCGCCTTTTTGGCCTGCGCCGTTGTTGGGAGTGTGGCGGCTGTGACCTAGAGGACGAAAAGGTTACGCTTTAGCGGAATTTTTGGTTTTTCCGCGGTTATTCCTTGCCTGCGCACTGGGACCCGGCAGTGCCGCCGCGATGGCCGCTGCATCAGCAGCAGTGGCGTCCGCGTCGTCCTCTTCCGCGGCTTCCGCGGTGGACCCGCGGGTCTTACGTTTCTTCTTGGCTGGGCTCGGGTTCTAAAAAAATTGGGACGGAATTTGCGGGGAATCCTCGGGGAACTCTTTGCTTTTCTTGTTTACCTTCTCGTTCGGGGTCTTTCCTCCGCCGCCGCCGCCCGGTGGCTCACCTCCTGGGGCGCCGGCACCGGCGCCGGAAGTGCTTCCGCCTCCGCTTGCTCCTGAGGGGCCTGCGCTGGAAGCCCCGGCGTTTCCGCTGGAATTCCCCGAGGGAGAGGAGCTTGCCCCGCCCTTGGGCGCGTTGCTCTTCTTGGGTGTCTTCCTACGCGGCGCGTACACGATGCCCGTGCCCTGCACGGAAAAAGCGAGGAATTTCCAGTGTTTCATTTTCTTAGGTCAGAGACGCTGCAAATCCAGGCTTACCTTCGTCATCTCAAGCCCAGGTACCTCCGGGAGCTCCTCCACGTACAGGTAGTCAGCCTCGGGGTCGCTCTCGGGCTCCCAGTCGGGGATGCCCAACGGAATCCCCTGGGTGGCCGCAAAGACGGCCTCCACCTCTCGCCCGCCGCCGCATGCAGAGAGGTACGCCTCGTCGAGCAGGATGGCCGGCCCGGGGAAGGCCCAGGGATTCCTGGTGTTGCCCGCGACCATTGCGGGTCTCCGGGACAGTCCGGGCGGGCAGGTGTTCGGGTTTATGGTGGAGGAAGGCGCGGCTGCGGCCTTTTTTTTTCTTCGCCAAAAATTAAAAACCGGAAAAGGGAGAGGAATGTCAGCTGACGTGCAACTGACGCTGCACGGATTCCTTAAAGAAAAAGGAAGGGCCGGTGGGCCGGCTGGCGGGCAGGCGCGGCTGCTCTGGACTAAGCCCGCGCGTCTAAACGCGAACGCGGTCGACGCGTTTGGATTCAAAATTCAAAACTTGGCGAGGAGCGGGAAATACTACGGAATCTAACGTAAACCACCGCGCACGAAACTTATGCAGTAAAAAAAGGAACTTCTTTTATTCCTCCACTTCTCCAACTACGACATAAATCTTTACTTTCGGTGAAAATGTACGGAAACCTTGAGGAATTCCTCGAAAACGAATACTGTCATACACGCATAAATGCCTTTTTCTCCACTTTGACGGAGGGACGTTGCGGGTTTCTTACACGGAAAAAATTAAATGGTGGCGGGGGATAACTTACGGAATCTGTGGGGACTCCTATCACATCGTTTGGCATACAAGAAACCTGCCGAACATTAAACACTGCAAAATTAAACTGTTCGAACGTGTCATGGAACTTTCGATATTAACGCGCGTTTTCCGCTGCTTCTCCGTATCTTCTTCTCTTCATCTTTTCCTCACAGCTGGTCCAGCGTCACGAAGTGGCGTCCCTGGAAAGAGAATTCTGTTTCGCGGAAACCCTTAGGAAAACTCGAGGAATCTTACCCGAGGGTACCTTGCGTTGAACGCAGTTTCCACCTGCGGCTGGAGCCTCTCCACGAAATCAGCTTGTTGGGCCGTGAACGTCTGCATCTGTTCCTCGGTGGCATCTGGCGGGGGACGTAGCGGGGGTTCCTCGGTGATCTCAAAGAGTTCACACTCCGTGTCTTTGTAGCAGAGGGCAAAAATGGCCTTGGTCTTGTTGTCATCCTCCTTGAACCAGGCCTAAGGTGAAAAAAACGTACAGCGGAAACGTCAGTGATTCCGCGGGTTTTCCTAGGTTACCAGCTGTTCCCTCTTGGCCCTCTTGCGTGTGTCGTTGAAGTAATTCCTGAGCTTGTCCTCCGCGGTCTCCAGGTCCGGCACCCCGGCGACGTTGGCCACCATGTATCTCGTGAGGAACTCTAGGAAAACCGGCGGATAAACCCAGTATCTCTCGCCCAGGATGATGATGGGTCCGGGGTTGCGGTGCCTGTTAAAAGAATTCTTTTTTATCTATTATGGAAACCTTGCGGAAACCCTGCGGACTCACCTGGATGGCCTCTTTAGGTACACACGCGAACGTAGGTCTTCCGCGAAGACGGCCCGCACGGCCTCGCGCGGGAAGTGTGTGGCGCGCTGGGTGACGGTCCGAAGTAGACGGGTGAGTTGCTGTTTTGGGGAACCAATTAATTGCTGGGGAATGTTGACGGAAAACTCAAGGAATCTTACCGCGACTTGCTCCTCGTCGCTGAAGACCAGTTGGCATGCGGCGCAGCTGTTCCACGGGGTGCCTGCAGTCCCAGGGTTTGCTTCGGCCACGGCCGCGTCGGCCTGCCCACTCAGCAGAAGTTTCTGAAACACAAAGGAATCCTCGCAATTTCCGCTGCTCGCAGTTAAAAAAGTTTTTTATAACAGCAGCAAAGCGCGGAAAAAGCCTGGAAACAGTGCGGAAACAAACTCACCTCAGCAACTTGCTGTACTGCGCCTTGGTTGTCGGAGACTTCCTTAACAGTTACTTGTAACTGGGACATCTGGCCTCGAATCCCTCCGATGGCCTTCATCAGCTGGCGGAAGTCCAGGTCTACGGAAGAAGCAACACGGATTGCTAAAGGAAACCGCACGGAATTTCTTGTGATTCCATACATCTTAGAGCCTCCCGCTTGTGGTCACGGGGGTTGTCGCTGAGCTCGTCCCGCAGCGCCCCTCTCGTCATCTTGTTGCAGCGGCAGTCGGCGCTGCAGAGGTGCCGCTTCTACAAAGAAAGAGGTTAAAAAGCACGGAAACCCCAAGGAATCCTCACACTTTAAATCAAACCTTTTGTGCCTTGAGTTCCTCCAACGCCTGCGCTGCCCGGCGAGCCTTCCTGCTTTCGGTCACCTGCAATGGAAAATGAACGGAATCCGTGGTGAATTTGCAAAGACATTGTTGCGCCTTACATCCTCAAACTCCTCATCACTGTTGCCGAGGGTCTCGACACCCAAGTCGTCGTCCTCGGCTCGGCCCTGTAGCAGAAAAGAAAAAAACATGCAGGGCTATAATGTAATTTCCGCGGGGTTTCCTCACTTTTTCTGCTGCGTCCATTGTCTCCTGCTGTTTCCTGGCCTTCTTGTTGTGCGTCTCTTGCCCGCCGCCGAGGTGGAGGGAGCGCTATAAAAAAACAAAGTATGATGCACGGAAATCACAGTATTTCCGTGGATATTCCTTTACCTTCGCACGGCCCTTGATGGGAAGGCCCTTCGTCCCTTTGCCGGTCATACTCTTTGGGGCGCGCACCCCCTGAAAGGGGTCCAAGGGAACATCAGATGAGGTTCCGGGGGCCGGTCCTGCTGATGTAGAAGGTTGGGGATCAGGCGCGGAAACCCCGGAGTTGCCGTCTTTTTTGGCCGCTGCCCTTGCGGCCGACTTCTGCGCCAAACTGGTCATGGCGGTCGCAGCAAGGCTGATCGAGGACGGGATGATGCTCATGGATTCATTGCAGAATCCCCCGCCCTCCCCCACCCCGTTGCCGGGCGAACTCTGGGGAGTGCTGGCGGCTGCCGGAGCCTTGTTCTCCTTGCCACTGCGCGGTTTCTTCGGTGTACTCTTGGGGAAAAGCATGCTGCCCAGTGATCCCCCCTCCCCGAACCTCTGCGTGGCGGGCAAAAGGCACTACGGAAAGGAAATCAAAAAGTTACAAATAGGCAAGGAAAACGCAGGGGTTCCGCGGGGATTACCTGGCTGTCCATGTCATCGTCTCCTTCTTCCCTGTCGCTCCCGGCCCCAGAACCCAGGTCCAGGCCGTCCCCGTCGTCCTGCCCCTCGCTCTCGGCGACGGAAACTGACCCCGGTTCCCCGCGCTTTCCCGACAAAATCTCCCGGGTGTAGTCCTCCCCTTTCTGGATGTTTGGGTAACTGTACCCGTGGTAGAGCCCCTCAGGGAAGGTTTGGCAGAGCTTGACGTAAGCCTTGCCGCGGTTCTCCGCCGTGTTGGCCACGCCCTGCATCAGGGCCAAGAACTCCTGCCAGATCCGGTGATGGAAAACGCGTTCCATCTCCTCCTGGGTGACTCCTAGAGGATTCCGCGGAAAAACAAAGGAAAATTATACTGTATGGTCGGGGAAAGAAATGTCTGAAAAAATCGCATATGTAAAGGAAAAACAAGGGAATCCTCACGGAAACCTAGGGTGACTCCTAGAGGATTCCGCGGAAAAACAAAAGAACATTATACTGTATGGTCGGGGAAAGAAATGTCTGCAAAAAATCGCATATGTAAAGGAAAAGCAAGGGAATCCTCACGGAAACTTACCTTCTTCAACGCGAGCAAAGACGACGGCCTTGAAGGACTTGTGGGTGCTGTCCTTGGGGAAGAATTCCACGCGCGTCTTGCGGAGGTTCTTGCTTAGCCTGTAGTTCGCCTCGATTCCAGGCGGAATCCTCTTGAGGTCCGACAGCACCGCCATGGACCAACGGGAGGCCTCCCCGCTCCCGGGCTTGTCAGAGTACAGGATTAGACGGGAAAGGCCGTTCATCACGCCCGACTTGACCCGGTGCCTCTCACGGGCTTTGGCCTCCGCGGCCGTGGCCATGATTCTGTGCGTTTACCGTGGATTTTCTCTCGCCGGTGTCTTTTCCTTCCGCAGGTCGTCGCCTTTGTTAAACGGGAAACGGAAAAGGAGGCGTCAGCTGATGGCTAAACAAAGGAAGGGAACGTTTTCCCTTCCACGGAATAAACCGGTTTTCCGTGCAGACGCACCCCGTATGCCGGCGCAATGCGTACGGGGCTGTCTTGCAATCAGCTGAAGCATCTGGGGAAAAGAAGACGGCGCAGGGAATTCCTACGGAGCCTCCGAGGTTACCATGGAGGCCCCTCGTAACATAACTCGCAAACGGAGCAGGGAATCTGGAGCGGAGAGGCGGAGCAAAGATCGGGAGAGAAAAAGAAGAAAAAGGGCGGCGCCAGCAACTGCGCCTGTGGTGGACAATTCGTCCTCGTCAGACGAAGGAAACCTCCAGGAAACAACGGGGGATGTCCACGCTGAGGCACACTTGTTCGAGACAGACGCGGGGGCAGCCGCATGGTTCCGCTCTCGTCAGGCAGAGGGGGGAAGGCAGGGAAACCGCGCGGAAAATATGTCTGGCACCAGCACTGCAACAACGGAAAGCATGGAAAGCGACTCACCCGCCCAGGGCGGAGCCTCCGGCACAGAAGGACGAACAGAACGCGGGGACGCAGCAGCGCTGGGGGACAACGGATTACACAACTTTTCCGTGGATTTTCCCCAACAAGACAACGAAGAAGAGCACGATTCCGCCGATGGAGTCAGCCCAGAGAGGGCGGAGACAGCAAAAGGCACCAGACAAGAAGAGGAAGGCAACGAGAACCCTCAAGGTTTCCCCGAAAATTCCGCGCAGCATCAAGAGGCTGCCACGGCACAAAGGGGGGAAGAAGGGAACGACTTTGCGGGCCAAAGGCAAGGAGACCCCGGGGAACCACCGGGGAATCCAGGAGGAAACCAGGCCGATCAATACAGCGCCTACGAACGGTTAGCCATGGCATTGGCTGGCGTTCGTGGCTCAAGCCACATAAGTGACGAGGCCATCAACAAAATGCTGCATGTGGCCCTGCACCACCGGGAAGCCCTGCAAACCCTGGCCGACGGGAGGAAAACAAGGAAGCTGTACACAAAAAGGTTGCGGCCAAAGGCAGTAAAAAGGATTCCGCAGGTTTTCTGTGCGATTCTCCTGGAGGAGAAAGTGCAAGGTGGCTTGAATTACCGGAGGCTGAGTGACCTCACCGGCATCCCGAAGGAGTACCAAAACCTGCCCAATCGCGGAAGCATCAAAGTAATCCGTGAGGAATCCTACGTGCGGCTAGCCGACATAAAGAAGCACCATGCCAGGATTCACAGAGCAAAAGGTGCAACAGAGGAAGATCTAAGGAATCACTACGGAAACGCCCAACTTAGCGTGGATGGCGTAGAAGAAGCCCACAAGTGCAAGAAGACCTTCCACGTGGTAACGCTCCGGCTGGGCAGCTGCATCTATCTATACAAGATCTTCAACCCCCTGGTGGGCCACCGGGTAGCTAGTCCATCGGTGCAGGAGGTGCTCGGGTAAGTTTCCGTACGGTTTCCGCGAAATTTCCAACATGAAATTAAGCTCGAAATAGCAATGGAACACGCCATAAACCACAGAAAATGCACGGAAACATACGTGTTTCTTTTACTTTTCCTAGCCCTATCGTGGAAGAAATCAACCAAGACGCCGACATAAAGTTGACTGCCGTGCTGGCGGACATGCCAGAACGCCACGTCTTGCGCGGACTCATCGCGATAAGCGGGCGGTTTTCCTGCGAATACTGCAAAGGCAGAGCTCAGACTGGTGGCGGGATCTCTTGGCCGTACCCAGAGTTCTACGACAATGACCTGCGGGAGCACCAGGAAATGGAAGGAATCGCAAGGTATTCCGCGGAAATTCCGCGACGTAGTAAAAGTAAAAATATTTTTTCAACACAGGATGGGTCTGGGCTTGGGCCTGGAGTCGCTGGAGGAGAGGCAAGGAATCCAGGACTTTTCCCCGCTATTCGACCTGCTGTACGACTTCGATATCGTCTGGGACGTCGCCCTGGACCCGTTCCATCTCTTGTTCGAGGGGAATACCAAAGAAATGCTGCGGCGCATGTTTGTTGCGGAGAAAAGCCAGGTTTCCAGGGCCTTTCACCGACTTCTCTCGCGCCTCTATGAAAACACCAAGGTCTTCACGGAAACTCCGAAGCGGACAAGCACACTGGTGACCTCTAGCCTGAAAGGGCACGAGTACGGCCTCCTCACGTTTTCCGTGCTTCTTCCGTTCTGCCTCGACACCATGCGCAACGTATCCGCCGGAGAATGGTACGGAAGCAAGGCTGCCCTTTTTATAAATAGCACGGAAAACTTGCAGTTTTTTCGCGGATTCCAGGCTCTACCGCCGCCACACCTTGTTGCTTTATGTTTTCCTCTGCCGCCTTTACCACTACGGGGACTGGACGCTGGACCAGGTGGAGAGCCACTTAGAGGGCAACGGCAAGTCCTTAAAGGAGTTGCACCGGCTGTTCTACGACGGGTATCAGCGCGGTTTCTGTGGAAAATCCGCGGAAAAAGTTAGAATAAACACGCACACGTTCTCCCACCTGGAGGAGATTCGGAAGAAGAGGGGACCCCTGTGGAGATTCTCCACGGAACCCTTTGAATCTCTGTACGCCGTCATGAGACGCTGCTACAGGCCGGGGACAGCGAATACCAGCAAGCAGGCAATGGAGAACTTCTACATGAGAGACACGTAAGACAGATTCCGTAAGGTTTCACGGGGCAATCCCTGACTGCCCAAGGTATTTTAAGGGCCTTCCACCGCTGCAAGGACAAGGAGGAGCTGGTGATCGAGGCAGCCACCAACAACCGGAAGGTGGCGGACAACTACATAACAACCCGCCGCGGATTCCGCGCGGTTTCCAAGGCAGATGCCGAGTACGTTTACTGCCATCCGGTCCAGACGGAGGAAATCGACACCAGTTTTATGGGGCTGCAATTGCCGTGGAGCCTTGTAGGAGCTGTAAGGTGAATATGCGCGGAAAAGTCAAGGTTTCACAGAAAAATCCGAAACACATATCTGTTAGGCTGGATGACATCGACTACGCCCGGTGCCTCAAAATTCCCCGGGGCGCCGTCAGGGGAAAGGCCATCCTCTCCGGCGGCATACTGACAGAGTGGCAAAAGGACTGGCTCTATGGCAGCAAGAAAGACTACTGAAAACGCACGGATTCTGTAAAAAAAACGTACCCGGTAAACGGAGGATTAAATCAAACAATAAACCATAACTCTGTTGGGTAAACGTATACAATCCGTGGTATTTCCGCGATAAAACCCTGACCTTACTTGAAAAGGGCGGAGCCTGTGCTCCGCCGAAAAAGACGGGGAAAAAGACAGGAGGAGAAAAAAAAGGGGGTGCAAAGAATATGACCTCTAAAGTATGACATGGCAGGGGAGACAGGCCAAAACGCCACATTTTCCGCGAAGAAACCCCATGGGCGAGAAAGGAGGAAAATAACCGCTCGCGGCCACATTTGTTCCTACGGTTTCCCGACCAGACCCCGGTATTTCCGCGAATCGACCAGCCTACCAAAAAGGCAAAAGTTTTAAAGTGGCCTACGTACGATGTTATGGCCGCGTTCTCAGCCCAATGTGGGGTGCAGGCACGGGCGAGGGAGAAATAAGCATAAAAAGGAAGAAAAATTTCCCGGAGAGGCTGTCTCCCCGGGGAAACACCTACAATTCCGTCCTCCCCTGTTCGCCGCACCCCTAGAAAACCGCGCAAAGGTAGGTCGGGTAGGGGAGAACTTGGGGATTCCGCGGTGTTTGACTGGGAGGCCCGTGATGTGCTGCTTGTGGTGGCTGCATGGTGGGTCTTGCTCCTCTCTTGTTACCTTGGAGAAGTCCT
>JAAUXU010056280.1_pt1 | contig 11405 bp, 9 predicted proteins | sample 7278151 | NCBI WGS metagenome assembly JAAUXU01 (sample SAMN14350113, study PRJNA611818) | marine sediment metagenome | isolation source: surface marine sediment (1.8m) | place: French Polynesia: Moorea | collected 2018-08 | reverse complement strand
CGGCCAGGAAGAGGGGAATTTACGCAGAGATTAAGAAGCAAAATCAAGCACAGGTAAAAATGAATGTGTCTTGATTACTGCAGTATCTCTAATTTTATACCTGGTTGTACATGCAATTACGAACGAACGTGTAGATATGTTCTTATATCGGTACATTGCCCTTTTTTCAGCAGGCTCTTACGAAAGTGCCGACAAATGTTCAGCACTTTGCTGACTTAGGTGTCTATAAGCAACTCAAGAAAAAGACTCATCTGGCCAAGGACACGATCTTCCCGCACCTCCCCTCGGCGGAGGCAGAAGTCAGAAAGGTAACCAACCATTCGGTGGAAATTCTCAGCATTGCGTCACTAACTGTCGAAACTCTGGTCCTCCAGGTGTACAAGACGACTAATAACAACGACGGTGACTTTCCTTCGGCTATGGCCGAACTGCAGAAGAAGCTGAAGCCACCAGAGTCACCACCGATCGCAATGACCTCCACCTCGTCGACGGACGCCTCCAACATGGGGCAGAATGGGGAGGCGTCAGCGGCGGCCAAGGAAAAACAAGACAGAGTGGTAAGGACACTGGTGGTAATGTTGACCTTCGAGTTCTTCAGGCATCTTTTTCTGCTCAGGTGTCCTCCAACACTGGTGGCACCGCCGTCGATGATGACGATGATGAGGATGAGCGCGTCCTTGTCATTAGTCGCGAAGGAGTCGAGGAGGAAGACGATGAAGAAGACATCGAGGAGGAGCCAGTTTCGGGCTCTCTCGGTGATGATGACTCTGGGCGAGAAGACTCTGCTTAAACACGGATATACAGACAAATCGAGGAGAATAAGAAGTCCATATACTGTTCAAGTTAGAGCTACCTGCTAGCTCAGTGGTAGAGTGTGTGCCTCCTGATTGGGGGACCTGGGTTCATATCCGCCTTAGGGATGTCTCTGTGAAGGAGGCCAGGTTTCTCTGCATGCGTACAAAATGCAGGGTGTCACCTTGTGGGTTGATGTTGGCATTGGCAAAGTCTGTTTGTTGGACGTCCCAAGTGATAGCCAAGCCTGCCAGCTGTGGCACTGGGACGTCACCAACTGCACCTTGGCCAGGTGTCGTCACAAGAGCTGCAGCAGAGAAACATCCTTCTCATGGGGGGGGAGTCCCTGGGAGTGATTCCTAGGAACAACATGGGGAGGTTCACGCTGGCTTCTGAAAGCTCAGCTGGGACCTAGGGTGACCAAGGCTAAGTTGCTCAAAACCTGCTGGTAGGTAACAGTCGGCTAGGGTGAGATAAAATAACTGTTCAGGTGATGCCCATCGAATTGCCTCAGTGTGTTGCTGCCCTCACCAACCGTGGCAGAGGAACTGACAGTCATCATGATGCAGGGACTTCCCCCTTACCTATGTGTACAAGTTCTGACTTTCATGAGTGAACTATGAAAGTTCAAAATTAACTTGAAGTGAAAAAAAGAGAGAAAAAATTGATTAAGCAAGACGTTAAGGGAAAGAAGATGCCCGTTTGCAGCGTGGGTACTTATTCTTAGTCAACTTCATAGTAAAGTTTTAGATTGTCCAGTAGTTGTAGTATAAGTTATTTTCACACTGTATCTCTAGAGACTTTTAAGGAGAAGTTCTGCAAGTGAAGAACAGACGTTAAGTTCTTAAGCCTGATAGATTTTTAGTAACCGCCTAGTTGAGACTCCTCCTTACCCGATGTCTATTGATTGTATCGCGCGGTCGAGCTTTTAACCTTGGAGAGACAGAACTAGACAAGAAAACCTTTTTCAGAGCGACTCCCTGGACAATCACCCACGTCCTGTGGAGGGAGTCACAGACATGTGTAGTTTACTTCCTGACTAATACGAGCTACAGAAAGTGGCAGCCTTTATTAGCACGCTCAATACATAAAGGGGCCCTGGCTAATCAAAAGTTACTTTGTAAATACGATGAAAGCTGTATGATGTGTACGACCTCTGCCTGATAACGAAGAGAAAAAATTAGAATGAGATTTAAATAATGGGTCTTTGTCTTACAAGTACAAAGCATAGGCAGACTGTAAATTGCCTGTTATTTATGTACATACATATTGTATTTATATATTTATCCATACATACTTACATATATACATACATAATTCATACATGTCATGAATGGGTCGTGTTCTTAATTAGTATGTACTGAGTACGAATACCGTGATGTCTTTTCCTTTGGGTTTGGTCTCCGCTGTAGTTGCTTCTGCCAGAATGTGGAGCTTTTATTACTTTAATGCCTTCTAACCCTGCCTTAAGTCATAGCACAGCAGCGAAAGACCAAACCCACAAGAGAAGCGATGCTTTTCTCTATTTTTAGAGGACATGTGTACTAGGAGGACTGTTAGCTGTTAGCGTCCTATCCAGTGAAGAAATTGTAACTATGTGCTTATTTTTACATACATATAACGTTTGTTTGCTCAAACCATATCCTCTCGCTCGCTTTATTTGCATGTGCTTTTTGCGCTGATTTTTTATCATTAATGAATGCGTGGGCCAGTTAAAAAAAGGATCGCTCTCACTGTCTCTGTTTAGCGAAGTGTACGTGTCACTAAGTTTTATATACATAACGACATGAGCGCCATATGACCACTTTATAGTCATTCATTCATGTGTTTCATTGCTACGGAAATCTTCTGAGCTCATTTTTGGGAAATTGAACACCACCTAAAACATTTCCAGTAAGAAATTCTATGAATTTTCAAACTCTTTTACACCTCCATTGTTACAGTGAATACGAGTCATGTGTTAAGATTGAAATATAACACAGAGTCAGTCCATAACGTTATGTTCAGCATTCATTTCCTATTGAGATGGTTCCTGCAGCTGCTACTCCTGCTCTCGTCGGTCCATCTCCTCTCTGTGTTAAGGAGTAGAGCGCAGGCAAATAGCGAAAACGACTCATTACCTGCGGCACTACTACTTAGAACAGGCGGAGACCAGCGGGCGGAGGATCTTGTGAGACGACCGAGCCACCTGCAGGCGGGCAACCAAGTTGTTCACGTTCACAATCTCGGTCCCATTGTGTCAGGACGTTGCTCCTTGTCCTCCAGCTCAGAGTGCGCAGTCCAGGTCTTTCCTGGAGCCAAGACAAAGCACTACTGATGAGCCACACCCTCGTTAGTCACACTTTTGTACATATGTACTGTATATGAAAAGAGGAATCCCTTGTTCCGCTGATGGCATAAGTTGATAAGAGTGGATCCCTCGGTGCTGACGCTGCTCTGCCTCCTAGGAGAGTTTCTGTCCTGTCCGGGGTCCACCTGAGTATGTAGAAAGCTTTCTTTCTTTCTTTCTTCCCGTTATTTTTCTCGCATTGTGTGCAAGGTGTACAGGTGGACGGAAAATTGTCTGCATAAACAGGCGTTCCTATTGCCGCCAATAGTGGGAATACTTAAACAATTGACATAACAGCAGAATGCTTTCCACACTCATTCCTCTAGGGTATCTGATCGAAGAGCTCTTGGAGAGCAGGGTGGAATGGAAAATCGTGTTCCTACAAGGACGTACTACGCGGACTCTTCAACGATGAAGCAGACAGGAATTCATAACGGAGATATATTCTTTATGATGACAAATTCCTTTTCTTCACTAGCGAAATTCGGCAGCTCGAGGTGCGTCGAGATCGATTTCTACCTCTCGTTCAAGGCTGCTCGTTTCTCTTCCCAGAGACAGCGAGTGCATCGTCTTGTACGCGGGCACGATGCTCTATACGGACGTTGAGAAGCAAAGGCTCCCACCATGGTGACTGGCACAAGTCGAGACTCCCCAGCAGTCGTTTACGTTGGGAAGCCTGCTGAAAGCACTTTTCATTCGTGCATGCACGTATGTGGACACACTTTTGAGAGTGACTAAGATTAAAGTATGAAACTTCCAAACATTGCAGCTACAGAAAGTCTCTTCACTGGAAAGTGCAGGATTACCTTATTGCTCCACTTTGGAGTAAAATGGCATGGTAAAGGCATGAAAGCACATGGAAATAGGCTGAATTTTCCTCTACAGTGCTGGTGGTGCTTAATTCTGCCGGCAGTGACCCCTTCGTAGCTATCCTGACATCACAACTACACAGACCCCTAGTGCATCGCTGGAAAGCTTGAGGCCTCATTAGGTAAACTCATTTGCCTCATTTTGGGAGAATTAGGTAAATTGGCCTTTTAAACGGTGCTAATGATTTAGCATGAAAGATCACTCACTACACACACTCGACTTCCCGCTACAGCGTAGGGGGACCCTTACTTGTGAACGCAACTGTACTTAGGCGGGAAACACCTGTTGCCTGCAGGAGAAAGACTTGTAACAGTCCCTGGAATCCTGTCCCGAATAGATTTTCCTTGCGACAGAGTGCAAAAAAGTTGCAAATTTCTTCCTACGTGCGTCCAGGACGCAGCACAGACAGACAGCTATTTGCACACGACCAATGTTGCTGAATCATTGAACGTGTAGCGAAGTCGTGGTATCAATGGTCCTTTTTGCGTGCATTCTGCCATTGCATGCGTTCGTGCCTCTTCTGACGGTCTCAGTGGCTGGTGTATTAATGCGGAATATTATGTATCTAATATATGTCGCATAAAGCGCCACAAAACTCATAAAGCTGTATATAAAGCGTGTTTCACGCGTGTCGGAGTCCGTCTGGCCAGCTTTTGTGCAGCCGATGAGAGCGCAGAGAGCGTGGTGGGAGACACAGACAGACAGACAGACAGACAGACAGACACACGCACATAAGAAGTGAACAGTGAATAGATATATGCTAGATATATGCATCTAGAGAACACACATATATGACACCAGTATGTACTATGGGGCTGGCGGGTTGAAGGCACGGTTGGAGTTCCAGTCCCTGCCCACTCTGATCCTGTAGCCAGAGACCCCGAGCTTGTAGACTTTGAAGAAAAAGCTCCATTTGGCTTCACAGGGTGTCCAGGTTGCCTTGAAAACCCAATGGAATTTCTCCCATTCCGCTACAGAGCGAATGTGAAGCAAGACCAAAGCCAAGCCAAGCCAAATTTACCTTCAGACTGGGCTGGACTGTCCAAAGTCTCAGCCATCCCCACTTCACTCCTGCCCCAGCAAAGCAATCCGCCAAGTTGTGGTACAGTTTCATGACACTGACAATTGACCCCAGTACCTTTCAATTTACCTTTTAATTGTACCTTTCAATCAGCACCTTGGACATAGCTTAACAATGTTGCCAACGAACCAGCAGAGGACCTTTCATTGCACAGGACAGAGCATTCACCGAACTTCTTGACATTGCACTGTGTCTTCCGGTGAAGAACAGTGTCTCTCTGCTCCTCGTGCGCCTTCTGACTTGGTGCGGTGTGAGTCGGAGCCACGAGCTTTTCTCACATGCCAGAGAGCGACAGAAGAGAGAAGACCCAAGAGACAACAGGTGAGATCTCACTAGCGCTAAAATTGTGGCAACTCCTTCGTATATTTCCTCACCTTGCACACGCATAAACAGCCGCCCGTGACGTTTGAGCACAGTATGAGTCATGAAGACATTCTCAAAATGAAATTTTTATCCTGCTGCCGGCAGTGACTGCATATTTTCTCCTCCTCTCATACTCACTGTACACTGCGTAGAAGAAAGACACATCCAACTTCTGCACTGCTCCGTGAACTGGTGCATAAGTAAGCAGGTGCTGCACACACGCGCGCACTACGACACCAAGGCACAGTACATTTGTGCGATACCAGTGGCATGAAGTTGCCACAGTCGTCTTGCACAGTTTGCTTTCACCACGGTCGACTTGGATGACGGATACCCAGTCCCCTCCAGTGGAGTGCGTCAGGTCCGCACCGTTTTTTTTTATGTGTGTCGTGTAAACTTTTCTGTCATCCTATGTTGGTTTGTGACACTCAGCAAAAAAAAGGGAATTGCTTCTGTCCTGACAGCTCCGTTTATTGCACTCGAGTGTGCTTTACTGCTGATAGCCAGGAATTGCCCCGCCATCATGCGCGTACGTGTAGAAAATCTTTTAAGGAAAGAACAAAGCGACGACTGGAGCAACAGGCAGAAGGTCAAAAATGTTGCTGCTCTCCTGGACCACTGAGGAGGCCTCCGTCAAGCAGAAAATGCACCAACGGTGCGTGACCAATGGCTGTCTCATTAGGCAATCATGCGCCTCTCCCTGGAGGCTCACTTGAGGCTGGCAGAGGTTCATGGGGGGGGAAACAGTGCAATCCTGAGCCAAGACGTTGCCTTCGGCACTGATTTGCTACACAGACCTCGCGTCGCGTTCCAAGTCAGGCCTGAGAGACACTCTGGAAACGATTTCTGCATCACGACCCAGGGCGAGTTGGTTGGAAATGCCAAACGAAATTGATTTGCACGCCGGTAACGTCGTCGTTCCAACAATGCTGTGAGTTGGGCATGGAACGGGAACGTTCCGTACATCCACGCGGTCCAGTCAACAACAGAGCCACCAGTGCGAAGATAGTTGTACTGCCAACTACATAGGGAGAGAAAACTCTTGTAAATGCCCGGGAGGATCGAGGTACAATCACCTCCGCTTATGTCAGAAGACCCTTTGGACCTGGCAGCAGCTTCTGAATGAGCAAGTGCTCTGGTAACGAACTGCACTGACGTGCACGAGGACAATAATCCATTGCACTTGAGTGGCTATAGCTGCTGCTGCACGAGGTGAGAATGTTGCTGGTACTTTCTCTGAAAGTGCCGCAGTAGCTGCTCTGTGGAGAGAAGTGCGGTCTGCATATGTGCAGAAGGTGAATTTGCACGCCCAAACAACCACATCCCAATCATGGGGGTTGCACCTGCGCTTCTTCTTCAGCTGGCTCAGTCCTGGTCCCTGCTGTCCTTTTGCAGCAAGGACCGCTCCTTCGCTGTTGGGGACCCTTGTAAGCGGTGGCGTCTGTATTGGCAAAGTACTGAAAAGTTTTTCCTGAATTTCACGAACATTTGCACGAAAGCGCCGATACACGCGTGCACGTAGTATTTGGCTTCCCCGCCCCCTCTCTCCAAGGACAGTGATCGCCGTGGGCTTGCTTTTGTATATTTGTTGCCTCCCGAACACCCTCCTCGACCCCGTGGCGTCAGGGTTTAGGGACCTCTCCCACAACTGCTTTGCGTCCTGCATACAATGTCCCACGTACTTGTACATACGACGCAGGTGCCGCTCCGTACAGCACGAGTACACGCTGCACACGCGCATAGTCGGCGTCCACTACTTACAGTCTGTGGAAGAACTTGTAAGTACAATGAAGACGCCACGTGTTAAAGCCGAGGCAGCCTTGACAGATAGACCAAGTAGAATATTGTGTGTGGGAGGTACAGCATACGCTCCCTGGGAGTGCGTGTACACGGGCGCATTGTTGTGGACGTCTGCACGGCAGTGCCAAAAGGCTGCAAAGTGGCCGAGGTCCCTCTCCGCGCGCGCAGATCTGCTCGTGTAAACGTGCTCTAAGTCGACGCACATAGCAGAGGTGTGCAGCAGCGGCGTATGTACCTGAGAGTGCAGTCGGTGGCAAAGCACGGTATTATTCATGGTTATTGCTTCTCACTGTGCCTGCAACTAAGAAATAATACAGCCACCAGGAAGGAAGAGAATTGTACTACAGCACGACTCTTTTATGAACACACCATCCTTCGTCCAAGCCGTAATTTTTTGCCTGAATGAATGCGACACTGCCAAAAAAAGGTCGACTGAGGCTAACCTTGGCGACGCCACAAAACAAATGGTCTCGGATTTCTTCTACACTTTACTTCTGCGTTAAGGTCCGCCCGCCCGACGCCGTGGTACTTTCCTCATTCAGTCAAAGGCCCCCCTGCATCGACAAGGCCAGAGACCAGAGGTTGTTACCAGGAAAGGAGAAACATTTCTCCGGCGCATAATTGACGTTAGTGAGAGGTTCTCCTCTCACGCGGGCGGGACGACGGGAACCGGGCAGACCCTGGCCGCAGTTGCGAAGAAAGTGCTGTAACACACGTCGAACTTGCGTACGCAGTCCTTTCCTTTTCGCCAGCGTATGAAGGTTGGCGTTCACTTTCCAAACAGTCGGACCATTTTTTTATACCTTTGACGTCCGGTCACTCCTCGACTGTGAATGCCCGCCTTTAGTGCTTACAAAAACTATTGGCAAAGTTTTCCTTTGCAGAATGGCTCGTGGCAGCAGCATCTACGTGCGCAATGACCGCAACTATAAAGAGGTCCGCCGGACCATCGTGCGCAAGCAGAAAAAGCGCAACGACGAGGCCGAGACCACAGTCGAGGAGACGTAAGATCCGTCCAGACTTATTGGATTGACCAAAAGAATCTCCAGATGGCGGCTGTTTCAGCTACGTGGACTCGTACAGGAGCGTTTCGGTACGGATTGGCGTCGAGGACGACCTTAAGCACGTTATCGCCAAGACGGGGATGAAGACCGCCGTCGCCAATGCAGGGATGGTCACCGCCCCAGGAGAGCCCGACGACGCCATGTACCTGAGGCAGGCGGAGCACCTCATGCGGAGGGCGGCTTTCGCGCCGGCGGCGGCATACCTCCAGCAGGCAGTGGAGATGAATCCTGCTTCAAAGGTGAATATCACATAATATGACTCCCTCTCTCTCTCTCAGCACCGAGGAGGACGAGCAGGACTGTACTGAGACGCAAGTGGCGGATCCCTGGCTCTAGCTCAGCCGAGCTTGCGTCAGGCCCATTTAGAGGTACCGTTTGTCCCTCAACCTTGACCGGACGGTCAAGTACTTACGCTTGAAAGCTGACACTTAGTTTGGCTTGACTTAGTTTATTGGCCTTGACTCCCATTCCCTATAAGCGGCTGAGTGTTTACTTGTCTCACTACGTCACTAAAAGGAAAATACTGATCCAGTCCTTGATGAATCTGATTCCTAGAACGTTCAGTCAACGCGAGCTCGGTGCTTGCTTTTGATGGGACGTTGGGAAGAAGCTTCGGTGGCAGCAGATGCCGTGCTCAAAGCAGACAAGACGTACGTGAAAGCGCTCCTCGTCAAGGCAGAGGCGCTCTACAACACATGCAACTTCGAACACGCTCTCGTCTTATTCCACCGAGGGCAGGTATGCGAACAAATGCACCGGTCTGTAAGTTTAAATTCTCCATATGACGCCAACACATTTGGTCAGGCTCTCGCTCCTGACGTCGAGGCGTTCAGGCTTGGCATTCAAAAGTGCCGAAAGACGATCAAGACCACTGTGAGCAAGGACTTCGAGTTCCACTTCGAAGGCGTCCAGGTACAGCTGACTAATCACAAGACTTTGACGTCCAGTATGCACACGTGTTGAAAAATGGATTCATCTGCTGCAGGCACTCTTTGCCAAGCTGAGAAAGGCCGTGGAGATGATCAGTTCCATGGCAGGCAACGACCTCATTCAACTTCCCGAACACCGCAGGTATGCGCATGTGTGCCATGGAGTAGCAAGTACTGAACCGACGATCCTCTCGCTCAACAGAAAGTCCAAACCCGGCCTCGCCTATAAAAAGGACGACGGTTACGGGGCCACTGTAGGTGACGATAGTCATGCAAACAGTATAAAGGTGCACAGGAAGATGATTGGCAACTCCATCGACCGGTTGGGCGAAGACAAGGTCCTCTACTCTCTCCAGAAAGCTGCGCATGCCTACACACAACTACACTACTATTATTACCCTCACCTCAACTTGCAGGCATATCTGCATCGTTTGGCCTCAAACTCACTGACCGGGAGTAGCTTGAAGAAATCTTCGTCTTCATCGGCAAAGCCTCGTCGATTGGTGAATGCCCTGGTCTCCAGGGCTGCCGGAGAGGCCCTGGACTTTCTCAGGGCTCGGGACGAGTTCTGGGAGCAGGTGGAGCTGGGGGTCAGGGTGCAGGCACCCATCACCAGCCAGAGGTTAAACCTGCTTGCACTTCCAAGATCAACCTAACTGGACACGTACACTTTCGTGAAGGCTCGTATCGTTTCCAAACAGTCCTGTGAGAGTCACTGGCGTCATGGACCACAAAGAGTGCAGACAGTGCGGAGGTCAACAATGCTCCTCACCTAAATTCTATCACTTTGCCACTTCTGTTGGTGTATCAGGTACGACTATTTTGCCACCTTAGCTTCTGCTGCTCCTGGCTCTTCTCGTGGTCAGGACTACGGATTGACGACTCACCAGGGACCGTTGCTGCCGCCTTCGTTTTCATTGCCGTCGCCATTGTCGTCGTCGTTGAGTCGCTCGTTGGTCAAGCCGACAGCGGCTGCTTTGACTGTTTCACAGCCCAGAAACACCATGGACGTGTCATAAATCAAGAAGGGGAAAAATGACAAACAGGTGAACGCCTGGGGAGGAGGCTGCGGGAGTAAAAAGTGAAGATATATTGTAAGTTCACAGTGTTGGAGAAACAGAAACAGCAAATGTCGCCTTGCTAGGCAAAGAAATTGTATTGAGGAAAACCAATTGTCTGCTTGTCTGGGCCGTTGATGCCGCAGTCTTCCGTGGACTTCTCAGATTTGTAAATGTCAATGCACACCGAAGGCTGTAGAACGATTGGGACAACTTACATGCTTACGCTTGTTGACTCGCTCGATAGTATTGTGGCGGAGCGGGACTTGCTGTGGCATGTGTATTCTGCTGTATTCTTCGGAAGACCTATGTAGAACTAAGAACTCGTGTTACTGCCTGAAACACTTGTATAATAAATAACTGTGTGTGGTGATAACATCACCCCATCATAGACTAATTTCCTGTGTTTTGTCTGGGAAGTACAGCCGTCAAATAAAGAAGAGAAGGCAGAAAATTCTTCAGCTTCTTTTCAAACACTTGGAAAGTCAAAGCAGCCGGCGCCAGTGGTGCTTTCCTAATGAGGTTTCTATTAGTTTTTTGAGGCTGCTTGAATCAATTTCAAAGCTTCTTTGTCCAGATTTCATCCGGCGTCTCTCTTCTCGTGAACAATGGGAGAAGTCGGCCAATTCCCCGAACTCAGGAACATGTTGCGATCTGAACCTGAGGTACTTCTCCTTGTAGTAGCTGCCACGTATGAAGCTGGGTTCGCTCTACAGCGTGCCTCAAGTAGAACTTAGTACCTCTATGACAGGCAGGCAATTCGGGGAGGCCATTCTTGGCTCCGTCTTTGCCCCCTGACTCTTGATAGCCACATAAAAAAAGTTTCGTCGTCTAGCAAACCTGCCACTGCATCTGTTACGATATTCGCCTCTTCCTGATCCCCAAGAGCGTCATTACCAAGGGCTGCTGGTCAGCCTTTCTTTAGCTGGGCTCCGATGTGACAATAAAGGCTGCTGTGATTGCCGGGAGGCTTTGAAGGTTTGGGCAAAACTTCAGTGCAGTCTTCACAGCTCCATCATGTGCCAAAGACCATTCTATATATTAAATGGGTTAAAAGAAAGTATCTTTCAATGCGACGTGGAGTTCTGTCTTGCCACGGATCTGTGAGGGATTGGGGGG
>JAAUXU010154898.1_pt1 | contig 11407 bp, 12 predicted proteins | sample 7278151 | NCBI WGS metagenome assembly JAAUXU01 (sample SAMN14350113, study PRJNA611818) | marine sediment metagenome | isolation source: surface marine sediment (1.8m) | place: French Polynesia: Moorea | collected 2018-08 | reverse complement strand
GGCTCCCACCGCGGCCGTCGCAACGTTAACGGCTGGTGGAGTCCGGCCCCTAGATAATTTCGAAGATCTCGATGAGGCTGGAGCCGCCGCCGCCGCCCCGCCGCCGCCGCTGCTGCTGCTGCTTCTGCTTCTCGTGTTTCAGGGCAAGTGAAGCTCTCCGTCCGAGTCCTGCCGGAGTCGTCGAAGTAGCCGGACTCCTCCTCCTCCTCCTCCCCCTCATCCCCCTCCCCACCTCCCATGTTTTCTCCCCACACGTCATCCCCCTCTCCCACTTCTTCTCTCGTGTTTTCCCCCCACTCCTCTTCCTCCTCCACCATCAAGCGGCGCCTCTCGCTGGCGAGGAGGTTCCTGTTTCTCTCTCTCAGGTCCTTGAGGGCATCCTCGTAAAGTTTCTTCTTCTTCTTCTCGTTGGCAATTCGCACGGGCATCGGCACACTGACAACTCGCTTCTTCAGTTCGGCTGTGAAGGAAGCCTCCTCCGCCTTGATTTCACCGGAGAGGCGCCTCAGTCTCCTGAGCTCCTCCAAGACCCCCGGAGGAGGACCCTTGCTTTTCTTCTTGGGCATGATGATCGCGGAAACTCTGCCCGTGTTCGAATGGTCAGTGCCTCAACTCACCACCAGCCGTTTTATATAGGGATTAAAGAGGAAAGTGAGACTCGGTGAGCCCCCCCCGCGGAGTCCGTCTTTGGGTATAAATGAGGGAGGGGGCGAGCTTATTGTCCCATTCGACCGTAAACAGCCGGAATGGATTCCTGTAAAGGCTGCATTGCGCTCCACCGTTTGCTTCTGAAGGAGAGGGAGGAGTACAAGATGGGGATCCAGAAGTTCTCGGATTACATCGAGGCCCTCCTCAAGAGGAACGCCGAGCTGGAGAGGCAGCAGGGAGACCCCCCGGAGGCTGGAGGCGGCAATTGGACGGAGAGGGAGCTGGAAGACGACATAGGAGGGGAGAAGACCGCCCCCCCCGAGGATGTCTCTCCCTCCTACAAGCTTCCACTCGTCCCGGCCGAGAAGGAGGGGGCGCACGTAATCTTGTGCCCCCCGATCATCGCCTTCCCCGCCGTCGACCTACTGTCACACAAACTAGCGGTCGGCGTCATAAAGAAATACGAGAAACTCTTCATCGATGCCGCCGACCGCTACGAGAGGTGGGCCCGAAACAACATCCCGCTCGAGGTCAAGAGCTTCGATGGAGGAGCCGAGTGGATATTTATCCACTTGGCCCTCTTCAAGGCAGCAAACCCCATCCCAAAGGCCAACTTCGCCACCATCTACAGCCCCTCTGCGGTCCTCAGGTGGCACAACGCCTACAACAAGTTCAAGTTGGACGACGATAGATTCCTCGTCGAGCTGCAGAAGAAGAAGATCAAGCCCATAACTTCGAACGAAGACCTGAAAAAGTTCATCAAGAAAAATACGTGACCCCTTTTCACCTCTCTTCTTTTGAAATAAAGTTGGGCAAAGCGTGTTTCCCCTTCTCTGCACCGGCTATTTATTTCCACCGCGCGCGCGGAAATCTGGTTCTCCCCTTTCTTGAGAAGCGGACTCGGCGTGGGGACTCGAGTGCTGGCTGCTGGGTATAAAAGGGACGGGTGGCACCCAAAAAAATTTCATTCCTTCTCCGATCGACACCATGAACAAGACCCTTCTACTCATCGCCCTCCTGCTGTCTGCCACGGCGGGGCTGCCCCATCAAGCCTCAACGGGCATGGTCCGGAGCGGCAACATCAGCACCGTCATCAACCGCTGCTTCAGCCCGGTCCCTGTCTACCGCACCAGGAGGTCCGTCATTGACGAGATCGCCGCCACCGGCAAGGAGTCCGGCAACGCCTGGACCTGGCTGCGAGGATCTGTGGTCAACGCCGTCGCAAAGATCAAAGCCTTCTTTTCTCTCTTCGGATAGAGACTAGATGGAAATTGGCCTCTTTGCAAGAGCAACACGAGAAATAGAAATAAAATAAAAAAAACAAAAAAAAAGATTCGCAAAAGAGATTACAAAGCTGAAATCACGAGCCTTTTTGAAGGCTGAGTTGAGAGATCGTTTTGAGCTAATCCATAAAGAGATTATAGAGCTAAAATCACGAGCCTTTCTGAAGGCTGAGTTGAGAGACAAGTCCAAATCCATAAAGAGATTATAGAGCTAAAATCACGATTAAAGTATATTCAGAATCTCGACAAGTGTATCACGGTTGTTACATTTTTTTTCCCTGAGCGAATGTGAACATCCCCGTTCTCTGTGATGCATGCAAGACTTGTGTACTTCACAATGACTTCGAAATTCTTTTTCTTGTCCTCGTCGTGCACGTTTCTCAGTCGCAGTCGCCCACTGCCTTCGTCGCTGGCTATTAGCAAGCCTCTTGCGTACCTTTGCACAAAATTGAGCGGCGTCTTCCAAAGAAAGTTTGACGTTTTTTGGGTACATGTGCGCTCCTTAGTGTCAATCTCGAAGTAGTTGTAGATCGTCGTGTCGAAAATGAAGACAATGTTTGTACCTTTCGCATCATTTCTGCAGCTCGCCGTCTTCACTCCTCCTGCAATCTTGCAGACTTGAAAAGGCCCCCTGTTTTGTTCCCCAGAGATATGGGTCCGAACTTGAGATTATGACGAGAGAGAGAAAAAAAAAATAAGGCGTGCATAGATTTAACTCCGATAGAAAACTTTTTTAAATGTATAGTTCGGACCCATGTATCCCCCTTTTCGCCGTCCCCCGCTCCGCCAGTTTCGGGAACCACACAAAGTCAAGCTCTTGCTTATCTGTGTCCGTTTTCGTCGCCACGGCCGATCCAAAGTGGTCGCGGGACATGAAAGGCGTGACTTCGGCCTCCGTGATAATGGAATCCTTCTCAATCTTTCCCCTCATCTTCTTCGTGTGTTCCCCCGAATCGATATCTTGGAAGAACAGCATAAAGACATCGATGAAACTCTCCGACTCGGAGTGCAGGGCCAAGCATACTTCCCTCCCCCTGGTGCAGATCTTGCAGGTCTGCGGAAAGTACCCCTCTATCTCCTCGTTTCTTATCCACTTGAGGGAGAAGTCACCAGTGTACCGGTACATGCACATCTTCGTCCCCCAGCCATCAATCGGCTCGAACGAAATCAGGTTTTGCCTTCCTGCAACGGCAAATATGTTTCCCCTGATCTGTTCATGTGTCACACGCGTGCAGTCCAGCTCGAATTCGCCGTTCTTGAAGGTGGCAAAGTTCCACTTGGAATCAAAGTCGTCGTTCATGGCAAACACCCGGTCCCTGTGTCTCAGTAGGGGCAGGACTTTATCGTCGTCGGGCAGGTACTTCGAGTCGACGTCGCCCGGGAACAAGGCACCCGGCATATACATCGAAAGATTGCACTCCTGCAGTCTTTTATCCGTTATTGACTTTGGCGGGCAGAGTTTTTCGAGTTTTGATAGCTCCATTTATTTCAGGTCGTTGGCTTTAAATGAGTTTCCCATTTGTTATTATTTTTTTTCCAAAAAAAAGGAACAAAAATTCAAACGAGAAATAATTAGCTCAGAAGCTAGTCCTGTCCGCTGGCGACCCAGGGGATGTCCAAGGACGCAAGGATGCGGGCGTACACGGCGTCGTCCTCGCCGGCCAGGATCCGGAGCCTCTTCTTCAAGTGCTCCCGGCATCTCCCGTGGTCGTACAGGCTCCTGGTGAGCTCGACGTCTGCATATCTGGTGTCGATCCCGGTGAGAAGGACATCGCAGCCGCGACGATTGAAGCCGGTGTCTGCAGGGGCGCTGGTGGCGACGGTGATGGTTAGAGCCACTGTGACGGCGAAGAACAGCGGGAGTCTCCCCATTTCTCTTGTTCGGAGGAAAATGAGTAAAAGGGACCGTTCGGTTGCTGCCTTTTGTACCCGTCAATTCCCATGGGGGGTCTCGGGCGTCCAGCGGTCCGAGACCGGTAAAGTCGTATAAAAATATCGCCCGCCTCTCCCTCTGCTTCCAGTCCACCATGGGCGGGAAGAGGGGAAAGTTGCTGCTCCTTTTGCTGCTTTTCATATTGACTGTCAGCGCCAGACCAATGTGGCGTATGCCGCGCATCAGGTTTCCGAAGTCCAGGACCAAGATCCGCACGGGCAAGGGCTCGGTCAAGTCCCCGTCTGTGCAAGTCAGCGCAAGGCCGACAAAGGGGTCACTCGCGATGGAAGCCGCTGTGGCGACAGTCGAGCTGGCTACCTCTGCCCTGGGCACTGACCTGATAGACTCGCTCTTGGGCTCGGACGAGAGCTCGGACAATGTCTCGGAGTGAGGGAGGATAGACCAAACAAGCCGAAAAAGAAGAAATCGGCCTTTTTAAAGGCCACAATATCCGTTAAGAGTAAATAAGCATCATCGAAAGAACTAGCAAATAAAAAACAACGGCCTTTTGCTTTGCTTCCACAAAAGGTCGGATCAATATAGAGAACAATTTTGTTTTTCGTTTTGGCAGATGTAAACGAATTTGGCCTTGACAAAGTTAATCCGGTGCAGGGCGTCATTCTCCATTTTTTCCCGGTGTAGGTGGCACTAATTGTTCCTGGGCTTCTTCCTCGCGTAGTCTCCCTCCTCCCCTCCCTCGGGGCAGTAACGGTCGCGTCGCTGTCAATTATACTTTTTTTTCCCAATTTCCCCGTTCGCTCTCGATGGGTCCCACATTTAGAAAACGGGAGAGCGTCTCCCTCCCCGGGGCAGCAACAGAGGCGCCGACTTTTTGTATCGATATTAACGATATCCGATAAAACCCCGCCCCGTTCCGGTCTGTCGCATTTTAATGCGGCCCAAGTGCAGATTCTTCCCCCCCCCCCCCCCCCCCGAAAAACCGTTCTAAATAGGAAAAGCCCCCGGCGAGGGAAACCAGCATCAGAAGTGCCGACTAAATCCTGCCCCGCCCCTTTCCTGTCTGTCGCATTTTAATGAGGCCCACGTGCAGATTCTTCCCTCCCCCCTCCTCCCGAAAAAAAAATCCGTGCGAGAAAAACCAGCAGCAGAATTCAAAGGAAGAAAAAAAATCCGGAAAAAAATAAAAAAAATTTCCCGCTAATGAGGTCCGGCCGAATATAAAAAAATTACTTCGGGTAGTACAAACGGAAATTGGTTTCCCAAAGTCTCACTTCACTCTTTAGAGGTGGTGGGGGAGCACGGAAAAGGGAGATGCCACCGAAGTCCAGGAACTCGGCCACTAAGGCCTTTTACTACCATCCCGACGCCGTCTACATCTTCGTCACCTGCACCAACAGGGAGGATCTCGAGTCCGCTGTTGACTACTTCTGCTTCGTGTGCGGGCCGCACTTCGACATATCAAATGTCACACACGTGACATGCAAGCCAGAATTCCGCGACCACTACTTGCTGAGGGTCCCCAGCTTCAGCGTCGCTAGGATGTGCGTTGATAAACTGAAGTGGAACCACGCCAGGGCCAAGATTATTACGCCCGAGGACGCGAGCATCACCCTGTCAAGGGAGAGGACGAACCTGCCCGTATTCTCCAGAGGCAGTACGCGGGAGCTCGCACCTGGTCTGGATTTTTTCGAGCTGGCCTCCCCGAAACGCATCTCTGAGTCGGGTAAGCTCGAGGCCTTTCTTGGCAAATGCAGGGTCTTTATAATACAGACGATGGGAGAAACGAAAGATGCGCACGAATCGTTGGCCATCGTAGCAGTCCACCCAACTCACGCCCGTTCCATTCAATTCATGGCCTCAAACTGGAGGTTCCTCGGCTCCAGATTTACCCTCCGCCACTTGCACCCCATGGAGGCTTTGTTGGCCGTGTATAAAGTGTTCAAAGGGATAATCCCCTCGGCCGTGTGGCTTGACGCCCATGACTACGAGAAGGCTTACCATGACGAAAAGGCCGCCGCCTCCGAAGCAAAGAAGAAATATTTTGAAGAGCTTGCCACCTTGGGGCATGGAGGAGAGGCCGCCGAAGCCCAGGGGCCCGAGCTGCCCTCTCTGCAAGAGGCAATGGCAGGCATGCATGTGCAGCCGGTTGAGGAAGAAAGGGAGGATGAGGAGGACAAAGAGGACAAAGAGGATGAGGAGGAGATAGACGATTTTGTGCGGCTCCTCCTCCAACATGATCCAGGCAATCCTGGGGTAGTAGAGGCCGAACCGGTGTACGTCGACTGTGCTGTCAACGTCGCCGGAATGTTCCGCCAAACTAAGTTTAAGGGGCGGAGTCCCTTTTCGTTCAAGGAGTTCATGAAACTCTTGGCCCCACAGTGTCCGGAATACATGTGCATCATCGAGATCCTGGACAACCCCAAAAGCTGGAAGACGGTGAGAGTCTCGAAAACATTTTACAACATTTTATTCCTTTGACCATTTTCCCTCTCCCCTTCTTGCTCAGGACGAATCAATCGAGCCCGGCATGAAGAGGGCCGTTGCCGTCGGGATGGAGCATGCCCGCCTTGCGACGGCTCCAGTGATCGCCTCGCTGGAGAAGCTGGTGTCTTTGTCGAGTGCAATTGTTGCCGTCGGCCACATTGGCATATCGGACTGCGCAATCTCAGAGGTGAGTTACCGTAATCAATTAAGGCATGCAACCGATTAATCGGTTTGTTCGAAAATTATTCTCGGAAAAAAAGTAGCATGCATAAAAAGGCATAGGAAGGTTGGCATATCATACAGAATGAAATGGGTTAATGCTCGATTAATTGTTCGATTTTGGGATATTTTCGATTAATTTGCGTGCCTTTGTCCAACAAAAAAAAGCGTGCGACGCAGGAGAGGGCCTTCTTGAGTCAGCTCAGGATGGCAATTGCCATCGATAAGCCCTGCCTGGTCCGCATCCGCAACACTGATACTGGGTCGGCTTATCTCAGGGCACTGGACTTGCTCAAGGAGGTAAGAAACTGTTGTCCAACTTCACCGAGAACATCTTCTGCTACTTCGACAGCTCTAGATCAAAAGTTGACATAACTTCGAATCTCTTCCCCGTAGGAAATCCCGGACGAGTATAAATTTGTCGTTTCGGACTGGAGCTCCAATAGTTCGATGTGCCTTGCGTACCTCCGAGAGCTCCCGGGAATCTACATATCCTTCGGGATGGGGCTCCTGGGGCAAAGTCATCTCTTGGAAGTAGCCAGGCAGGTGCCTCTGGAGAAGATCCTGGTGGAATCGGGCTCCCCAGAAGGCAAGCCCCGGGGCGTACATCCCGTGAACAATTACGACCTCAATCATCCCGGACTAGTACACCGACTTGTTGAAGAGATTGCTCGGGTGAAAGGATTGAGCGCAAGGAGGGTGGCGAAGAAAATGGCACAGAACGCTGCGACCATTTTTGGCATCAATCTGGAGCAGGACCGCATGTTTCTCGGTGATTAGACCAATAGCGAATACCCTTCGATATTTCCAACCTTCCTTTCACTTATTTTCCCACAGGGGAGGGTGGAGGCTCGGAGGTCCAAATCAGGAAGAAGGGAGAAAGGCTGACCCCGCTTTCCGAGGTGAGCGAGAGGTCCTCCACCACCGCCACCGAGTCGAGCGAGAGGTCCTCCACCACCGCCACCGAGTCGAGCGAGAGGTCCTCCACCACCGCCACCGAGTCGTCGTCTAACAGCGGGAGCGGCGGTTGTCGGAGGTGCGTCGACCTGGAGGAGAGGCTTGAAGAAGCGATGGAGACTATCCAGAGGCAGGAGTGCCTCATTAGACAACTTACCGACGGAAATTGATTCATGATTTGGATGTAAATGTACTCAACGCAACTCTATTCTTTCTTATTCTAAGCAAAACAAAAATAAATTCTCTTTTTCTGCTCCGTATCACAAGAAATTTTCATACATGAATGCAGGTAACCGAAATAAATATTATCGTCTCATGAAGTGCGACAGTTAAATTTTCCTCTTCTTCTTCTTCTTCTTCTTCTGCAAGTGTTATGAATGCGAAATAATGTTCTTATTCTAGCCAACCTTTGTCCTTCGTTGAAGGAGTGCGGTTGCAATCTTGCAAGACTTGTAAGACTGCTCCTACTTGTTGACCATGCCTGGCTGGTACCTCTTGACGAAGTCGGCGGCGTACTCGGTCGACACCTCCTCCACACGGACTTGTGCGCGGTCGATGAAAGTGTGCTCCGCGATGAACTTCGCCGCCTCTGCCGCGCGCCGGCCAGCAAAGTTCTGCAGTAAAAAAAGATTGCAAGTTGAGCATTTTTTCCCCCCACTTCCTGTAGCTTGCAAGACTTACCGCGACGGCCTTATCCTCGACCAAGAAGACCTCGCAGGCCTGCAGGTACATCCTCAGCTTCTCGGGGCGTGTCCCATCGGGGATATCTTCCACGTACAGTGGAATGGAAGGCGAGTTGGGGGGGAACCCGAGGTCTTCGTCGCTTCGGTCCGTCCTCCTCAGTCTCTCCGCCGTGAGCTCCCTTGCAGCCTCCTGAGAACCCATCACCCACGCCCTCACCAGGCGTCCGCCGGAGTGCCTCCCGTCCAGCATCTCTGCGGCCTCCCTCGCGTCACGGAGCGACTTCAGCTTCCAGATCCCGTCCCCCGTCAGCTTGCCTCTGGCGCGCCCGTCTCCGCGGGTCAGCAGGGTGAGGTAGTCGGGAGCCACGTCACACCTGCAGGTCTTGCTCACGAACTGGAGGATCTCGTCCTCTGTCGATGTCCACGGAAGCTGGAAGAAAATTGCACTTAATGCGAGCAAGTAGCTTCTGCAAGTTTTGTCATTACTCACGTTCGAGAAGGCCACATAGTGGGACAGCAGGTCGAAGTGTCCAAAGTTCACCGGGCTAGCGGAGCGCCGGGATGGGCCTGGCCTAGGAGAGCGGCGTGGGGGAGCGGCAGCAGGACATGCAAGTCCTGCGGGCTCCTGGCTCCTTGAACGCTTCGGAACCGGGGAGCTGGGCGAAGGCGCCGGAAGACTCCTCTCCCTCCTCTTGCCATCCCTGCTCTCTGCCGCCTTGTACCCCGGGGAGGACTGGGAGGACAGTGTCAGGGTGGAGCTGGTGCTTGCAGGGCCGTCCTTTCTCTTCCCCTCGTAGACGATGGTCAAGTCGGGGCCACTGGGGATGGTGCTGCCGTAGCTGCCGTAGCTGTCCTCCTGAGCCTTCGTCCCCTTTGCGCTCTTCTTGAAGAAGGGGTTCAACGCCCTTCTTGCAGTCGCGACAGGTGCTGCAGGAGACGAAGAGCTCACGGAGGGCGAATGAAGTCCTGCAAGACTGGAGCTCGGTGAGACCGCCGGGATTCCCGACGCCCTGGGAATGCGGAAATAGTCTGCAGGAGTGCGGGGAGCCGAGGGCGACGACGACGTCGCCGCCATGGGTGAAGACAGGTCGATACTCAGCGCCAGCGGGGACGACGATATCTCGCCGGGCTCCGGCGCAGCAGACAGTGCAGGACTGCAGGCCGGTTTGCTCTTCTTCATCTCCTGCTCCGACTCGGACAGCGGGGACGACGAGATCTCGCCGGGCTCCAACTCGGCCTGAGGCTGCGCAGGACTGCAGACCGTCTTGCTCCTCCCCCTCCCGTACTGCTTGGGCGCTGACTTGGGCGCGGCGGCTGCAGGACTGCACGCCGACTTGCTTCTCGCCTTCCTCCCCGGGGTCTTCCTGAACTTGGCCCCGGGCGCGGCGGCGGCGGCGGCTGAGGGCGGAGGAGTGCGAGTCTTGCGAGTCTTCATGGCGTGTGTCCTCTCTTGCTTCGTCGCGTCACCGGAGCAGGTCGGCTCACTCTTCTCCCCGGACTCCACGTCGCCGTCCTCGTCCCCGAGGTCGGGCAGGAAGAGCATGGCCTGCAAGTCCTCCTCTGGCTCCTCGTTCCACTCGTCGTACCGCCAGGGCTTTGCGAGCATGTCCCTGCGCCTTGCGCACACGGGGCAGGCACCGCTGGCCTCGTCGTCGCACTTGTGCCCGGACATGGCAACGATGGTGTCGTTCGTGACCTTGTCCGTCTTCGTCGCTTTCGATTTCGAAATTCAATTATTTCTCTTTTCTCCCTTCTTCTCTTTCGCTTCTTCCGACCTTTCCTTCTTCGTCGGACAAGAGTTGCCAGAATCGATAAACTGTAAGTTCATAAGCCTCATATCATGGAGGTTTAAAACATTTTCTAGAGAGAGAAATCGCTGTCAAGTGGCAAGTATGTAATTTCCTCCGCCTCGCCAGATTTTTTTTTGCCGCGAATCGCATCCTGCTCAAAAATGGAAAAATGAAGCGATTTGGCCCCGAGAACGAACAAAGATTAGGGAGGAAAAAATGCCGAACGTAAAAACTTTATACCGATCTTCTTTTTCTTTGTTCTGCCTTACTGCCTTGCAAGCCATTTCTGCCTGGCCTTGAGGTATAAAAAGATTTCGCGCGTCTATTTCCGCCCCTTTCGTTTCCGGAGCGTCGACGCGGCAGGATCGCACTCCGCACTCATCGCAGTCTTGCAGTCTTCGTCGACCCCGACCCCTTCCCCGAGAACCCCTTCGTCGCACTCCGCATGGCAGTCGTGCAGGCGGGGCTGGGCACCCCGATTGTCCAGCCCGGACAGGTCGCCCCCGCGTACCTGCATGAATTGTCGTACTATGCCTCCGCCGCGGACGTCGCCGAAGCGATCGTCGCCCGCGTCCCGACCTCGGGGGTGGGCCCCGCCGACGTCGTCATCATGACGAACAAGGTGGGGCGCCACCACCCGGGGCAGTCGTCCGGGCGGGCAGTCGCATTCCTCCCCTCCATCGAGGTCCGCGACGAGGTCGTGGCAAAGTGCGACAACAGGGTCATCGTGAACCGACCCGCGGTGAGTTTAAAATTACCTGCATGACTTGCGAATCCTTGCAGACTTGCATGACTTGCACTCTTGCCTTCATTTCCAGAGGTTCTCCAGGACTGACCGCGCCACGGCCCTCGCACTCCTGGCTGATGAGCGGGCCAGGAGGGACCACTTCGGCAGCCTCCGCATTCCCCCGCCCCTCGCGCAATCCCAGGCCAGCCACTTCGTCCTGCTGGAGGGTCTCCAGGCGGGGACCTCCGCCCGCGAGGCCAAGATGTTCTTCGGCACCACCTCGCTCTACATCGTCGGCGGCGACCAGGCCGTGGTGATGGCGGCCTCCTTGCAAGACGTGCAGGACGTGCAGGACTTGGCGGAGACCAGGCAGCTCAGGTACAAGACCGTGAAGGCCGTGGCAATCTCGAGGCAGGAGGCCGTCGCACTCCTCCATCAGGGCGGCGCCGGGGACGGGCTCCCGGCGGGCCCACCTGCAGCCGCCGCCGCCGCTCCCGTCGAGGAGGGCCCACCTGCACCCGCCGCCGCCGCTCCCGTCGAGGAGGGCCCACCTGCACCCGCCGCCGCCGCACTCCTCCATCAGGGCGCCGCCGGGGACGGGCTCCCGGCGGGCCCACCTGCAGCCGCCGCCGCCGCACTCCCGGCACCCGCCGCCGCCGCTCCCGTCGAGGAAGGCCAGCAGCAGCAGCAGGGGCCTCCCGTCGAGGAGGAGGGGCAGGAGG
>JAAUXU010136179.1_pt1 | contig 11411 bp, 9 predicted proteins | sample 7278151 | NCBI WGS metagenome assembly JAAUXU01 (sample SAMN14350113, study PRJNA611818) | marine sediment metagenome | isolation source: surface marine sediment (1.8m) | place: French Polynesia: Moorea | collected 2018-08 | reverse complement strand
TTCTTGCTCTAGAAATTTGTTTTACACACATCAGCCGTTAACACTGCCCATAATGAAATGTAAATCAGGCTGTAGTTTAAGCGAAAACTGTGCTCTAAATTTATTTTACCTTTCCGCCTTATTTCCCCCCCCCCCCAAGGAATTTTTCAACAGTGGAGTGCAGGAAGGAAACACTGAAGGTGCATTATGAATGCAATACACAGTGGCAGTGTGGAGCACCGAAATCGCGATGTTGCTACACTTCTCACTGTCGTACTGTCATGAGTGAAAGCTCCCAGAGCTCCGAAACTTTCAGTTGTGCATTGAATCGTAATCATAAAATTTACTCCATGTGGCTTCCAATTGCTCAATCATCTCCTTCAGCCTGATCCCGAACCTCTGTTGTGTGCTTCTGAAGAACACCTCTGGCACGGAATCCCCCTCCTCCACAGGGGCCGTGGGTTCAGCCAGACCTTTGAGCTTCAAACTGTCCCAGACACCGAAGTCAAGGGATAGTCAGGGTACAACAGTGGCCAGAAGTCTGTCAGTCCCCAGGTCAATGAGGTTCTTGCAGCCATACTTCTGCAGAACCTTAGCCTTGTGACCTGGAGCATTGTCCACTTGCTAGACATGAGTTTAGCCACCATAGTTTTTCATTCAGTTGTCTTAATACTCTCTGAAGTACTCACTGAATACTCCCCGGCTCCTGAACGCGAATTTCACGGCATTGCGATTGATAGTGGCCCACACTGTCTATAGGTAAAACAAAATTCCTTGCTTTATGTCACCCTTATCCTTCTTCTTTGACCTCATCAACTTTACATCATCATCATCCTTCTCCCTCTGTGACATCATCACCTCCACGTCAGCCTTTTTCTTCTTCTCCTCTGACATCACTTCTGCACCATCCTCATTCTCCTCCATGTTGCCCTTCTTCTCCTCCATGACATCCCCATCCTCCTTTCACAGTACTACTGACAGATGAAATCTGACATTGTAAGCAAAGTGCTTGACGTATTAACCAGGATTTGACATTGAAGAAAAGGGCAGCTTGAACGGGGGATGTATTAGACACATGCACTACTGAGCAAGGTGATATTTCAATGGATGAAGTATACTGCAGCACAAATAAGCGCTGATAAAAAAAAATTCTGCTTATTCAATGATTGGACTCGAGGTATTTCCCTTCCTCTGAGCAAAGTTTCCGCCGCAAAGGAAAGTTTCTTTCCAGCATCATTTGATTGCAACTTCACCCCGTACTCCCTGTACGAACACATACAACTGAGCGGGCGAGAAATAATCGGCCTGTTCGCCACCGCTCGCATTTTCGCCTTTTCGCAATCATGACCTAGTACAGGAGGCAGGCCTATCCATGCAGGCTCGCACGGACAAGTAGGCAGTACCCAGATAGAGGCGAGCGAGCTCATCTTCTTCCCACGTGCGTTCTCTGCTGTTCTGCTCTCTGATGATCTTGCTCACTCGATCCCACTCCTTCTTCTGGAGGATCACACACATACTCACAGACAGTCACCCATCCATCCTCCTCCCAGCCATCATCCATCCATCTATCCAGGCAGTTAGCGTTGCGGAGGTGTTTGATGACGGGACCAACTCGAACAAGAGTTGAGCCGACGAAGGAGAAAGAGAGTAGTGGGTGAAGTACGTTTGCTCATGCGTGCTATAAGAGACCAAAGTCCCGCTGCCGGTTGCTTTTGAGAGAGAACGAGAGAGAGAGAGGGGGGGACTGTTTGTGGTGCGAAAGACGTTTTTTCATTCTTAGAGCAGCCTTAAGATCGTAAAGTTTGATAAAGACTTCTGTGGCGCACACGGGCATGCATGCATGAGCAGCAAGTCGGTGCTTTATTTCTGGCTGGCAGTGCGCACTGTGCTCATCAGCGTGCTACACATGTGGAGTGCCGTATGCAGCACTGAGGATGAAGGGAAGTCAGAGGCGGATCCCTCATCGCGATAGAAGTACTGTAATATGCATGCAAGTGAGCGACACACGCGCACACGCACACACACACACAGAAGGAAGGCATTGCCTCGGGCGGCAGCAGCAGGAAACGATCCGACTCACAAACTCGTGCTTGCTTGCTGCTGTTCCGGAGCACGGTGATCGGTACGTGAGAGAGGGAGGGAGACTTTTCTGTCATGCCGTAGAAGTAGTCGTAGTAGTGGTAGGAGTGCGACGCAGCCACACGAATTTTCTCATCTCTTCTCTCTCGACTCCTACATACTCCTTGCTAGGACGTTTTGTCGCTTGAATGTTGGAAAGTGTACATATGTCTGGTCTGTGTCGTTTCTCTCCCTCTTCTCCAGTGAGCGAGAGAGAGAAAGAGAGAGAGAGAGTAAATAAGGAAGATCGGAAGGGTGGGTAGAAATGGGGAAAGTAAAATGGAGAAAGTTCCTCCAGGAACAAGCATCTCTTGTTTCCACAGTATTAATGGCGAGTAAAAGAATTAAAGCAGGTTATGACAGGCCTACATGAAACATGAGGATCGCACTCTTCATGTCTTCCATATGCCACCTTCTACTACATAAGGCACCGTACTATGCTGCACTGTACGTACGTTTGCACTGGGTGGTGCAAGCACTATGTGCACCAGTACAATACACATGCAGCATAACTAACTACTGCCAGTGCTCGCTCTCCTCCTTCTCTGCCTCCCTCCTTCCCCCCGCCTCCCGCCTTGGTCTCTTTCTGTGCACTGCCTTTTCAACAGAGATCCCTTCCTCTTCTTGCTACTTTATTCTATTGCCTACGACGGCCACCAGTCTGTCCCCTTCCTCCTCCTATTCTTGCTCTTGTTGAGCCTGCGTATGTAGTCACCAGCCCTGCCTGTCCATGTAGCTGTGTTCGTGCATCCTGGGGATTTTGGTCCAAAAGTTCGGTTCAAGGTTGATAATGACAAAGACCCTGCTGGACCTTGCCCCATATGACTGCAGAGTCGACAACGTGCAGAAATAGCCCGCTGGCGTCTTCCCTTAATCACTTCCTATACAGATTGAGCAGCTGCCTGCGCGCGAAAGCCTCCACTGCTGTTTATGCTCCACATGCGTATTCTTCAAAAGTTGCTTTGCAACACATATAAGAACGTGGACGGCGTCCTTGGTGTCCTCTCTACAGTGTCCTTCACTGCACTTTATGGTACGTAGTGTAGTTCTTCTCATTCACTCAATTGAAAGTGCAGAAAAAGTTCGTTTCGGAGGATTGCAGTCTATACGAGAGGTGCAGTGTGTGTGTGTGTGTGGTGACCGTGGTCCTATGTAACTACACACGTCTGTCCTGCGTGTGTCAAAGCCTTCCCGTGCAATGTGTGCTGTACGGCACAGTATCTATGTAGGGCGCAGTATAATACCGCACATAAGGGTATTTCTTGACTTCTTTCGTCCACGAGAACTTGCCCTACTCTATCTACTACATGGCTTATTTATGCAGTACAAGTACCTAATGTTCTGGTGGTCCATCTACGCTGTTCGGTGATCGTGTGACTGTGCATGACAACACCAATTCTCATTCATGCCACACGCACGCAACTCGGTACGGCACAGTTCTACACCAGTACTCTCCCTTCATTTTGTCTCCCTGCTGCTACTCTTCCTTCCGCCGTTCGTAAAGAAGACCAAGTCTTGCAGCAGAAAAGAAGTCTTTTGCGTAAGAAGAGACCCCTGCTTCTCTTCTCCTTGGCTTTGGGCAACCGCGCACGTACACACACGCAAGTAACAAGGAGTCTCCAGTCTGCGGCATTCCTCTAAAGTTTTCTTCTCCTTCCTGTCTCCACTACTCTCCTCTTCAAGACCCCCTCCCTCACACTGTTCACCTCGACTACCAGTGCTGGTGCCTTGGAGAAATCGAGGAAGCGGGGAGACGTGACAAATTCCGAAAGAGATCTGAATGATTCGGGGAGTCTCTGGTAGGCAAGCAGACGAGCAGGAAGGGGAAGGAGATGGGGCCCAAGAACTCTTTCAAAAGAGAAGACTCCTCGCATCAGCAAGTCTGAGGCAATCTTCATCGTTGAGTAGCAAATTAAAATGAGGTTGGAAGCTTAAGGTACCGTATTGTGTGCACCGTGCATACAACGTTACTGGTGAAAAAAAAACTGCAATGCATGTGGGTGAGTGGTTCACTGACTCAACATACGGCACCGCATCTGTAGGGAACCATACACATGGTCCCATAATGTTAACCAGACGAGACTACACTACATACTGGGTGTATGCTGTATTTACTCCTTTGAGGTAAAGAGAGAAGAAAAGAAAAACTGCCGTCTATTTGTCGTAGCGGCAGCCGCGAACAAAACTCTTTTCCCTCCTCTTTTTTCCCCCTAGTTTAGCTCAGACTGCATGACGACGCATGTGTAGTAACGTGGTGCATAAGACAGCGCTGCTGGCTGGCTGACTGGCTGACTGGCTGGCTGGCTGACTGGCTGGCTGACTGGCTGGCTGGCTGGCACAGCAGTAGAGATGTAGCAACACCAATATACATATTCGCAAACACAATCAGTTGGTCTCCCCACCACCACCACCTTTGCATGTTTCCTTTCTCTCTGTTGCCTGCTGGCTTCTTATTATTAGAAGACACGATTCATCCATCCGAGAACATGATCGACGCCACCGCCGCCGGGGAAGAGGGAGAAAGAAAAGAACTCTTTTCTCGGCCGTGAGAAGGCAAAAGTTCTAAGCTAACTACTACCAGTTGTGTACGTAACCGTGATGGCTGCATGGTACCTACCTCGTCGGGCTTCTGTGTAATTAGTTCAGGAGTCTTGTCACTCACAAAAGTCTCTCAGTCTTTTGACTCCTGTTTACCCACTACTCTTCTTTTGTGTACTGCATACAGCCAACAGCGGAGTGCTGTAGATCTAGTGACAGAGGCAGAAGCAGTTTCGTCCAAGAAGGCTAATGAGAGCAACAAGACGGGAGATACAGAGATGATGGTAATGAATGACGGCTTCACCGGAAGACGGAGGAACGTAGGCAAAGGAGAACGAACGAACGAACGAAAGCAAAGCAAGAAAGAAAGGAGGCTTAAGTGAAATAAGAACTAACTTGAAACAGGTACGAGGCATCGACGGACGTACATTTGTACGTATGTATATGGAGGCGGTGGCGTGAAGCTTGGACAAAAAGTGGGAAAATCATCATGATGTCACGGCGGCGAGACTCTGGCGTCGCGAGTCGCGAGCCGTGAAACTGTAAATGATACCACGGCGATTTTCGAATTGTTTTTGAATTACAGCCTCCGGGGTAGAGGGAGGGAGGGAGGTAAGGAAGGAGACCAGGTTGTTCTCTCTGTGTGGGGCTGGAGTCGTCGCCGTCGTCGCCGTCGTCGCCATCGCCGCCACCGCAGTCGTCGTCGTCGTCGTCGTTGCCGCCGCCGTTAACGGCTTTTTGATGGTCGTACCTGTCACATTTGTCAATCAAAAGGGATACCACACATCTCAGGGGCAGAGGCGGCGACGTTGGTAGCATTACCCCTAATGGATTGCACCCACGAACTGCTACTGACTGCTACAGGTACATGCTGTACCGTTCGTCAGTAAGAAAGTAAGTAAGTAAGTTAAGTAAGTAAGTGAGCAAGTCAGCTCGTACGATCACCGCTTGCTCACTCGCCCGCTAACCCGCTTTTTCGCTCGCTCGCCAGCGTCGTCGCGTGCTTGAGAGATGAGCAAATTGGCGGAGTGACCGCAAACTACGTTCGGTTTTGTCGCCCGGAGTCACCCACTGGAAACGACTTTGGCGAAACAACCAGTTCAAATTAACGCTGAAAGGAGAATTCGGGGAAGAGTAGTTGTGCAATGTGTTGAGCGGAAGATTAAATGGGGCCAAAAAACTATTTACTCGAACTGTTGCACAACTGTCTACGTGCATAACCATGCGTGCCCACCAGCACTTTTTTTCTTCACTATAAGCAGTTCTTGCAATAAGACGACCGTCGAGCTTGGGAGCGACCGTACTGTACTTCGGCATGTGCGAAGGCATGCAGGAGGCACCGTACTTGAGCTTATTCGCCTGTCCTGCACTTGTTCTACAGTCCCCTCGAGGATTCATTACACATTTCGTACCGTTGTGTACGGCACATGTACAAGCATTGCACACAAGAAGCGAGAGAGAAGAGCAGGTAATTAGAAAAGATCTCTGCACTATCAAGATTTTTTTTTCTCTTTGTGCCGACAACAACGACGACGACGACGACGACGACGACGACGACTCTCGGGTAGTAAAAATCTTCATTTTGGTTAACAAGTGCAGCGAGCGCGCAGTCGTTTCTGTGTGTGTGAGAGAGAAGCCTTCCTTCATGCTTGGAATCCTGTCTTCAAAGGCTTTTCTTAACAAAACTCAAATCTCCAGGAGCTACGATATAGTTTGTCGGTGGCGAATGCACACTTCTCTTGCACAGCATAGTTGACGCTGGCGCAAAAGACGCAAAAAAGTTTGACCCTGCCTGGAAAAAATGTTTTCACACACTGGCGCCTCTGCTATCCTTCGAAGCCAGGGGTTACGACTAAAAAAAGAAAAAAAAAACTAGTCAAATTTTGAGGCACACGAAAGTGACGCTTCACCGTATGGAAACTGGCGTGCGTCCGTACTTGGCTGCACTTGTGAATACTTTACGAAAGCGTTGACTTCTCCTAATGTCTTTCCTCATCAGATAATTAATGACCTTGTCAAAGTGTTTTCGCCTACTGCTACTAATCTGCTCTCTCTGCGTTGTTTTCTTCCTTCACGTCCGCCTCGTTTCCTGCCATGACAAGGCCGATCTTACAATGCCAATTAACAGTCAGGTGACATCGTTTCAGTCGAAGTCATTGCCTAATGCTAATGCTGATTCACTCTCGAGTGCTCTACTTGCACATGCTGTGAAGAGAGAGCGAGAGAGAGAGAAAGAGAGCCTGAGCTTGTGGACTAGAGCAGCTCGCATGTGCTTGAACGCTTTGGCTTGGCATTTTTCAGCATTTAGTCTTGTCAGACGTACAGACGTACGTGGCGAGTGCGTGCCTTCCACCAGAGAGATTTACGCCCATGATGGAGGCGTCTGCTTTCGTACGGAGACGAACGTGCCGCGGTCCCCGTCGGTCATGTCACATCTGCACGCCGCGTCCTCCTCTGTACGCATCCGCAGACGTCAGAGCGTGCAACATGAGGTAGAGGACGGACGAATGCATTTATTACACTGCAGATGCGGATAATGACACGGCTCGGGCATTATTAGCGCGCCCGCAAAGGGCATGTGCATTGTTGGTGCGTACCTGAGAGGAGATGCATGCGAGGAGATGAAAAATGTTGCCTGAGAGACCTTTTTTTTCCTTCCCTCATCGCCTTTCTAACCATTGAGTGGAACGCGCACAATCCATGGAGGTCAAAGTGCCAGATCGAGTTTCTCTTTGCATCGTGAGTGAGTGAGTGAGCGAGCACCATGACGATCCCAATGATCGGCCCTGACCAATTTTACCCCTTGCACGCACGCAGAAGTTGGCCGAAAATGGGGAGACGAGGAAATGCCGAATTCCGTTCCCATCCCACGAAGCGACGAGTGCGTTTTAATTCCCCCTTCTCTCTCTTTTACGTCGGCTGGCAAGTAGACAATTGCTTCAGCATGAATACACAGGAAGGGTGGTTTGGTGCTTTGCTAACTAGACGCTAGCTTTATTGCAGACCGCAAGAGCCTCATTGTGCCCGGCCCCTGGCTGGCTGTCTGTAACTTCTTCCGCCGGGTCTCTCGTTCTCCCTCGTCGTTAAGGTCTCTCTGGCTCTTTCTCTCCGTCTTACGACGGCGTCTATCCAAATGCTACATTCTCAGGCGAGACGACGAGTGTCGTCTTCGTCGCCGCTTTTCCAGTGGCAGAAATGAAGCTAGTAATGCCTTCCTTTTCTTCTATGGCGTGGTCGGTCGATCAAGAAGTGCAAAGGCCCCGTGGTGGAAAACAAAAAGGGAGAGAAAATCCCTCACTGTTGTCGTGTATTCGCACAGGCGCAAGCTCCTGGTGTACGTGAAGGCGAAGGTGGCGTACGGAATCGCCCGCATGGTGCTGTAATTGATGAATGACTTAATCAGAGATGACTGATGGCTTCTGCTTGTCCCTGCGGGTTTTTTTTCAGACCGCAGACTGTTTGGCAGCTGGAACAACCTTAACTTTTTTTTTTTTACTCTTGAACACTTATGGACGCAACACGAACACGCTGTTCACCTGAGGCAGAGAGCAGAGATAAGGAGATAAATGTCTTACCTATGCGCGTACGCTTGTACCCGTTACAAGCTAACCCGTCTGTGCAGACAACATGTGTAATTCTCCTGGAAAGAGACTTGGGGGGCAGGTGCGTTACGCACTAGTGCAATAAAATGCGCCAAAAAGCGCCCAATGCTGGCGTCGGTGGCCAGAAAAGTAGTCTTGACACAAACCACCTTTCCATCCTAGTTAACCACACTTCACTCGACGCTCTGTGCGCCGTTCACCAATAACTCACCTAGGCCGACACTCGTTTTTTCGCCTCTCAGTGGTTAAAAATAAACACGACTGCTGGGGATGAGTCTCGCATTAATCAATGGACCCACAGGTGGCGTTCGCGGTACCAGCCAGACTTTTCAATTGCGACGGAACAGACATCATGCGCGTTGAAACAATTCATTTGCACCACCGAGACCATCACTGTTTTCTGAGCGCACAATTCCTTCTGCCAAAGAGAGTCATTACGAGAAGAAGCGATTTTGGCGCAGAAAACCGCCAGTGTAATTAGCGCTTTCAAAGGTGCGGTGATAACATGGGAAGGCCGGGGGGGAAGTTGGCCACGTTCATCATTCAGTCAGAAGATATGAACGGCGACATTTATTGGCTCCCGGCAGCGTCTATTAATAAATTTGCTTTACGAGCTCACAGCAAGGAGTTAATGACGAAACACCACGTAGACAGCGCCCGCCCCTACCTGGCCCGAGTACACCGTACTGGGGGTACGTGCCGAGCGGTCGAGTACTGAACAGTACAGTACGTTTTGGTTGAAAGATCATCTGTAACGGTGACACACGTCCGTGCAAGTAGGCAGAGTTTCCTCTGGATACGTCAGTCAAAGGAGTCTGATGCATGCACGTTCGTTCGACGACGAAAAATCTTTTACTTCCTGCCTTAATTAGTAGGTTGTCTGGAGTGCACGTCTACCTACTTACCTAGAAACAGAAAAGTTTCCGTTCGTGCCTTCAATCCTTTCTACCCCCACTGCACCGGTAACAAGCAATGCATAACTGCTTGTACGCGTACACATTGGAGAGAGAGGAAAAGGAAGCGACCGAGAGATCGCGTGGGGGTAAAATAATGCTCGAGACAAGTGAGACCACCTAGGAAGCTGCGGGGTGAAATAAAACAAAAAAAAATGACTCTGTTGGAAAAGAGGGAGCCGCGGAGGAGCCGTGCAGCACGAAGCCCTCCTCTGGGGATGATCGCTGCCATATAGAAGTGGACCCACCTGAGTAGGTAAAAGATCTGTGAAGCATTTCTGTTCTGCGTGCTTGAGAGAGCGAGCGAGACTCTTTTGCATTTCTTCCACAGAGCCTGACCAGTCTGAAGATTCGAGCTGCACCCAAAAATGCTGTAAGGAGTTCTAATTGCTCGCACTGAGTCAGAATTCTTTGAGATTGTGACCGGCGCCTGGAGGTTGGGGGTCGAAGAGGGGTCAGTTTTGAAATTTGACTGAGTGCGCACTCCTTACCTAACATTCAGACGTGATAGAATTTATGCTGTAACTACGGAGAGTGGGCTGCATTACATCAGTGAGTGCAGCTCAGACAAGTGACTACGAAAAACAACTTTCCTTTTTCTCATATGTAACTTTTTTAACTCCGACAGTACAAAGTTGCCGGAACGCAGCCCCCGCAATGCAATGCTCAGTGACATGAGTACACAACTCCCTAAAGACTGTGTAGACAGACGCTAAAGCACTTTTTCATTTGACTCCGCAGTTTGCATATGACGTGTGCCACGTTAGTAGATTACTTAAGTAATCATCACAAATCACCAGTGCCCATATGAAGAGTTCGGATTTTCCCTGCCCGAACGCCGCGTTGAGCCTACACTATGAAACTTTAAACGCTGTGGGACCAAGCTAAAACGCTTCATCTTGCTTTCTCTCTTCATTCACCACATGAGATGTATGATAGTGACAAATTTACGCGTCCACTTGGTAAGCTATTCTCCAAGGAAGAGCAGCACTGGTCCGTCCACTCCTCCATATTGAAGGGGCGATTAACAATAAATCGACTTTGATGGGAAACCGTTTTCTGTGATCTCCACATCAGGAGCTGCAGATTTTGAGGTTATTTATGCATGAGGACAAAGACATTTCGCAACGGACAGCTTAAGCTTTTATCGTCTAATAGTATTCTTTTTACTACGACGCTGCCAGTTGCCGAGGCAAAAAATCCGGTCCCTGCACTAAGTTTGAACACCCCCCAGAAGCGAAGAGCAACAATGCCAGGAGTACGACTCAAACAGTGAAACGCATACACTGTGTACATGGCCCTTTTCAATCGATTCGTGAAAGATTCAGTCGAGAAAACCGCTTCTCTTGCCCATATTTTGTATCCGGCCGTGAAGTCCCTTAATACTGAGTACTCTTTGATCAAACTGAGAAGCATTGGGGGGGCGGAGAAGGGGGGGCTTTATTAGAGAGCTGTTCAGAACAGACGGCGATTGAATTTTTTCCTTCGTGTGAATATAATTTTCTCCTTTTCCCATAGCGTGCACTGTCCATGTCCATTTACAAGTAAATTAGAGCATAATGGCAGCGTAGAGAAAGTAAAGTCGAAGGTAAAGTGGGGCCAAAATCGCAACCTTTTCTCCGCTTGGGCATGTCGTGGTTGCGCTTCCGCAGAGCGCTTAGTTCTCTGTTTCCCCGCCACATCATGCACGCTCGAGTTCTGTGCATTGAAGTGATTTTGATATGTCTTGGATGGCCCCGATCCGCCTCTGGCTAATCAGTCCACCGCGGTTCGTGATGCCTCTTAATGTGCTACGCCACACGCTATTGCTGCACTCCAGGGTGATGGCAGGCGGTGCACCAATGGGGTGTTGGTCCCTCATCTCCTTGAATAATGACATTACAAAGATGATTCTTTGTTCCCATTCAACGGGGCCCGCCACCACCAACTCCGCCGCCACGACCGCAACCGCGATGCACTTTTGGAACCACGCACGTGAGCTACCCTTTGGAACAAGTCCACGGGGGCCGCTGCCGTATATGCAACCCGCCTTGGCAACTTTGATCTCCCTCTGCATGGTGAATGATTGCCATCGCTCGGAGCATGGTCCTGAGAGTGGGGGGGGGGGGGGTGCGGGGGGGGACCGGCAAAAGGCGGGCACGGCCAAGGCCCCCGTGCGTGGAGGCCCGGCCCGGCGTGCCCCCCAGGGACTGCCACCACCAGACCTGTCAGCGGGTTTTGA
>JAAUXU010146003.1_pt1 | contig 11412 bp, 11 predicted proteins | sample 7278151 | NCBI WGS metagenome assembly JAAUXU01 (sample SAMN14350113, study PRJNA611818) | marine sediment metagenome | isolation source: surface marine sediment (1.8m) | place: French Polynesia: Moorea | collected 2018-08 | reverse complement strand
CGTCGGACTTGACTACGTCGGACTTGACTACGTCGGACTTGACTACGTCGGACTTGACTACGTCGGACTTGACTACGTCGGACTTGACTACGTCGGACTTCATCGCCCCACTTAGCTCGACACGATTTTCGACACGATCGCACGTACAAGTGAAAGTCACATAAGATCGACAAGACTTGAGACGAGGAGACAAACGATGCAGGTGTCTCCGTGGCCACCCGGTCCGCCGTGAAGGCCATGCATATGCACAGTTTGTGCGCAGGTGGAGCTGTGAAGGACGGGTCAATGTTACTCTTCTTTGCAACAGTTACTACCCCACGTTTGACCTGATGTACATGACTGCCGCCAGTATTCAGGCCCCTTTTTTCACCCTTTCTCTCGTCTGTCTCTCCTGATGTAGCATTTTGAAATACACTGCCTGAAGCCAATGCAATCTCAGACGGACGTCATCAACGCAAGCATTCCAAGCTGAGCCAAGCCACATGCAACCCTTCATGCAGGTGAGAGGCGATTGCCCGTGAAGTTGATCTCGACGAATGACCTCGCGCAAGGTTGCTTCACAGCGTGAGCCAAGCTCTGCAGATCATGGACCCGATGTGCTGTACCGCATCGGCAAGTCCGGCAGCGTCGGCCGCTTCATGGTCGCCAAGAGGGACATCCAGCCCGGCGAAGTCATCTTCACGGACCAGCCGGCTTGCATTGGTGGGGCAGATTTCAGTCACTCTCGGTGTTTGCCTTGCTCAGTCCTTTGTGTCCTCCAACCAGGTCCTGACAACAGCTCTCGGCCAATGTGTCTCGGCTGCCACCGCAAGGTCAGCGGACTCTACCTGTGTCCTGGATGCCGCTGGCCAATGTGCAGGGAAGCCTGTACCAGGTACGGAGGCGTGGTTACCATTACTTAGTACTCAACTTCTAGAACGGTCATTTTTTCCAAATTATGAGGTGATTTGAAGGTCGCCACTGCAATGCTGCGGTGGACTTTCTCTCGGCCGGCATAAAAATCTGCTGCATTGGTACAGGGTGGAACAGAATGTATCTGCAGCATAACATAAAGACTGCTACTGAGCCTAGACAGTATTTTTTTTTCTAGTCATAGTTAATCAATAACAGGTAACAAATGTCACTTAGGCTTCCCTCTCACTTGGCTGAGTGTGCCATGTTCAAGTTACGAGGAGCCAAGATCGTCGTCCCCTGGTTCGATCGTCCCTGCAGCTATTACGACGCAATCTTGCCCATCCGGGTGCTCTTGCTCAAGCTGAGCAAGCCTAAAATCTACCGTCTGATCACACTCCTCATGGACCACAGGGACAAGGTGGACGAGGCCACCACGAGACATCGCCAGAGAGTGGTGGACTTCATCAGGATCACCTGTAGGTTGAGGGACGACTTCGGCGAGCAGGAAGTCCACCATGTCCTGGGCATTCTAAGTGTGAGCACTTTTGACCATGATCACTCCTTCTACTACTACTACTACCAGCTCCGACGAGATGAAACTAGGATTGACTTTATTACATCAAGGTTCTTTACTTTATCGAAGATTCTGATGTAATCAATGGGTCAAAAGCACCCAGTGCATGCGACGTCAATCTCGAATCTTCACTCTATCGAATGTCGACTGCAGTCCAGTCACTACATCTTCTCCTCACGCAGGTCAACTCCTTCGTGGTTCACGACACTGACGAGGACAGCATGGATCTCATTGGTGAGTGCGCTCGCAGTCGGTTCTGTTGCATGTCTTAACAGCTAGGACGACGAAAAAGAGTAACTAAATGTCGCTCAGGTCTTTACCCATGGACCTCTCTTATGTCCCATCACTGCGTGGCCAACACCAAGATCACCACAACTGAAGACTTTGGGTAAACAAAACCTTAAAAAAGTTAAAGCTTGCTCCACTAACTGGCGTTGCCAACAAGTGTGCTGATATTCAGAACTCTGGTATGGGAACGAAGACCTGCGATAAGTGTGTTGATGCCTTCAGGTACGTGTGCGAGGCCACCACCTTTATCCCGGAGGGCGAGGAGATCGTCACCTCCTACCACCACTACCACTACCAGCTGTATGGAACCGATTATAGGCGCAAGGACCTGAGGAGCACCTGGAACTTTGACTGCTGTTGCAAAAGGTGACCCTCCCACCTAAACAGTAGCAGGTTTTAATGCCAACCTTGTCCGGCCGCAGGTGCCTCGATCCCACTGAGTTTGGCACCAACGTCTCGGGGGTGTGCTGCGGCAAGTGCAAGTTCGGCCACTGCTTGCCGCTGGATCCTACGGACCTGGCGTCACCTTGGAGGTGTGATAGATGTCAAGAAGACACTGTAGCCGACACAGTTCTTGACAAGGTCAAATTTTGCATTCTCATATGCTCATGCCACACTGGCTAACAACACACACTCCTTCCCCGTGAAGGTGAAGAAGTTTGAGACCGAGATTGACGCTGTCGAGGCCAACGATGCTCCTGAGTTCGAGCGTCTCTTGCGGAGGATGCGCTACTTCCTTCACCCCAACCACTACTGGATCCTGGACGTCAAGAGAAGGCTTATTGACATCTATGGCAACAAGCCCGAGTACGAGCTCTACAAGTTGCCCCTGGTGCGTTGAAAGCTTGCTTAAGTAGATGCTGTGTAACACAGAATCTGCAGGATACAGTGGAGCGCAAGGTCGAGTTCTGCGAGCATCTTCTGCAAATGGCGTCAAAGTTGTGTCCAGGGGCCTCAGAGCTCCGGGGGTACCTCTTGTGGGAGGCCCACGGGCCCAGGATGCGACTCGCTCAATGGAGCTGGATCAGGTATAGTAATAAAGGGACAGAGAGGAAGTGGGTGCTTTGCGAACTCTAACGACCGTCTATCAGGATGAGGATCAACACTGCTGAGTATCTCCTGAAGCTGGAACAACTCATTAAAGGTCTCAAGGAGGTTGTCAGCATTCTGGGTGAGAAAGTTGTATAACGAAATTTATCACGAAACTCCGGGAGACATGAACAATCCTCAGGGCCGATCAGGGCAGACTCTGACGAGGGCCAAATGGGTGCCAAGGCCCGAGAGGAACTCGGCCGGTTGGAGCACTTGGAGTCAGAGCTGAGAAAGCAGCACAACTCGATCAAGGATAAGATCGGTGGGAGCAGCAAGGGCAACAGCAGCGGCAGCAACAACTACAAGAACAGGGTGGGCATCAGCGGGCCCATGTCCTCGCTATCCCTGGCCAAAGATGTGGCCGCCACGCTGGTGGAGAGCAGGAATCACAGGAGGCGATCGCTCTGTCTGTAGTGATGAACAACAATCCTTCGAACGTCAGAAGAAATACATGCAGTCCTTTTTGTTTCTTCTCGCTCACCCACCCAAGTAGTATATGAAGAACTAACTTAACCCCTGTTTTAGTCACTTTCCCCTCATCATAAGACTTGGCTTGATTGGCTTTCTATATTCCTAACCGAACCTTGTAAAGCTCTATAACGCTTAACAGCACGAAGTAAACGTTAATTTTCAGGTCTATGGTCTGAGTCACCTGAAGTGCAAGACAAAATATCTCAGCGAAACCATTCGAATGAAACTTTATAACATTTATTTCTTGACAGCATAAAGAGACTTTTTCATGAGGTTTTCATTTCAACATTTTTCTCTACGCGGCCGCCGTCATCGTAGACGCGGAGAGTCACATGGTCCACCGCAGCGCCCGTGTTCTTGGTCAAGAAGGTCTTGACCCGCGACTGCGGGGCGGGCCTCTGGGTGGACACCCACAGGCACTTCAGCGCCGTGTGTCTTGCTAACTGTGTCCTCCGAGTGAGATTTCACTGGTCACTGTTAACATTTTGGGGGCGGAAACTTCAAGGCTCACAGACCTGTGGACATAAACCTGACGCTTGCACCCTGACACAAGCTGTACTTATCAGTATTCTCTCCCACCGTGAGCAATCACTTGCCCGTGATCACGTCAGCGAGGGAGTGTGGATAGTTGAGATACGTAGAATTCGTAGACTCCGGGGAAAAAAGGTGAAATTCAGCGGCATTTTAGGCATCTGAGGTCGCAAATGGTGGTGGAAAGAGCAACTTAGGTTATTTTTTGAGACCCGTGTTACAGATTTTGAGGGGATAAAATGACTTTTGTATACAGTCAAACTTTGGTATAATATACTGCATTGTAGTAAAGATTCTTGGCAATAGCTAACTATTTATATTCATCGGCCGCACCTTGGGCAGGTTACTACAAAATTTTGAGCCTTGTTAAGTCGAGAAGCGTCCAACATGTGACTGAATAGCACAGGGCAGAAAAGTAGAATCCGTGTGACGACTAAAGATTACACTGCTGACCCAGTTGAACAAAACTCAGCTCCAGTTAGCACCTCAGAAGAGCAAACAGCTGACAGATATGAAAGTTTCACTGCATTGACTTTAGCGGGGAAAAGCATGCATTTTAGGTGATATTTTGGGGAAATGTCATTTTAGATTGTTTATGGCCAAGATGACATTTCTGGTAGGGTTTTGTGTTTTTGGTGATTCGCGCTTTTCCCCCGGAGTCTTGTTATAATGCATGCTGCAGTGCAGTCTCGAGTCAGTTTCGTCATAGGGGGTGGGACTTGTTTTGGCCCTCATAGATAGACGTGTACCGGGTGACCAACAGCAACGGAAAGTACTGAGTGTCTCAGGCATCGTACGCAGCGACGCTGGGATCGATGGTTGGCAAATCTGTGCAAGTTTAAGTTAAAATATTCTGTCTTGGCACAGTAGGCACACAGGGCTGCACAGGGAAAAAAGTGGACTGCACGAGGCTGTCGTTCTGGTCGACTTCTATGTTCAGCAGCTCTCGAATGAGTGGAACTGTTTTAAGTAAATCACTTTAAAATAAACTTATGGGAGTGAACTTTGGAATGTCCACTTTATGCTGATTCGCGCCTGTACTGGCTACTACAGTGAAAAGAACCTGACAACCCTCTTCATATCAGTTTCAGCTGCTCTTTTCAAAAACACTTAAAAATGACGCATTAAGACATGCTGTGAAGTGACCTAGCTCAGAGGTAAGTATAAGGTCTCTACTTGCTGCTCAAGTTGATCCTGCCGCAGTAGCACACATTTTCGTCAGTGCTAAAGGCAGTGGGAGTAACACAGGTCGATGGCAAGCTCATTCTTGCGCACCCGGTATAGATAGAAGAGTCATTTCGTCAGCTCACCCACTATGCTGACCACACTCGCGCACGTCGGTTCCGCCGGCCGGCCATTGTGTCCCCGCTTGTACGTGTTGGAGGCAATTTAAAGGCCACAGTGGCTGCCCCTTTCCTCCAGCACACACACTGACAAGCCATCCTTGCGTCCGCGAGGAAACATGTGGGACTTCCTTGCCATCTTCCTCGTCTTCGTCACCCTCTACTGGTTCCTAGTCTTCGTCAGACACCCGCCAGGTTTTCCTCCGGGTCCACGATTCGCCCTGCCTTTGGTTGGGTGCGCCACGGCTGTGGGATTCAAGTTCTCCAAAGGCTTTCAGAGCCTCAGGGAGGAATATGGAGACATTTTCGGGCTTTGGCTGAACAGCAGACGGGCAGTTGTCGTGTCCTCCTATGACCTCATCCAAGAAGTTGGCGCCAAGGACGAGTTCTCCGACAGAAGGTACAGTGAGCTTGCGGCAGAAACCAGAGGAGGCAGCGTTAGAGGCAGTCTTCCAGGAGTCCTGTTCAGCAAGGGCCAGACCTGGATAGAGCAGAGGAGGTACACTTTACACACCTTGAGAAATTTGGGCTTTGGGAAAAACAACGTGGGAGAGAAGGTGAATGACGAAGTGAACAAGCTCATTCGCAAGCTGGAGGCATTGAACGGGCAGCCTGTGGACGTGAGGAACGAGTTCAACATCTCCGTGCTCAACGCGTTGTGGACCATCCTAACGGGTGAGGAACTGGGAGACGATGACCCCAAGATAGTCAGCACCGTGAGGCTGCTTGATCAGACCTTACAGCAAGGCAACGCGACGCTTGTCAGCGTTGTGGCCAGCTCCCCGTTCTTGAGGAAGATCAACGAAATGCTGGAGGTGTTTGCTTTTGGTGAGGCATTCGGAAAAATTCTACAGATAGCAAAAACTATCGTCAAGGAGCACGAAGAGACGTACCAGGAGGACAGCATGCGGGACTTCGTCGACAACTACATAAAGGAGATAAAGAAGCGCAACGCATTCCCAGACGACTCCACCTTCAAGGGCAAGGAGGGCAGACTCAATCTAGTCAACATTGTGGTAGACCTATTTATGGCCGGCAGCGAGACCACGAGCACCACTCTCAACTGGGCCGTGCTCTTCATGATCCTAAACCCAGACGTACAGTCCAAGGTGCAGGATGAGCTCGACAAGGTCACGGGCACATCGAGGCCGCTATATTACAGGGAGCGGAGCAGCACACCGTACACGGAAGCAGTGATCCACGAGGTTCAGCGTCTAGCCAACATCCTCAGTCTGAGCGTGCCGCACTTCGCTGGAGTCGACGGTACCCTCGACCATGGCAGATACTTCATCCCCAAGGGTACCATCCTCTTCTGCAATATCGGCGCGGTCCTCTCCGACCCCAATGAGTTCCCGAACCCGAGCAAATTCGACCCCACCAGGTTTTTGACACCCGAGGGACAGTTTAAGTCGCACCCGAAGGTGATCCCATTCGGATTGGGCAAGAGGCGCTGCTTAGGAGAGACCTTGGCCAGGGAGGAGCTCTATCTCTTCTTCACAGGGCTCCTCAGCACCTTCACGATAGAGAAGGGAGACAAGGACGCGCAGCTGAGTACCAAGCCCATCTACGGCTTCACCCTTTCACCACAGACATATACTGTCAAGTTTATTGCCAGGAAATAAGAAACTATCACATTGATTACTTAATATTGCAGGTGTTTAGTCACTCTTCACGTCAAGCTAAGTGCTTAATTCCACTTTTGACTTGCTTTTGTTGTCATACTCGTACTTGCCGTCCTTGACCATGTGCCTCTCGGGGTTGGACTCAATCTGGTGGACTTTCTTTATGTGAAGTCGGCAGTTGTCTCTCCTTAGGGCCCTGGAAGCAAGAAGAGGTACATGGCAAAGTACTTTCCAACCTGGCTACATATGTTTAGAAAGTTCGCAGCCACATCGTGAAAACACCCTTATGTAAATATCTGTAATCACACTTGTTGCCCTTTTTGGTAACAGTCAAAAATCCTCACCTGTAATCGCATATCATGCAGACGAACGGCTTGACCTTTGAGTGGACCTTGACATGCTTGTACATGGCCACAGCATTGTTGAAAGTCTTGTCACACGAGTGACACTTATACTCGGGCTTGTTGGGGTTGTGGTAGTGGTAGATGTGTCGGTTGAGTTTGGTGAAGTGGGGGAAGACCCTACCGCACTTGTGGCAGATGCACTCGGTCTCGCTGGAGTCATGCTGGATGGCCATGTGTACCTGCAGCTTTAGAGGCGTCTTGCAGCAGGCGCCGCACTTCTGGCACAGCGTCGGGCCCGGCTTGTTCTTGTCAGCTCTCTCAGACACCGTCACAGGGACGCGGAAGATCTTCCGGGAAACTGCGGCCATGGGAATCGAACAGGGACCCCTAAAGCCCTCGTCTTTGGCCAGCTCATGGAAGGGAGAGAGGGGAGTCCAGTAGGGCACCGACGGAAGCTCGCCCTTCTTGACGGGCTTAGACGAACCCCAGGCCACGATTTCAGCACCCGGAGGCAGCTGCTTCGAGACGTTCGGGAATTGCTCCTTGTAGTGTTTTCTCCGAAGGTGTTCATTGAGCTTCTCCACGCTGCTGAAGACCTTAAGGCAGTAATTGCAGTGGTGACCAGATGGATCTGGGACTCCACACAACTGGAAAGGTAGAAAAAAGTATGCAGATCTGCTGCAAGTTGGGTGAGGAGAAGGATTAATCCATCATCATGGGGAGTAGAAGCCAGTACATGAACAAGGACTCGGTCGGCAGCAAGTGAAGAGCTCATTTGTGGGTCAGAAATATTGTTCTCTCAGGAATCAACTGTACCTGCAAGTGTTTACAGTACTGAACAAGGATGTCGAACTCCTTCCCGCACTTTGGGCATGTATTGATTCGCCTCTTCATCTTATTCACCCGGGCTTTTTCATCGGGGTTAACATCGACGGCTCTAGATCCTAAAATAAGCAAGTGTTGATCAGTGAACGTTTTTCTACCCAGAAATTTGGGCAAAAATCCCTACTTAGTTTTTCGACTTCTCCATTATTTGAGAGATCCTTCACTTCTGGTAAGCTGGGCTGGTCTTGATCAGGCTCTTCGTCGCTCAAGGGAGCATTTTCTTTCACGTTTTCTTGACTAACGTTGTCCTCAAGATCTTCCATGACCTGGCAGTTCGTGCACGCGGTCTGACCGGAGTCATAGATCACATACTTGCATTTCGAGGACCTCGTCACTTGACGATCTCCTACTCTTTCCACCCAAAAGAGATCCTCTTGACTGTCAGGTAACTTGATGACGCCCTGGCACAGCTGAGCCTGGCCCTCGTCCAGGGCTTGTAGGATTCTCGACCGAGCCAGAGAGTCGACGACTTCTGAATCAACTTCCCTCTCGAAATAGGTGATCAGGACGACTGAGAAGCTACTTTCTGGGCTGGCAGGCGAGATGATTGCGTGAAACGCAGGCAAAAATCGCAGGAGCGCAGTATTGGTCAGGACGTGACGGGCTTTGGCGTGCAGATGCTTCTTCTCCTGGCCCACGGGGCTCACGTCTAGGTTGGCGAAGGCCTTCTGGATCTCTGCGGGCTGCCACATGACCATTGACTGATGTCCACCCTCCTTCAGATTTTGCAAAATCGTCGTGCTCACTCTGAAATGTTCTACACTGACAGTGCGAGCAACGATAACAGTGCACAACGTTGATTCCTCTCTAGCTGAGAGTCCCAAACTGCTGTCACATCATGCAAATTTCTGCAAGTTCGGTATCTCATTGACATTTCTGTTAAAAGCAATCAAGTCTGCAAACAAGAAGATGCATAACAACAGCTAACAGCAAAGAGCAGCTGAAAGAAGGATGCGCCGTCAGCTGTTTATTGTGCGCGAGTCACCTCGGTGGATCATTTTCCTCAGTGACGTCACTGTTGGCCAAACGTTTACGAACAGAACAAAGATTGACGACAATCGACAAGAACCTGGGAAGCCAGATACTTCTTGAAAGCGCTGGACACGTTCAAAAAGGTGCACCACGATGGCGGGCAGGACTCATCACGCAGTATGCGCAGCGGCGGCCTGCACAAATCCAAAAGGAACTGAAATATCCTACCGTCGAATTCCCGTCAAGGCTGACGTGAAAGCAAAGTGAATTGCAGCCTGCCAACGTGCAGACTCCGTCAATTGGAACGGTTGGATTGCTCTTGTTGTTCAATACACTTTACGTACACCTATACACACACCTGAATACAAATACCTATACACACGATTATTGCATTTTGAAGCTAATAGGCCTTGACGGTTATCAAAGTGTGTGTTGTGCTATTTGCCCAGGTCTACATATGTAATCATTATGATTCTATTATTTTCTTTTTTATTCTTTTCCAGTATTGCCAACGGTTGGACTTTGTTGTGCACCTGTGTAAGAAGCTCCAAGTTGCAATGGTTCGTGGCATCTTTCATTCATGGAAACAGCCAATCTTCTACGAGTTTGACCAAAACGTGATGAAAGCGGTTCTCTTTAGCATCATCAAACGGCTGGAGACTACTGGGATTCAAATCTGGAGAATCACCTGCTATGAGGGACCATCAAACACAGGTCTGCTAGGCTACTTACATGTCTCAACAGAATCAGTCTCTTTTGAAAATCCTTCTGATTCATCACTGCAAGTGTGCGTGCTTCCAGATGCTCCCCATCTTTTGAACTTGATGTGAAATCATGTCCTAGCTTCTGGAATTACCATCAAGCCTGGAGTTCGAATCAGCCGTGAAGATCTTGAAGCGATCCACCAAGCAGTTAATGGTGAAGTCAAAATGCACCACAAGCTTGCGTATGGGATCCTCCTAGACACGTCAGGAAGTCACCAGCAGCGTGTGAGGCCAGCTGCCCAGCTCATCTCTCATTCATTCGCAGTCGCCATGGCTACACTATTCCCAGCAAAAAAGGAGCAAGCAGATTGGTTGGAGCCCATGAACCAATGGTTTAATATTTCAAGTAGTCGACTGACTTCCACAGTCAAGATTGGTTGTGCTTTAGGAACACCTTACGAAGAACAAGCCAATGTTTTGCGACGGACAATTTCGGCAGTGAAACAAATGCACGTGGACACACATTCTGGGCTCATTCCATTTCACTAGGGGATGATCATCAATGCAAAGTCAATCTTGGGAATGGACGACTCCATCTCTGCTGCGACTTCCTCTGAGGAGAAGCATGCGACGAAGTTGATGACTGAGAGGTTAAACCAAGATGTCTTGGAAAGGTTCTTCAGCTCAATGTGTACTCTTGGTGCTACTCATGCATACACCCTGGACTTTCAGGACTTGGGTGAAGAAGTTTTTGACATCAACTACAACAGTGTTGGTGATGAGTCAGCAACCACCAACTTCGCCTTGACAGAACCAACAAATTCATCCTTTGACTGTGGTGAACAAGGTCTTGGATAGGTCGCTGGATATGTCTAGAGCAGGTTCCTGTCGGACCATCCTTGGTTGGGGGATAAAGCTCACTCGATTCCATTCTGACAACAAGTTCCCTCTGATCACACAGCTTTCACGCGGCGGTTTGGTTCATCCTTCTCCAGAGTTCACGGCCATTGTCAAAGCGCTGGACAACCTCTGAAAGGATCATCATGGCATCACGGTGCAGGAGACGCAGGTCATGAGAGACATGTGCGCCAAGGCCAAGGAAGCATTTCCAGCTGTTCCAGAAAAAGTTCTGGACGTGTACGCGCGGACAAGAACGCACATCAGGGTCAAGGCGCTCAACACCGACCTATTTTTAAAAGAGAAATCGAATCGCGCTCGAAACTCCAAGAAACTCCACGATCTTTCAAGATAACTTTCCTTTGGTGCTATGCCTTATACTTAGTTGTTCACAGAAAGTATAAAAATGTTAATATCCCTAATCCATACTTGCAGCTACTTTTTGTGAAAAATAGTTCAAGATGTCCTCCTTCGCCTGGACCATGCCTCAGAGACTCTGAGGAGCAGCTTATCCCTGGACGTGGAGGCATTAGCCACAGAGATTAGTACTCAAAATTCGGTCTGCAAACTGTTGTCCTAACCAACCATAGAGATCTGACTGCTCCCTGTAGCGATTGAAGACTCGAACCAACAATGACGTCACAGTAAGAGAAATGGAGCTCGCACAACAAACAGCTAACGGCGCCAAGGAAGCTGTATACAAGGTTGGTAAATAAGCTTCGCCGGCCGTAGTACCATCGATCGAGCGCTCTCGGAGCGCCCACAGCTGTGTGACGTCACTGGGAGTTGCGGGGG
>JAAUXU010020391.1_pt1 | contig 11412 bp, 13 predicted proteins | sample 7278151 | NCBI WGS metagenome assembly JAAUXU01 (sample SAMN14350113, study PRJNA611818) | marine sediment metagenome | isolation source: surface marine sediment (1.8m) | place: French Polynesia: Moorea | collected 2018-08 | reverse complement strand
CCACCAAGCAATTATCCCTCCCCCCACCTTGACCGCAAAAAACCTTGAAGCCCCCCTGCCCTCCCTCCTGCGCAAGTCTCGTAGTTGCTGTGGCTTCGTCTGAAATCCCAAGAACAACTTAGTAGCCTTTCCTCCTCCTTTCCCGTTCCAGGACAAATTGCTGAGGAGGCGGGAGCCGCCCCATGAGGATGTGCCGCAGCATTTCGAACTGGAAGAGTACATAACTGAAGAGAGCGAAAAGAACCTTTTTAGAAAGGTTCGCAGCAAGACCTGGAAGTCCGGAAGCAAAGCCACAGACGAAGACATAAGACATGTTCTTATGCCGGAGTTTGTACTGTGCATGTTCATGGTAGGTAGCACAAACATTTTTGCTTGAGACATTCTAAGCTTCACCTTATAAAAGTTATTCAGAGGCGCTTTGCAGTTTCCCGCCGCGCGGCCTCGTGCAGCTTTCGCGACTGCGTGGGACTGACGGAGGAGTCGGTGGCTACGCACCTAGTGGACGAATTCGCAGCCCAACGCATGGACCTGGGAGACTAAACATCGATACATTTTTTTGAGGAATGTGGTACCACCAGTCTTTGCTGTTTATCATAAATTCTTGAAATGTAGGCTGATCTCGCTGCGCCCTCACGTTTCCGCGCGTTAAAGTTTCCTCCTCCGGTGTACGTTCGCAAGGCAAAGGCAAATGGAAGCGGCGGTTTTATGCACTGCTTTATTTAATGAAATGCGAAAATAAAAGCCTGACCAAAGTGCGATTGACGCGGAACGGGGCGGGCGATGCCAGAGTGGGGCGGAGGGGGCATATGATGGGAAGGCAAAGGATTGTTGCTTTGGGGAAAGGTGGGAGATGCACGGAGAGAATATCTATGTCATGGGCAGAGAGAGGGCGCAAAAGAAGAAGGGGGCGGCTATCTGGAGGGAGGGAGAGATACCAATATCGATCATTTTTGCCATCAGGCCCGCTTTCTATCTATGTACACCACGGCGTTTTTTTAAAAAGAAATATGTAATTAATGCCACCCTTTCCTTAAAGGCAAAACAGTGCTTCTATTTACAAGTTCCTTCCTGCTGCTGCAGAAGACTTCACACCATGTCCTCTGCCCCCGCCTGCTTGGCCCCGTCCGCCGGCTCCACCTCCATCGACGGCGGCTGCTTCGGCTCCACCTCCTTCGACGGGGGCTCCTTTGCCTCCACCTCCTTCGACGGCGGCTGCTTCGGCTCCGCCTGCTGGGCCCTCTCCGCCATCTCCACCTCCTCCGGCTGTGCCAGTGGCTGCGGCTGCTCCTGGATGGGCAGGGCGGGGGGCGCGTTGTTCGGAGCCTCCCCGAAGATCAGGTTGGCGTCCTCGGCGCCAAGAAGGACTTTAAGCAGGGTGCTGTAGGCCCTCATGTCTAGTATGTCCTTCATCAGGCATAACATCAAGAGGTCGGCGTAGACTGCGCCTCCGCAGCCCGCGGCCATGATGTTGTCCACCTCCTGAGCGTCTAGGTGGGGGTTGTTGACGGTGAGGATGAACAGCCTCACGCGCCTGCAGCACACAGCTGCGGTCCTGAACAGCAGCACGATGAAGGTGGAGAGGGTGACCGCCACAGCGAGGAGGGAGATGAGGGGAATGATGATCTGATAAGGTACAAAAATAAGAAGGAGAAAATCTTTGCAAGTCCCGGCTGAGCGCAGGCAGGTCCATCGGAAGTAAAGGATTTACCTGCTGTGTCTTGCTTCCGCCAAGCTGACAGTCGACGTAGTAGGTCTCCTTGATACCGGCAACACCATGGCGCACAAACTCGCAGGTGGCTGTCTGCGGGAATGCACGCCTCAGGGAATCCCCCTCCATGGAAGTGATGGTGCCGAAGATGGCGGGGAGGAGGGTGTACTGGTAGATGATGTCCAGGAGGCCCACCTGGAAAATTTTTTAAGCGTCATGAAAGATCGTCTGTGTTAGGAGCGCAGGCACAAACTGACCATTCCCAGGAGCCCGATGACGCCAACCGCTTCGCTCAGCATGAGGGTGGCCAACATTGCACCGTTGTTTCCCCACCGAGCACGTATGAAGTCGGCGAGAGCGTTCAGGTGATCCACCCCCTCCTTGGTGTCCACGGAAAGGCCGCTCTTCCCCAGGAGAAACCACCGCGTCGCACCGCCTGGGAACGGACGTTGGTGAGAAATTGACCAACTGGATGACATTTAACACGCTATCATGCACTGCCAAACTAGCGGTGCCTCCTCACCTTGAAAGGACCTCCACAGCAAGAGGGGCATGGAAGCGACGACTACGCCCACGCACAGTGACCCGATGACAGTCGCTGACGTCGGTAGGAAGTACCTCCGACCGAGGTGGGGCTCCAAGAGGCTCGCGTTGACGTGGTCCAAGATCAGGGTGCCGTCGTCCAGGATGTCCACGAAGACGTGCTTGCCGTCGCACTGACGACTGACCTCATCTGGTTTTAAGGGGAAGAAAAATACCCAATTAAAACAATTAAAACGGTGCCCCTCTCCAGTTACGTGTTTTGAGCAGCCAACCAACACGAAAACTGGACTAGTAATAAAAAACTCGACATTTCCAAAGTTGTCCCCTTTGGCCCCCGAATGTTGTTTTCAAAAGGTAACGAAGACTTCTTTACATTAATTGTTGGGGTCCGCGCCCCCTTGCAACATAGCATTGCCATGTTGGAGACGTAACTTACGGGAACTTGCGTTGCCAACAGCACCACAGGAGAGAAGCGTGTTGCCGACCCCTTGCCAGGTGAGGATGATGGAGCCGACGCCGAAGAGAATGCTCATCATAAGGCAGAGCATAAGGGGCACCTTCGTGCTCACGTGAGGGCACAAGGCCTTGAAGCTGAACATGGCTGCAGCGGAAGACTTGGAAGGAAGACTTGGAAGATCGATCTTTCGTAGCTGTTGTTGCTGGTGCCACTGTTACAAGTGGTGTGACGGTGTGGGATAGTGTTGCTGCATCCGCCAAATTTAACGCCTTCAACAGTTTCCTCCCCTCCCTCCTCCTCCCCCGCCTTCCGCCTCTTCCTCCTCCTCCTCATCCTCCTCCTTCCCCGTTCCCTCCGCCCTCCCTTGGACACTTCTTCTTCCAAAGGACAGGAAACAAATGAGAGCACAGGGTGGGGAATGGGGATGGGGATATGAAATTAAGGCCCGGCGCCAGTTAGCAACGTTCCCCCTTGCGCGGCAATGAAAGATACCACACATTCACACCCTTATTACGTTACGATTTCACGGAAAAGTAGCTTACCAACTGAAACACCTTGCTCTAATCTCACGGTGTCCGCTTACGAAACTTGCAGGTCGCCGTTTCCATGTGTTTGCCGGTATACTAGCCGTTTGTCATGTGAGGAGGGCAGCAACGAGGGAAGAGGGTGCATCCATCCAACAGCAATATCTCTTATGAGGAAACGCCCATTTGCTCTCTTCTTTGTTCGTTTGCCCTGTTGTAGTTGAAGCTAGGTTTTTGTTCCGCCCTTTGTAGTATATAAAAACCGTACTCGCGAGTTCGTTTAAACGCGCTAGCTAGCACGGTTTTTTTCATCCGCCCTTTATAGTAAATTAAAACCGCACTCGCGAGTTCGTTTAAACGCTCTAGCTAGCACGGTTTTTTTCATCCACCTTCTAAAGTAAATTAAAACCGCACTCGCGAGTTCGTTTAAACGTTCTAGCTAGCACGGTTTTTTTTCATCCACCTTTTAAAGTATATAAAAACCGTACTCGCGAGTTCGTTTAAACGCGCTAGCTAGCACGGTTTTTTTTCATCCACCTTTTAAAGTATATAAAAACCGTACTCGCGAGTTCGTTTAAGCGCGCTAGCTAGCACGGTTTCCCCCCCTTTCTCTTTATATAAAGAAGTATATAAAACCGCCCTCGCGTGCGTTTAATTGAGCAAGTCATCATTGGCTGCCCGCCCTCCTCACATGCAACAACAAAGGAAAAGACGATGCCACAGTTTGGGAGAAGTTAGGAACTGCTGTATTAAGCGGGGGAAAGTTTTAGTTTCATCACTTGTTCCATCTACTGCGGATCTACTGCGGATCTTTGTTGCTGGGAAGCGGAGGGGAGGAGTCTCGAATGATGCTGTTTTCCTTTTTTCGCCTTTAAAATTTGCGTTTAAACGCACTAGCTAGCACGGTTCCCCCTCCTTCCTCTTGATATACAGAAGTATGGGAATTCGCAATTGCACTAGTCCGTGTAAACGGACTAGCGAGAACTACGCTGAAACTGTTATTCGATGCAATGAGACGAGGAGGGCAAGCTGGAAAGAGGAGAAAGTTCTCTAGCAAGTGTCGCCTTATGCATAGGAAAGGAGGAGGAGTGGGGCTTTCCAGGTAGGGCGAACTAACGAAGCAGGCTGCATTCGGGCGTTTAAGGGCCAGCGGCCCCTGCATGGGAGAGCTGGCAGACTGCCCAGTAGGTCACTCACCTAGTATGCAGCGCGGTAGGATCATGGAGGGGGCAATAACCCCGAAGGTTTTCCTGCAGGCAATGGCTCAGGAGAAGGGGAGAGGAGAAGTGAGAGGGATTTGGGGAGTATAAAAGGGCGGACGAGTCACCAATATGCGCCAGGCGGAAAAGGGATCACCATGGAGGAAGGCGAAGAGGAAGAAGAGCTGCCTGAGCTTCCTTCTCCGAAAAGATATCGCACCCATGGAATGAGATTCCGAAGCATCGAAATTCCCAAAGCCCAAAGAACCCCCCCCGATTGGGACAAGGCCAAAGACAGGGGGGAGGAGGAGGAAAACCCTTCCGACGGAACAAGGGAGGAGGAAGAGGGCCTCCATACCTCCGAAGTTGCCGCGCCGGCGGCAAAGAAGAAGGGCTCTTATGATGCGGAGAGCATGCAACGCGACCTACAAGAGGCTTGGGCACAGTTCCGTGCGCAAACAACAGAGGAAGAACGGGTAGAGGACGAACGGGCTTGGGCACGGAACCAAGCGCTACTGGCAGAAGTAGCAAGGACAGAGGACGAACGGAGGGCCTGTCCAGGGATGGCCGCGGCGGGAGGAGCGGCGGCCAACAGAAGAGGAGGCGGATTAGCTTCAACCACGGGTGTTTCCAAGCCTCCAAGCAGGAAGGCACCCTTGGGAGGTGGAGGAGAGGAGGAGGAGGAGGAGGAGGAGGAGGAGGAGTCTGAAATAGATAGGATAGGTCGAGAAGTGGAAGAAGAATTAGCAGAGGACAGGAGGAGGGAGGAGGAAAAGAGGGAGGATTCGAGGAGAAGGGAGGAAGCAAGAAGGAGGGCTGAGGGAGAAGGGGATGTCGACGAACTCTTGGAATTTGCGGGAAACGTTGGGCAGGACGTAATCGACCGAATTCCGCAAGCATGGTAAAGTAAAATTACCTCATGACGCATAATGGCATGGTGCAAGGATTGCTTTCAAAGTACTGACCTCTCGCAATCTCCAACAGGGACGAGGAGGAACGAGGCCCGCTCAGGCTTCTCTCCTACGACACCGCGGTGCCGGGGGAGACAGGCAAGCAGAGGAAGCGGCGGATTCGGAAGCGCCTGCGGCAGGAGCGGGACGATCCCTTCAAAGGAAGCGACGAGGCTAAAGAAAGGGAAATTTATGCAGGCACGCTTAACAAGCCAGACACGTCGCCCAGATGGAAGAAGGCCGCAGTCATGTTCAGCAGGGACAATAGGCAAGCGCATCCAAACGACGACAATACCAGAGAGGAGATTGAACTCTTCTACGGGTATTCCAAGTCGCGGAAGGAGTACTACGAAACCATGCATGAGTTCTTGAGGGAAGCAATGGTGAATAAGTCACAAGAGGCCTGGGAGGAGGTCAGGAACCTGGCGCAGTACCTTCCAGAGCTGATAGTCGACAAGGGGTGCGAGGTATTGTCCCTTGTGGGATATTGCAAGAACGTGCTGGTGCCTCCGTATGGCGTGCAGGCGTACGTTCGGAGCCAAGCGGAAAACCTGACTGCGGTGACTACGGGCGTCCCCCAAAGGCAAGACATCTACGCAGCGGTGTCAGTCCTACTGGTGGGAGACGCCTCCCTGACAGAGACTCTCGTGGTACACACTTGCGCACACATCGTGGAAAACCATGGCAGCGCCAGCGATTGGGCAGTTAAAATGGGGTGCGACGCCAATGAGCCACAATTTGCCATTCTGGATGCAGTGTCACCCGAATCCATGAAATACATATCGCCCGTAACGCTGAAGGCGTTGGCTGATGTGTTGGGATGTCCCATCACGTGCCTGGCAGGTGCACCAACCATTGCCCAGACGGACCCACAGTGCCGACACCTGAGGAAATGTTTCGGAACGTCCACAGAGTTGGAGAAAGCCGAGCAAGACGCAAGGCCCTCGGAGCTAGCCATCGCCGCCATCTACGACCACGAAGCCGACGTGGCCGAGGAATCCCGTCGACGAGTCCGCCTCCCCTTCAAGTGCTACGGCCTGGTGCCGGACGCGTACAAGACACTCATCAACAGCAACTTGTTGCAGACAAAACGGTTCGCCCCCGAGAACCGAGGCAAGTTTCCAGAATTTGTCCTTGCCAACCAGTTGCGCGAAGAAACCAGGATGCTGCAAACCATCGGGGCCGGAGGAGTGATACCTGGTGGATATCAACAGGGGAGCACTGCTAGGTCATTACAAGGGAATACTGGGGGCAAAGGGAAGAAAAAACAAGGACAAGGCATTGAGGACAAAGGGGGAGGGGGGAGAAGAGGGGGAAATAAGGATGGGGTGGCGGAGGAGGAGCGGGAAGAGGACTACGAAGATGTCGAAGGCGGCGAGGAAGACGCGGCTGAAGAAAACAATGAGTCCTTCAACGTTCCGTACGAGTATAACCCAAGGTGGAAAAAGGACGGGTTCTACACTGCAGCGAAGGTCAGAGATTTGTTTCTAAAGTTCATGGCGGCCGGTAGAGAAGGCCTAATGGAGGACGAGGTGACCAACCCCATGCCTGGGGGACTGTACTTTTGCAAAAGGACCAAAAGTACGGCAGGGGTGGACGAGCTTCCCGGAAACCTGGGGCCTTGGACCACAGAGTCTGGAAAGGGATCACGGCAAACAAGGACAAAGTATGTGGAAAGGAACGGGGGTATGGCAACCTGGTGGGCCGGAAAGCAACCTCCTCATCTTCCAGTCGAAACGTACCGCAACTACGTCGCAGGAGACGCTAGTGCCTTTACGGAGGAGGAAACTAAAGAGAGATTCTACAAAGTCCTAGAGCACTATGCCTACACCATCACGAAGTCGGGCGAGAAACTAAAGATTAAAGCTTGGGCGTAAGTATAACAAGTGCTGTCTCCGAAGGTGGTCTCTTACCGCTACTGTGCTGCTTCAATTCAATTTCAAAGGAGTGTGGGAGTAGTGGGGAAAAAAACCGGATTTCCACTAGTAAATTACCTCTTCCTTTTGCATTACCTGGAACCACCCCCCCCAGCACAGCACAGCCTGGATAAATGAACGAGACTGACCTTTACGTATTTCTCCCTGCAGGGTCGAGGGGGAGGGCGACGACATTGGAGAAATCATGGCCGTCCAAGTCATAGGCGCTCAGCGCGACAAGTTTGTAAAAGCGCACGGCAATGCAAAGCGCCTCCAAAGGCCCTACTCTCGGATACCTGGCGCCGTCCGGGGGGAGGCAGAGGAAGCCGCAGCACTCGAAAGGAATGTCCAGAGGCTCGTGGAGCAAGTCCGTGGAAGAATGGGGGCTGCTGCAGCGACGTTTGATACGGCGGCGGCGGACAACATAATTAGAAATGTCAGGGCTCAGTCGGGAGACACTGCATCGCGGGGAAACAGGCACAACATGGCGAAACAAATGATGGAAGTACATTCGCGCTACATGATGGACCTGGACAAGCCAGGTAACCGCTACTTAGTGGACATAGAGTACTCTACCTGGGTCACGCAGGCAAGCATATGCTTCATGACAACCATTGCCTACTCCATTGAATCATGAGCGGCCCTTGCAGGTTCAATTTATGGTGCGGGCCACGGAGCAGCTCGAGTGGTTGTACAACATGTGCAAAGCTGGCGGCCATAGGCCAATCCTATATGTGGATGCAGTAAGGGACTTTGCATTACACTCTGCCTCGAGACAACAAGAAAGAACAAAGCCTTAACTCTTTGCAGACCTTTAATGCCGGAGACGTGTACCTCACCCCCCTCTCCATTTCCATTCCCACGCTGGTGACGGGCAGAGATAGGCACGGACAACCCGTCCACCCGACGGTGATGGTGAGTGAGCTATAAAGTGGAAAATCTCCCATCTTGCCTTTGGGATCCCATAACAATGGCACGCGCCTCCAACCGCCCACTACCTTCCAGATTGGGTTCATGGGCCACGCTACCTGCCGGGCAGAGGCCTACGCCTGGATGTTATCTAAGGTGAGACTGTGGTTTGAAGACTGGCATTCGTTGCAGTTGCAGGTGTCCATGGACAATGCCGAAATGCACCAGTTATTGACAAGGCAAGACGCCAATAGAATGAGCGGCCAACAGCGCCAATTCGAGCTGGACTCTCTCGCGTTCTCAACGGATCAGGTTAAGTGGCAAACAGGGTAACGTGAAGCAATAAGTGTGAAATTTAGTCTTTTCTTCCATAAACAGCAAAAAGGGTTTCTCAGGGCCATGGACAACGTCTTGCCCAACAACCCCATCCTCCAGTGTAACGCCCACTTGCGAAGTAAGCATCCCTCCGTGGCAAACTGAACGGCCATTCCGTGACTTTGCTTACTTTTGTCATCTTTGCAGACAACTTCTACGACAAGGCTGCGAAGTATTCATACACCGGGGAAGAGGCGGAGGAACTGTGGCGTGTAAGCGCAGCGATAAAAGTCGTATGAATTTGTGTCCAGTCGGTTGAAAAGTACATGTCGTCTCCCGCAGCACATGGTTAAGGCGAAAAACACAGAGGACGAGGAGGGATTCCGCCGACAAGTGGAGGCACTCGCATTTAAAATCCGGGGGTATCCGACGAGAAAGCAAAAAGATTTCGAGGAGTACGCCCTAAGGACAATGTGCCTTCTGAACGACTACTCAAGGATTCCACACCTGCATAGAGGTTTTCCCATCGACCAGACCAACAACGTGGCAGAGTCCATGAACCACGCGTTCAAGTCTATTCTCGGCTACAAGTGGTGTACCATCGAAGAGATCATTGAGGGGGGCCTTAGACTCATGGAGCGACAAAGAAACCGAGTGCACGAGTAAGACGAACAGACTCATTTTTTTGGTTGGGGGAGGAGGGACGAAAATAACCGTGCGTGTCTCTTTTGCAGTGCAATGATGGGAAGGGGCGAATGGATGCTTGTTCCAGAACTCAGGAACGACTACCTGGTACCAGTCACGCGATGGGTGAGAATGTCCCAGGAGACAAGAGAGACTCACGTCTTGTGGGCCCTTTCCGAAGGAGAGCGCGTTCAAGGTGTGTCACGAATTGTCGAGGACCCCAGCACGCATTTCAGAGTGCCACACATGGGCGGCACCCGAAAGTAAACAGGATCGAGGAAGCAAGAGCTTTTTTAAATCGGAAAAAAGACATGCCATCTTCTCCACGCAGGAAACCAGGCCAAAAGAAGGGTCAAAGCACAGAAAGAACTACGGCAAGGGGGGGTACAAGGTTCCGTTTCGGCAGCAAGCCACCGGGCAGCGGGACCAGAACAGGGAGGGGGAGGGGGAGAGGGAGGGGGAGGGGAAGAAGGACACAAGCGGATGGCAAGTATCCCATAGTGGCGTGACAGCCACCAAGTCCCCTGTATGACTAGCCTGCGTTTTTCTTCTTGTTTTTCAACACTAGATTACGACGACGGAGACATGGAGGAGGAGGAGGAGGAGGAGGAGGACGAAGACGATGAAAATTGGACCAACATGCCAGACGAGGACAGTCGAGCCAGGGGTATGGCTTCTGTTGTTGTGGACGTGCACAGCCGACCCTTGTTAACATGAACCAATTGTTCCCCCAACTAGTGGAATCCTTTCTGGGGGCAGATTTCTTTTCGCCGTTGGAGGAGGAAAACACCGGTAGTGCAATCACAGGAATCCGTCAAGTTAGGATCCAATTAGCCCAAAATTGTCCAAAAATTGTGTAATCCAGGTGCCTCAGCCAGCCAGACCGTCGGTGATACGTCTGTACCAACCCCGCGGAGGCCCCCAGTCTCTCAAGCAAATAGTGGGGGGGGGGGGAAGAAAAATACTTCGCGCCCTCGGCCGGTGGATACCCCGGGCAGCAAGGAACACAGAGGAGGGAAGGCTGCGAAAAAAGTGCAGTTTACATCTGACGCCTCAACGGCGCCAGGGAGGCCCCTTCTCACCTCCACCCCCAAGGGGCCTACAGAAACCCCGACCAAGCGGGGTAGGGGACGTCCAAGAAAAGACACAACGCCTGGAGACGACCGGCCTCGGAGGCCCCTTCTCACCTCCACCCCCCAAGGGCCAACAGAAACCCCGACCAAGCGGGGTAGGGGACGTCCAAGAAAAGACACTACTCTCGGAGAGGAAACTCCGTCCAAAAAGGGAGGGGGAGGGCTAGACACACCATCAAAGAAGGGCAGAGGCCGGCCAAGAATCCAGGCAGCACCTGGTGCGCACACCCCGTCCAAGAAGAAAGGAAGCGAAGAGAGTGGCTTTGCAAAGAAGAAAAGCAAATTGCCCGGCCTCGTCGTCACACCAGGTCTCAAGAGAGGGCCCAGCCACGGGAGCAAGAAATGGGCACATTACAAAAGGAACATAGTGCTTCTAAAAACCATCATACAGGATTGGGATGCAGAGGAGGAAGAGATGGAGGAAGAACTTGGAGGGGAAGAAGAGGAAGAGGAAGGCACAGATTGAGGAAGGGAACAACGGCGTGTAAAAATGTGCCTGTATACCTTCGCCACCCATTGTAAATATGCTCCTCCAAGGGCAGCACGCTTATGCAACTACTGGCTTCATGTGCCCAAGTATAACTTTGGAGACAAATTGCCTCATCACGTATTGCACAATGTGCATTGTGCAAGCGTAAAGTCATTGTATGCGTAATAATAAACTGGACGTAGAGAATTCCCCTGCCTTCTCACCACCTTTAAGACACAACCACCAGCCACCCCACTTCCCCCGCACCACAAACTTTGATGCCAAGTAAGGTAAACCCCTCCTGGCGAGTGCGTTTAAATATGCTAGCTAGCACGGTTCCCCCCCCCTCTTTCTGTGCATGAGAACAGAAATCCCCCTCGCGAGTGCGGTTTTCCCCCCTCTTCATATGCAAGAGTATATCGAAATCCGCGCTAGCTAGCGCGTTTAAACGAACTAGCTAGCACGGTTTCCCCCTCTCTCTTTTTTCGCAATTGACACTTCACACAGTTATTCATTTAAATCACTTTGCAAAAACTAGACATTCCCAAAAAAAAGTTCCAAATAAATTCAAAATAAATTCAATCAATTTTTAAACAATATAACTT
>JAAUXU010118963.1_pt1 | contig 11414 bp, 12 predicted proteins | sample 7278151 | NCBI WGS metagenome assembly JAAUXU01 (sample SAMN14350113, study PRJNA611818) | marine sediment metagenome | isolation source: surface marine sediment (1.8m) | place: French Polynesia: Moorea | collected 2018-08 | reverse complement strand
TCCCCCCCTTCCCCCACCCCCAAACAGACCCCTCCACGTCCTTTTAAAACCCATCGCAGGTGGACATCGGGATTGCTACTAACCAGACACATCACGCAGACGCTCGCCCAACATAGCTGTACATACATAGCAACTAAGGTAGGTGACAGCTCGCAGAGTGTGACAATGGCCAACAGATTTTTCTTTACAGAAACTTCTTTACAATCTCATGTCGAGTGAATCATTTGTTTTTCGGGTCGGTTTCCCACTGCTCATTGGGGACAATCCTACAGGTAAGCCAGAACTAGACAGTTGCTGTTCCGTGCACAAATTACTGAACACAATGGGTGAATCAACAGCACCCAATTCCTCTCTCCTTACAACTGTCAGCCTTTGGCTGACCCCAGAAAACATCCGAACTCTCTTACTGTGGAATGAACGTTCCTGAAGAAAAAGTTTTCTCTCAATAACATAGAGCAAGCAACTCGAAGTCTTCTAACGTGAAGAAGTCAAAAGCTGTCACAAGCGAGCTAATTGTTTGTTCCGCTGGCTTGTTTTTAGTCATTTGTCTTCGATTATTCTTCTCTGCCTACGTCAAGTAGGAAAAAACTTTGTCTTCGGACCTGTCCAAGGTGAGAGAGAAAAGAGGTTTTGAGCGATGGAAATTCTGTCCTGCCTGGACTGATTTTTTTTTTCTGCATTGACTCGAGACAGCTTAGGCGAGTCGGAGCTGTGATTCTTACATTTTGTTATTGGGACTTTCTCCCTTAGGTCACACTACGTTAAGGTTGTGATGTCTGCACTTCCAACGAATGGACTTCATTTGTAAAACACGCAGGAGACGTGAGGTAACCCCAACTTATAGGTTTTACTATAGCTGAAATAGAAGCTGTCTGGAAACACAATTGACTTTTTAACCTTTCTGTTTCAGCATGCTTGGGAGCAGAAGACGTCCTAACCAGCTCTGTGGCAGGCCAAGGTAACTACCGACTGGAGGAAGTACAGGGTGGGCACAAACACTAACATCTAAATTATGTAATTAACATAGACGTCGACGATAACATGAAAGAATCTTCATTCGTAACTCCGGGGTCAGAGTTGCCACATGACTGCATTATGAACTGGTGGTGGGGGCTTTTTGTGCTGGTGTGTGCTTGTGCTCACCATGCATGCAAGTTGATTTGCTTTGTCGTCGTCGTGATGAACTCATGCCTGCACTACACAGTTGTGATCACTGCGTGCGGCGATCGCAGAGCGTTGGCAACTCAGTCAGACCATCAGATGCGTCCAAGTGGGGCCGAAAGGGAAAGTCATGTCTTTGGGAAGGCGAAAGTGGCGTTCCGGGCGAACCTTTCCGCACAGGGCGTTGGTGCTCGGTTCCGGAACGCCTCCGGCGGGAGAACCGAGCACCCACAAACCATAAAGCTAGAGCGCTGTCTACCCACGGAATCTCGCATTATTGTGTTAGGGACAGTGGGTCGCGTCCCACAGTCCCAAGGCTAAGCCGTGGTCGCGTACCGGGTTGGAAAGCCGCACAGGTTCAGTCGACTCCTTGTCAGTTGTCCCCTTCCAGTCACTGACCGGGTCCGCCGGGTTAATATGTCCGTGGGTATTAAAGATCCGCCAGCTTGGGGTTCACTTTCAGAGGCGCCAACTTTCGACTTTCCAGCGACTTTCTCGCCCTTCGCGCGCATTTGTGTGGCGGCGTCAAACGTTGCAGTGCTCTGTTATCTCGGAACGGAGTATGATCAAGATCTGGGCACGTCTGAACCCGACCGGTGCAGTTGAGTCTGCCTGCTGGGACGATTCATTCGCACTGACATTGCCTTTTCTTCTTTCTGCAGGAACTTTTGGCAACACCTGTGGAAGGAGTCCGATTTGGGTGAGTTGATTCTAAGTCTCTGAACAAACAATTGGGCGTTCGCCAGTGTCAGCAGACATCTTTATTTCGGTCTTGGCCAGCCTCGAAGCTTCAGTTGTCCCGCTGCACCCTAGACATCAAGGTAGCTGTCAGTCAGGTGAAGTCTTTTATTCTCTCTCTCACTTAGCCAGACCATGAGAATATCCATCAGAATAGGATGCATTGGGATGCAAATGCATCCAATTCTGAGGGTCATTCTCATGGTCTGCCTAACTGAGGGATTCGGCTCAGTGCCTTGCAGAAGACCATTTTCTCTCACTTGACGTTGGACGTCCGTTGTAGCTGTTGAGACATTTTGACGCCTGCTCAGGTAGCTCCAGGTGAAAACACCCCTCATGTGGGCGAGCATCCTAACGGGGATCAATCCAGTGGGAGGAGAAACAAGTGGCTTGTGTGTGTGGTGCAACTGGCTGAAGCTACTTCTAGAACATTTCTGTACTAAACACAGTCTATGGTGCGCACTGTAATAGACCATGGTTTGTTCTTGTTCCAGGTGATGGACGTCAGCCTCGCGAGGTTGTCCTTCAATGCCATTGACCTACGAGGTCGCTCCGGGTTCCCAGACAGAGGAGAAAAGCTCATTCTTGATGATCCCGTTCATAATGTAGCAGAATGTGTCAGGAACCGACCTCGTTTCGCCTTTTTTGTAACGAATTGTGTTCGTTTCGTTTTTTTTCTCTCAGGAAAAATAAAAACTGCAGTAATTAATTGGTCCTGTAATTACTTGAGCGTTTAATGACGTCGTTAGCCAAGCTGCGGCTTGGGATGTGGAGCCGCTCCCAGTTGCAGTGCGCAGGTCGCCAGCCATCTTGGAGCAAGCGCACGTGTCGGTGGCGAGAACAAATGGTGCAGTTGACCAGGTAAATGAATGACAGGTCCGACGTCCTCCAGTCCCATCACCTATTTACATCACGCCGAGACTTCGCACAACGACGATTCCTAAGGCAGCCAGCGTAGAACACGAGCTATGTCTGCTCTTAGATCAACGGTGGCAAGCTCAGCCTCGACAATCCTCTGGTCTGAGTGCTGCAACCGCATAGCCTTGGGGCTTCCATCCATAAACGCAGCATCTTATGATAATGACGCATAACATCATGGCATGTCGAAGAGCTTGACAAGTCTTTTTTTTGGTCGCACAATATCAAATTTCATTTAAAAACCTTTGGGCGGTTGCCCTTTTAGCGGGAAGAGCACGGAAATCCTTGACACGTCCCAGTTCTTCGTCAGGATTTCCTCACAATGCACCTTGGAAAAAGATTGTTACCATATTGCTTCTTCACTAAGTCGCCTTCTCAGTGACTCAGCTTCATGTAAGCGTTCTCTCTGTATGCACGCATTGTACGAAGTTTATTGAATAATACAGGGCGGAGACATTCGTACATCACGGACGAATTAACACCAAACAATGGCCGATTGGATTCGATCTCGCTTACTTCGTGGCAATGGCGAGATTGACGTGCGTCAGAGAAAAAACACGCACCTGGGTGGATTCTCCACATTGCGGCTCACACTGTACAGCATTTTCTCCGCCTTCAAATGCGTCTGACCCTCCGAGAAGAAAGAAGAGATTTGTTCCTACGACGCCCAGGTAGAAATTAGGCGGCGAACAAGACCGAACGAAGCTCATTGCCCGTAAGACTGATCCGCGTACGGCACGTCCGTGGACAGGCTGGACTCGCTCTCCTCTCCGCCGGACCAGGGAGGGCAGGAGGCCCCGACAGGCAAGACGCACCTGTGCATAAACTCTGCCCACTTGATCTTGACGAGGCAGAGGAAGAAGAAGAACTTTCTACTGGCTTTATTGCCTTCGTGCGGGGGATTCGGAAAAAAAACACCCACCTTGTAACGCAACATCTTTCTGAGAAGGAACTTTCGGGCGAACTTTCCTGCAGAGGAGGAAATGTCAAGACATTTTCTGACTGCACTTCTTCAATGCTTTGCAGCTGAGACTCAGTTCATGTCAAGTCGAGACTGCACTGCAGAATTTCGTACGATCGGCAATTACGCAGTGTTGGACACAATCAGACGAAGCTTCCAGCGTCTTCATCCAGAATGATTTGTTAGCGGATTCCTGGTCGCAAAAACCGGTGGGTGGATGCCAGAGCTTGGAAAGAATGCATCCCACTCCTGCCTTTTTGGGCTGCCAACGCAAAAAGAGCTAAGCTTTCAATTGCATACGTAAAAAAGGAGGTCCGAGCAGTGGTCTCAGCTCCAGCAGCGTCAGTGATAAGAGTCTGGAGAGGAATGTGCAGGGGAAAAAGCGTTTTCCAATGCATACAGATGAGTGACACCAGCCTTTGCGCTCTGAGATTGGCCTTTGTTTTGCCTTTGTCAGTGCTGGTGCTGGTGAAACGTCCACTGGCCATTTTCACTCCACCTGCCCAAAGTTGCTTGACCGTCATTCCACGAACTTGGTCCCGGCCGCGGTAGCCAAATACCTCGAGTTGTCTGCTTGCTTTTGGCGTCTTTTCTTTCTTTTCTCTCTCGCTCTCCTTTCTCGCACACACGCGCGCACGCGCGGGAGGCGCATGAAATAGGTCAAATCTGTAGTCGAAGAGCCCGTGCGTGAACGCGCGCGTGAGCGTGTGTGGGGCCTCCTCCTGGGCCGCCACCGCCGTCGTCGCCGCCGTCGCCTTTGTGAGGCGCGTGTGCTGCTCTGGACGGGGCGGGGGGCGCGCGCGTCGGCGGCGTCGGGGTGGTGGAGGAAGCAGGATTTTTTTTATGCCACTACACTACTCCAGTCGCTGACTGCCCGTTTCTGGAAAAGTGCGTGCATGTCAGTGGTTGAGTGATCAGACAGAGGATCGAGCTGGACCCTGGCGTTGTCCTCCCTCACGTCCATCAGCCCGGTGGAAGCCGCAGCCCCCTCGTCTTGACACCGCCAGGTAAGAAGAGGTGTTGCGGAATTGACGCATGGTTGCGTCATCTACGCAGCCAATGAATCTCCTCCGCAGATGAATGCCTGCATTCATCGAGACAAATTATGCCTGAGATTGCCTCACCCATGCAGAGCAGCAGGGTCAGATTGCAGCTTCGTCGTTTTGGCATCAGGTTGCATCGAATCGATCTCGGAGTCATGTCAGCTTAGGTGTCTGACAAAAAAGAGGCCTGTGTGTTTGTCTGCACGCGTGCCCGTTGTCGGCACTCAACACGTGTGTGTACCTGTGGGTGTGTAGCAAGGACGTCGGCTTCACAGACGGGACAGGTGTGCTTCGACAACCTGCTGGGAAATTGCCAGGAGCCAAAGCAGAAAATACGAAGCTGATGCAGATTATTCACTTAGACCCGTCCAACAGCTCCGAGAACGTGAGGGGGCTCTAAATGGGCGCCCAATGATCATTTTGAGGAGGCAGCGAGAGAAAATGGGCCTTTGAGCAATGGGTTTGGGGCCCTTTTTGACGGAAGGAAGACGTGCACGAGGAGACGATTATTATTCTTGAGCACGTTTTTGCTACCTGGCCCGAGCTCTTCGATCGTCTCCAGTTGTCAGCTCACAATCCTTTCACGGTTGACACTGGCAGAGGCTGAATGAGCGATTTTCGCTCATCATCATTGCTTTCCGCTGTCTCCTTTTGATCAAGGAGACGCAACAACGGATGCCCAAGCATGGGCACAGGGGGGAGGGGGGGGGGCGAGGGGGGTTATCCCCACTCCCCGTCGTCTAGCCCGAAAACTTCAACATGTGGCCTGCACAACAAGATAGAAAGAATCTTCTACCCAAAGTTTCCGTGCGTTCTCTTCATTCAACCCGTGCGTGAAACCCCACCGCAAAACCGACTCTGGTTTAGCGCGTACACGAACATACGTGCGTGTAGGGGGGGAAGGGGGAAGAGACCCCCTACGCGCAGAAAATTGTTGCTTTCTCTCCATTTTTTTGCGGTTAATCAACGTAGGGGAGAAGGAGAAAAAAAAGATTGAAAGCGGAGTCTCTGGCGCGTGGGGAAGGCATGAGATCCATTCGCTCTTCCGCTCAATACGGAGTGGATGGGGTTTTTACCCCTGCCTCCCTCCTACAGGGTGGCCTGGCGAAAACTGTCGACAACTTAATGTGGGAAAGGTCGTTGTGCGCGCGCACGAAGTGGCAGACAATTGGTTAACGTGACTGCTACGGGCACGGTGGGACGTTTGGTCGAGACTGGGCGATACCTGGTATCGGCGTCGAATGTGGCGAGACCCGAATGTGTGTCGCGATTTCACGCGCAAGGCAAGCGACAGCGGCCCCGTGGGCCTAAAGCGCCTCGGGCGCCGGGTCTGGGTCGGCCCCCGGCGACTCAGAAGAATCCCCGAGCCTTCAAAAGCACGAAGATCAGACACGAAATTGGGCATTCGACAAGTTCGTGTCGGTCTCGAGTATCGCGATACTCGATCTCCCCGAGTCGAATGTCGATTGATTCGGGAAATCGGGCATCAGCACGAACAGACCTGAGTGTGGACGTGCACTCATGTCAAGGCCCACGAACCATGTGTTCGGTCGAGTCTACTTAAAAGCCTCACTTCCCGCCATTTTTTTTTGTTTTGTGTGTCAAAATAAAAGAAAAAAAAGATATGCAACTACAAAAAAGGTGTGCCTTGATTTCAGCCATGCGGGAGGAAACATCCTCAGCGTGTCCTCCATAGCGAGGATGCTGCGAATCAAGGTCTCTCCTCCACATGACCCAGTACAACAAAGGAACCAGAACCAACGTGTTCTACTCTTTCGGCAGCTGCGCCGCGCACTTGTCTGCACTGCACAAAAGATGCGTTCGACGCTTGGTTTCCACTCAGAGGAGGCCAAGTAGCAATTTCTAGACGCGATACAAGTTTCGTTCGTGAAAGAAGCATTTTTCCCCTACTCCATTTGCTGTTTCATCCACGCAGAAATGCATCTCTGCCCCGCAGGACGAGAGGCCTGGGTTATGCAATTACATTCTGGACGTACACGGTTTCCCAGAAAAAAGTGGCTTGACTGAGGTGGCGAAGGGGGCTTTTTGGTCCATTCACGGGAGGGATTCATTTTGCTCCGCTTCGAAATTGCTGCTACTTAGCAGCTTTGTGTCAGTCTGGGTGTGGGCCCGGGAGGCGCGCCTGCATGCACGAGGACAAGTGCGGGGTTGGGTGTTCCCTCGTGCACGCTCACGACATGTGCCGGTACACCTGCATGGACAGGGACGAGTACAAGTGTTCCCTGGTGCGTGGGTCCAAAGCCTACAGGTGCCCCTGCAAGCACGAGGACGGGCCAGGGTCCAAGTGCGCCCTTGTGCACGTTCACGAAATGCACGGGTACGCCCTCCAGCACTAGGACGAGCACAAGTCCCACGAGTACTTGTACACCGGTCGCCTCCACAGGGACGAGCACAAGTGTGCGGCCCGCATGTCCCAGGAGGACGAGTACATGTGCAAGCACGGCAACGCGTACAGGTGCGCCCGCATGTTGAACCCTCAGCTTCCGTCTTCCTCCCTTGTGCGGAGCGAAAGCAAAAAGAACACAAAATTTATGTACATGACAAAATATCGGGTTTCGCTTGTGTGCTAAAGTCCTTGTTGCAATTTGCTTCTTCGGAATCTTTATTTTCATTTTTTTTTCTTTGCCTCCATTTTTAGAGGAGGCCTTCACAGCTGTCTTTTGCCACGAGCCGCCAGGAACACAAAGAGTCTCTTTTTGTGAGGTGTTGTGCAATGAAAAAAATGAGAGGGCCTCGTTTTCCTACAATTAACCTTTCGTCTGGTGGAGCGATTAAATCCGGAGAAAAGGGCTCGGGCTGCGCTGGATCGGCTCGAGTCACTTTGATCGACCCGGACGACCTCCGGGCCGACGGGCAGGCTGGAGGATCCAGCCACGCCAAGTTTGGACTGTCAGCAAACAAAAGAGCAAGTTTGCTTTTTGCTAACTTGATTAAATTGAAATTGCCAATTGAGGGGTGGGGGTGTCTGGGCCCATCCACACGCCCTTTCCTGCCTCCGCCAGGGTGTGGAACAATGGCATGGGCAGGGTTGCCACGCTCTGCACAAAACTGTCACGTCCTCGTGAGTCCGGGTGAGTCTGGCTGACCAGTTTGGCATCGTGTCCTGGCCGGAGTCCTGTCAACGCTGCTGTCGGACGCTCATCAACCAACTGGGAGTGGTCACGGCGCAGTCGGCACCGTGATTGACCCACACACGGAACAATCCTCCCTCGCTCCTGCTATCTGTCGCTGTCACTTTGCCTTACCTGCTATTGACAGGTAATTTGGCCCGCCGCTCTCGAGGAGGCCCCAGGCCCAGGAGGCCTCCTGAGGCCTTGTGCGACCACTTCTTCTCTTCCTCTTCTTCTATCTCTACCCTCCCCCCCCCCCCGAATGCCAAGACGGTTGCGCAATTTCTCCTCCGATTTCATCGGCGATAAACTCCAAAGTCTCTCGTTCAGGTTCTGGTCTGGTCCTGGCCAGGGTCAAGCCCGGGGTGAAAGTACAATGAAAGACGAGAAAAAATGGGCGCTTTAGTTAGGCTCAAACATGTGCAAACATTTCGTGCTGGAATTTTAGGCTTTTTTTTTTCTAAAAGGGACCGAAAGGTTTGAGCTCCAAATTCGGGTATTTTGTTGTGTGTGAGAAGAGCGAGACGAATGTTTGAAGGCGATGAAATGACCTTTACGTGGAGGCTTTTTTTGGCTCATATTTTTCGCACCAAATATTGCACAAGTTTTTTTTTTTCGCAGGAAGCAGGAGATTTTTGGCCATTGCAGCAACTTTTCTTCCAAAACTGTAAAGTTTATCCTGGCACCTGGTTCTAATCGAGCTTTTTTGGTGACTTTTTTCTCCCATCTCAACATTTCACACGCAAACGTGACTTTAGACGTGAGGAAGAAAAACCTGGTGAAAAATGAAGCAGGCTGAAAATTGATCAATTGGACGAAGGAAACATAATTGCAGATTTCCGGGAGTTCTCATTTCTTCTTCTCTCATTCAAAGCTGTTCGTCCGTGACGAAGGCCCAGACGTGCGCGGGCCACGCGTGGCTCTCGTCATGGATCACGACGACGAAGGACAAGTTCTTGATGTCTGTGGCGGAAACGCTCGGTCGAGATCTCTAGGAGAACACAAATTGGGAAGTCGCAAGACTCTTCAATGCAATTTGCGTCACCTGATTGCACTTATAACAAAATATCTTAACATCTTACTGCTGATGGACTTAGAGAAATAGTGCTTTTTTGCCCCTTCTCCTCCTGCCTCTCCTGAAGGTGCTCAAAAAAAGGGGCTCAAAAAAGATGGGCACCGCTCAGAAACATGGGGCCCGTGATTAATTGACTCACCCTGTAGCATACACGATGGCCACTACAGCCTTTTCTTTGTAGAAGGCATTAATAGCACAAGTGGTTTCGTAACATTTCTCTTTTTTTTTTTGCTGATCGCTGTCTGTCCAGAGCCCATTTGTAACTTGCAGAGATTTGTTGTCCATTGTACGTCCTTTTTTGTGGGGACTTTGGACAACAATGAAGGCTCATCTTTTACTACAATGAATTGTCTCCCTAGAACATTTTCTTCTACCCGGTCCAAGAAGCTGCCAAATCTGGACTTCCGAGATCAAGAAGAAAATCACAGCTTCTCAAAGAACACCTTCATTTTTGGACCAAGACACACGGTTTCTTTGAGTTAACCCTGTTGTTAGGAGACATCGAAACTTTGGCTCCATTGGAGGAGTTTGGCACCTACTAAATATGCTCAAAACTGAATTTTTCACTAGTTTTTACTTTCCTCCCCCCCTCCAGCTCAAAAATGGGCATTTTTCAATAGTCATATATGTCAACAAGGCAGTGATACGCATATGCTAGGACTGATTGTAGGTGTAAGAAATCTTCAGTGCTTGTGTCAATTTTACTCTCTGCACACTCTGAATTCTTTTATCTGCACACAAGTAAAGTCATTTCAGTCAGGATGGGTCCCAAACTAAGCCGGCTCTTAAAAAAAGCCCACATCATAATAGACTTTTTACAAGCCAGACTTTTTTTGCTGAATCAACAATTGTTCAATAGCTGTGATGAATCTCTGACTCTTGGTGTGTTCGAGATCGGACTGTGTTTGTTTTTCCAACCACCTCCAGGGAGGGCAGAAAAAACTTCTTCGCCACAGGTCGAGAATTTTCATACCTCTTCTGGAGAAGCTTCGTCGACACGAGAACCCCGAGCCTTAATCAGACGGTTTCGCTCAGGTGCAAAAAGTAAATAATCCGCTGCAGGTGGAAGAAAAACACCCGGGGAAGAGGGAAAAATGTGTGTGATCCGGGCGGCCGGAGAGAAGAGGGCAAAGAGACTCCCTCAGGAACTGCAATCTGCTTAATTTCATCTCTTTGTGCAATGATGATAGTGGTGAGGTGAGGGAGAAGCAGTCGGACGCCGCCACCGACGCGCTGTGACCAGGAGGAGAAGTCGGACGCCGCCACCGACGCGCTGTGAGCCGCAAAGACCTGGACTCTTTGGCGCTCGCTTGAGTGCAGTTGATCTCCTTCCATTTGGCGGTGTTGGGCTCGTTCCTTGAGGGCTCTTAAAAGACAAAGTGAAGAATTCACCTCTTCTCTGGAGGCAAACAAAATGTGAAAGTTGAGAAACTCTTTTTCTTCCTCTTGTCAAGGACTTCAAGAGACAGTTTGCAGGTATAAAAGCCTCCCCTCAAGCACCGTAAGAGCTTTTTTTCTTCACTTTTTTGTCCACCCTTTAATTCGCAGAGATCGGACAAAGGCGACGTCTTCACGCTTTTTTTTCTTTTAATTTATGCCACTTTTCATCACTTCTTTCTGTTCTCCCACTCACTTCTGACCCAAATGCACGCCCAATAAGCTCATTTGGGCAGCCCAAAAGCTTCATCTCCGTCTTGGGCCCAGACAATTTTCGTCTCTCCGAACTCTCTTCTACCACATAAATCATGGTGCATTGGTAAAAATGCAGGGAGGGGAGGAAGGAGAGGTCCAACGGGCCCTAATAAATTAGGGTGTGCAGTTCTAGTGCGCGTTCGTGATGTGCCTACTAGTGTATGAGTAGTTCCACGAGTGTGACGTGTCTACTATCATGTTCTTGTGCTTGGCTGCTTCCAGCGTGTGCAGCTCTACAATGTGCAACATCCGCACTCATGTGTGTGAGACGTGCCCATTAGTGTGTGTGTGCACACTTGCAAAGTTAAAGTGTGGGTCGGAATCGGCGTGCACTTCTGTGTGCGCGTGTGACGTAGTGCGTGTATGTAGCTCCAGGGTGCGCGTGGAGGTCTAGTAGGTAGGGGCAGTTTCTAGTGTTTCTAGTCCTAGTGTGTGTGTCACGCGCCTACTAGTGTGTCTGCGTAGTTCCATCGTGCGCGCGTAGCTCCGGTGAATCCGCGTGTGCTTCTAGTGTGCGTATGGTCCTAGTGCGTGTATTCTTCTAGTGTGCGTATGGTCTTAGTGTGCATATAGTTCTATTGTGCGTATGGTCTTAGTGTGCATATAGTTCTATTGTGCATATGGTCTTAGTGTGCATATAGTTCTATTGTGCATATGGTCTTAGTGTGCATATAGTTCTATTGTGCATATGGTCT
>JAAUXU010110256.1_pt1 | contig 11418 bp, 7 predicted proteins | sample 7278151 | NCBI WGS metagenome assembly JAAUXU01 (sample SAMN14350113, study PRJNA611818) | marine sediment metagenome | isolation source: surface marine sediment (1.8m) | place: French Polynesia: Moorea | collected 2018-08 | reverse complement strand
TATGTATGTATGTATGTATGTATGTATGTATGTATGTATGTATGTATGTATGTATGTATGTATGTATGTATGTATGTATGTATGTATGTATGTATGTATGTATGTACGTGCCCGAGTTCCAGTCCAAGCTGATCTAAGACATCTGGCTTGGGTGATCTTTGCACTGGCGCTTATAAGGTTTCATGGAATTGGAAGTGCCTTTTTTGAGTTCCTGCTCATTGTTCCACCCTGTGGGTAGAGGGGAATTTGCATCTATAAGCGGTGTTATCACTTGATCCGATTACAGCACGTTGAGGCAGAAATTTACCCAATATCGGGATTTCCTGGCCCGTTTTGTGCAGCCACACCTGACGAATCCGAAACAATAACAAAAACACGGGCGAAAGCAAGATCGGGAGGAACTTTTGAGCTCATGATCAAAGTCAAAATGGGGAAAGCAGCCAACAATTGACTCCTTTTTTCCGGCTGAGTTTTGCCTCGCCTACGGCTTTCGAGCTCTTAAAGCTGCATTGTGAGTCCGATAACCTAATCTGTCTCATTAATTTCTCAAAAGGAATCTCGTTTTATATTCTGTAAGGATCTGAGGAAAGAGTCGCTATAACCGGAGAAAGTCATCATAACCGGACAAAGGGTCACTTAAACCGGAGAAAGTCATCATAACCGGACAAAGGGTCACTTAAACCGGAGAGAATTCACTTCTCACTATAGCCGGGCCATCACTATATCCGTTGCCTCTACGAGTGGGGGCTACTGTAGTTTGCTGGTCCGACTGCGCTGGCTCCTCGACCCTCCCAACCCTCTCGAACTTGTCTCGGAGCAGCGTGACAGACGAGGTAGCCTCAAATTCAAGCAAAAAAAAATTGATGAATCGTCCAAATTTTACTCTAGGACACCAAGGACATCACGTGCTTCTGGAATGAATGCCAACCTTGCCACGATGTCGGAAAGGTCACGACCGTATACGTACACTCAGTCAGGCCGACAGCCTCTGATAACCCAACAGCCTAAATAACTCCGCCAGCCTCTAATAATGCCAGTCATGATGAAACGGGGGAGCTACTTTTTCTTTCAACCCGACCAGAGAGAAGACGAGCTTCAGCGCATCTGGAACGGCCACTCAGCAATGCTGTTTGCTCAACCTCATCAGGAACAATATGGCGGGCAACTTCGAAACAGGAACTATGACGAAGTGGCGCAATCTAACTTAACCTTGCCGTAACCCAACGAAGATCTGACCCAACGTGTGGAGATGTGAAGCTAATCTGACCCGAGTGCTCGTACATGCTGACGTCGACGTTGTCCAGAGGGAGTCGGTGGACGAGAACCGTGCAAATGCGGGCGATGCCCTCTAGAGGGCCGATAACGAGATCAAAGTCTCGGTGGCGTGCTCAACTGAAGATCTGCCTTTTTCCGGTCATTGGGAAACACCCGACCCCTGGGGAACTCGGTGGCACCGGCGGCGACAAGACCATGGACGGACTCCGTCGCCGTGTCCATCGTCATTGCATCCGTCCCACCACCTGGGCACGTTCTTCCTCTTCAGCATTCCGGGATCTCTCAATAAAGCGAGATCACTAAAGGCTCTTCAGCCTTGCCTCGGTTGTTTCTAGAAGTCATAGTTTTGGTTTGGACTCCTCGGCAAGGTCAGCACTGACCCTGGCACGGCAAGAACTGGTCAGAACGGGAGCCAGGTGACAGCTCAAGGTGACAAATTCTCCCTAGCTGCCTGGAGGAATTTGGCCCTAGCCGGTCAGTCCCGGCTTTCAGACCAGGATCAGTTTAGTTTACACCAGGATGCAGCGCTGAAGTCCTGTGGAAAGACTCAATAATCGATTTCATATATGCAGGGTGAGTACAAAGTCGAGAAGCCTCTTGCTCAGTGCTGTACTGTGCTACAGGGGAGTTCAGCCTTAGGATAATGACTACCAAACTATTCCATCACTACAAAGTGTCTCATTTCAGCACTTTTATCAAGTGTGGCTTGCATTATCCACCAAAATGAGTATAGAACTGCACAGCGCAGCACAAGAGCTTTCCTCAGCAAACTAACAACTGGACGTTTCTAGCCAACTCTGGTGTACCTTTCTTGTGTCATCGTTTAATCACTGTACGTAGATGACAACTGGCTTAAGAAGAATCACAAACGTTCAATTTTGCCAGACCAATAGAAATGTTTTTCTATAGGTGCAAAACTTGTGACTTCGCCAGTCATTTGACCTTCCCTGTAGCTAAACACAATACCGAGCGAGAGCCTCCTAGACTCGGATAAGGGCTTTATGATCACTCTATGAAACAGTGTTTAACTTTGGTGCTGTCTTGAGGGGGGGGAGAGTTTTGATCCCGAGTCGAATCAGCAGATGCCTCTCAAGCAATGAGGAGAAAAAGTGACTTTTGGCTTAGAGGTAAAGTTAGAAAAGGAGACAGTGAAAGTTTTAGGTCATGAACTGAGCTGACCCGTGGAAATTAACAGCTGACGCAGGCAGCTGTGCAGATTGAACTGTGAGGACAACCTGTGGTCGAGATGTATGAAGATGCTGAACAGCTTGGTCTTCAGGCTGAATCCGAGCCTCGTTCGACTGCTCAGCACACGAGTCAGTCATGTTGAGACTACCCTGCCTGTCTCGGGCGTCCAGAGGGCGCTGACAAGCACTGGGGTCAAGCTTGACTGTCCATATTGTCCACTCTATTCTTTCCCTCCCACTGATTACACATGCAGGCCCGCCTCCCTCCAGCAGATCTTTGACTGCCGAGCCAGATCTGGCCTGTTCGAGGCTGCTGGAGGAGGCCAAAGTCATCATGAACACAGAGGACAGAGCCAACTAATTAAGTCTGGCTGCCAATTTCCTCTCTTCCCAACCAAAAACCTCACCCATGACAGGTTTCCTAGCAGGGATTCGAGTTTTATCCATCTCTCGTCGTCCTCCTGGGCCGAAGATTAAACCCAGGAGGCTTAACAGTTATTAAGGAGGTAAAATAGAGCTCGCTTCTCTCCGTGTGCGCGCTCGTGCGTGCGTGCGTGCGTGCTAGGAAGTCCTGGAAGAACTTGGAGAAGAGGCTGCAAAACTTTTTTCAAACTTTTGCCTCGCTCGGGACTTTTAGGGCTGGCTGGGAGAAAAGATCGAGTAATGGGTGATCCCTCCTGCGTATACATCACCTAAGTAGTGGAGCAGCCAAGCAGCGCAACCCGTTTTTCGTGCCACCTTTCTCGCTCTCTCTCTCTCTCTCTCTCTCTCTCCTGCTTGTCAAAGTCACTTTCATCTTGGCTGTGATTTCCTCCACCAACATCATTTGAGCGTCAATCTTCTTAATATTCGATCCCCCCCTCCTGTGATGCTTCTGGAAAGTCTTGGCTAAAACTTTCTGTTATGGAAAAAGAAGCAGCTGTTTGAGCCACGCACGACCTTCGGAACTATCATTGAAACCACTTTTCTCTACGGTTGAGTCGATCCAACCGATGCGGAATTGGATCTCAGCATTCAAATGATCCCCACAGGGTGGCTCCCCAAAAGAAATGAGCCAAGGAAGCCGCTGTTGTGCATTTCTGCCTCACACGACCGATTGAGCAACAATTCCAGCCTCTCCACAGTCGACTCCTTCAAACCGTATGAGCAGCAAACGAGTGCTGTTTTTCCTGCCTCTCCACTGCAGACAAACCTGCCTCATTTTTAACCGGGCTTTTTCTCTCTCTTGGAAAGTTGCAAAGCATATGCAGTCGGTCCTGGCCCATTCCAACCCCATCCTTCTCCAGAGACTGCGGTCGCGACTGTTTCCGCCGCCATCTCAATCTATCTTCATATGTCTGGCAAAAAAGGGAAAAAAGCGGGCCTGCAGAGAGATTTCGCACATCTCATCGGACACCTTCAACGCTGACTGACTTTGGCAATCATACTCGGATTAGAGAGCTGGCGGCTGAAGGCGGTGGCGGGCGGGGGAAAAAGGGGTGAGGAACAACAATTGGTGGGACCAAGTTCACAATTTATGTGATCCGAGGCCATTTTGAGGTCGCTGGAGCGACTCCGAGGCCGCGGCTTCCGGCAGGAAGCAGCAGAATTTGCACACGCATCCTTCAAAAAAAAAGTCACGTAGACGAGGTCAGCATGAAGGCAGTTTTCCCCCTTCTTGTTCACTTGTTGGACACCTGAGCGAGAAAATTCGAGATCGTCTCGACGTGTCCAGCCTATGAATAGAGTCTCCTCTCGTTTGCATGGAGGACGTGCACCAGCAGCCACAATAGCAGCAACCACCACCACAACAACAACGACGGTGGCGGCGACGACGACCAAGGAATGGTCTGGGGATGACAACGTTATTAAGGGCACAGATTTCCATTTTGATACACTTGTGGCCCATGAAGAGTTGTGACGCGCGGCCAAAGAGAGCCGAACGGAAAGTCGCTACTACTGGCGGAAAGACTAAGACTTTCGGCCGAAATCGGTCTCCTGTCAGCAAAGCCTCTTTCTGCTGACGCGTGTGTACATGACGCTGTGTACACATTTATATGACCATATACATACACACTCAAGGATAATAGAAATATCCCTCGTCTCCACCACCGCCAACCGTCCTAAGTGTTATTGTTGAGAGAGAGAGATAAAAAAAACACAGATGCTCTGATTAAGGCCCAGTAATTAAAAGTTTGGGACACGTCCATGACGAGTAAGACCTCCGAGGCCGTCGAGGCCGTCGAGGCGGCCGCCGGTCCGGCCGTCGTGCACCTCCAGGCCCAAACTTGTGCAGGACGTCAAGTGTGACTTTCCCCCGCATGTTTGCGATGCATATCTCGCCAGACGTTGGCAGGCTGGCAGACAGCGCAGTCGTGACGCTCTTTCCCAATGGATACGATATTGGATGAGGCTCAACTCACTCAGTCAGGCGCGCTCGTTCGGTCGGTCGGTCGGTCGCCCGCTCGCTCGCTCACACTGTCGACGGCTGCCAGATCATGTCTCTCTTCGGCCTCTTTTCCTTGGAACAACAAAGCAGCCGCCGATGCAACATGATCTATGTGAGCCCGTGGACCGGCGTGGGCCAGAAGGGGCGACTAATGGGCTTAAACGCCGTCAACCAATAAGTCTTTGTATTCCACCCCATTTTTCTTGGGTGCTTACGGACGCTACAAATCATCGGGGACACCCTGTTCTGCGCAAAAATTGTCACAGGTACTGCTGAACCATCCGTTTTGCCAGCGAGACACCTTCATTGCTCCAGTTGCACCGTCTGTGAGTGAGTGAGCGTTGCCCCCCCTCCCCCTTCTCCCCCGTCCAGATGCCCTCCCTGCTCCACTCCCCCGTCCTGCACGCGTAATTGCGGCGAATACGTAAGTGCCGTCCGTAGGTAGGGTGGTTGTGGCACACATTGTAGTAGTACTGCGTACACACGCAACACCAGCTTTCTCCGGCCCTGTCCGTCGGCGCCGCCGCCGGCGCCACCGTCTTATGGATGTTGGCTGCGCGTGTGGCATGAGAAAAAGAGAGCCTCGACAACGTGGGCCTTCTACTACTACAACTACTACGACTACTGGGTGGCAATCGAGGCCGCTCTGTCCGTCCCCGAGCTATGTTTTCTCCTCTATGACTGTTTATGCAGGCAACGGGGACTTCTGTCTGCTGATCAGAGAAGACTTTTGAGCGGCCTCTTATGAGGAGGCTGCAACAGACTTAGGGGAGACGCAAAACAAATGCCCTCGCTGGCCTCAGCGAGCGCCGTTTGGAGGCTGCCGTAACCGAGTGACACTTTCACTTTTAAGTTGGCAAGGAGAGCGAGAGAGAAAGAAAGTTTTCCACGATTTCAATTGCTCATGACCTCAACAGGGTCAGCTCCAGGAACTACTTGTTGGTGAGTAGAGGCGCGATCTCGGACCCGGGGTCGATGGAGCCTCGGGGAGTCGGGAGTCCTCTGAACCTGAGACATTCCAGGTCAGAAGGTGACATGACATGCAGAACATGTCACAACTGTAGAGAGGTGAGGAGTTGCTGACCCAACTTGCGTCAGCTCTGGCAACAGAGTATTTCAAAGTAAGTGTTCGGGCTCCTCAGGAAGTTGACAATGATTCATTGTTCCAACTGATAGTCCTTTCACCATCCCACTCGTGAGTGATGATGGAATGAAAATGGTTGTTGGTTTTGTGAGTCCACAACCAACAGTTGCTGACTGTGCAGTCAGCTGCGCCCCAGGCTGGGCTTAATTCCCCACTCTCTCTTGGTGAGTGTGACCTTGCCCAAGTCATGCATGTTTTTTGCGACTCATACTGTACACGTGAGCCATTTGTGTCAGTCTTTTGATGAGAAATGGACCTTGTCCGGTTAGGCCCCATCCACCCTGTAGTACTAGGGTCCTCCTCCCCCCCCCCCTTGTCTTCCTCTCTCTCAGTTCGTCGTCGACCGCGCCAACGTCCTCACTTCTCGGGAATTCCCTCCAGCAAGAAGAAGAAGAAGAAGAAGAAGAGGAAGAAGAAGAAGAGAGCCCATGCTGACATGGGCATGAGGCAGCGGGGGGACAACGACCACCACAACAACAACAACAGCGGCGACTTCTTCGTCGGCCACGCCAACTACAACTGAGGTACGTACATACAGAGCTAACGTGTCCGTGGAATGAACAAGGATTGTTGCTTTCTCACTGCCTCTCAGCACGCGACATTTTATTAGTAAGGGAAACGACCAATGCGTCACAAAAGATTTTTCCTGACAGTTGTTCCATTTCTATGCACGATTTATTGGCACCTCGCAGGATCAAGGAGAGAAAAGCCCAGCATGAGCTGTCGTCTACATTCCCCAGAGAAGCGGAATGAAATGTGCAAGGCTCACAAAACAGTCCAGACGTTGTCGTTTGCCCACTTTGACAGTCCTGGACACTCGCGACATCCGGGAGAGAAGCCCGAACTCCCGGACTCCCCGCTCCAATGAGCCCGGATTCCAGGTGTTTTCATTCATTCAAGGATGCTTTTCTCAATTGGCTCCCCTCTCCCTGGCCTCTCTGCACTCCTGACCAAGTAGTTACAACAAAAGAGACCTTTTTGAGAGAAAGGTCGAAAAGTTTCGGGAGAAAATGGGTGAGTTCTTTCTTACTCCTCAGTAATAACCATCAGAAAATTGGAACTCTGGCTCTCCATGGTCATGCGCAGGGTGGAGAAAGATGTCCAACATATGAGGGAAAGTTGGAAAGCACCGGCTGATTGAATTGACTTTGCCCTTGTAGTTGTTAACTTGTCTCACTGCTTTTTTTTTCGACATCCATCGTCTCTGAAATTAAGTCTCTTTCAGCCCCTCCTAGTTTGACCCCGCGATGCAGGCCTATAAATTGTCCAAGTTCTCCTTCCCCGGGATTTACCCTTCTTTAAGGCACAAACTTCACCTAAATAAAAGTTATGGAGCTGCAGACAAGGACGTGAAGAGCGTTTCTCAAAGGTCAGCACGACCCAGTCACAAGTCAGTGAAGCTGCCACTCTCCTTGTTCACTTCCACTCATTGTGGAGGAGATGGGAGAAGAATCATGGCCCCCCCAAAAAGGAGGGAGTGAATAAATAATGCGCTTTTCAGCCCTCCCAACCCACCAATATCCTCTTACTCTTACGCTCCACAGCCTCTCTATACCTGTTCTCACGCGTTATTCCCCTAAATGCTCTTCTTCTTCTTCTTCTTCTTGGTCGAGAAAAACTCTAGAATGTTCTTTGATCTTGTTAGCAGCCAATTATGGCAAGGAGGGAGTCGGCCAGGGTCAGATCCATATCCACTCTCCCTCAGCTCGTGTTTGTCGACCTCACTTGAAATGCAAATGCGTGTCTGTCTGTCTGTCCGTCTGTCTGTCTGTCCTGGCGTCCCCATCCTCTGGGATCGTCGAGGACCCTCAGCAATCTACCCAACCCCTGGAGAAATCCCATGCATCATAGTGTAAACAAGGAGAAGAAGCAGAACTAGACGATTCCCTGGCTTCAGGCACTGTATGGTATCAATTTGGATTGTTGAGGCCACTCAGTGGTGTTCGACACGGTGTAAAATGAAGTGAGGGAATAAGGGAGGCCTTGCCAGGCCTAGAGGATGGTTGCGGGGAATATTTTTGGACTCACTCCTGAAATAAATCATGTGCAATCTTCATTCCTTTTTTAACCCTGCTCCCTTGGCTGTTTGCATTTGTATTTACGGAACAATCTACTCACATGTTTGAATTTTTGAGTGGGTAGATCTCAGACACAGAGAGCTGCATCATGCTGTAGACATGTGTGCTGCATGTCTGCGTACGGGGGTGCAGACGAGAGAGTGTCTTTGATCTTGCCTACGCAGCACCGCCACTTGTAGTCCGTCTTCTACAGGATGTCCTCGCACCACTCGCCCAACAAGATGGAGATGGAGCACCAACAGCGGCCGCGCAGTCAAGGGTCCAGCCCGGCGCGGAGCAAGATGCTCGAGGCCGCCGAGACTGACTCCGCTGTTGGTGGGGGCGCAGGCGGCAGAGGCTGTCTCAAGGGTCTGGGCGGCCTCTGCGGCAAGAGCGAGCGCAGTAGCAGGTAAACAGACCTGGGCCTTTTCTTATTATTTTGCCTTGGAAGTGGAAATTCGTCAGGTCTCTGTCAATGATGAGTACTTTGCCTCCAAGTTGCTGGCTCAGTGACCTCGAGGCCAAAATTCCAAACACAACGAGACGCTGAATTTGGCACCCATTCATGAAGAAAAGGGGGGGGGGTCTGACAAAGGAGGCCCCGATCAAAAGACCGTATCAACTGAGACTGATAAATCAGTGCAGCAGAGCTGGTGTTTCAACTGTACCACGTCCACACAGCAGACATCATGGAGCAGGAGGAGGCGGAGGCGGAGGCGGAGGCGGAGGTGGAGGATCGCGGCCTTATCCTGCAATGGAAGCTGCGGCAGTGCGACACCCACTGGCATCTTCTTCGGGCGCGATCATCTACCCTCGCGGGGCTGACGGCAACATGGTCATCTCCGGTCACCAGGTGGGTGAGTCATGGCCAAATCTGGCCAAAGTGACTGGTTTTCCCCGTGGCCGGCCTCTGGGCCCAAGGCAGCTTACAAATAAAGCAAAGGTCAAAAAGACTTTACTCCTACTTGGGCTTGGCCAAGGTCACTTCCAAATGGACCTGGTCTCGAAATGGTCTCATTCGGCCACTAGTGCTGGACTTGATGACCCCCAACTTGATCCAGCACTAACTCGAACTGTTCAGCCTGTCTCTGTCTGTCTCCACCTCAGGAGCTGAATACGTTGTTCGCATCGAACGACGTGGTGACTCCGGCCGTGACCGTCAACGTGGTGAACGCGCCCAACAACTCGACGACCCAGTGTGGCTGCGAGAACATCAACTGTCCGTTCTGCAACCTCATGCTCTCCATCGAGAGGACCGACCCCACCGTTCTACAGTAACTTCCAGCTATCCTACTACGAAGAAAAGAAAAGAAAAGAAAAAAAAAGACAAGGCTTCTGTCCTCTTTTCTTTCGGAGGACGCCAATGTCTGCTGCAGTGAAGAAGCCCAAAGAAGTCTCGGAATGGCATGAAAGTCACTTGTAGTTTTCAGTTAAACATTACACAGTGAAAGGAAAGTCACTTTTCAACAGCAGAGGCTCGTATGTCTGGCGGCACGGAGAAAAATGGCATCTGTTATTGACTGTGGCGCTGATGAGCACTCACTCTATGCTCTGCACAATATCAGATTTTGGCCTCAACTTTGACAGCTGACGTGTTTATTCACGTCATGGCCGCTCCTAACAGACTTCTGCATCTGCGCCGCCGTCACAGACCTGCCGGAGGACTCATCGAGTTGTAAAGAGCAGCTAAAGAGCAGCACAGTTGTCAAGAGACTTTCCACTCACCCTGTACGTAGTTGCCTTTGAATATTTCCTACCACCAATAATACCCTCCCCCTTCCCCCGAAAAAAAAAATAGGAGCCATTTATACTGGATTTTCTGGGAACCCTGACGAGAACAAAAGTGGGAATATTCAAAGCAAACGGCCAAAGCTTCTGTCTCCTCCCTGTAGTCGATGTCCCCTCCCCGATACGTTTGCGTGCAAGACATCTCAGTACTGTGGCAGTATTAGCATCACCTCCTGTACCACGTAGCGCAAGTCCTGAGTTGGCCGCGTAACAAATTGTCGTAAGCTCCTTCCTCGACCCGTCATAATATAGAGTTTTCCTCTTTCCTGCAGAGATTCCAGCTTAGATCGTCTTCGTCCTCGTCTCGGAGGCAATCTGTAAAACCGCGCATTCCTCTCTGATCCACAAAATCCCTTTGTTCCTGATCTGACTGATATGAGTGCAGTGCGAGCCACGAAGAAGCCGGAGCGGGATGGGGGCGGCCACTCCCCCTCCCGACGGGGTGGGTGTGTCACCGGAAGGGCGTGCCGTCTGCCCCCCTCCCCAGGATGAGAGTCGCCAGGTGCGGCGTCTTGACTCGCACGGTACAACTGCCATTTCTGGCCATTTTGCCAAGCCTCTTTTGATGGGAAAGAGAAAAAGAAAGAGGAGAGAAAGAAGGAAAGAAAGAAAGAAAGAAAGAAAGAACGCACGAGATTGTCTGTGTTGAGATCTTTTTCATGGAGAGCCGAATTTTACATTCGCGTGTCAAGGATCAGCCAGCAGCGAGTGTGACAGGAGCGAGAGAGTTTCCTTCAGCAACTTTGTCAGGTCCAAGCTCGTCTATGAAGTGTCGAAGTTGTTCTTCTCCTCGTCCAAAGGGGGCGAATCTTCAAAGAGAGAGAGAAAGGTGAGGGAGAGAGAGAACTTGGGACGCAATCAGCCCCCTCCCCTCCTTCCCGCGTCCGTCGGACAGGGCCTACCTGGATAGGCCCATGGCTGACATGGGCCTGTGACAAAACGAAGGATGATTTTTTTACACGCCCGTCTTCATTAGTACGCTTGGAAGGTTGGTGTACTTAGTGCCTTTAAAGGAGAAACCGTCAGCCTTGAGACAGGAGGAGGCGGGAGACGTCAGGTCTGCCTGACCTTGAAGGCCACCTGTGGCTCAATAAAGGACCAATGCGGAGCAAAAGAGAGGCTCTTTTGCCTAGAAGCGCAATAACTCTAGAGCATCCGACAGTAAATTATTCACATTGGCGCCAAAAAAAGGCCGCAAGCCTTTGAAGAATGTCTCCCCCTTCTTTTTGCTCTCTTCAAACGTGGCCTGAACGGAAGCTTTTTTTGCGTACAAAGTCTTCGTCGTCTTCATCTCGTTGCGGGCGCTCTTGGAGGTGAACACGCACAAGTGGAAGCAGAACCTCGTGACTGAGAAGGCCTCATTTGTCTTCGCCTTGTCTGGTCTCCCGACCAAAGAGACAGGCCAAAGAGTTGCTGTCTCGTGACACACGGATCGACGGGGACGAGGTGGACGACGGGGACGAGGTGGACGACGGGGACGAGGTGGACGACGGGGACGAGGTGGACGACGGGGACGAGGTGGACGACGGGGACGAGGTG
>JAAUXU010176751.1_pt1 | contig 11421 bp, 8 predicted proteins | sample 7278151 | NCBI WGS metagenome assembly JAAUXU01 (sample SAMN14350113, study PRJNA611818) | marine sediment metagenome | isolation source: surface marine sediment (1.8m) | place: French Polynesia: Moorea | collected 2018-08 | reverse complement strand
CATTTTGTTTTTAGTTTCATTTGACTACAGTTTAGCATCTAGAAAGTAACTAAGCAGGTGGACATCAAATTTGGAGTGTCAACCTGACATCCTTGTGTCTAAAATACTTTGTATGCAGAGAGGGGACCCAAAAAAGTCATTTTTTTTCATTCCATTTGAATAGAAGGCCTTCAAGTGGATGCTGGCAACAAATCTAGGACGCCACAAGAGATTAAAAAAATTGACCTAGCCTCATAAGCAGGTACTTACCCACACAGTAGCGACGAACGCTGACCTGGCGACGGTCTCAATCTCGCAGCTGTAGTACATCTTGTCGGGCTCATCCTTGATGAGAAGCCACTTCTGCAGACTGTTGGCCGTCAACACAAAAACACTCTTTTCCTCATCGTCGCCGCTGTAAGTCTCGCCCAGCACCTTGACCAATTTCTGCAATAACTGAACAGTCAGAAGGAGTTGTGCTTCTACACGAAGGTCAAACTTACAGCCTCGATGCCGGTGCCAACGTTCCCCCAGAGCAGACTCGACACCCTCCTGCCGATTCCGCCCAGGATGCCCTGGGGGATCTTGAGCATGCGACATGCGATAGCATTCTGATCTTTGCCGGGTCCTGAAGATTCGGTCAGGTATATCTGACGGAGACAAGACAGTTTTAAGCTAAATGAACGACATTTATCTATCTAAAGTTAGTTAGTCACAATTACCAGTACTACAGAAGACGTGGTGGTGGCCAACAGGGAGCCCACTGGTTGGATGTCCGTCAGAGAGCAGCACTCCTGGCCTTGCAGATCGGCATTGATCTCCACGTACGACGACTCGTGGGCGATGGTCGGCCAGAAGCGGATCGTGCCTATGAGAGGACCCTCTGAAGCTATTCCTTCAAGTACTGTGCATTAGTCTCACCTTCAGGAGACACCGCTAGACATGAGGGTGTCTGAGTAGCCGTGACGGCACCTCCCTTGTTGAACACGTTGACGAGCTTAGCGTCGTGCGCCAGGTCTGAGGCCGGTAGGGTGAGCTCTCGGCAGGACCCCAGCGACCGGGCACCGGGCTGGAGGCGATGGCGCCACACCAGAAGGCGGCGACCGTGCACAAGCCACGACCAGCCGTTGCGAGACAGCGCCACGGACACATCGGAGGGCTCTGGTAAGAAAAACATGCTGCACCGTCGAATGCAACGAAGACCGGACGTGTTACTCACTGTCTGCTAAGGTGAGTATTTCGGCCACCAACACGGGCGATGACGAATTCGGCGGCACTGACAGCGTGTGGCGACTCGTCTCCTCCAGCACCTGCGAAGACGTCAGCAGTGAAGATCCGGACGGAGCCGCGGTCGGAGTGGCAAGACTGTAAAGAGACCAAGGAGAAGGAGTTCCGGAGTATATTCGCCAGTTAGTTTTGTGCCGTCCGCACTCACCCGGATGTCCTCCTGCCCCCGAGTGAGCTTCTGCCGGCCAGTAGAGACGACCTGGGCCTCCTGGCCGAGCCTGACGACGGAACCGGGGTGGCCGTCCGGGACGCCGGCGCGCGGGATCGGGGAGTCGCGAACATCGACCTCGTCTAGGCGGAACGAGAGGAAATAGGACTTGACTTCTCGTTCCTCCCTCTTGCAATGATCGGTCGGCGCGAGAACGTTGTTTTGGTTTGCCTCGAACTCTAGACTTGCCACGTTTTGGGATTTTCTCCGCTCAAATCTTCTTGTCATAGACTCTGCTTTCATTACACTGTTTTTATAAGGAGGAATAATTTTTTAAAGATATGTCAAAAGATGTACAAATATAGAAGCTACTTGAAGTAATCTTGCAGGTTAGAGGAATTCTGAAATCCTACCTCAAGTTGGCAACCTCGACAATAACAACAAAACAGGGTTGCCAGTTTGGGGGAACCCGGACCCAAGTTTTGAAATTTGGCTGCGTTCTAAAGGCTGATGTTCTAAAGGCCAAGTGCAACCTGAAGGAATCTGGCAGAGTTTTGACTCTTAAACTGGCCTTACAATGTGCATTTTCAAGCCCGTTTAGGCTTTGTTTAGCTTTTAAGGGACTTCAGTCATGTCAAGACTTACAGTTCCTTTTGTAATGAGAATAGTGTTTCTTAGACTGCAATATCGAGCCATCACTAAATTACAAAAATAAGACAATTTTCTCATAAGAAATGGCTTGTTTGTTCTGAAATCAAGAAAATACTTTAGTAATTTTTTGTCCTCATATTTCGTACAAGAAAAAGATGCCTCTAAAAAAATTTCATTGTTCTGCTTTATTTGTCTGATTTCTCATGGCCTATAAAGAGTCTTTTTCAGGCCATTCAGTATCAGAAGTCCATAAAAAGTCACTTTAATTTTTTTCGAATGGATAGTCTTTTTATGTCAACAAGCAAATTTGTGAATTGGGCACTTAAAACTGATCAACAATAGCATTAAACAGGTATACGGTGCAATTTTTAGTTTCTTCTGAGGTCCATTGTTGTCTCTCTCCTCTGAGTGGCAGCTCTGCACGTAGCAACAGAGAGAAGGAGATGGGCGATTTTCGATTCTGTTGGCTGTCTCGTTGACTACAGACAGTTTCGCTATGACGATCACCAAGAAGGACTCGGACAGGGGCGACATCCAGGAGGAAGGGTCGGACGAGCATGGCCACGTCCTTCCACTATCGCGGATTCGCTCAGCCTTCCTCCGTTGCGCTTCGCTGTGTTACTCCGCGGCCTTCGCCTCGCTCCTGCCCCAGATCGGGGGCCTCTACGGACCCGGGGGAGTCCTGCCGGTCAAGCCCTTCCTGCGACAACGTGTGGCAGCCCCGAAGCTGGACCTAACGGACCCGATGAAGTTCTTGGAGAATTCCAGGTGCGTCGTGTACTGTTGTACTGATGTTCGGCGACCCGGATCATGAACCTGGCTTAACGTCTCAGGTTCAACCTGTTGAAGTTTCTGCCGGCGACGCTGGGTCTGAGCGTGGAGCTGACCATGGACCTGCTCTGTCTCGTCGGCGTCGTCCTCTCCCTGGTCATGGCCCTCAGGACAGGATGGTGCCACAAGCTCAACTTCTTGGTGTTGTGGGTGACCTACAAATCCCTCTACGAGGTCGGGCAGACTTTTCTGCACTTCCAGTGGGACATCTTGCTGCTTGAGACGGGATTTCTCTGCGTCATCGTCTCTCCCCTAATAACGGCCAAAGTCCCGGGTCTCGGAGGACACTCCAAGACTCGTCCCTGGGACCGGGTGAACATGTTTCTGGTCCGCTGGCTTCTGTTCCGGATGATGTTCTCCTCGGGGGTGGTCAAGTTGCTCAGCCGCTGTGATGCTTGGTGGGGCCTGACGGCCCTGCCAGTTCATTACGAGTCCCAGTGCCTGCCAACGTGGATAGCCTGGTACGCACACAAGTTTCCAGGTACGACTACATCACATGAATGCATTCCTCTTCATAATGTTCATTGTTCTGTGCGATCTCTGCTTTAGATTACTTTCACAAGTTCTCAGTGGTGATGACGTATTTCATCGAAATCCCGGCAACCTTCCTCTTCTTTGCACCCACCAAAGAGCTCAGGGCCTTCACCTTCTGGCTGCAGATGTCACTAATGCTCACCATCATGGCCACTGGCAACTACAACTTCTTCAATGCCCTGTACATCACCCTGTGCCTCTCTCTGATGGATGACACGTGGCTGGAAGGGAGGCAAAGCAAGAGAGAAAGCATGATCTGGGACAGGCTCAAACGTTCCTTCAACCGTCTCGTTTTTGTGGTCATCACGGTTGCCACGGCGTTCTACTTTCTCAAGTTTGACAAGGCAGGTCAGGGTTGGCCATCGTTTGTTGTGAACTTTGACAAGACTGAATTCGAACACTTTGTGCGGACTTCCGGAGAGGCCAGCATTGGAGCCGGGATGGTCTTCCTCGGCATTGAAGCAACCTTGGCCGTGTGGGACAGCCTTAGAGTTCCACGGTCGAAAGTCAGAAAAGTCTTTTACCTCGCCACGACGACCCTGTATGTTGGAGTGGCCTTGGTCATGTTTGGCATCAGCTCGCCCAGATATCTGATGGGAATGAATTGCAGAACCGACCCTGTGCCAAAGCCAATATTACAACTCTCGTCCAAACTGGACCACCTGGAACTGACCCACTCCTATGGTCTCTTCAGACGTATGACCGGAGTCGGTGGCAGGCCCGAGGTGGTCATCGAGGGCTCCACAGTCAGCCCAAATGGACCTTGGGAGGAGTTCCATTTTCCCTACAAACCCGGGAATCTGTCGGAGCGTCCTGAGATCATCCTACCCCACCAGCCTCGGCTTGATTGGCAAATGTGGTTTGCCGCTCTGGGTTCTTTTCATCACAACCCTTGGTTTCTATCGCTAGTGCACAGATTGGCCAAGGGCGAACCAGCGGTTTATAATCTTTTGAAGAAGGACAGCAACATCAGATTTGCACAAAGACCACCCAAGTATGTACGAGCTTTGCTCTACCATTACCATTTCAGTGACTTGAACAGCTCTGACTGGTGGTGGAGAGAGCAAAAAGAGGAATACTTGCCTGTCACAGATGTGGCCTCCTTGGAGGAGTTCCTTGTTAAGTCTGGAATGCTGGGGTCTGGAGGAAAGTATGTGAAAGACGAGTCTGCCAACAAAGTGTTAGAGGATTGGCTTCTCAGAGTGAGAGATCTATTAGGTCGATTGCCACACCACCTCATAGTTCAGACTGTGTTCTTAGCGGTGATACCCATAGTCTTGTCACTCGGGATCAACATGAGGCGATGGTGATGGCCATTTCAGAGATAAGAAAACTTTCGCACAATGGCTGTGTGAGACCTTATGGACTTGTAAGATGTTACTTTTTCTTATTGTTGTGACATTCATATGCTGACACATTTTTGTTGCTCTCCTTTTTTGCTGAAAGATTGTCCTTAACATATGGCACATGAACAAACGTAGGAAGCATTTGTGAACAATATATATATTGCTCAGTGTGACATTTCATTGCCCGATCATCGTGTATTTATACATATGCTAGTGCTTACGCGCTTCACACTTTGTTGGAGAGGAATAAATACACTTGTAAAAAAAATACTTTTGAAGAGACAGCTCAATAACGTCGGTGACCTTCGACAATTCCCCACGGGATCAATAGTCCCGTTTAGACGGGGATTGTACGTGAGCCCCATCGTGACATACCTGTATGTAGGTGTCCCCCTCAAGGGCAAGGACGGCTTCGAAGGTCCAATCATCGAAGTGACAAAAGTAGACGTCCATGGAAGGCGAACATCGTACCTGAGGGGGCATTTCAGTCCATAACATTGAGAACAAGAGCGCACAAGGTGCTATTACGGTATACGCATACCCTGCAACCCCTAGAACTCTCGTCAACATGTCAACAGCGCTGACTCGAACCAAGGCCCGAAAGTGAGCTGAAGTGACGTTACTTCCCCCAACTCCATCGTTCAAGTGCCGGGAGGAGGACCCGATACTGTAACAGCACCTTGTGCTCTCTTGTTCTCAATCTTGGGGACGGACATGTCCGGTTACAGCGTTTGCCTGGGCCCGGGAGGGGACGTTGGATACGCGTCTCCTCGACCACGCCAAAGCTCTAAAGTCCTTATGTTATATTGAGTGAAGGACGGCGAAATATATGGAAGAAATACCAAAGGTTTACCTCTCGTTATATTAACCCTCACACAGAAGTCCTTCCCTTTCACGACGGGCGCGACTAACAGGAACAAGTATACGAGTCCAGTGTGTGTAATACATGAAGTTCATATGCTCTGCCACATCAGTACATAAAATCACAAAGCTTATAAAAGGATGACAAGTTTCAGGAACAAATTTCGACCAGCTCGTACTCCAAAAGGAATCCCACGTCGCCCAGGGTTGGGGGCATGGCCGTGTCATCGGCCGGGGTACCGGCAGCTGCGCCTGTGTCGACTCGCACAACCAATGGTTTTCTGCAGGAAGACGTGAGGTCAATTCGTTGCACGTGTACTGCACTTGTAAGTACTGCTGCAGGACTTACTCCTCGGTGACCACTCTGCCTGTGCCGTCCCCGAATACCCCGTCCTCCGTGGCCATCGTGGGATTTGGTCTCACGAGCCTTCCACAAAACTTCTCCCTACCTAGGCTTGTCCCCGATGAGTCGAGGGCATCGGTCACCGTGACGGAGGAACCAGCGCAACAGATGGTCTGGACCCCCATAACGGCTGCTGCGACCGGAGGGGCCATCCCCATCATCCCCACGCATTCAGTCACGATAGGCAAGCCGAACCGTCTCTGTCTCAGTGTCAAAGCGCACACGGGCGATTCCGATCTGAAGATACATGCAATTGTTCACCCCTGACGGACGTGCCGACCGAGTGACTCACCTAAAGCAGATAGAGTACTTCTGATTGGGACCCACCACGTCCGTTGTGGCGTAGTTAAAACTGCTGAGTGCCCCTGCAGTCTCGAAGAAGTACTGCAGGCAACCAGCGGGTGCTTTGAGCTCCTTCATCTCGTCAAGGCCTACGGGGCAGGAGTGCTGTACGGTGGGGCCTAAGCTTGTAGTGCAGACGTACCTGATCTGCAGAACACCTGCGTGATTCGGATATTGAACGGCCGCCGCCTCACGTTGCCCGCGGTCTCGGTCACTCGGAACTGGATGGGCTGCAACAAGACCACACTGTAGAGATTGGACTTGCTACGCTGTAAACATGGTGCCTTTTCGTCCTCATACTTGATTACTCCGCTTGATGTGGATGTAGAAGTGGTTGCCCGTGTTGGTCCCGCAGAAAGTGGAGACGCCCTTGCCGAACCCTCCAGACTCCTCGCTGTTGATAACAGACAACTGGCTGGCTGTAGGGCAGACGCCTCCGGTGGGGTCGTCGAAGACGAAGTCGATGAAGTCCACTCGCATCTGACAGGTATTTGGCCGGGCACGAGCCTCGAACGTGCAAGCTCCGGTGAAGCCGTCAGGAAAGTTCTGGGGGCTCTAAAGAGACGGAACAACGGCGTGAGCAAGTTTTAGTCATTCTCCGTCCTTCCTCACCCTGAAGTATGTGACCGTCTCCTTGCTGGACTCGCCGCAGGTCCGTTCAAACTTGCAGCACTTGTTGATGGGTGTGGGAGAGCTGCACTCTCCAATCGTGAAGCCATTCAGATCAGAGCAGGTGGCGCCGGCGTAGCAAACTCCCTGTCGGAGGCAGGCAAGTCAGACGCTTAGTTGACGCTCATACCTAGGTACATGCTACTGAGGCAAATCTTCACCTGGTTGGTGGGGCTGTCGCGATTGCAGATTCGAAGGCCGTGGTCGGTGTCGTGGAGGAAGTCGACACCCCTGTTAATCTGATCTCCAATGGCGTGGATCTTGAAAGAAAGTCGCTTAACTTCCGGTACTGGCACGGGCGTCACTTGGTACTGATCCTACCTGTTCCGTAACAAATGCTGTGGCTTGGTTGTCTCCCAGCAGGGGTTCCAAAAACCGATCCAATACTGGCCTGTTTGGCTCTCGAACGTTCTCTGTTTCGAACCTGGACAAAAGGTACAGTGGGTGAGAGCGAAAATGCAAAATTTCGCACGTGACACGGTAAAATCCGCTTATGTCCACGTCGACTACCGCAGCAATCTTGCTTTAAGGGCAAAAATCTCCAAAGTCGACTGCAGGTTGCTGAAAAAGGCTCTGGTTACACCGGCAAAATCCTCTCGGCCCAAGGGTGGCGACATGGGCAGACTCTACTGTATTAAGATGATACGCAAGGACTTCATTGAGTGGTCCAAGACCAAATCTCTCCAACCCTGCTGTCGCTTTCCCCGATCAACAGCACTGACAATCCCCGACCATAATGAATAAGACCTATCAAACCTGTTGGCCCTGACTCGGTCGTCCCCGTCCGTCCCGAAGAAGGGGAGGTTGTTTGGGAGGAAGATGGCGGCGGAGTCTTGGGAGAAGAGGAGAAAGACCTCTAGTAGAACCAAAATCTTCATGACTGCCACTTAAAGAGAGAAGCCTCCACAGTAGTTGTCGAAACCCAACTGCACCAGGGGCGAGCCTCAGCAAGGACTGATCGAGAGTACTGTGTCGACTCGATTGAGACCTGAAACGAGTCGACGTGGATGATCGAACCAACGAGTACGCAGCAGCGCTTGCCCACAACAGATGAGCATGGAGATCGTGGACACGTTGGGATATACGAGTACATGCGTCAGGGAAAGTCCTGGGGCTGCTCGTCGTAGATGTCTTGCCTGCGATTGAAGGTCTAAGCAAAAGTTAGACTAGTCGCGTTAGGATGAGCTAAGTTCTCTGGCCCTAGCCCGTCACTCCCCCTGAAGCACATTAGAAGGTGCCGGACTACCGGTGTCAGCACCCTTCTACGTCTGTCCGCCAAAAAGCAGCGCAGAAGATCGTCTTATAGACCAGACCAGCAGAGGTACCCGGAGGTACCAGGTAGCAGAGGTTTGCTCGGGTTATTGAAAGACTCGACGCCATCCCACCCACCAACGGACTCGACCCTTGCTCAACAAGCGCTTCACGCTCAACATGAAGCTGGTCTTACCTCGACTCGAAGCTGATGTCTCCATCGAAGCTGATCTTGCACTTCACACTCACCATGCACTTTGTGTGGACCGTCTGCACTCGAATGGGATCCATTTTGTGTTTACTTGGTCTTGCTTTAGCTGGTCTTGCCTCGACTCGACGCTGATCTCGCCGTCGAAGTTGATCTTGCACTTCACACTCACCATTCACTCCGTGTCGACCGTCAGCACCCGGATCGGATCCATTTTGTGTTTACCTTCGAAACTGGCTGATCCGGGCCATTGACTCCCTCTCCTCCTTGTGGTGATGGCAGCGAGCCACCAGTCCACGGGTCAAGCCTGGGCTTGACTCACTGGGCTTGGCCGGCTCGCTGCCAACTCCAACTGACTTCTTCATAACATTCGGACGCTTGCGCTTTCTATAGAGAGATAGAAGATAGACCCATGCTAGAGATATTTATTGTTGTCTAATAAAGGATGAGTAAAACGTGTTTGAACCAAACTTTTACAAAATGCATCCTCGGCGTGCATGAGCCGATCCCACCGATAAGGAAATCAAAATTGAACATGGCGAAAATTGTCTTGCTTGAAAAGTGAAATGCAAAAGCAGCCTTTTGTCTTCTCGCATGAAGCTGATGTAAGTTAAAAGAGTGCAATAGGGATGTCTGAAAGACATGAAGGCTGCATTAGAAGAGGAAGGAGAAGCATTGGAGGAGGAGGAGTAAGCTGTTCCCTCTACGGAGGACAAGGAAAAGGCCCTGAGAGAGGCATAATCTGACAAGATTCGTGCCAGAGAGTTTACTGTGCTAATAACCATACTTGGTACTTCTATATGATCAGGAAATACACACAAGGTGTCACAGGTGAATTAGACTCCCTTCGACTCTGGCCTCGTGAAATGGTGCTTGCAATAAGACACTATGTGCGTACTACTGGAACTAAAACACAAAGTTGAAGCTGCGCTTTAAGGTATTCGTTGAGAAGGACAATTGCTATATATATATGTCATAGTGCGGGTTCAGTTACTTAAAGATAAAAAGTCATGTGGGAGGACAACGTTTTCGGTGTGTGTTTTCTTGTCATTTGGCACGGAGGGAAACAGTAAATTGGCACACGTGATATCTCTTTGAAAAGCTGCCCAATTCAGTATTGAGTAGTATAATTTTTACCTGCACTCGAATACGCGCACTTCAAGCGTTCCTCCAAATATTCCTACTGACCTGGTTGAAGGATATATGATTGGACACTTGTTCATATCTCACTTTTCGCATGAGTGACTCTTATTCTGACCGTCCCCTGTACCTCGGCTTCCCTATCAAGAGTCTGGGTGCTTTACTAATCATAGGATTTATTATGTACACTTAGGTTTTGTATAGCACAACGTTAAGTATTGTACATGGTCTATCTCGTCTCCCCTCTCCCGTGGTTTATTCATGCTTCTGGTAAGCCTCAATTCCGTTGACCACGGTGTTGAGGATGCCCATGAGGTCGTCATGTGAGGGGAAGTCAACGTTTCTGCGGTCGCGGTCGAATTTGCTCTCGACGCTGCTGCCTAGGCTCTTGAAGAGGGTCGAGAGGGCCTGGAAGGCAGTTGCCTTGCCGTCGATGACGAATCCCATGGCCTGGATGGAGAGCTGCGCGACCAAGCACAGCAAGAAGACAGCCGAGAGGAGCACAACAGTCGGACGGAAAATGCGGACGAGGAAGGAGCCGACAGACTGAATGCCACTGCTGACCTATGGGATAGCAAAGAACATATTATAACTTGATCTCTGCACCTACTGCATGCTGTACACATGTACTCATATGCTTGAAATGTGATACGCAGATATGCCTTATCAATGAACCTGTGACAGCGCAGTGCTTGCATCAAAGTTGTTCTCGAAGCCCAAGGAGAAGTCCTTCTGAAAGGTGAAGGCCGACGCAGCGGGCTCTTCAGCGTCTTGGGCTGTGGCAGAGGCAGCGAGGCAAACGACGACGAGGAGGATTCCCTTCATCTTGGTCACGTCCGATCGAGGGTAGGGACAGATTCAAACTGAAGACGCTGTCTGCGTCGTTGCGGCTACTTATTGAGGAGCTGTCAAACTATGTAAGTGACCGGCAGAGGAGGACCAAGGGAACCCCCCTTCCTTCCAGACCACAATCCCCCTTTTCCACCCCAATGCTGATGTGCGTGTTCCCCCTCCCCGCTGACTGACCCCGATTTCACTCTTCCCAAATTCCTAATCTACCTCCTTCCCGCTGACCCCAGACAAGTTGACCGGCGTCCTTTCTTTACGTCTTCGTAGCCAACGCCTTGGATGAACCAATTTGGCGCAATGAAATTGGGTCAAGCTGCCCAGCTGAGTTGTTCAACGGTCACGAACCACAAATTTGAATTATGGGAGCAATAGAGGGTACATATTGCGTATCAGAAGAAGACACATATGCACACGGCAGAAGAGGCGATCGGTTGCCACTTTGACGACTGGCGTCATCTCGGTCAAGTTGGACATGTGCATTTATGCAGGGTCAATATTTCCTTTTATCAAAATTGTACCACCGGGCCTTCGTATGTGCGTCAAATGGCCTGCCAAAGACATGTCACAATGCACCACAAATCCCGCCTAAATCTATAGATGACACATTTTACATGCTGAACAGTCGTGGCTGCAGAGCAACAAGTTGGCATCTCACAGGTATCTGCAATTCAGGATTAGACTCTTCTGAGGCTTTAGGTTCATTTACAGACAGACACAAATAGTTCATCCATTGGATGATCTGTTAACCAGACATGTTAAGCATTCTGGCGTCAGCTGCCTCGACATCAAGTTACAGAAGAAGCTGTGACTCTGACAATGACCTACTAAAGTCGATGCTCCTCTGCCCAGGAGAAAAACCTTTGATCACTAAATGTCCGGTGGAGAAAGTCAGTTGTGCCATCACATGAAACAATGGGAAGGT
>JAAUXU010069693.1_pt1 | contig 11421 bp, 17 predicted proteins | sample 7278151 | NCBI WGS metagenome assembly JAAUXU01 (sample SAMN14350113, study PRJNA611818) | marine sediment metagenome | isolation source: surface marine sediment (1.8m) | place: French Polynesia: Moorea | collected 2018-08 | reverse complement strand
CAACAACAGCTCATAACACTCAAGAGGGAGAAGCCGACTCTTTATCTCGGCCCGGCATCTGAGCGTAAATCAAGACGAGAGGGGGAGGGGGAGTGAAGAAGGCTCTCTCTCTCCTGTGGGAAGAAGAGGGGGGAATGAGACATCAGATAAGCACCCTCCAAAAAAGGCCAATTGACACCAAAGAAGGAGGGAGGGAGGAGGCGGCGGCGGAGTTCTAAAGTGACGAAGAAGGAACAGATATGGAGCAAACCTGCATGACTACAGGAGCAGGGGAGTTGAAGACTGGAGCTTTGCAGCACTGGAAAAGAGTTGGAAATGACAGAGAGTGTGAGAAGAGGGCAGTTTTTTTTTGCTGGTTAAGGTCAGCTGGTCATAAACTACTTTCGTGCTTTGTGAACACCTCTGGTAAAGATATAGTGAGAGCTTAGAGAATCTTTACAGTAAAACTGAGCATATTCACTCTTTGGTCACCACTGCAACATCTTTGGTACAAACATTTCTTGTAAGGAACCATCAAGAAAAGAAATCACTTGCGTGTAACCCCGGGTTGGCCTTTTAAAGTTCAAAAGCTTTTTTTTGTTGCGCTGATTAATTGGGGCAATTACTCCTCCCCTCTCTCTCCACTGGCTTATTCTTTCGTTCTCGGCCGCCTGCCTGCCTGACCCATGGTGGCCCAAAATGGAAAGTGGGGTCAACACCAAACAAGAAAGGAGGGACCCCCAATTATTCCACCAAGAAAGAAGGAGAGGAGGGGGGTTGAGATAAAGTGAATTGGGGGGGGAGGGTTGTCGTCTAGTCTCGTCTCTACAAAATGGGCATATTTCGGAGGCAGTCGATGACCCTTTGCTTTTATCACAAGAGGAATTTGGATTGCCACGGAATGTGTTCCAAAGGTATTTCCTAATTTAATAAGTCTTTGTTTTGAGTCGCAACAGGCTTTTTCTATCGTGTTCCTTTTCGCTTTCTCCTCGCACCTGTTCAAGCTTCTCACGGCGCCCTGTTTTATCCTATGTGTTTCTCTTAAGGGGTGAAAAAGCAGGTGGTTAGTACGCAAAATGTAGATTGAAGGGGAGGGAGGATATAAAGTGTCTGTATAGTAGCGCGGATTTTCCTTCTCGGGTTCTTGTTTAACCGCCTCCTCCTCCGCCCAACACTTGTTCCTTTTCTCCTCCTCCTCCTCCCTCTGTTCTTCGCACCACATAACTCACTCCGCTAATTAATCGAATCTCCACCCCTCAGCGGGAGGGGAAACAAGGAGGGGAGATCCGTCAGCGGACGCCTCCTCTCCCGTAGAGCGAGGAAGGGCCACAAATTTTGATTGAACGATTCTCATGCTCCAAGGGAGGGAGGGGCTTTCGACAAAAAAGCACCTTTTTTGTCATTTATTACTAATGAAGCGACTGCCCTTTGGCGAATCCCAGTGAAGCCGCGCACGCACCTCCTCCTCCATCTTTCGTCCTCCGTCATCGCAGTAACTCATGGCGATGGAATGGGGAGAGGGGGAGATCCTATTCTGTGCTGAGGTTTTTTACGTCGTCGTCGTCGGTTGAAGAAGCAAAGTCAGTTCAGTCATCGCCTCCCCCTCAACCACCACTCGCACCCCCTGGAGGAGAGAAGGAGGAATGAGGAGATAGATCCTTTCAGAGATTCGATTCGTCTTGCCCACTTGTGGTCGCGCATATTAGACAGGGTGGACAAAAAACCGAAATGTGTTTTGCACTCTTTAAACTTGACCCTAAAAGTTTGAGACGCAACGTTACAACGCATGCGCGAGCAGACGACTACTAATATTCCATTTTAATACACCTCCTTGCATTTTTTATCTTTTCCTTTCGCCTCGTCGCTCTCTCCTAAAGGCGTCAACGTGGAAAGAAAGAAAAGGGAGGAGACTTTGGCTTCTTAAAGAAAGGGGGGAGGGGGGCACCCAAACCAACCTTTTCTTCTTCTTCTTCCTTCCTTCGTCATAAAACCTGATAAGTCTTTGGTCCCAAACGGCTTCGTTCCTCTCCTCCTCCTCCTCCAACAGATTTCCCTCCCTTCTTCTTCTTCATGTTGCCACATACTGTGAGGATAATGATGTCAAACAAAAGAAGTGGGGAGGGAGGGAGGAAGAGAGGGAGGGAGGGGAGGGTGACTGGGCGATGCAACAGCACAACCAAGCTTCTGCCGAAGATTTTGGAAGAAGGAAAGTCACTTTCGAGGGGGGAAATCTTTTGTTGCTGTCTTCGCAATTGCTGATACGACATTAATTTCGGAGCAGCCACAAAGTGATGGTTGTGGCACAGAAACGACAACAAAGGACTAATATTGGCAGACACCTCTGATTTTATTTTCATTTAAGACCTTTTTTCCCTGCAGAGTCGATTTGCTCTTTCCCTCCTCCTCTTCCTTCTCGTCAGACACTAATTGGCAGCACTTTTTGGGTCTGGCTGGAGCTTTGAATATTCTGCGAAGTAAAGAGGGAAATTCCGTGGACACAGAATTTCTCTCTTTGTCGGGGCAGCAGCAGCAGAGAAGGTTGTTTGAGCCGTAAGACCGTTGGTATGTCAATTGCGGAAAAGGGGAGGAGGCAGCTTTTTTCGTTCGGCCACCAAAAAGGTCTATTCTCTCTTTTTCCAGGGTATCTTTGTGGCCTTCCTCCTCCACCCTTATCTCTCGTCCGAAGCCGCCGCCGCCGGGTAACAGCCATTCACCTAGTACACTGCTGTATGCGGTAGCCGCGGCCGCTGCGGAGAAGGGCAATGAGCAAGTTACAAAAGAGTCATAAAAATCCATTCCTACCGGAAAATTGCCCCTGGGAAGGATGGTTCGGACGTTAACTTGTGCATCTTGTTTAGCTTCTGTGGGGAGAAGAAAACGAGGTGTACCAGGAATGGAAACAGGCAAACGAAGGCGACTTCGCTCAATTTTATTGACGAGCATAACCCATTGATATCTTTTGGAATATCGTTAGAAACAGATTGGGAAATACCTTTACGTGAGAGTACATGTAGTTACATTGGCTGTGGTACCAAGACATTCTTGTAATCCTTGTTTACTTCTTTCTGTTGTCTTCTTATTCCGACGGCGTTTCTCTGGTAGCTTCTGCTATTCTTGCCACCCGTAGCAGCTACTTTTTGCGACCGGTTTCTAGGGAGAACCTCTCTGCCGAGCAAAAAAGGAAAATCTCCCTCTGAGGCCTCTTTTTGGGCCATTCTGATCCCCCTCCCCGGTTTGTTGTCTTCCAGGCTTACGCCACAAAAAAAGGGGCCACCACCGGCCAGAGGGGGGGAAGGGTTGGAAGAGTCTTCAGTCCGCTCAGCGGCAAACACCCCCTCATTAAGTCTGGATCCCCCTCCCCTTTCTCCATTCTGCTTCGGCCACAGAAGCACGTTAAAAACCCTTTCAGATGCCTTTTTGTTACCCGTACATACGAACGAAAGCGGCGCAGTCACAAGTAAAAGCCAGGAAACAAGGGGAGGGAGAAAAGAAGCTTTTTCTTTCCTCGCTTCGCTCGCATGTCTGAATTCGAGACTTTTTGGGGTTGGTTGGTTCGTTCGTTCGTCGGTGGCGCAAAGGGGAACACGGATTTTACATTACCGAGGAATGCCCGCCCTGGCTACCTCTACCTCAGACGCCACCACAGCTGAGACACCGCAGCAGAGACAAGGGAGGCGGCGGACCAAGCCACCCACTCTGAGCACTGGCTCGACAGAAGTCACCCATGATCTCTTTACATAATAATAGAATTTGCCTCTATATACGGAAATTTAAGAGTTAATACGATCACACAATACCTTGGGCTTTTAATTTTTAAATAAATATCCTCCAAGAAAGAAAGAAACGTGAGCAAGTGCAAAAACATTCACGATGGCCAAATTAGGGAGCTTTGGCATTTTGGGTCTCCTCCTTTTTTAACGCGATCGCATGCAAGCAAACAGCATTTCTCCCCTCGAGGGACGATTCCACTAGTGATGGAGGCGGAGTGAGTGAGGAGGGGAGTGCCTCCCTTTTCAGGAAGCGCCTCGTTAACGATTTATGTTCGTGCCTGCTTTTAAGGATTGCATTCCTCCTCTTCTCTCTTGGTCCGCCACTCTCTCTCTCTCTCTCTCTGTGTCTAATTGGATGCTTGGCCGCCAGTGGAAAAAGGCGCACAACAAAGAGACGCTGCTGTGACAATGCATCCATTTCAAAATACTTCTCCTCTCAAGGTGGTTTTCCTGGATTTTGGGAAATTTTTCCTTTTCCCTCCGAGCGAGGTCAAGCAACCCTCCACCCTTTCCTTCCTTCTCCTCCTCTCTCGTTCAGATCAAAGCCCAATTCTTTAAAAACTCATCACGGTTGATTCCGATCTCTCGATCTCTTTAAAGAGCCCTTCCTCTTCCACATATTTCAGGTCTCTCCTCGATAGATTGGCCCCAATCTCCCGCCGACGGCGTAGCCAACAAAAGATCAGACTTGTGGGGGAACCCAACTAAACATGACGTGACCAGTAAGTCAGTGTCTTTATTTTGTCTTTGCCACACTATATGCAAAACAATGTGTAAAAACAATGAGCCTAAGGTCCTATATGTTTTTGTAGAAAAAACTTAGTTTGGGATATTTCCTGAAAACTTCTGGTTGGGGAAGGAGAGAGGTTCTCGTAATAATGCGACTTAAATGATGATGTTGTTGCTTCGAATCCGAGAAAAAAAGAGGGAGTAAGGAGGGAGAGCTTCGCCGCAGATGATATCTCTGATCTTCTCCTCTTTTATTTCTTCTTCTCTGCCACATTGCTCAATATCTCCTTTTTCTCCCTGCGCCCTTTTCTAACGGAATCTCTCCCATTCCAATCGGAGAAAAAAGAAATAAGAGCCACAATCTCCCACTTTCTGCTCTTTTCGGGGCATTCGAAAAAATGTTTCAGCAACTGCTGTTCTTATTCCTCCAGAGGTGGGGGAGAGTGGAAAAAGGGGAAAAGTCTTAATGTTTCTCGTTTTTTTCTCCGATCCTGAACTGAGTTCCCCGTGTGCACCTTTTATGACCCCTTTTCGCGAAGAAGTCTTCTGCAAATCCAGTCTTCGATGCTAGAAGAAGGAAAGGGAGGGAGGCGCCAATCGTTCCGGATAATCTGTGGAAGGAGATCTTGCATTGCCGTCTCAGGCCTTTCGCCCAAATGCAACTGCACCATTTTCTGCCGAAAAAAGAAAGGTTGTCTCCGATTTCCACTCTCCTGGTCATCCCTCGATTTGTGTCAAGATGAGCTTGAGTGTCCATCAATCTTGGGCGTAAGAAAGAGCGAAAAAAGATCCGAGAGACTTCGACGAACGCCGCAGAAAAAGAGAGCTCGATCTCAGGTGATGAAATGCCAGTTCTTTTTTCCTCTGAAAGCACCACCAAGACTGTAAAGAGAGAAGAGAGAGGCTAGTTTTAATTTTTGGGTCAGTCTCTCTCTTTTTCCCCCTTAGGGCCTGAAAGCGAGCTTCGTCGTTAGCATTTCGGTCGTTTTCGTCTTCTTGGTCGGCGCCGCTCGGAATGACTTGTTTTGCCAACGGCCGCAGCAGCTCGGAGCTAAGGGAAAGAAAGGGTACGAATAGAGCCATTCTTGACCAAAGCTGGCATAGAAAAAGGGGCCCAAAAAACTTTCATTATTTTTTACCTACAATGGGCCTTGTACCTATTGAAAGCTTTTGGATATTTCTATCGGTTTTTATCTGTTTTCTATGCCCTCTTTAAAGGGCAGCAGGTTCCTGGAGGTTGTTTCCACTGTGGGGAAGAGATCCTGTCGAAAAATGCATGCTCACGGCTACTCCTTCCTTCCTCTTCTTCTGCCCATTTACTGCGGCGGCGAATGTGAGGGAGGAGGGGAACGAGATGGGAGAGCAGCGGAGAAGGAGGTGGTTTTCCCCTTTCGGCGAAAGTGTCGTAAATTTAACATTTCTTGAGCTCGTTTCTCTCCTCTCTTTCCTCCCCCCCTTTGAGCTCCGAAAGAAGAGGAGGAGGAGGTGCTCATTAGGAAAACCAGAAGAGGAATCGGACGGGTGCATTGCATTGCTTTTAGCAGAAGGGTTTACAGAAATGAAATCGCGAAAAGACATTCTTTTTTCGTCGTTGTTGTGTGGAGTTCCTAGAATAATACCTAAATGTTTGGCCAGAGCATGTTTTTCATAGCTAGAGGGTAAATATTAGGGGTGGCCATAAATAGTGACTGATGACTTTGAGATGTAGCTAGAAAGATCGAATGTATAATGTACTGCATAAAAACCAAAGTCACAAACCTCGCAAAAGTGGAGAAGTTGCAACACGAGTCTATAAAAAAATGAAAACAGACAGCCTCTGAAATCTTCTTTCGATCTGTATGTGCAACTTTTTTTCTTTCTACCATCTTCTCTCCTCTTTCCGCTCCCCACTTCCATCCGCGGAGGAAGGGGGGTGGGGGGTGGAAGGAAATTAGTTCCTCTTTCCACTTTTCTCTTTCTTTTTCCTTTTCTCCTTCTTCTTCGATGCCTTGTAATTATGAGAAGGCGGCTCCTTCCCCTCTTCACTGATGATGTTGCTTCTTCTCTTTTTCTTTGAGTTGATTTTTGCTCGGGAAAAAATGAGGCGGTTTTCTCGAGTTGGGCTTTTCCCAATGTTCCGTTACAAAGCAATCGTTTCTTTCTATTCCACTTCCTCTTCTGAATTAGAATGCGGGATTTTGAAAGTTTGAAGAGCGATCGGGCGAGTTCAAGTGTGCTTTTTGAATACGATGATGCAAAGAAACGAAAAGTCTTTCCTCTTCATCCTCACGATTGAAGCTCCATTCGTTCGTTCGTGACTCTGATCGTCGAGGAGTGGAAAAGAAAAAGGTTGGAGGGAAAAATAAAAAGATCTCTCTTTGTAAAGGCCGCCGAAAGGCCGTCGATCCGATTCGGAAGAGAGAAAAAACGTAGGCGCGGTGATGATTGCGCGCCGAGAAGAGGGAAAATCCCCCACACATTCAAAGAGGGTAGGTTGGTCAAAATATAATATGCCAAACAAAACATAATACGTAGGTCCATACAATTTCTAGTCTGAAGTTCTTCACAAGAAAAATCGTTTCTAAGGCGCCAAAAAAATTTCGAATCTTGAGCAAGAGATGGCATCGAAGGAAGGTGGATATGGGCGATATAAAAAAGTTTGGAACAAAAGTGGGAGATGGAGCGAGTTGGGGGTGCAAAGTGCAGTTCTCGTTCGTTGGTTCGGGTTTTGGTTTCGACATCTCCATCTATCTCTCGTGACGAGGCGGAGGCGATTGGGAAAAGAGGGACAGGGAGACTCAACAGTTGGTTTCGAATTTGTACGACTTTTGTTGTTGTGTATTAATATTTGCGGAAATAATTGATCGGTCAAAATACACACATTTGTTTGTAACACCCTTTGGTCCGACTTGTCTTACATGTGAGTGTGTGCCTGTGAAGACGAGGTTCCGCTCCCAACATCTCAATCGACGAATGCACTCCCCTCCCCCCATTTTCTTTGCCTTGGCGCCGCCAAAAACCGCCCTTTTGCAATGCAGCATGCATGCAGTGATTGCAGCACGATTCCTTTCCTTTGGAAGGTCAAAAGATCCACAGAGCGAAGAACCAAAAGGCCCCGACCGACTTTAAGAAGTGATTGACCCTTATGACTGCGTCTCCTTTCCTCGAAAATGTAAAAACTCTTTTTCTTTTCTTTCCTCTTTTTTCCACTATGGTTGTTGCCCTTTTGCCCTTGCCTTAAAGCTAGTGAACCATCGAGAAAAGCAAAAAAACTTTTTTTTCTCTTTGCAAATTGAGGTCGACGGAGGGAAAAGCGGAAGAATTTTCTCCCCGTCCCCATTTTTTGTCGCATCATCTCCTGCCGGGGACGAAGAGGACGGAGGAGGTGATCTTGACAAATTATTCCCCTCATTTGTTTTGTTCGCGCTGCTGCGATCGAGGGGGAAGAAGAGTGGAAAGAATGCCGCAGCAGCAGAGGCCAAAAAGAACAGGAAGGGACGAAGTTCACCAAGGAAGAAAAGCATATACTAGAACAACAGCACTCTTGAGCCATGGGGACAGAGTTGGCACATGTACAGATCCACCACTGTCGTCGCATAATCATCATTGTTGAATCACATTCCAGATTCGCGACCCGTGATAAGAGAGAGAGGGGGGCGGCTGCGATAACGGTGGCACCCATCCCTCCCTCCCTCCTTCGTGCGAAGAGAGAGAAAGAGACCCTGGCTAGATAATTGGTCGGGAGTCTCGCTCTTCTCGGCTTTGACGTTGAGGGAAGAAGGCTTTTGTTCCGCCTCGTCCGTCTGGCATGCCAAGCCACAAAAGGAAGAGGAGAGGAAATCGCCAAGAGAGGCTACCGCGCGATAAAAAAAAGGAAAATTGAATGCGCTTCTTTCGCATCGTATGGTATGCCCAAAAAGTGCTGGAGTAAGGGACCAACAACCAATATTACATCTGCTCAAACAGGAGAACATGAGAGCTCCTTTGTTCCTACTATTGTGTTTTGAGAAACGATGCAAACTTTGTTGACGAATTTCATCCCCCCCTGTCCGACTTGGCTTGACCGTCTCTGTTGTTGTTCTCCTCCCTTTTCGGTCTGGCTCAGGAATTTCGCGTGACAAATTCTGGCCAGAAAACGAAAAGGAGGAAGCCGCCAACAACACAAATATGATAGCGGAGAAGAGAGGAGAGGGGGAAGAAAGACGAAGAGACGGGGCACTTTGGGAGGGAAATCTCGTCTCTTTTCTTTTCTCGGGGGTTCGTCTTCTCCCCACCACCTTTTACCGTACGAGGAGAAAATTTTTGACCGTCAGTGCCGACGCCGCAGGTCAGGGGGGAGAAGAGAGAGATGGAAAACTAAACTCATCGCTCTTGCTTCTGCTTCTGCTACAACCGTTAGGTTTTCGGAAAAGAAATGAATGGTTTTTCTTCCAACAACGGCAGAAGACAAACTTCCATTCTCAGCATTTACTTACTCTTCTCCCTTTTCCGTCTTGAGATAAGGATAAGTTGTCTCACCTCTTGTGCTTCCCCTTCGCTAAGTAAGATACAAAGATGGGGAGAAGATCCCTTTTCCTTCTTTGGGGAAAGGGATAGGAGCTCGTGGCAATATCGAAGGGAAAGATCTGTCGTCGTTGTCTTTCGCCCAAATGGGGGACTAAGGACTTGATACTCCAGACTGACCCAAAGGTTAAGTCGTTCCTTCCTTCCTTCTCCGGATGCGTAAATCTTAACGAACTCCCCTTTTTCCGTCTCAGCCGGCGCCAGACTCTTTCCCTTCCTCCTCCTCCTCCTCCTCCTCTCGTTCGAACGGACCTTGAACCAATTTCGGACTTGGAAGCAGTAAAAGGGTTGTCTGACCTCAAGTTGGCAAACGTTTTTTTCTGGTTTTAAAATTTCCGTCAAATCTATGCACGGATGAACGGCGAGAATCAATTCCGTGGCAATGCGAGTCGTTTCCTCCGTCTCAACCCCAACCACCGATAATATTTTTCGCGATAGCAATCTCTCCTCCGGAAAAGCATCCCCGCCAACACCGAAAGCAGCAGCTGCCGACGTCCATGGACGGTGCCTTTCGATCCAGAGAGTATCGGAGATAGTACGTAGACCCATAAACACGTAATAACTGCCTCCCTCTTCACACACCAAAAAGTCCGCTGTCTGCCAAGAGGAATGGGTAGGAGCCACGAGAGGAATATTCAGACAAGCCACGGACGACGATGAGACAAAAGTTCTGGCAAAATCCTCATTATGCTCCTTATACAGAGAAGCCGGCTGCTTGAAATGGTTGGGTCACACGTTTTATGGTACGGGGGACAGGTGTGTTCGAGTGTGTGTTCAGAAATGGGTCGGTCGGCCGGCTGCTGCGGCGATCGAGAGAGGGGGAGACGATGCAAGATGATGAGCTCAGATTGCAGGAGGGTGGAGAGAGAGTTCTCCACTTTTGACCTTGCCAAGCTCCACTCGAGAGTTTGGTCGCTGCTTCTTGGTTTTAGCTCTCTCCGAAAATGTTATTCCTACGTTTGAGGACTGTTCAACCTCTGCCGATCAAACGGGCGAAGGCGCAAACTCATCCTTACGCCGAAGGAATGAAAACAGACATTTCCGCTTTTAAGGGCCCCTCCTCCCATCCCGTTCTCGTGTTGAAGAAAGAGGAAAATTCGGAGAATGCAACTCTTTTTCTTCTTCCATCTCCTATTTCGCATCGAAAACAAAGCAAAGTCAAGCTAGAGAACGTAGGAAGGAAGAATTTGTGGGTTCGCGAAAAAAATCAGAGATTGGGGGAGGAGGGAGGAAGCGAGCAACAGCTGGCACCGGCAAGAAGGAGATTTGAGCAGGAAACGCAGCCGACAATGGCTGCATTTTTGTCCAGATATTTCATACACTTAACTCGTCTTTTGATGTGGGTGGCTTTTCTCTTCTTCTCCCCTCATTCCTCTGATTGACACCTCACTCGTAAAGACTGAGTAATAATCGCTGGGTCGGTTGATTCAGCCTCCAATCCTTTGAGGGATTACTTCCAATGAAAGGGTTGAAACGGAGGGCGGAAAGAGGAGGCGATAGCAGAAGAGTCAAATCTGAACTGTTGAATGCTGTGGCTAAAATTTAAAATCTCATAGATGAACAAAGTGGGGAAAGTTGAGTAAAAGGTCTTTTGTCGGGATTTGGTTAAAGCATATAGTTTCCGTTGCTACGTCTATGGGTGCGAGACGAGAAGGCGAGAATTGAAATCAAAATACCTTTGATGGATTGGACAATGATTGCGGAGTGAGGAAGCGGGATTTCGAAAAGAGAAGAAGGGTTTCTGTTCTGTCCGCCGCTGTTCCAGAGATGGACCACACAACAAAAAGAGGGGCAGGTAGGTAGATGCATTTTCAGGTACGATATTAAAAGTGCTGCAATATCGAAGTGTTGATTTAGCGTGCAGGAAAACTACGTAGATGACTTCACCAAGCGTCGTAAATGGGTCAGGCGGGTCAAAGTTAGATAAAGACGAGGAGGGGGAGGAGGAGGGCAGGTGGTAAGAAACAAAACTTCTCGATGCTGTCGCCAGTAAAGACGAGGAGGAGGAGGAGGAGGGAGGCTGCCAAAGAAGGTGAATTGAACGCGCGTCCGAGAAAAGAAGGCGGCTGCAACTTTCGCCTGTTTGATTTTGGCATCCCTCGCCTGCCTCCAACAGGATCAAACTTCTTTCGACAAGTTTGGACAAAAAAAGAGAGAGAAAGCCGAAAATGCGATGTCAAGATTTTTTTGCAGGTGTTGTGAGGTCTCAACACATTCATCACAATTTTAACTTTAACTACTCAAAAATCCGCCAAAAGCTACAATGGGGAAACTTTTTTTCCCCTCTCTTTCACCTGGTCAAATCTGTGCACTCCGCCACCTGCCGCCGCCGCCGGAAGAAAACGAATGCGTGTTTGTGACCTCCCTCCCTTCCTTTAAGTCTTTTAAGGGTCAATCAATT
>JAAUXU010007742.1_pt1 | contig 11421 bp, 11 predicted proteins | sample 7278151 | NCBI WGS metagenome assembly JAAUXU01 (sample SAMN14350113, study PRJNA611818) | marine sediment metagenome | isolation source: surface marine sediment (1.8m) | place: French Polynesia: Moorea | collected 2018-08 | reverse complement strand
GCCTCTCCCCACTAGGGGAACCTGCCTCAAGGATGTCGATCTTCAAGCGTAAATAAAGACATTGTTATTTTTTATCCGCCTCAAAATGGGTAATCCTATCTGAGAGGGTATCAGGAGGGGTATTCCGGTTATAATATGAGCTAGAAAAGTACTTGTGTAGGGGCGAAGAATCCATCATTAGCAATCTCAGAAAAAAACTTTGCTGCATCTTCCATAAATATCCCAGAGAGTACTGGTACTTTTTCGGGGAAAAATCTAGTCAAATTGAACTTGATTATCCCTAATTTCGACCATGACACTTCCCGGAAGGTCTCTGAATGGTTCCGGGAAGTGAAAGTACATGAGTTGACTTGAGGAGAAATCCGTCCTCTGTAAATCCGCTTTCCCCCTTTTTGATCGTCAATCCGCCTCTGCTGCTGTGAGTATTGTTGTTTCCTCGCCCGCCATGCGATGACACGCCAGACGACGACGACGAAGCCAGAGCGGTCGAGGAGGAGGAGGAGGAGGAGGAGGCGAACCCGGATGTTGTGGCTCCCTCTTTCCTTTTTCGATCGTTAGACGGGGGGGAGGAGGCCCTAACCTGGTGGGGGATTCACCAACATGTCGCGATCCTCTCTTAGGCATTGTTTGCAGGAACATACCGCATTTATGATAGTTTTCACTCGCAAGAAAGTGTTGTTTCGACGACGCCGAATCCCACACCTTGCACCTCGCTCCTTCCTCCCACCTTCGCTTGCTGCCTCATAAGGCTCATATCTTATGGAGGTCGAGTGGGGTGAGTGAGACACATGTCACGCGTCACACGAGGAGGATCGGGGGAGGCTGGGTTATAGCGGTGGCGGCGCCTGTTTTGTTTGGATGGATACATGGAGGCATAAACAAGACAGACAGAGAAAGAGACAACAAGGAGAGGGGGAGGGAGGAGAGCCGTTTTCCCGCCGCACGCAAGCGTCGCCGTCGCCTTCTTGGTCGGCAGCAAGAAATGTTATATTGGAAAAGGAGGAGTCGGCCTCACTGTGCAAGATATCGTCTGATTGAGCCGGTGTACACGTACACACTGCGCACTGCGCAGGGGTTAAGGGCGGACCTTTCACCTTATTTGCGGAGGAAGGGGAAAAAACAAAATTCGGGAGGGAAGTGGAGGCAACTCGGAGTTTATTTCGCGTGCTATAGTGAGAAAGAGTAAGGGAGTTGGAGGTAGGGCGGCAATGCACTTTCGAATGGGCCCTCTCCTCCCTTTAACTGCTGCAAAGGGAGAGGAGAATAAAACTAACCAGCCTCCGCCGCGGAGAGAGCCAGCAAAAAAAACCGACATAAACTTTCCTTATGTACTACAGTAGTAGGCACTAGAAACGGAGAGAGAACCCCACTCATTGTTGATGTGAAGGAAGTGTTACTCCCATTGCTGTGGTCTGTTGGGTGCCTGGAAAGTTTGTCGGTACTGAAAATTAGATATGAAACTAGAGTTTCTTGCGGGGTCAAAATCCTTTGAATTATCAAAGAAAAATTTTGTGATCAGGAATACGATTGCTCGACCATCTATATGCTCCTCCGGCCATTACTAGGACAGCAAGGAAAAGGCCTTTCTCCAAGCACTCAGTGGGTACTTAGACACAATTTCTGAAAAAGAGACAGTTGAGTAGGTCAGAGGTCCGTATTTGCATTGGGCTCCGTTAATGGAACCAGCATGATAACTCATCCCGGCGTACTATCCATGAAGAGGGAGGTGCAGAGGCGAAGCGAACCTTCTCGTTCTTTTGCTGTCAGCGAAGTGGAACAATCGCTACTGATGGTTCAAAGCAGTTCGGCGAAAAACGAAAATACTGTTCTTTCCATCATTGCAAGGACCTGAGAACACTAATAAGGCTGCGGTTGTTGGACTCGGGGGGGAAGGTCTCGATTCGACTTTGTCCTCAGCTGTAAAATCACTCTTGGGGCACATTGGCTTGCTTTCCACAGGATGCTAAAAGGACAATGTCGAAAAATGTCTTAAAGTGGTCTTATTAGTAGGAAAAAGGCTGCAGGAGATTGTCTCGAAAAGCAATGCAACCAGACAATGATAATGGATACTCTGATATACTGATCAACTGCGTGGGCGACCCCAACCGAGATGCTAGCGCCCGATTTCCCCCCGCTCCCATCACTGAAGGGAATCCCGAATACATTTGAGGGGTTGGAAAAAGAAGGCAAATTTCGCGCCTGAAGAATTTGCAAGATACATCCGAATGATCGAAAAAAGGCCATTTTCCTTTCTAGGTCTTTGGAGAATTTCTTTCCTCGCGAATTGCTACGACTCATTAAGCCGAAAGCGTAAAGAGCAAGGAGCAATCTTTTGTTCCTTGTAGCTTTCAATGTACGTACCTTTTCGCGATTTCGAATGGGAAAATTTGAACAAATCCCAATTAGTGTACTGAATTTCATTCTTGTTTTTTGTCCGGCTCGTTTCCTCTTCCGTTCCATAACGGGCGGAATGCTGCCGATCGCAAATTCTGAAAGCTTCAAAAGTATCTAGGTTCTCCCTTCTTCATGATTCTAATCACCCGAGTACATCCTCGCTACCAAAACATATATTTAAGACCCCCCATAAACCCTCTATCCCCTGTAAAACCCCTCTTCTTTTTGCACGACGAAGATGCCCCGGGAGACGTTCGCACATAATTTCCAGACCGGCACCTCCCTCGATCCCTATACGGCTTTGGGCGTGCAAAGACGGAGTCGAGGCTTCGGCACCGAAGTGCAAAAAAGAGAGTGAGACCTGTCTCACGCCGCCGTGCGATGCCGCGATGCCGGAAACGAAGGAGGATGGTGGAGCAATTTGGCAAATGTAGAAAAAGGGGGGAGGAAGGGGGACAGGCATAAAAAGTTACGGTGCTGAAAGCTGTTTTTTTCCCACTCTGCGGTTGTGGAGGTGACATTTGCAATTTTCCCATTGCGGCGGAGAAGGCGCTCGGTCGGAGCTTTCTAAAGGTGTTATGACTATGGTTGGACAAGGAGGTAAAATTAGGAAGAACTTCTGCTCACGAAAGCAACGTAAAAATAATCCAATTCAAGATAGGCCTTTTCTTCTTTTCCTTGGACATTGAAAGTTGCAAAATGTGCCTGTCTCAAGCATGCACTTGAACTGCAAGCGCAGCTCAGAATGTGCGGGGGAAAAAGTATGGAGGCGGTTACATAGGCGAAAGCTATTGCATCCCCCTCCTCTCTCTCGTTCGCTCTGGATTGTGCTATCCATCCTCCCCCGGCCTCCTCCTCCCCATCTGTCTGTCCTCCCTACACACATCCTTCTCCGCCGCGCTGTCTAATCAAATATTTGTCTTCATCGGAGGGGAGCGAAGCGGCGGCGGCGGCGAAAGGAATCCCTTTTCCGTCCGTCTCTCCGTCCATTCCCCAAATAAGACGGGAAAACTTTTTTATCCTCCGCAGTTTCCCTTTTACTGATGAAGGAGATGGGGGGCGAGGCGAGGGGAGGAGGGGGAGAGGACTCTTTGTTTATGGGCCTTGAAGGGAGGATTTCGCCCATAGTTATGCATTTGCCCGTATGTACTACTTTCTTCGTTGGCAGCTCCTACTAAACAGGAAAGCAATCAAGATATCGTTCAATGTCTGGCCACAATGAAGAAAACACTGCTATTCGGTGCTCCATAAGAATGGAACAGAGGCCGAAGTCAGCCCGAAACAAAGTTTTCGCCACTTTCGGCGATGAGATGGGAGGGACAGGCCAAGCCAACAGGTCACATTTTCCGCCGCTCTCCTCTGAATCTGGATGATGATTCACTGCAGAGAAGGAAACATAGTGTGCATAACCACACATAGCATGGAAGGTTCCCCATAAGTACGCGCGTGAGCTTTCCTCGATTGATTGCTGGGTCAATCTTTGTATGTCTACCTTTTGCGTGGTCTTATCAACGATGCACAACTGGACTGAGGTTGTTGCTACTGGCTCCCCTTTGCTTTGGCGGCACTGCACAACACACACTCCCCAAACCAACCTCCACTCTTTGCTTGCGGTCCACTATAAATAATGGTCCCCTACCCCTCGGCTGGAATGAGGATTCCTATTCATTATCCATCTGTGCCCCTCCCCACTCAAGCACCGTCCGACCGGCCATGCACACAAGAGGGGCCTCGGGCGAAGGTGGGTCCGTTCACGAATGCAAAAATATATATATAAGCAGGGAAAAAGTTCGTGGTAAAATTTCTAGTACGTGACTCGCAATGAGAAAATGTAGTATAAATACAATGATATCCATTGTGGAATAGCAGTCTGGTAGGTTCCTTGTTCTCCCTGCGCCCCCGGCCGCAGCATATATGTGCGTTATTATCAGGACGAAACCCCCTCTCATCGCCCCGCGGCGCAGGAAAAGGGGAGGGGGGACCCAGGGACCGTCGCTCTCGATCCTCCTTTTCCTCCTCTTGTGTTCCATGCCCTGCGGTCGCAACAGCCGGCGATGATTATTACGAGAGGAGGGGAGGGGGGGAAGGGCTTTTCCTTTCCCTACATATCCCCGAGCGGGAAATGAATGTGAGAGTCTGAGTGTGTTTATTTATAGCATAGCATGCTCTGACAGTGTGAGCTTGGACTTCAGCGATGAGGAGGGACTTTTCGTAGCTAGGTACCTAGGACACCAGCTCGTCGCAAAAATAACCTGAAGTGTCACGTTCGCCCTCCTTCCCTCTTTTAATCGTCTCCCCATCTCTCGCCCTTCTCCAGAAGTCTCGGCTGCTTGAAGACAATAGGTGCCGCCGCCTCCGGTCTACCCAAAGGGAAGACTGAGGAACAGAAAGAAATATCTCAGACGAAACGATATTCTACAATCTTTCTGGATTTTTTCTTCCTTGGAATGCTAGTCACCTGTAGTACGGCATATACGGCGGTGCCTTCCTAAATGACTCTACATATCTGAACACGCTTGTTGAATGCCATGCCGTACCCCGGCCCGATCCGAAGAAGAGCCCCCTCCGCGATATAGCTGATATGATTGTTTCGCTTCCCCTCCCTTTTCCCTCCAACCTTCGATCTGATCCTGTAGCTCGGCACCACTGACCCTTTTCTTCCCCTCCTCCTCCTCTTTCCACACGCCTCTCCGTACGAGATACGCCGTATCTCTAGGGATCTTATTTCTCTTTCTTCTACCCTCGCGGGAAGCCTCGTGAGGCCAGGAGAGAGAGAAGGAAGAAAAGAGGGGAAAAGAAGATACTGGACACGATGGCATTTTTTTCTTTTTCTATCTCGACAAAGGAAACTGCTATTAGGGTGGAACAGCGCGAGGATCCATTCACGGTTTGCGTTGTTTGCACTCCTTCTTGCGAACCGTATAGGTGCACTTTTTTTCCCCATGTTAATGACCTTCCTTTCGGATATAGAACAGTCCTTTGAAAAGTTGTATTTGCTCTCTATTGAATTTTTTGTCACTGCACCGTAAACATGCGAAGCTATTTTTCGCATAGCTGATGCGGTATGCCCACGCAGCTCGATATATCAAAACGAGTTAATTACCTGCAAACAGCCACTTTTCCATCTGATAAACTTAAAAAGCGAAGGACGTCCGCCGGGGGCCATAATCCCCACCCGCGCGGCTCAAAGGGAAAAAAAGTCCCGCTTCTTTAAGGGATCCTAACGGGCGGAAGCTTCTTCTCAGACGGAAGAGAGGGGGAGGAGGAGTCTCTTAGGAAACTCTCCTGATGTTATTGTTGGATAGAAAAGAGGGAGAGTGGAGGGACGGGCAGGCAGGATAGACTGATGGGCTTCAAAAAATCTACTAAAAGTCTCCCTTTTCCTCCTTCGCTGGACTGTATTGCAGTACGTACTATATAACGTTCGCCTTCCTATTTTCTCATTTCCTGTCTAAGACTCTGCGTTCCTCAATCCCCCCGCCTCCCCTTCTTTGGCCATCTATCTTTACCTCACAGAAGAGAGCCATTCGCGAAAGTAAAGACCGGCCTCAAAACGAGCTATACTAGTCGATTTAACTTGGCGTTTTCCCTCTTTTTCGCTTCTCCAGGGTCTCCGCGAGGTAATCCCCCACGTGCACCAGTCCAGGAAGCTGTCCAAGATCGAGACGCTCTCGCTGGCCAAGAACTACATCATGGCGCTGACGAACACGATATGTGATATGCGCGGGGAGGAGAAGCCCTACGAGCTGCTGCCGGTCACCACGGGGAGGAGTCGGGGAGGGGGAGGGGCCGGGGGGACCACGGAGCTGGAGCAGGCGGCGGCGAACCCGCAGCAGTCGCTGCAGCAGCAGAGGCAGCAACAACAGGAGCAACATCAGCAGCAAGAGCGGATGTCTTCTGCTGCAGTTCAGCCGACCGCGACCGCAAAGCTGGTTGTGAGCGACGGCAACACCAGCAACCCTACTACTGTCACTTACCCCCACCCAATCCGGGTTGTCGCTGGACCATCCGGACATAGTTTTGTCCCTCCCGGCTTGGGGCAACAACAGCAGCAGCAGGTTCAAAAGGTGCAGCAACACAGAGGCAAGTCTCGGACGGCGACGGCGACTGCAGCGACGGCGACAGTGGTGTCTTCTCCTCCCCCCGCCGTTCAGGCCCTCCCTCTTCCTCCCCCTCCGCCCCCCTCCGCCCTCATCGCCATCACCCAGCCCGCCTTCTCCTCCGCCGCGGCCGCCTCCATCATCACCACCACGGCCGTCGTCGCCTCAGCCCCCTCCGCCGTCGCCTCAGCCCCGGCAGTGGCGAGGACCCACCGGAGTAAGAGGAGGGCGCCCCCGCCTATGGCAACCCTGACCAACAGCAGCAACAGCATCCTCCTGCCGCCTCCCCTGGCCCACCCTATCGTGACCACGGCCCCCCTGCCCTCAACCACCACCGTGGTCTCCCTCCCCACCGGCCTCACAACGCCCCAACACCCCCTGAACCCACACCAGGTGTCCGCCGCCGCCGTCTCGTCTCCGCCGGCCTCGGTCCTCGCCTTCGCCTCCTCCGCCGTGGCCCCCTCGCCCTCTTCCTGCTCTCCGCCTTCCTCGCTAGGGGGAGGAGGAGGAATGGCCGCCACTGTCTCTTCGTCCGACCATTCCCCATCTCTGATGGCGGTGGACGACGACGACGGTGCGGAGGACGGAGGAGGCGGTGTGAGGAGGGTCGGACTTTTGGTCGGCCAGGCAGGTGCCGACGCTGTAGACGATGCCGACGCGGTCGTCTCGTCGGTGCTCACCTCTGACGGAGGACTGGTAGGAAAATACAAAGTTGAGCCCCCATCGAAGCTGCTGCTATTTTCAATTTATTTTCCTCCCTACAGATCTCCCCCACGGTGTCTGTTTCTGCCTCGTCCGCCTTCGAGTCCCTGCTGACGCCAGCGGGGTCGCCAGAGGAGGAGGAGGAGGACGCGCTCATCGAGCCATGGATCCAGACGGTCTGATAGGGAAAAGGACGATGACGAGAGAAAGTTGTGGTGGTCAATGCGCGGGGAGATGGAGATGGAGAGGGGGGAGAAAACAAGATGTTTACGACGACGAGCGTTCCCCCGATCCACCTCGCCCCCGATCTAATGGGCATGCAGTGAAGGAGGGGGAGGAGGAAGCGGTGACCCTTTTCGGTTAATGGGCGATGGAGAGGTGCTCGCTTTCCTCCTTCCCCACTCCTCCTCGTGCGCCCATAATAAATATTTTCCGCCTCCGCTCCTTATCTCTCTCCCTCTTCTGATTAAGCCTCGGATACGTATACGTTTATATCCGGCTGGAGAAAGGCGTCGCCGCCGTCGTGTTTGCGCTGCGCGATCGAGCGAGGGAGGAGTGCTGCTAAGACCCGCATGATGATGATGAGTGCACTGTGCACACGTCGCCGGTGGGGAAGAGGAGGAGAAAGCGGAGGATGGACGAACGGAAGCCCCTAGTACTGCTACGTGTACCTACATGCGTAATGTGTCACAGCCAACGACGGATGTCGCACGGCAGAGCAGAGGCGGCGATGGAACTTTGGAAAGCGTTTTCCCCCTCCTCATCAATAACGAAAAGGAGAGCGGCCGAAGGGGGGAGAGGAGCGGAAGAGAGAGAAAAAGTATTATTACCACGGACTCGAGACAACCACGAACCGAGATGCCAAAACATGGGGGGAGGGAGCCTCCTCCTCTCTCCTTGACACGTCGAGCCGAGCGACAACTGTGTGTGCGAAGCCTCGAGCCCGACCCGCGACGTACATACTGTACAATACTTGCGTATAAAGTGTAGAGAAAGGAGAACGAGAAGGCGGCGCATCAGGCGGCGTCCTGTGCTATCGCCGCCGCATACATATAAATACGAAACAGAAGAAATGCTGCATCTACGTATACGTACTGCTAAAAACATACATTATGTATCAACTATGCCCATCGCCCGCCGCCACACATCCCCCCCACTCTTCCGACGAGGATGTTATCCCTTCGCCACAAATGCCGCCAGTATGTAACCTAGTTCGATCCCTCGAAAAGGACGCATCCTTCTTGTTGTAAGGGGAAAACTTTTCTGGGAGGCACAGCGGGTGACATGTGCTTCGGTGTACCTTGCTTTTTCTTCTCCGCCTCCTCCCTTTTCTGGGCTGTGTACGTAGAGCAAAGGGTCCCCAGTAGTTTTTTTCTTTGGGTGGTTTCCTATACTACAACCAATGCATGTGTTCGTTCATGCATTCCGGGAAAAGTGATGCATCTTTTGTTGGTCTCCTTCCTCTAACCTGACTTATCTTTCCCTGAGCTCGCCATCAGGCAAATTACTTTTGTTTGGGATACTACTCAACACCGCTCCTCTTCGTTGCTTTCTGTTTCGTCTGGACCTTAACAGACCCGCAAATCATTTGCTCTTTTATGGACGTTTTCACGCAGAAAAAGACCCTCGCAATGCCAACCTCGCAGTCATAAAAGCTCTTGCTTTCTCCCGAGAATCCCACACCCACCTGCCGAGTAACCTTTTCCCTTGCCATGCGAGTCACCACCACCACCCCATACGCGTATGAAGAAAAAAACCCTCTCGTTGCCTCAAAAACTACAGAAAAAGTCGAAGAAGTTGCTGTGTGTACCCTTTTTAAATTACTTAAGATGTGTACAACTGAAGCCGAGTCACCAACAAGCTTGGGTGACGAACTAAACCTTTGAGGCTCCCACTTAGAAAAATATCGTTGCGATGATCCCCTGATGTGTTGTGATTTTTTCCGAAGGGGAGAAGAAAACCCGATTCGTTCCTGTTCTCGAAGTAAGAAAGATTTGACCAACCCCGAGAAACCAAATGTAAGTGTATTTATTACACGATGCCCAACCATGAACCATAAATTGACAAGAAAAGAATATTTGCGGCATTTAGCATGTACGTAATGCGTAGCCTCAGATATACGGAATACGTTTTTCGAACCGGTGGGAGCTAGGGAAGGCCGTAAACAACTATTCCCCCCTCCCTCGAACCTACCTTTACAGCCGTGAGTGTCTAAGAGAAGAAAATATAATACAAGAGCTTTACCAAGAATATGATTCGTACGGAGGTTCCAAAATTTGGCCCAAACGTACGTGCACATATCCGGCAAGAGAACAGAGGATGAAAAGTAGCTTTTGACGCTTAGGAAAAAGGAAGAGGAGCCAAGGAGGAAAGAAAGACTTGTGTGTCTGTATATTGTCCGTGTTACAACAGGAAGGGAAAAATATATATTTAAAAAAGTCGTAGCGGAGGGACTATCGCTCGCATTCTTGAGACAGGCCGGAGCAATGCAGGGAGACAGGCACTGCTGCCGCTGGAGGGGGAGAAGAGAGGGGAGCACATCAGTGGGAGAAAAGTTGACAAATTGCGTTAAGGAGGGAGGGAGGCCCCTTTTCCTCCTCCCTCTCCTTTTGCAAAAGTTCCGTCGATTGCAGCAGAACGTGAAAGTGCAGCGCGAGTATATAGGAAGAAGCCTTCAAATCAAGAAATATTTTTGCGATGGCATTTGACCATATATTGAACGATACAACTTAGTATATAAGGCAACTGCAGAATAACGAAATTTCTCCTATGGCATCACTTCAGCATGGTGGAGGTGAATATGGTCTTGAGCGTCTCCGGGATCTTCTTCGTGTCTAAGCAGACGAAGGCCTTCCCCGAGGGGAGCCTCTTGGTGAGCCTGTCTGCCTGGTCGCCCAGGGAGCCGATGAATATGGCGAAGGCCGAGACCTGGTCGTTCTTGCTGAGGATCTTGGCGAAGGCCTTGGGGGAGATGCCGTAGCGGTCGAAGTTGGCGTCCGAGAGCACGATGACGAAGGACTCGTCGTGCTCGTCCGTCATCCGGCCCTGCGATGAAAGAGACAGTTTTTGGTTGGGGGAGCACTGTTTAGTTGAAAGGGGTGGAAGGGGGAATGGCTTTCGGAAAAGCTCAAGACAAATGGTCGGAGGAAACGGAGGCGTAGGGGTGGCTTTCTTTTACAAAGCAATTTGTTTGAGAGGGTTGAAATGGCGGAAGTTCACAGCATTTTCCCCTCTTCGATTTATGCACAATTCAAAATCCGTGTTCCATGTTGAGAGGTGCCTACCAAGTCCGCGATGGCGGTGACTGTGGCGGGGAGGGTGTGGTCCCCGGACATGCAGAACTGAGAGTGCGCGTGCATGGTCCTCAGCACCTCCAGCCGCTCCTTCTCGTTGGCCGGCGGGCCCCTCGACGCCCGCACGAAGGGGATCTCGGATTCCTCCCCCGAGTGGCCAACGATGTCGTACTTGACCTTGTCGGTGTACCCGTCCAGGGCCTCCATCACCATCAGGGTGGACTCGAGCGTGCGCTCCAGCCGCTGGTCGTGCCCGTTGAAGCGGTACATGGAGCCGGAGACGTCGACCAGCAGCCGCAGCCGCTTCGGCTTCTCCTGCGGCGCCCCAGGCTCGGGCTCCTGCTCGCCGCGCTTCTTGTAGATCGACTTCTCGCCCGTGATGCCCTCGATCAGGCGGGTGTCGTCAAGCTCGCCTGGGCAAGAAAAAAAAATAGTTTTGCTAATAAAAAGTCCACACGTGTATCGCGTTTTAATATAGGAGAGGGAAAATATTCAAAATATTTACCTGACGTTTGGTTCTTGAGCCACTGCCTGTCCTTCGCCTTGGCCTGGAGTCCGCTAATGATGGTCTTTAGCGCCTGAACCTGCTTCCGGACCTGAGATGCGTACCTAGGATATGAGAAACATGGAAATGTACGGCAAATGACGCGTTGTACATTCCAGCAAGAAGTTCTGTGTCTCCGCACCTATCGTATAGGTTTGCGTCAAACTCGCTCATCTGAATCTCCCTGAGCCTCTCCGCGAAGGCTTTTCTGTTCATCTCCCTGGCGGCCTTGCGGATGTGCTCAGGGACGTTTGCCTTTGCCTCCTCCGGCACCTGATGCACGTCGTGGCCGGCGTCAAGGCGGTACGGCCCGCCCAGCCCACCCAGGCCGGCGGTGTCGCGGCCGCCGGTGCCGCCAGCCCACTGGTTGCCGCCAACGTGAGGGTCG
>JAAUXU010129668.1_pt1 | contig 11426 bp, 9 predicted proteins | sample 7278151 | NCBI WGS metagenome assembly JAAUXU01 (sample SAMN14350113, study PRJNA611818) | marine sediment metagenome | isolation source: surface marine sediment (1.8m) | place: French Polynesia: Moorea | collected 2018-08 | reverse complement strand
TGAAGGTTTTGAATCTGCTCTTTCCATTGCCGGCAGTCCTCTCCAGGTTCTGTAGAAGCCAAACTATGGATGCCCAACCGATGGCAGTTCCTTCTGGCCCACCCTGTATATGGGGATATGTATGCATGCACGTATCCCGTAGCATACACCTTGGGGATCGACGAGGCGAACCGATTTGGTGGCCGCATCACTTCACTTCACGGCAGATTCTGCCACGTTTTCCATTGCTGCAATTTTCTGCCCCACACTGTCCAATTTTGGGGTTGGTTTTTCGTGTAAGAGGGTCTTGAAAAAAAACAAAAAGTGTTGCAGGAGGTCAATTTTTGACCCACAGAAAGTAGTCTTTGTCGAAAACAAAGCACCATGAAGCATCCTGATGTGACGTCTTGGAGCAGAGAACGAGAGCAACAAAGAGGTCAACTCCAAGTTTCTTTATGCTGACTGGTGGAGGAAGAAAATTGCTCATGCAATCTCCGTTCAGAGACAGAGGCTGCGACAATTTCAAGTACTTCATGACGTCATCCTCGGGTGCGATGTGCTGAAATTCGACTCAGAGAGGCGGAAGCTGATCTGTGTCACTCTCTGACCTCAACCATCTACCGCTCCCTGTCTGGCATCTTCATCATCGTTTTTCACTCCTGCACTGAGCGCGTAATCAGAGTTCCGGTGAAGACTCATTTGAAAAATTGCTGTTCTTCTCACCAGTTGGCAAAAATGGTTTTGTCCCACCTTTTGACACCGCACTGACAGTGACAGAAAGAAGAAAAATGTCTTCATGTCGGGATAAAAATGAGCCCGGAGGAATTCCGGGCGTTTGTTTATCAACTCATCCTACTGCAGAGTTGCCACAGGGGACCAACCGCACATGGTGCGTTTTCAAGGCAAATGATGGTACAGCGGAACACACTTACATCAATCAAACGGCTACAAGAATCAAAATTAGAATCCCCAAATCAAGCAGCTATTTTATTTTGTAAAATTCCTTCTCCTATTTGAATCAACTTTCCAGCTTTTATGCTCATTTGAATCAACATCTTCTGCTTTTGTCAGGCCAAAAACATGTAAAGCAGGAGGTCAAATTCAGATTTGCTTCTGCTTCTTTTGTGATGTTTCTCCAGAAACTCGTGGTGCCAGAATGACAGAGTCTCTCACTCTCAACTAAGAAGAGCCTTTTGGTGGCTCTTATGATCAGCTCCCAAAATGTGTCAGAGAGATGCTGCTGTCAAGCTGAAGGAGATTTTTTCAACCTACTCTTGCTCGGATCCTGAAGGATAGAGCAAACCTTGAGACCATGTTGCTGCTGTGCCAAATTATCTATAAAACCAGTAAAAAAAAACCCCTTTTTTCTTATTGCCATTACTGGAGGACGGGGGGTTGCGAAAAATGCCTATATGAATCAAGCTTCTCAGTCCCAACTAGATTCAAATAAGCGTGTTCCACGGTACGCCAAAAATGAGCCTCATAAGGCACCTCTTACTAAAAAGAAAATGGTTCAGAAGTGCGGACATTCTTGTCTGTGAAGTGTCATTTGAATTCACTGCATTTGGTAGAAAAATCTGAGTCCTCCGTATAATATGTGACACACTGTAGAACAGAGTAAAGGATCACTTTGGGACTAGGGAAACTGATCGCTGTATCAGTGTCAGTGCTCAGCACTGTTGGTTCACTTGTGTTGGTCTTTGACAAACCGATCCCTGAATCCGTGCGCGGCTGGCACAGCACGGCAGGGCGAGGGAGGCCTCAGCTTTGCACCAAAGTCAGGGGGGTTGACCAGGGATGACGTGACGTTTTCCAGTGTCTCGGCCGACGGAAACTAAGATGGAGGAGACCTTTCAAATCAGCCGTTGTGTTTCCTGGGCTGTCGAACTGCAACAAATGCATCCGAAGCAACTGACGAGCAGGCCTTAAGGCCTTTCCCTCTTTTTTCACTCGCCCATCACGTGCAGAACCGTGACTCCTGTGTCAATGTTGACTGGGTAGAAAAGCGCCAAAGAAGTGTAGCACGAATGAATGAAATCGTTGCGAGGGAGAAGAAAAGAGTGGTGTGAAAAGTCAGTAGCATCGATCCCTCTTCTCTCAACCCTTTCGCGCACTCAAGCTTCTTTGTGAAGTTGTCGAACAAGCTGTCAAAAAGCAGTTTACAACAGGTCGGGAAGTCACTTTGCTCTTCACAGCCAAGTTCGGCGGACCCGCCTTTCTTACCCCCGAGGGCTGAGTCCACCATGGCGTGCCTGTGGGGTTCTGCTTACTCTCACGCACTCGCAGCGCGCGTGCTCGGACGCGAGCTTCACACAAACACATTCAATTGTTTCGATGATTTCTGTCATGAGACCCGTTCAAAAGAAAAGAATAGTAGGTAGAGCAGTCTTTCCATGACTTTATACACTTGTAGAGCTCCTCAGTTTAACAGAGACCGTTCACGTGAAAAATTAGTGTGGTACATAAACGTTTCTTTATAAATTCATGAAGTAGACATCTGCATTCAATGACGGCTAATTCTGAGCTGTAGCAGACAGTTACTCAGTAAGCTACTTGCTAAAACTAACAGTAGCGAAAGTCTTGCCCTACATTTAGTAACTGTCTCAATGAAGTACTGACCTCCACGTGTTGGGGGCAAAAAGAGTGAATAATTTGTTGTAAGATACAAGACTTCCTCTATCACACTCAGCATCAACCTTGTTGCGGTTTCTTGCACCAACCATGATGAACTGACTTTGCGGCAATCAACATACTCCCTGACTGCCATTGGTTTGGGACCCCGAATATGCCCTTGGGAATCATAGTACACCAACCAGGTTGGGGAAAACTTCTCTGCAGCTGAACTCCTCCACGGCCATTCTCCTGGGGTCAGAAAGGATTTTATTCTGTCAACATCAACATTGTTGGGGACTGTGAGTTTCTCATTTGCTGCTTGGAGACCACACATGATGCCAGGGTATCGAGGAATGAAGCATCAACATGTCCTTGCCTTGGGTAATGACTCTGTCTATCCTATCTCCCCAACTCTTCTCAACCTCACTCAATCTAGGACACAGCTACAGACCAACATTGCTGCTTCAACCATATGCTATCTGGCATCTGCACATCTTGCTCAAAAAACATCATGTGCTTGTGAAAGTAGAGTTTTCCCGTGCTTAGCATGGGGTTCACGACCCAGCTGCAGAACACTATGGTGTACATTTGTGGCTTGGCAGGCTTTGTGCCAGCTGTTGGACATCTCTCAGAGTGGATGAAGTTGTGCGATTGCTTCCTACTCTTGGGCTGCAACTGTCCGTTTCATTGCGGTATCCATCTCCTGCTCCAGGAGGAGTCAGGTCTCGACTGCCAGCATGAGCCTCAGACATGTCGACAAGCAGAGCGAAGCCTTTCTCTGATTCCCTTCAGGGCTGTGTTGAGTGAAACTGTCCATCTGAACAAACACCACTGACGCTGGCACGAAATCTAAAACATGCCATGCTATTTCATAAACTTAGGGTGTTGCCACCGGTTGTGTTGTTAACTTGGAAATTGTTGGACACTTACAAGGTAACAATATCTGCTGAACCCAATTTATGATCAACCAGAACTATTAAGCAGCAACCCCCTTACTTGAGTACTGGATGAATCATTACCATATTATGGGAAACCATACAATTGGTCTGGCTTTTCAGAGCAGGAATTAGTCTGCTTTTCAGGCAGATTACTTGGCTTGGGTGCATTTTTCAGCAAATAATAGTCAACCGAATGAGCGAGATATTTGACTAATCTGGTTCAAATCCAGACTACAACCTGCTCCAAAAAGGCAGAGTAATTGTACGTTTTACTGTACTTTTGTGCTGAGGAGAAGTTGCTTGGTCCTGTTACAGCACAAGAAGAAAGCAACCGGGTCACATTTCAACACAAACACGACCACAACAAAATACATCAACACTGACGATCTGGATGGCAATGCCAATCTGGACTGCCACTTGGCTTGACTTCTTTGCTACCGTTGCTATGAGTGTGGACGAAGGACGAAGGGCAGGGGCAGGAAGCCCAAGATCTGGCAGCAGTTGCAGTACAAGCTCACGCAGCTGGTCCACAACAACCCCAGGCTCATGTCCGAGCCTCCATGACGTGGGCGAGTCTGGTGCAGTTGTGCGATGGTCAATGTTTCAAAATGCTTCTCTTCAGGAGTTCTTCTAGAAAGGGGATAGAGGGAACCTATAAAGGAACCTTCTTAGGGTTTTTTCTACACTGTCATTCTCTGCTTCCCTTTTAATTCTGAAAGATCTGTGTCCTTGGACATGAACCTGGGGTTGCTGAAGACCAGCTGCACGAGCTTGTACTCCAACTGCTGCCAGATCTGGGGCCCTGGCCCTTGAGGTGACAAATCTCCATTGAATGTTCCTCTAGCACTGGATTACTCACTGGAAACTGAGAAGAGTGCTGGGACTACTTAGTTATCAAACATTAGTACAATATTTCCCATCTTTCCCAGGTGAATTTTTAGGGTATGCTTTAAAGTTCTCCAAGAAATGCGATACAGCAACAGATTTAAACATTGGAAAAGGGAGGTAACCTCATTTATGTAACCACTGACAAATGGGCAGTTGCTCCAAGGTCATAATTTTTCAGAGTTATGCTTATAACAGCAGAATTTGGAAAAGGGGGCCAATAATTTCGGGCTCAAGTGCAGCTCTTTCATGAGGTTGACGCTCGTTAAATGAAGCAGTTGCACCGACTTTTTACAATGTCCTTCAATCAGCCCTTGTTTGTCGTGCCTCAAACTGCGTGACCTCGTTGTTGGTCCAATGAGCGTCACTTCAGGTCCCAGATCAGTCTTGAGCAGTCCTTGAAAACGCTTTAAAATAAAAGCCATCAATTATTTGCGGGCAAAACTTCGTGGGAGTTCAGTGTTGAAGCCGTATTTGCAGCCCATGCATGTTGTTCTTCACACAATTGAACTTGTTGCGTTGCTCTGAGGGGCCCTAGAGACGTGTTTGAGAATTAAAGGGTGTAACAGCAAAAAAATGTGACTGATTCTCTCAATCTCTGGCCACTCCTTGGTGATGGAGTCTCCTAAACTCGGCCCGAGAGTTAAAGTCTTCAAGGAAGAAAATGACTCGCACAATTTGACTCTCGGGCCGAGTTTAAGTGACTCCCTCACCGAGGTGTGGCCAGAGATTGAGAGAATCAGTCACATTTTTTTTGCTGTTACAGCCTTTAAAGGCTCTAAGGCTGTTTGGAGCGCATCATGCATAGGAAAGCTTTCTCCCCTCTCGTTGCCGTGTGTTTAAAGTCACGTATAACGGAAGACAAAAGTCATCGTTATATTTCATTTCATGAGCAAAGTGGCGACTCTATTTCTTGCTTTACCGTAGACATTCTCACTGATAAGAAAATTTTGTGTCGACCGATCTCGTAATATTGTCCAGAACGTCGGTTGCTTTGATCATGCTGAGTTCACATTGGCTCCTGGAAATGCTCAACTCCAGCGTCACCAATATCATTGCTTACTAGTGCAAAAGTCGGTACGGGGCGCGAGAGCCCGGGTTGGATACCGCCGGACCTCATCTTGCCAAATTTCGTGGCGAAATTTCTGCACATTAACTTGGTGCATTGATTTCCAGCAGCGGTAAACAGGTCTGAGAGAGTGTTTGCCTTGTTCAACACGCAAACCGACAAGACGACATGGCTGGGTTTGGCCTGGAAGACCAAGAACAACATTGCCAAGGCTGTTGTCGTCATTGGGGGGGGGGTGCATCATTGAGAGGCATACAAATGCCGTCCCTCATCGATGTGTTGACGCCACCTCCCACTGAAGGCCTCAACCAGCCTTGTGCAGGGCCGACATAAGTTTGGAACGCCTGTGCCAAGTTTTATGAAGCATATAAAATTCGGCAGATTGGTGCCCGACCCTGGCGAACTCAGTCAGCCTCCTCCTGGCAAAATGGGCATCAAGGCCAGGCAATGCAGCATGGTGCAATTCAAAGAAATGGATCATCGAAAAGTCTACACGTCGAGCTTCCAAATGTGCCTTGCACAAATGAAATCCGCCGATCCAAGGCCTAAAATAGGTCGCTTTAAAACTTGCAGTCTACTTTCATCATTCTCTAAATATAGGGTGTTAGGGTGTAGTTACGCTAGGCCAACTTCAACGATGAACAGTGTCGGTCAAAGGAGCTCTTGCGTGGAAACATCGCTGAAGCAACCAGTGCGGGTCTACTTGGGACTTGCAGAAGTTCCCCGAAACCCCCAACCGAGCAGCCAAAACCGAAATCCCCAACAGAGCAGCCAAAACTGAAATCCCCAACAGAGCAGCCAAAACCGAAACCCCCAACCGAGCAGCCAAAACCGAAATCCCCAACAGCAAGTGCAGCTGCTGCAACAGCCGTTCTGTTTGCTGAAGGTTTTGCCAGTGTGTGGACGCACCCTATTGGAGTGATCAGAGGTTTTCGCTGCATAACCGAGCCTTAAAAGCTCACCTGAAGCATGAGTTGTTCATCGAAGAAAAGAGGCGAAGCCAGGGCCAGTCTGTTCCTCATCCATCGGGTCGTCTCCGCCCCATGAGACCCGGGGTAGACCAGAATTCGTTGAGGTGAATACTATTATTAGGCTATACCAGTATAATGGCACATAAGAAGACATCCCAAAACTTTCCGACCTTTCCCCAGGAAGAGCTGAATTTTCTGACGCTTCCTTATATATTAGGGTGCTTCAAATTTTTTCACGTTTGAGAAGTGGCAGCAGATCAAAACATTGACAAAGTTTCATTAAAAAGGTTTTTTTCTGAAATGATTTTCTGACACCCCTAAATGGGCTTGAAGCCAACTGAATTTCACACTTCCAAAAATTCTATCCTATAAAAGTGTCTTCGATTGAGCTGAAATGTTAGGTGCCAATACTAGACTCTAACTGCCTCCTATTGGCACCTAAAATTTCAGCACAATCAGAGACTCTTTTGGGGAGTGTGAATTCGGGCACTTCTCTTCAAGCCCATTTAAGGGGGACCCGAAAATCATTTAAGACAAAAACTTTTTTAATGAAACATCAATGTTTTGATCTGCAGCCACTTTTTAAACTTAAAAAAAAATTAAAACGCCCTAATATATGCGCATATCTCAAAAATAGAGCTTTCTTACCCTCGAAATGATGCTCCTGGCTTCGACGACCGCAACGGACACGACGATAGCAAGGACGAGGCAGAACCTTGCGTGCATCTTAAGAAAATTGGAAAATAGAAGTAACGTTCTACACTTTCCACCTGTTGATGCCAGCGGTCCCGCTCTTGTTCTGGCATTAGCGACTTTCCAGCTCCCGCTTTTATCTCCACATTCTCTCTTGAGAGCAGTGAGCTAAGTCCACTTTGGGCATGCACGTAGCTTGCGCCACCTTCTTGCCCACTTTCGACTCATACGTCACGGTCGGAGGTGGGGGCGAAAAATGACATAATTTAAGCAGTTATGTAATTTCCGCCCGCCCTCACGTGCCTCACTCGTGTGGCCCGAAAGAGACTGAACGATGGCTTTTTAACGAACCCCCAGCCAGTCGAGGCCTAGGCATGAGTGGGCCTTCCCCGGTGGCCTGACTCGTGGGGGCCTTCATTATTTTGCAAAAATCAGCCACCAACCGACCATTCATTGCACTTGCGTGGGAGGAAAAAGGGTGAAAACGCCAGTAATTGAGCTCCACTGACAGTGTAATTATCATTTGACTCAGGCACATAAAGCATAGAAATGGGTGCAGCTGGAAAAACCGTTGTGAATAGACTTGGGAATGTTTTTTTTACAGTTACTGAGTTGGAGAGGAAAAGTGATTTCAGGGAGGAAAACGACTGTGAAAAGGACACTTCCCAATTTCTCGCTCCGTAGACTTCTTCTGTAACCGCTCTGAACATGTCTGCAAAGTGGTGGAGGGGTCAGCTTAGTTGACAAACAGACTGTGTATGACCGGCGTCAGCTAACTTGAGCAAGAACATTGCTGCATCAACTCTTGGCTGAGCAGAGATACTTCAAAGTGCATTAAGTTATCAATATCGTTTAGGCCTTTGAGGCCTTCAAAGTAGGCACCGTTCTTGACAAAACCAAAGCTGAAATCAATTCGGCACAGACCTGAACAGCTTTTTGACCATCTCAGGTGGTGTCAGTGCCATTCCTGAGGGTGAGGACCATGGTGAAGGCGTGCAGCAGGAGGTTGAGGGTTGTAGGAGAGCTGAGAAAGACCATCACTGCCTCTTGATGTGCATAGTTTTGGCGAGGTTCTTGCATACGCATTCATCCGGTCGCCACTTCCACCACCTGCTCAAAGTTCACCTTGCTCCCTGACGAGAATTAGCTCGCTATGGACATGCACTACTCGCAATTGCCCCCAGCATTAAGGAAATGATTATTACTGCAGCAGGATCAACGTTAATGGCGAGTAGACTTTTTGACTAAGTATGACTGCCTTGTACTAAACTCGTGCGTGGGAGGTTTCAATATCAAAACATAACTGTATTTTGAGGTGCTTTTAAAAAAGAGTGGATAATGTTGATCAGGCTTGGATTGCCAGGTTACAGCCAGTAGAGGCATGGAAAATTATGGCAAACAGAATCAGTGTGAAATACAAATTTCCAAGCACACTTTTACACGAAGCTTTATAAACATTTTACTCGGGTGATTTTTCAAAATGTTCGTGAAGTCATTCAATTTTTCATTTTGCAACCCTCCAGAGCAGTATGAAAAGTGCTCTTGGGGGCAGTGTTGGCAAATGGTTTTTTTCTTAAAGTCAGATCTTAGAAACATGACTTCTTTCGAAACAGCTGGGCTTTAAACTCTCCTGCTATGACACATGTGTCTTCATATTTCCTCCTCCCAGTTCCTGTTTGGTTCTTATTTTATTATCTTAATGCATCGTATTTACCCGGATGATGGAAAACTACGTTATATCAAAATTCAACTGATCTGCTTAGGAGATTGTGAGACAATGCGATTGACATTTTAAAATTACTTTTTAACGTTGACTTCTTAAGTAAAGTGCCTAAACAGTTGATGTGAACATGCTTTTGAGTGCCCACCTAATGTAGACTGATCATGTTTCCCGTCTCTGAGGGAATAAATGTAGTCGAGCGGTGAATGTTGACTTGTGTTTGTTTATTATTGTTGTCCTCAAAGTCTTGGCGTGAAGCGATAAGATCAGTTTTCTATCGATACCAATATCGCGTTATATGATGCTCAAACAGTAGAGCCACAAAGCATTTTTCACAAAAACTAATTCTTGAGCGCCCGACTTAGACGTAGCAGAAGGTGCGGAGGACGTGACCGCGTGTTGAGGATTTCTCCAGTGGAGCTGGACGGGTCTGCAACCAACATGTCCCCGGCCACGTCCCTCTAGAGCGGGGTCTGCCCCACGGAGAATATGCCATTACAGGAGTGCCTGTTGCAACAGTTGTGTGGTGAGGCTGGAGGCTCCTAGTGCAAGTTATTCCAGACTGACCAAGATTGACATGAGTCACGCTTTTCAAAGATGGAGTTTCAGGGAAAGGAGGAGAGCAGGGACAACTTCAGGTGCCAATACTGCAATGGAGCAATCCTGATGGGAGGTTAGGCCTAGGCACATATGAATCCTGATGGGAGGTTAGGCCTAGGCACTTATAAATCCTGGTGGGAGGTTAGGCCTAGGCACTTATAAGTCCTGATGGGAGGTTAGGCCTAGGCACTTATAAGTCCTGATGGGAGGTTAGGCCTAGGCACTTATAAATCCTGGTGGGAGGTTAGGCCTAGGCACTTATAAATCCTGGTGGGAGGTTAGGCCTAGGCACTTATAAATCCTGATGGGAGGTTAGGCCTAGGCACTTATAAATCCTGATGGGAGGTTAGGCCTAGGCACTTGTAACCTCCCTATGTAGGTATCAAGGAGCAACATGATGCTCTGGACATTGAACGTCTGTCTGAAGACAGATATAGAGCAGGAGTAACCAACACTGAAAACGTACAAGTTGCTCAAAAAACTTTTCTTTCTTTCTTTGCTCCTCGTCACTCTTCCCCCTTCGTCCCCCTGGGAGGTCCGATGGGTCGGTCGGTGGGCCGGCTTCCACCTCGGACTCGGTTGGCAAGATCAAGTTTGAGTACTTCCTGTAGTGGTCGGAACCCTGAAACAGCAGCTTTGCTCACAAGGACGCCTCCATCTGAGATAGTCACAAGCCACCAACCACCCTGAAGCTCAACGCAGATGAGGTCTGTTCATAGTCACGAAGTTGAGGTTGCGAAAATGTATCTACATCCCTCTTGCACTTACGGTTTGCAGACCGAAGAATCACTCCACACTATTTGACCCTCACCTTACATGATGTGAGAAAAAAGCGTCCCAACGCTACATAAGTGCTTGATGCTGTCATGTCTTTTGCATGCATCTTTTGGCGGGAAAAAGGATCGTGCGAGTGCAGATGGCGCCGTTCATGTTTATCCCTGATGGCCTGAAGTCGTCTCAAGTGTGATCAAGTCGCCTCTGTCCGTGGCAGTGCAGATGGCTGTGCCAAGACACAATCTCGCCAAGAAAATGGTGCGTCCTTGTGGCTGCTTTGCCTTCGCAAGGCCCAGAGGCCTCTCAGAAGACCGTCAGGCCCGATCCTACTTATCGCTCACCACCTTGTAAGTTCAGTCGGATTCGCGAAATCTTCAGCCAAGTTCACAAGTCATATTCTTTGATCACAGCTTTCGTGAGTTCTGCAGTGCCGCAGTCTAAATCTATACCCAGTATTGATTGACCAAAGGTTACTTGGGCAGAATTTTGCCCAAACCGAATTCTCGGCAGTGAGCAGAAGCCCAATATTCGGCTTTGACCGAAACATTCAGCACTAATTGCCGAACATTCGGTAAATGAAGCCAAACTTCACCAAATGCTTGATGTGGGACTTGAAGTCAGCCACAGGCAAGTTTTCATGATATTACTCAGGAGACTTCATCCTGGCAGTGGTCTGCTTGTGCGCTTCCGCCGCCGCCCTCGAAATCTCCTCTCCACAGTTGTTGCACCCTCGACTTCGGCAGTGCCAGATGTTCGGCCCAAGCTGACATTCGGCCGATCGCTCATACCCAGAGCCATACAACATACGCAGAGGTCAATCACGACCTCCATGACCACCAGCTTGACTATCAACCGCTGCTGGGTGTGACAGCGCGTGTTCTGAGAGTACGAGAGTAGAGCAGGAAGTGAATGCAGTTTAAATGGAAACATTTTGGGCGGAGAGTCAGTGGTAACAGGAGTAGCGTCAAAACGAAACCAGCCTTGCCAGAGATTATGGTAACCCTAGTCTGATTTTCCCTACTCTCGGACATTAGTTTCATGTCCAGAGAAACAGTACTTGATGGCTTCACCATAGGAGAAGGATACCTAGAGTGGCAGAAGCGTCAGCTTGTTGAAGCCCCCGCCAAAGATCGGTCCCTGCCATAAGAGGGGGCAAAACAACCCTTCTGTAGTATTGCGTAATC
>JAAUXU010077947.1_pt1 | contig 11428 bp, 18 predicted proteins | sample 7278151 | NCBI WGS metagenome assembly JAAUXU01 (sample SAMN14350113, study PRJNA611818) | marine sediment metagenome | isolation source: surface marine sediment (1.8m) | place: French Polynesia: Moorea | collected 2018-08 | reverse complement strand
GTACACATAGTCTGTACTGTTCCGCGGTTCATCATGAGGGAATGAGGTAGGATCTAGTAACTGCGTGCACTGATTGTCCCTTCTGTAGTCCCCGTCAATGCAGTCCCTGACCTTCTGAAAGGTCACCCGAATAAGAATTGCGTCGGGTGAACCGTTCACCATTTGGCAGCTACTCTTTTTCATATTGTCGTGCATTCCGTAACCGCCACTTACATTGCTCAGATTAGAATGGACTCTTCCACGCACAATTGTGCGATCTGGAACACCGGCACCATTCAGATTCTTCGCAAAAGTTGCATAGCGACTTTCCATTACCTGTGCCAGTACCGATGCTCCCTCTGCATTGATGAACCACATGCAGCACCTGCCTGGTCCACACATGACTTCCAGACTGGCAATCCCGTCCTCGAAGGAGACACTGTCACGTAAGAGCAGTCTGTAACTTGTGTGTTTGGGCTTTTCTCCTCCTGGTAAGAGAACAGATTTTAAATCGATTCCCGCCAGATTCTCAATGTGCCCTCCTCAAATTGGGTGCAGTCAGGCAGTAACTTTGTCGTCCTCTCTGCAGCTACACCTGCGACGATGGGTATCAGTTTGAGTCATCCTCTACAAACGTTGCTGTCATCACTTGTCAGTCAACTGGACAATGGGATCCTTCGTCTATTGGAAACTGCAAACGTAAGTCTAGCCAAAGTATGTGTGTAGGCACATTGGTTATATTCGTCCGGAAATAGTGTTTTACGACTGATTCTTGACTTTGCCGCTAGAGGGACTTGACAACCCAAGGGCGGAGTCATCGTAGCCTGAGAGCTGTAAAGTCAAAATCAGGATAGTTTTGCCATAATAGAAGAGCTGTTTGTAGCCCTCCACAGGACTTTTCCAGAGGTTTACTTCCTGTTGTCGCTGTGTCCGTCCACCTTAGCCAAGACGCTGTCGCACGCCTGATCGTACCTCTCCTCTCTTCTGTGGGAGCGAGACGGCCAAGAACCTTGTTGACAGTTGATCCCTACCAGGGTCAGATCCATCGCTGCTAACGATTGTCCTTCTTATTATCATTCTTGCACAGTTGCTTCTCGGAGATGTGGATGAATGGACAATGCATCGAAGCCACGCCACACTGCAGTGTCGACCTCGTAGTCCTAGTTAAACACGTTGTCCCACATCTCTTCCAGCCTGCAGGTTGGCTAGCTCCTGGTGGCTGCTGGCAACTGATGAGCATACATTTCCAGAATGGGCACTCAAGAGAATTAGCGTCTTGGCTTGACGGAGGCCAGCAGCTCCTGCTCTGGAAGTGACATTCAGGCCACAAGAACAAGTGCGCGCCCCTGGCCGCTCTCTTATGGACGACGGCAGTATTGAGCTTGGTCATCCTGGTTGTAAGATGTAAGCTCTCGTTCATCAGACTGCCGTGGTGGGCCGTGGTCGTCTTCTTGGTCTGCCAGACTGCCACCCTGGTCACGCCGGAGGTCTCCTCGATGGACTTCTTGGTCATTCCGGAACTGATCATGAGCAACTACAAAATTGCACTTGCTTTTTTCCCTTTGCCATTGTTGCCACCAGAAGTGACTGTCAAACCTTTTACTTGACATTGCTGCATAAATTTTCCCGAAACACAAGTATTCTTTGCCTCTCTCATGGGATTGTTGCACAAACAAGATGTGAAACTAAGCATTTCATTGCCTTATCATGTTCATTTCAGAATATCAATGCATCACAAGTTCTGCTCACCAAGATCAGTCAAGCAGTCGTCTGAATCTCCCTGCTTCATACCCTGGCATAATTGATGTTGGATCTTCTATCACCTATGAATGTGATGCTAATATGTTCCTTCAAGATGGGTCGACAGACTATGCTGTCCCCTGCTTGGATGACTTCACATTTGGCTATGACTCTGAAAAGTCCTGCCGCAATAAATGTGACGCTCCACCCACCGTAGAAGGAGTTTCATCCACGGTGCCTCCAGAGAACGCCAACACCCCTTATGGACACTGGGAGGGGGCAGTGACACAGTAAATAGTTTTACAATTTCTCCATTTTTTTAAAACAAAGTCAGAAGAATTCTAGTTACTGTGGCTAATCTTTGCAGATATCAGTGTCCAAATCTAGGTTACCGTTTAGAAGATGCTGCGGGGTCCGTCCAGGTCGATCCATACGACGTCACGTGTGACTCTTCCGGAATTTGGGCACCTTCAGACATAACCACATTCAGCTGTAACAGTGAGAGAAGATGGAGAATGTCAGTTGCTGTTGCAAATGGTTAAACCTTTTCCCTCCAACAGAATATCAATGCGTTACAAGTGAAGACTACGTTGACCAGTCTGGAAACCGACTTTACCCACCTGCTGAGGACCCCGTTGTCGTGGATGTGACTGGCACCATCACCTACTCCTGCGCTAGCAACATGTTCCTGGCAGACTTCACAACCAGCCTGGAGGTGCCTTGCGGAAGTGGACTGAACTTTGGATATGACGACACCAAAAAATGCAGAGAACTTTGCGCAGATGATCCCCCCACTCCAGATGGGGTTCAAAATACAATCCCTGACAGACATCATAATGAGCATGGATATTGGGAGGAAACAACAGTAAGGTGTGGGATAACTTTAATGAATTATGGTACTGAACAACATGCAACTGACTGCTTGACTTCATTAACACTCTAACTTCCTTTCTTTCAAGCTATGAGTGTGTGGCAGATGGATATCGACTGGAAGATTCAAGGTATCCTGGAGTGGCAATCACTGAGCCATTCGAAATTACATGTCAATCAGACGGAACCTGGAGTGACTCAAGCCCCAGCTATTATGCCTGCGTCCGTAAGTATTAACTACACCTAACTAAGCTGGGGAGGGAGTGAAGAGTGTCCGGATCAGTCAACAAAAACAAAATGGATCCCATCCGGGTGGAAATCCACTTTCCTTACTTTAAGTTCCTTGGCACCTACAGGGGTGGAAGCAAAACAAAGTTGTGTCATTTCTACTGGTAAGCGCAAGTCTGAGTCCACATTTCACTTAACACTATTACTTAGGTTATGAACTGTCGTTACATGCTATAAACTGATTTGAAATCAGTCACGGGTACCTAGAGAGATGTGTGTCGACTTTTCGTATTGTGAGTTGTAACAAATACGAGGAGGAGACTTGCACTTTGTAGGAGTGACTTTCTCACGACTGCTTACGTATGATGTAAAGGAACTGAATGATGATTAGTTTGAAAGCTGATGAAATTGATTGTTTTGGGGGTGTTTCGCTCAAATGTTCCTTCCAAGAATTAAGGAATTTTTTGAATAACTTTTTTCCTAGCTGTACAGGCCTTCTTGCCCTTTCAATGGTCTGGTTCTCAACAGAGAACAACACGGCTAGCAAGGTCCCTTGCTGGATTGATGGCAGATAGACTTAGTATTGCTGTCTTTTTCAGAATATCAATGCATCTTAGCTTCGGCACATCAGGACCAGAGTTCCAGCCGCCTGAATCTTCCACAGGATCCTCCTGCTGCTGTTGATGTAGGGTCTTCAATCACGTATCAGTGTGACACAGGCAAATATCTGAACGACTGGACCACCAGCTATGACGTTCCCTGTCAACAGAGTGGAGACGACTTCATATTCCAGTATGATGCAGCCAAATATTGCTGGGCAGCTTGCGCAGCTGACTATGAACGACCTGACGGAGTTGATTATGACACGGTTGACAGAAATCATCAGGAATATGGATATAAAGAGAATACAATTGTAGAGTAGGTTATCGCAGAGAAGCTTCTTCCATGGTGCAATAGCAAACCAAGCTTGCTTGCGTTTTGCAGGTATTGGTGTTCACAAGATGGTTACAGACTGGAATCTGGAGGTGATGTCATTCCAGAGCGTTTTCGCACAACGTGCAATTCACTCGGAGAGTGGAGTCATCCGGCTGTGGCAGGATACACATGTGAACGTGAGTGAGCACTGATCGCTTTGTCGTGTGGAACTCTTGATTCCAGTGATGTGTGCTCTATGCAGATGTAAATTCATTCTTTTTCCTTAACAGAGTATCAATGCATCACTGCGTCAGCCTTTCAGGACCGCACAGCGTACCGCATGTCTCCTCAGAATCCAACTCCAGTTGTTGTCGACGTTGGCTCCTTTGTAGTGTACGAATGTGATGCTGGGAAATATCTGGGTGATTATGCACAGACCCTGAATATCCTTTGTCGTTCCGACTTCACCTTCAACTACGATGACTCTAAGCAATGCGTGGCATTGTGTGATGCTGACCCGCCCCAGCTGGAAGGAGTCACGTACCAGTGGCCAGAAAAACCTAACGAGCTTGGATGGTGGGAATTCACTAATGTGGAGTAAGTAAAACATTACATGCCTTAATACAAAGTAGCTGGTGCACGCTTCATGTGTTCGGTAGATATACATGTCCCACCCCAGGATATCAGCTGGAAGACCCGGCCAATGCTGGAGTATCAGTTGGGAACCCCTTTATTGTGACTTGTGACATCAATGGAGGGTGGAGTCCGTCCGGCATTGAGAGCTATGGCTGCAACAGTGAGTAGCAAAATATAGTTACAGAAGACTGCAGACAAATAGTTAAAACAGACAATCATAATTCTCACCTGTTTCATGTCACTGACCTTTTGTGATACTTGTGAGAATGGTAACTTTCTTTTTTGACTCCTTTTCGTTTAGAATACCAATGTATCACTGCCGAAGATTATCAAGACCGCGCAGACTTTCGAATGTCCCCTCCAGCAGACGACCCCATTGTGATAGACCAGGGCAGTTCCGTCAGATACTCCTGCTATGATGGAATGTATCTTCCCAGCTTTGCCAACACTCTGGACATTCAGTGTCGCTATGTTACACTTGACTTCAACTACGCGACATATGATGACGTCTCTTATAAATGCAAAGAGCTGTGTGAAAATGATCCCCCGGAGGTTTCAGAAGCCACTCATAACGCCGCTGCAAGAGATCATGCAGACCTTGGGTGGTGGGAAGATGTCATCGTTGAGTAAGCAGGTTCCTCTTATTTGCATTGAATGTGCAGGTTGACCTACATGGACATGGTTGAAAAAAAGGAAAAGTTTTTTTTTATCAGCAAGCCATTTGCAGGTACACATGCAGTCCTGACTTCTACTTTAATACCACTGGGAATGATCAAGATACAAGCATTTGTCGAGTTGATGGTCAGTGGACTAGTGTAGGAATTTGCCAGCGTAAGTTTCAAGTTTCGCGCCACTCACTCTGCTGTGAGATAAGCTCCAAAACTCTCCCAGGTGATGGTGAGTGGTCTGCTTGGTTTGACACCTCTGCTTGCTCTGCAACCTGTGCAAGTGGTGAGAAGGATCAGGAGAGGACTTGCACCAATCCTGCCCCAATGAACGGGGGCAAGGATTGTGCTGGTGCATCAACAAGAGTCATAGCTTGCAACGCCTACCCCTGTCCAAGTAATGATACATTTGCGTGTAAACAAGTGCAAAGCATTCGTACAGTCTGATCACGTAAAGCTGGGTGAAGCGTTTAAGGGCACGCAAACCACTTTGGTTTCTTGTGTTGGACAGAGAGAAACTTTTTCACCGGACTAGATTTGGTGTAAAATATACGCATGGACAAAAAAAAGTTATGTCTAAACAGGACAAAAAGGGCTAAAATGTTTGCGGGGGTGCATGCCCTTGATCTCCCTTACATTTTAGACCTTTAGTTGTTCACAAAGCAGCACTGGCATGAACCAAAACCAATTCTTGTCTAAAGCATCAAATGAAGCCTGAAGGTTCCAAGACTTTCGCATAAGTAAAGAAATCACTTGGCAATTGCACATCTACATGTGCACACGTTGAAGATTACTGCCATTTGGTTGTGTCGAGTACATCTTAAGAGTCTCGCGAATCAAGTGGTATTGGTTTCAAGTCTCTTGGTCAGTCCAGGTTCTAAAATTTTAAACTGACTTTGTGGACATCATGATCATCTCATATTCAAAAATTGCAATTTTTTTGGAACTGGCAGCAATATTGAGCTTAACTGAAGGTGCCGTTATCGAAAGTTCAACTCACGTGTCGCATTAACCAGGACTGGATTACATTGTGCGCTCTCAGAGGCAACGGGACATCAATTTTCTAAAAATGCTAATCCAGGAATAACGTTTGCAAAAGGCCTAAATGCGATTTTTGTCATGAATTTCAGTCCATGGCGAGTGGTCAGACTGGAAGGATTGGTCAGATTGCTCAGTGCTCTGTGATGGTGGCACAAAGAGCAGAACTCGACAGTGTGATGATCCAGTCCCTCAGCATGGAGGAAGGTACTGTAAAGGGCCTGCCCAAGAGATTGCCGAATGCAACACCGATGCTTGTCCAGGCAAGTTAACTGCATCTCCGCCACAAGACCACCAAAAAAATTCAATTCACCCCCAGAACCCACAATTCAATGTGTTATCCATGAATTATAGCCACTGTAGCCTCGTGGAGTGACTGGGGTTCCTGGACAACATGTCAGATGCATGGCTCGAGAGGTTCACATTACCGCAGCCGAACCTGCCTCAACACTCATCTTGGAAACTGCCCAGGCCTAGACAGGGAGTATGATTATTGTACCAGCAAAGGAGACTTTTCAAAAGAAGGTATAGATTTTAAGTACATGCCTGAAAATCGTCTAGAATGCACTCATGCAGCCTATCTAGGGGAGAGCAATGACGTGTAGAAAAAGTTAAAAAATAATGGATGGACTGTACATCATGACAGGTGTAGTAATGAAGCTCACCGTGACTTTAGGTACCTTGTATCGAGCAATACATGTATCACACTCGACCCTGGCTAACTACGAAACATCAAAGGTGATGGACAAGCTGTCCGTACAGCCTACACCTGATATTCCCATCGATGTCAGATGTGCCATGAAGTGCCAGGACAAGAGGATGGATGTGGCCAACACAGGAGGATGTAACAGCTTCTATGTTGATTTTGTGAGCAGCTTTCAAACTATTGTTCCTTGAGTCAATGGTTGTTGACTCCTTAATTTACCAATTCTCTTTTTTTTGTAGGACTCTCAGATTTGTTCCTTTGGCGTAGCAGAACTGGACTGGTACTATCAGAGCCGTCTGGAAGGAGCTTCTGATGGGCTTCTTTTCATCGATGCTTTATTAGACTGAAAGATCTCTGTGTACTACATGTCATAGACTGCGCAGACTTAACTTGACGTGGCACAGTGAGATTTGTGCCCAGGAGAAGAATTGTTAGAGCACAGAGAGTGTCCAAGGAAAGAACAACACTAGTTTTATCCATTGTAATGTAATGACCAGAATCACAACTCATCACTCTCAATAAGATCTCCAAACAGGAGTTCCTCAGTGCAGCTCAGGAGCATTTACATGGATGAGTGACAAAAAAGCTGCATTGATCTCAATTTGACTGGCAGTGGCATAAATGTGTCACCCTGAGCAATATAAAATTTATTCCGAACTTCTCTAGGTGCTTCGGTCACCATTTCACCATGTTCTGGGTAGAGTTGTTGAAGAGTGAATAAACAACTTTTGATGCATATCACTACTGCGTGGTTACACCAGCTTACTATGAAACACATTATTTTAGAGGCCGAGTTTGCGGTAATTATTGACGACACATGTTGTCTTCAAAAGTTAACCACTGCTGTACAGTCCTCTTTTAATGGCGCACAGTTCTTTCAGCAAGTAACTTTGTCGAGCATGACATCACCTCATGCACTGTACTAAAGCGTGTTGAAGGGGAATTGGAATGAGGAACAAGTAAATGTGATGCTTGGGCACAATGTTGAGTACACAGTTTCAATGTCAAGGCTGTCCATTTTGTTTTTAGAGTGCTGAAAAGGAAGCCAACTAGAGAGGAGGGGGTACGCTGAAAAGGATAGAAATATGGCTTTTAGAAGTTTAGTTTGGAAGAAGGCTTACGGTCCACCCTGTACATCCGTCAATACCGAAGTAGATTTAGCCTAATACTCCAACAGCACTTTTTTGTTTTTCGCTTCGATCGCTGGATGCGGATCTCGCTCTTCTCGTCGGCAGATGCTGAAAGATTAGTAATTGTACCTTCAAGAAATCTATATTTCAGTACAATCTTTTTTTTTAAATCTAATCTATATAGGTGAATATGGTCAGACCAATATCATAGACAAAACGATGGGTCGTAGCAGCAAACGAGGTTTCTTCATATAGGCAGGAGCATACAATGAAGAGACCGTGTCAAATACTCTGCTGTTTCAGGTAAAGTATCAGTGGTCATCAAGAACTGGTGGTAGCTCTCCAGTGCAAACGTATATGGTTGACATAAAGTTCCAGGAGTACGAGTTTGTAAGTACCTGAGTGTATGGTTGAGATAAGGAATTATGAGTACAAGTACTATGAGTACCTGAATGTGCATTAAGAAAGACTCTCCTGTCTTCTGGACGATGGAAGGATCCTGGTCCGGAAGATCCTGGTAAGTGAGATGAATCATGTGGGTGAAACATTTGAAGGTTCAGGGTGACGTGTCCATAAGCTGCAAAAGGCAGGACTTTAATTCCACAGGATGGTGGAAATGGGCTATAATTTATGTCAAGAATGCCTTCGAATATCACGCGTGACCAACTGATGCGCTCTATTACTATGCATGTGCCTAAAGCTGCACATGTGCCTATCACTATGCATATGCCTATAGCTGTCCAGCTCATATGATGTGATCAAACATACGCATATTACTGTATATATCGTTGCTGTTGAAGTTGTTGCTTTCAACTCGTTGTTTTCAGCCAGAGAATCTGAAGCCAAGTCTCAGAACCATACGCACCTCGTCTTTCACGCCCTGACTGACGTGTGCACCGATTCTGTGATTACGGCATTGCTTTCTTCATCTTGCACTCGCAGTCAAAGTCGCGGCCAACGGCGAACGTAAATCCCGGAGAATTTTTTGAAGCGTCTGCCCAAAGAGAAAGCAGCAACGACATTGACTCACAATGTGAAGGCGGAGCCCTTAAAGATACTCGTGCAACGAGCGCGGAGCTGACGGCCTGAAGAAGAGACGTTGTCCCCGAGCAGTTTGAGCAAGGCTTTGGTTAGAAAGCAAACATGAAGCGCGTGCTGAGTGATGCGTAAGACATGGACAGGAGTCTTATTGGTGATGGGACGCTGAGGAGCAACGACGGCCACGCGGACATGCACGGAGGCTCAGTATGGGTGCGTGCGCCACGTGCGGGTGCGGTTTGAGTCAAAGGGTCCGGTCTTCCACCTCACAAGGCCCTGACCATGACCCCTTGCAGGGTGACCTTTCCCGACTCGTGTCACCCCCAGTCATCAAGGCCCCCCCTCTGTATTCATGACTCACACTGTGCATCGTCAGATCAGCAAATGTCAGCGATCACTTACCAGTGAGACACTCAATCCGTCACCCACAGTACAGGATACCAGACATTCAGACTAAAATGACCTAGGTTGCTCTGGTGAAGATGGGCAATCAGTTGGCCGCTGCCAAAGACCGTCTGTTTCACCACTCTCGACGGCGACGACGTCAGCCGGACGTGGAGTTCAGCGAGGCCGAAATCAGGCGGAAATTCGACCGCGTTCCGCATCTTTCATTCGAAGAGAAGATCGTCCTCAAGTCCAGCTGGAAAGTCATCAAGAGGAAAGTCAAGCTGGTAAGGGAATGCGAGTGAGCGCAGCATCGCACTTATACTGGGTTGCTAGTACTTAGGTACTGTTCCGCACACAACACAAGTACGTTGTGGCAACAGCTTGTTCAAGCAGCGCAGAATGTCGTTGAGTCAGACACCCAGGTAACAACGCGAGACCATAGTGACTTCTTCAGCTCGAGCGAGACTCATTGCACAGTTGGTCTAGGAATTCATGTCGGCTTCCACCAGATGCTCAAAAGCTATTATGTATTGTTTTCATCCGCAGCAGTACTTATAGAGGAATATGAAACTTTGAAAGCGGACATCAATTTCTTGAGGACAATGTAACGTAAAGTTGAGCCCTTCTTTATTGACATCCTCGCATAAATTTATACACATAACTCTAAAATTGTTATCTCGAGGCAATTGTCCTTTTGTGAACAGGCACAGAAACACACTCTTCTATTTCATGCATCTCTTGCTGCATCTCATCGTTGAAAGAATTTTGAGGCGTAATTCAAATGTTCACTATTCAAATTCATTGGCCCCCTTTTGGGAAAAAATATGACAATTGCGTAGATGTCACCGAATGTATTTCTAACGCATTGTACGAAGTCCACTTGTCATTTACGTGACCACCGACAAAAGGGCAGTTGCCTCAAGGTCACAATGTCTGAGTTGTGTGCATACATGCGGAATTTCCAGAGGGATGACAGTAACTTGGGACTCAACAGCACTTCAACGCAGGTGCACACATCAGCGTACGTGCCTGTGCAGTAATCATGTACTTCACTTGAGTGCTGCAATTGAAGTGTTGCCCTTCTCACCAGCCATGATACGCTTTGGCTGTGGAGAAATCACAACCTCTGTCCAGTGCAGCTCCAATGAGGACTAGAACATTACGCAACGTCTTCACTTAAGACAAAGAGAGAAAAAAGATGTACATACGTCTGTCATTGAAGGGAAACAAAAAACGTGCGGGATAAACACAAATCTGTCCGTCTTTCAGAGCAAAGACAGAGAAGCTATCGAGCTGAAGTTCACCCATTGCCCTCAGACGTATTTCGCAGATGTTCTTGTCCGTTTAAAGCTGCGGGAAAATGGACGACTCGGGCAGCGGCAGCCACGAGGGCCAACGACACCTCCTCAATTTCGATGCTCTTTTTCACCCAGAGATCGCATCAAATGGAGAAATTTTCACGAAAACTCAGCCCGCCGCTGGTCCATAACTTGCTGCCTGCTCTAGCCTTGTGGGTTTTCCTTCCCCAGGGGGAAAAGTGGGGCAAAATGAGGTGGAAAAGAGGCAGTGAAGAGCTTGTATGTGAAGAAGACTCATTTTTCGTGCTGCAGCTCCTTTCCCCCCCCCCCCTCCTGCTTTGCCACCCCTAAAGAGGTGAGCGTGATTGCAAAAATCGAGGAGGACGAGGTCATTTCAATGTTGCTTCACAACAGTTTGCTCTTTTGCATGTGGAATCTTTGTCTGACGCAGAGAAAGTTGTCTGCCACGTGCTCAGTGCGTGCGCGAGTGCCAGAGTTATGAATCAGTGACTGCAGCCACCTCATTTTGAGCTCGATTTGCTTGGCGCTACTTGACAGCACTACAGTCAGTTTTGTGCTTGTCACCACTGAACTATGAAGAATTATAGCGATGAGCAAAATCAAAGCATTACTGTACTATGCACAACTGCTCATTGCCATGGCGAGTCAGGCTTGCCAGGAAGGCTGCATGAGCGACTCTCTCACATAATGGCAGCATTTGTTCAAATCCTTTGGTGTAAAACGAGGACCGAGAGCCAGATCCATTCTCGAGTCTAAACTGCGATGCCAATGAACACT
>JAAUXU010086972.1_pt1 | contig 11435 bp, 10 predicted proteins | sample 7278151 | NCBI WGS metagenome assembly JAAUXU01 (sample SAMN14350113, study PRJNA611818) | marine sediment metagenome | isolation source: surface marine sediment (1.8m) | place: French Polynesia: Moorea | collected 2018-08 | reverse complement strand
TGACACACCTGAATGAGTTACAACAATACTTCTGACATATACTAATGAGTTACTACAGTATTATTGATATTTCTGACATTAATGAGTTACTACAGCATTGTAAAGTAATCTCTTTTTTCCTTACGTCTGTCTGCTCTGCTTGCAACTTTGCTCCTAATGACTCCATCTCGATGTAAATCTTAAGACTTTAAAAACTTTAAGTGATGAGAGGGAAAGCTAAATCACTTTTTTGAGCAAAATTATTTGACTAGCACTTGTTTTTATATCAATAAGCATCAAATAGGCCATGTCATGAAGGTTTTTAAATTTTCATCATAGCCTAATATATATGCTCGATGCTAGACTTGAGGCGCTTGGGACTGCTGTGAGCTGTGGCTCTGACCTTTCCGCCCATCAAACTAGCCCTCATCTATTGGACTGGATCCATCCAGTCCAATAGGCCACAACTCTCTTGGACACAAAGAAATCGAATTGGGAGCCGTCCAACCTTGGACATATTGCCACACAAGCAGGTGCACACGATCGTGGCCAAAGACATATATTGAAGCCCCGGCAGAACCAGGACTTGATCTTCTCGACTTCCAAGTGACTTGCCTGTCCCAGCCCGGCCTTATGCTGTAAATAAAGAAACAAGGTGACACCGGCTTCCCTTTACTGCCACAACAGCACCACGCTTCTTCTTGTGACTGGCATCACGTCAGTCTCCTCCCCGCCTAAGTCGCAGTTGTGGCAGTGGTTATGCATGTCACGTTGAATGGGAAATTCTTTTTGCCCAAGAAAATTTTCGCTGCTTCCAGGTATTCCCTAAATCATGTGTCCAACAGCTTCTGCAACCTTTCCGGCCAAACTATTCTGCGTCGTCATCGACAGGTGCTTCTGTATCCGGGAAAATGACTTCAGGTTGAAGTCCTGGTGCGCTGTGCAGCGAATCCAGGAGAAGCTTGTTCCAGTCTCGTCAGTCGGTTTTTGTATGGACAAAAGTCCATACGGTCCCCCCCAAGGACAGTCCCCTCAGACTGTCCTTGACCTTGTCCCTCACTGAACCCATGAAGCTGTTGGTCCGGATTTTGTTCCATTCATGAGTGACGTGTTGGCTCTTCTCCTACCTGATCCGAACTGTCCTGACAGAACACCCAACGGAGTTGCTGTTGCTGGGGCGGAAGAGGTCAACAACCAATCGATGACAATGAGCCTCTTGCACCATATAAATGCAGTTTGTGTGATTTCAACAAAATGCCAAAATTGGTCAACAGATTGCCGATGCGAAAAAAACCCACACACAACTGCGCGAAAGTTTAAATTTCTTCCCGTATCAAAAGCTTAAAAAGTATCAAAAGCTTCAAAACTTGTCGACAATTAGCCTGAAGGACCTGCGTAGTACTGTACTAGTACTAGCTACATGCGACACATCATACATACAACATACGTAAGGTACATTCTAAGTTCGTCCTATTATTGTTGTCTGTACTAGCTGACACCCATGACTTCCCAATGGTACTTTTCATTTTCCTTCTTACTTTGATTCCTCACGTAACATTCAACCGGGAGGGAAACTTTGAAATTTACGCACTTTGACGGTTGATGACTCAGGTGTGCCATCAAAACTTTGCCTACCTGAGTAGACCTATAAGTAAAAATTACGTCTGACGCTCACGTGTGTCACTCTTTAAGAACTAGGATAATGTAGTGCGTATTACAGTCGTCGTGGTCTTGCTTGAGTAACACAATTGCGGACTGACCGCAATCCATCACACGCTTGAGTTGAGCCTGAATCGTTTTGTCAAGCAAGTGTCAAGGAGTTCTACGGTATCGCTGTCATCAGGGCATGAGTGGACAGTGCTGACCAATGCTGCTTATTGATAAGGTTCAACTCTTGACTTACGAGTGGTTCGTCGTGGTCTCCTCCCTGTTGGCTCCCGCTACCTCCACGCTCACGTCCTCGTACGCGGTCGCCGCTGTCAGTCCTCGTTCTTGTCTTCTCAGAGTCCATTTCACCGACGCGGGAGGGCCCGACTCAATGGTGCAGAGGAAGCGAAATTCGCTCCCTGAGATCTTCACACTCAAGTCATTGATCTTGGGCGCCATGATTGTCGTCTCTGCGTATGCCCTCTTGTGGTGCCGGTCATAGACGAGGCAGCCGTAGGTGCCTTGGTCGACGGATGGGATGCGAACAGCGGAGCCGTCGTTCACATCGTTGACTGCGGACAATCCGCTCACGTTTTGTCCGTTTTTGATCCACAAAAAGCCAAATTCGTCCTCACCGGACGGAAGGACGTCTGCCAGCAGAGAGCACCTGAGCACGAAGGAGGAGTTGTGCGTCTCCTCCGCCACCGACAGGTTCACCGTGGGAGGCGGCGACGGCGTCCACGTGTGGCTTCTCTCGTCCCCGTCGACGTCGACGAATGCAAAGGCATAGCTGACAAATTTGCCTCCTTCACTGGAAGCCCAACACTCGAGCTCTCCTCCTCGAGCACTTGAAATCTCCTGACTGTGCCTCAATTCTTTGGCGCTGACTCTTGGAGAAGACTCAAGGGCAACTCCATTGAACGTCAGTGTTGCGTTGCTGTTACCAGCTGAGCAAAGTATGTGGAAATCCGCAGCTAGATGCAGAGGAACGGCCTCTCCGTTGCGCAACACCACAGTCTCCTGGCCACTTTCTTGCACCCCGATGGAGATGGCGGCCGTCGCCTCCTTGTTTCCCTCCTCCGCCGCGGCGGCCACGGCGGAGAGCCACAGCAACAGCAACAGCAGCAAGAGACCACTGTGCCAGAGAGACCCAATGTTGTCCGGATTCCTCTTCTTCATCATGCCCAGCTGCTGACGGCGCTTGCTTCTCTGGAGAGCCACATCTTTCCAGCGCGTCGTGGTCGGACAAGGCGGTGATCTCCTTCTCCGTCAGGTCCGCGCTCGCCGTCACCGCTTCAAACACTGAGCCTCTGGCTGCAGCCATCAGTGAATGCCACCATGACCATAATTGTACGTAGTGCGCGCAAGCACGCACACACGAGACAAGTCACAAAAATCCACAAACCTGTTTTTTCCGCAGCTCCAGTTATCTTTTTTTCCGTTTTACCGCGCTGCTGAGAAGGACTCGACGTCGTACGTACAATTATGCGTGCCACTTGCAGATTGATGTCGCGGTCTCAGTCAAGTTCTTCACTTTTTCTTCACCCCCTGACCGACTCTTTATGACTGATAGAGACGATCTCATTTCTCGTCGTCCCCCCTTCATTTCCACTTATGCTGTGACGGAAATTTGAGACAGTCGTGACGCCGTCAAGAGCAACGGGTTTCAGCTCCCTCTCTCGATCTGTTTCATTTCCTCAAAAAAAAAAAAAATAAATGCAGTTTTTCGTCCTCGTCACACAAACAAGCTGCCCTGGAAGTCTCTTCTTCTTCACCGTCAGCCCAGTCAAGAGATTCTTCTCGGTCACTTTTGTAGTCGAGACATCGATCGACCTGAAAATAAAAACACCGCAGGAGTCGAAGAAGAAGGGTGTTTCTAAAAGAATGGATACCGAAGATTGTTGGTTAGGCTTATCTGAATCTCTCCAGCCAATGGCCTTTTAAGGGCATCGGACTCACCAGGCAATCACTCGTTCGCTCTCCGTGCAAATTCCAACCCTTTCAAGGCTCTCCTTTCTCTTCTCCACCTTCTGTATGTGCAACACACAATTTCACACCAAGTTTGAACACAAAAGCAGCCCTTATTATGCAGCTGACCTCAAAAGCTTCCCTCGCCTTAACTGCCGAAAAATCGGGGATCAAACTTCAAAAACTTTAAGGGGGAGAGAAAAAAAAACACTTCAACACAGCAAGCACAAATGTCAATAGGTCTCTCGATCAATGGCGGGGATTGGACATGGAGTAGTCTTTTGTAGTCGGGAGGTGTAGATGATAAGGGGATACTGGCCATGTTCCCTCCCCTTGACGCCGGCATTCGTGCCATAGCCGATTGGTGAGGCAAACCAGTGATCCCCAAGGCAAGCTCGGACGTTGTCTGGGCTGAACTTCCCACCAGACATCACCACTGATGTCGACTTGCACCAATCCAATGAAAACGTCCCATACACGAGGGAAAGGGTTGTCTTGCGGGTGGGGGCGCAGGCAAACAACATCTCCTATCTCAAGGGGAAGAAGTGACACTTCTGGGTGCTGTTTACGTTTTAAATGTGCTTGTCAACTTGTGAGGAAAAGTGCGTAGGAGTGCTTGCAATAATAAATAAACGCTTCAAACGCTCTGCCGTGTGTACATATGCATAGAATGATTTCTATTACGGTATATAATTGCGTGTAGGCTGTGCAGATAAAGAAGACGAAGAGAAAAAGCTGCGCTGCTCCACTGTTTTGCATTCTTTAGAGGAAACTGTGCAAGGAGTAACTCTTTGCAGCAGTAAAAAAAATAAATAAATAGAAGGATTCCTGCTGTTTCTCTCTGGGTCTCGGTCTCCTGCTATACAGTGGTCATTTCATGTACCTATGCCTAATGGTTGGTCAGCTGCCCAATGGTGACGGCATCGAACAGTTTGATGGGTCGAATGATTGTTTCGAGTAGTTGGTGAAGTATCGACTGATAGCGTTGATATGGACTACCTACTTACGTCTGTATGGGGCATTCGTTTCAATCAGTGACTGGGGTGGATGCATGGGTGGATGAATGAATGAATGTGGCGGGGCCTGCTCGTCTGAGCTGACGTACTCAACGGCATTGGCGTACTGTACGTACATATACGGTACTTTTTCTGTCCTGTACGTATGCACGTTCATACAGTAAGTGTGGACTGGGCGCTACAACACAGTGCAGAGCACGAGCAGCGCAGTGAAGACGATCAAATTTCTACAGCCACTGACTGCTGCAGGGCACTTCCGCTCCGAGAGAAATGAAAACACACACGCGCGCGCACTTTGAACAGGTCAGGTTCGCCTGTTGTTTGCCCAAAAAATCTACGCTCAAAATTGTACAACAATGGGTTTTCGTGCAGGAGAGCGGAAAACGCTCAGAAATCAATCTCTCAACAGCCCCGATGAGTCAAGTGTGAGGAAAAATCGTTGCAGCGGCCACTTTCCCCGTCCGGAGAGATATGACAGCACGTACGTTCGTCAATGACAGAAAAACAAACCTGTCCCAGGGAAAGTTGACGCTTCCACACTTTTACTGCCACCAATGCAAATTTTTCTCCCTCAAGATTAGCACAAATTCGGGCGAAAAATGCACGATTGAGAGAAAGAAACACGCCCGCCCCGCCCCACTTTTACGGGCGAGAAACCTCAAATTCGATACGATGAAAAAAGTTTCCACGACGACCTTTTAACACCTATGCCTGAAGCGGGAAGTCCGCCATTAGTTTCCCGATTGTTTGTTTCTCTATGTTGTTGTTTGCCAAGGAAACGAGAGAGAAACTCTCGTTCACACACATCTCGCACTCCTTTTTGCTTCAGCGCTTGACGTTTCCAAAGCCCTGGCAAAACTGGATGTTAACGCTGATCGAAAAGGGGGATGAAATGGAATTTTTTGTGGCTTTATTGTCCAATCCGTCAAACACCCCAGGAGGGGGGGGGGGAGGGGATGGACGCATTTTTTTCTCCCCATCTGTTGCCCGGCGTCTATGTAAAATTGAACTGAAAGGTTTGGTGCTGTGAACGAGAGCTTTCTGGTGCTGGACGAACCTCAAGTAAGAAAAGACGCAGGTGCAAGTGTTGTGCACGAAAGGCTATTTATCTCATTGAGAAGGATTTAAGTCCCAAGAAAAACAAACCGTCCTTCCCCAGACTATCTGACGTTTTAGTCCTGACTTGTGTATCTGCTTCGTCACGCCAAAGAGGTCTGCAGACACTAACATTTACTTAACTACCGCTGCCGCTGTTGCTCTGCGTGCACTCTCTTACGCGGTGTCCACTGTCACAGGTCGACAGTGACGCCAGACGCGACCCAGTCATTGGCGAGGCGGGGGCTGCCGCACTCATACATCCACCTGTCCATGTCCGTCGTGCAGTACCTACTCCGTGTTTGCTCCCTTTTCGTCAGGACTCATGTTGTTCGTACTCCAGATCTCCGTCTTGATCTCGTCCCAGTCGTCCGCTCAAGCCAGCTTTTCGTCGTCGTCTCCTTTCTCCAAGAACATTTCCGAGGGGCTAAAGAAATTGCACTTGTTCACGTCATCGTCCATGGACTTCCTGCCCCAGAGTTTAGAAGAAGAACACCGCTCCGCACAGCGTCAACTTGGCCGCCGCCGCCGCCGCCGCCGCCTCCTCTTCCTCGGCAGAGAACCACAACTCGACTAAAACCCCACAGCAGCAGCACACACGTAATTTCTTCTCCTTCTTTTCTGCGTCGAGTGTGTTCACGCACGCGCAGGCTCCGAATGGCCACCTGTAGTACACAGAGGACGTACACGAGAGCGCACTCCTCGTCCTGGAGGCCACGGGCAACAGCAGAAACCCTTTTTTTGTCATTTTTCCCTTTGCTGCGAGTGAATTTTTTTTTAGAGGCCAATTTGTCACCAAAGCATCCGCACGAGAGCAGTGACTGCAACTGCAGCTCGGTCAGGTAAAACGTGCCAGATTTTCACCTGTCCGTGGTTGTTTTGATGGCGTTAGGTACTGCACACTTGCTGTGATCAGCGCCTTCTGATGGTAGAATTCTTCTGCTTGCCTCAGGCTTCTTCTTTCCTGTTCTCTCCCCACTTCTTACATAAGTGAGCAAAGATCTCGAGCTGTCCAAGTCCTGAGCCATCAAAGAGTTGTCGAGAGCAGCGCGAGTTGTTCCACCCATCGAGAGGTTACAATGTTTCTCCATTTCTTGCAAATTTGTCGCATGCACGTGCTTGACTGACGTCTTTTTTTGCACCTCAGCCCCAATTTGTAGCATGGTCGGTCCGGATGAAACAACCACAGCCTGGAGACTCTCCAGGGACGAGCGTTGCAGACGTGAGCTGCAAAACGATCTCCACCGCATCCGTTCGGACACCTTTTGATCAAAGCAGTGCAGACTGAAATCTCGGACTGGATTCCACCCATTACCCACGGCCAACCAGTGCCAACAACTTGTCCAAGGTGCGGCCAACATTTGTCAAGGAGGCTTGGGACATAACTTGTTCTATGTTGGTCACCACAGTCTTTGCTATTGCTTCACGACTCTCTGGTTGCGCGCCATCGCAACCACTTGTTCTAATGACTACATCAAGACTAATGCAGGTCATACTACAGAAAATATTCCGATACTCTTGAGCTACATTTGTCGGTAAAACGATTCCCTGTTCTCGTCTCGAAGCAGAAGGAAAAACAATCCTGGGGAAGGCGGAAAATTAGACTTTTCCTCTCCAATTATGAAGAAAAAAGACTGAAACATTAGTGGACGCCGTCAAAACAGTGGAGTCTTGGAGCGACAACATCCAGAAGTGTAATCCTTGTTAATTTTACAAGCCTGACCTTAGGGGGTAGAAAGGAATTCTCCTCCCCTCCCCACGGGTGGCCCAAATGGGTGGATGGAGGAAGGAGGCGGAGGCTTGGCTCAAAATCTTCGTCTTCAGTCAAACGTTTAATGCACTGGCAACACTCAAGCTTCAAGAAGTCACCTTGCCTTTCTCTTTGCTTTGTTACCCTGCTCGTGCACTGACGAGAGACAATGTCGAGTCACTGACACGCGTGCGCATTCGAGAGCTTTGACATGCCGATGTCAACGCACTCGGAGCTGCTGTTGTTGCAATTCTCCACCAGACTCACCCTGTCCACTACATACGAGGTGCACTTGCTTCATTCCTCGGCACACGCCGTGTCCGCCCGCCTTCAGGTGGCTCCTGAAGACATCACAGCGGACAAGACAGCGGACGTGGATGGCCCAACCCAACACCCACCCATTCTAGTCCCTGTAAACCCTTCGCTCATGTATGGGGGCCCCAATTATCTATCCCCGCAGCAGTAGGAGAATCGCTTTGCTCGCTCGCGTGTTATTTATAACCTGAGATCATCACTCAAGAGCCCGCGAAAGAAAAGATGGAAAAAAGAGCGCGTTCCGAATACTGATGGCTTCCTCAGTCTGGAGATCGAAATGGGCGTGTTCAGAGATCTGCTCAGCAGAGGAAAATTATGTCAGGAAGACAGGAAAACTGGAGCTAACTTTGGTACGGAGAAGGCGATTCGGACTTCTGGTTTGTCCGCACAAGTGAAGTTAGACCCTTGTCCCACCCTCATGCCTTTTCTTCAAACCAGTTTATTGTGCATAGGTGTATAACTGTACGCACAACCTTCACTCATATTTCTTCTCCTTACTCATACAGGGTTGGCATAAATGCTGGTGATTTTACGGCTTGTACTTGTCCAAAGCCACTTCTGGTGTGACACATCTTTTTCCCCACTGCTACACCAAGCAAGTCCGTGTAGTGTCACTGGACGGTTTCTGTGCTTGTGCCCACCCCGTACGAATGCCAACCGGGTGTTTCAGGACATTTGGGACTTCTTTAAGACCAGCCCCGAGTATCGGAAGAGACAGAAGAAAACTTTCTTTACATCTTTTCCTCTTAGATCGTGAACAGGCTCCTTAAAAGGAGCATGTTCATACTTTGGCATACGTTGGCGAGAGCTTGATATCAAAAACTGTCCTACTAATACTGAAACACCCGGTACATACGAAGCTCCTCTCGTGCATCCCAAGACAGATAAACAAACTCGGCAAATCAAGAGTTCAAACCCCACTGCATCAGAGCCCATAAATCAGAGCTGATAATCGTCGTTCCCTCCACCTGCTGCAGGATGACCCTTGAGGCGGGGGGACAAGGAGCAAAATGGGCACCCACCCGGATTGAAATCGGGGCTCTCAATGGCCCGGAGATTCGTCAGTCCAGGATCGATCTTCCTCATGGCAAACGCCAAGTGCGGAGGGGAAGAAGGAGAAAGAAACGCCAAATTCTCCTTTGATATGGATTCTGAAACACAATCTCCAGCTTGGAACGAATGGGGGTCGACCCAAGCTTCAAGCTTCTTTTGCACTGGTCTCCTTCTGGATGTGTGAGCAACAAGCAGCCTTGTTTTATCGCTGAGGATGGCTTTTCCGCCTCCTACGTGCACTTTCGCTAATTTGGAATGGAGAGAAAAGAAAAAGCGGTGTTTCTTTGCAACTTGAAATGTAAGGTGGTGAAGTGGTAGAGTGTGTCAAAATTGTAGGGAGCTTTGACTCCGACAAAGAGGTGTGTACGTAGCCTGTTCATATCACAAATTTGTCTCAAAGATATGGTTGTCCCATAGCTTTTCATTCAAGGGAGCAAAATTTTTAATATTGATGGTGTTGTTGAAAAAATGCATTTTCTCTATTTTTGTCATACGTACATATTTTGATGACGAAATAACAGAAGCATAGAGCATTGATGTGTCTACTTTACTCAATGCGGCCACCATCAGCCTCTGCCACAGTCTCAATGCGACATCTGAAGCTGCGTCATGCCCATTTTAGCATCTCCTCCAGCATCTCATCCCAGATCTTGATGATGGAGGACTTGAGACTCTTGAGATTGCTGTGAGGATGAGCATTGGTGAACCTCTCGATGGCAGCCCACCAGAAAAAGTCTAGGGTGTTGAGATCAGGTGAAGACAATGGCCACATTGATGCTGGCCAGAAATCTGGCATGCTCTTTTTCCAAAATTCTTGCACTTTTCTTGAAGTATGAGTTGGTGCCCCAACCTGGATCCACACATAGTTGTCATTAGGATAGGAAACTTTAAGCCAGGGCAACTTATGATACCGCAGTACTTTGTAGTACTCCTTGGCTCCTACTATCTCACCTTGTGGAAAGAAGTCGCCCCCCCCCCCGACTTTTGGCCATCAAACCCCAAGACTCCAAGGACCATGACTTGCTGGGGATGTTTGGTCCTGTAGACCCACTTGACTTCTTTTCTGTCTTCTGCCAGAAACCGGTCATTCTATGATGATTGTAGACTTGGTCAACAGTAAAGGTCTCAATGTCAGAAAAAATCTTAATTGTAGAGTCATGATGCTTCAGGAACGTCAGTATTTTCTTGCATCTCTCAACCTGCCTCTGGTTGGCCAAGCTGCTGATGAGCTGCTTGCGAGATTGGGCATAGCTCTTCATGTGAAGGTCCTCTGGACGGCCTATGAACTGTGGACTCATCCACATTGAACGCAAGGGCCAGACGCCACATTGATATGGTGGAGTCTTCGCTTGATTTTGGCCTTCAGAACTGTGAGAAAGGCCTCAGTCCTCTTCTTGTTGAATCTGCCGCTGCCCTTATGCTTGGAGATGTCCTTGCCACTGGTTTTGGCATTCAGGACTGCCTGAACAAGGGCTCTGACAATCTCTGCAATCTTCTTCTTGCCCACATGGGCGTCAGGCAAGTCTGAGATGCGTCGTCTTTTGTCATTTTTTGATTACATTGTTGAACTTACACAACAATGTTTGCAGCAAAAGTTGAAGGGGAGAGTCACAGGAAGAACCATGACGAGCTTGAGTGGTCCCCGGATAATGTGGTCCACACCCTCTCTGAGGGTGAGGGGTCATGCGGAAGCTGCCTTATCTCGAACTCTCAAAAATTAAGCTCGAGCCTTTCTTCTTTTTGCCAAGTTCAGTGCGGTAAAAGTAACATTGGTAGACGAGCAGCATACAAGAATTCATGTCAATCGAGGAAGAGCAGAAGTCCCGGCAGGCATCTGTGAGGCGCCCAAAAGGACACAATCTGTTTTGGATCACCATCTACAGCTTCCAAAAGTTCGACGTTCGATTTTCTCCTCAACAACAAGACCTCTTCCAAGTCTTCATTGGCGGTCGCTTTAACAAAGTGCTACTATGCACGTACAAGGAGGGAAAATATCGGGGCACCAGCTTAATAGACAGCCTCTTGACCCTTACAGACTTGTCAGGCTCACAAAAGTGGACCACACTGGCAAGGCCATGGAAAGGAGGACAGAACAAGTTAACTTTACTGGTGGACTTGCCACACCAGGCATCAATGTCCATTAAGCAGATAGATGTTGGCCACCAACTGGGGCAGGAAAAGACCCAACCCAGGGTTACTCCTTTCTCTTGTTGGGATACTCATTCCCCTCAAGAGACCCCTTTAACAAACAAACAAACATAAATTCAGTTCCTCAAAAGATGTTCATATTAAGCATCTGGAAAATAACTGAGCACATTAAACTTTGACTGCAAAATTTACTGTTCGATTGCTCTACAGAATATAGGAAATTAGACTTTACCTTAAAACTTGATCGTTAAAAATGTGCACCTGCCTATTGGTCCAACCATGTAGACAACGAGGCCTGTGGAGGCAGTGTGCAGAGTGTTGTACACGTAGGATGGGCTTTTGAAAGGGGGCACAAGAAATTAAACCTGTAGTTGACCTTACAGAAGGTGCAGCATGTTTTTGGTGAGTGCAGTATGAAAAATTCCAATGGAGGTGATTCTTTTTACGCCAAACCTCATCCCTTT